>JADMIO011197693.1_pt1 | contig 110353 bp, 94 predicted proteins | sample 8958161 | NCBI WGS metagenome assembly JADMIO01 (sample SAMN16585339, study PRJNA669376) | soil metagenome | isolation source: Crop rotation soil | place: USA: Cullars Rotation, Alabama | collected 2011 | reverse complement strand
GCCGCGACTTCAAGTCACGTGAATTCCAAGCTTCGGATCCCACTGTGCTGGAAAGTCCTGGCCGTAGCTTGCACAGATGATCTGCTCAGCCGGTTTGTGCCCCAGGAGCCAGGCAACAAACGCAATGGACACGCAGTGTGATTTGAGAGACCGCGGGGGGAGGTTGATGATGAGACGGGTGATTTCCCCACGGCGGCATTTCTCCAGTGTTTCTGCGATCAATTCGATGAAGGCGCCTGCGACGTAGGCGGTTGCCGGATTGAGCTCGTAGAACGCAGCTTGGATGAAGCTCGTCAGGTCGTTGCGCAGGATGCAGCGATATTCGAGTGGGGACAGTGGTTCCGGATTGCTCATTCGTTTGGTTCCTCAACAGGTGCGTTACCAATCGCGTTTGGCGTGACTATTCCGACGGGCGGGTCCATCGCCCGAATGCGCCGCACGATCTCGGCGATGACGAGGACGTGGTTTGGCGTATCGAAGACGTCCAATGACGCCGTGACCTGAGATTGGTCCTCGTCGCGCAGGCGCTCCTGAGACAGGAGAGTCTGCGCCGCTTTGAGGTCGCCACCGGCCGCCTTGTTGACCATCTGCTTGGCGATCACCTGCCGCTTGGAGACGCTCCGGCGCTGGCCGTTCTCATTGATCGGAACCCGGCCGTTCAGCTCCTGCTCGATTACGGTCGCGAAATTCTTCGAGCCCTTGGGGCGGCCTTTGGGATTGCCGGACTTGCCTGGCTTGAAGCGCGAACCTTTTGGCGGCTTGCGGTACCCGACGCCGTAGCGCTTACCGCTTCGCATCGCGGCGCCTCGCTTTGGAGGTGGACGCAAAGGTCTTGCCGGATTCCGCGTGCGTGGCAGAACGGCCCGTCAGCGCCTCCCAGCGCGCGATTGCCGTGTCGACGTACAAGGGGTCGATCTCAATCCCGTAACATCGCCGGTTGGTTCGTTCCGCTGCGAGAACCGCCGTGCCGCTTCCCAGAAATGGGTCCAGCACAATATCCCCGCGTGCCGTGCAGTCGCGGATTGCATCCGCAATAAGGTTTAGTGGTTTGACCGTTGGATGCAGCGCGTGCGGATCGTCAGCGTCCTTTCCGGCGCGAACGTTTGCCCCGGGGTAGGTCCACACATTGGTGCGATTGCGGCCGAAGCGGCCCAATTGGACGTTGTTGCGGTGCCGGTCGCGGTCGATCCCGAAAAGGAAAATGAGTTCGTGGGCCGAGCGGTAGAGGGAGCCCATGCCGCCATTGGTCTTTGCCCAGACACATAGGTTCAGCAGTTGGAAGTCGTTGTCCCGGCCTGCCGCAAGGATTTCGCCGATATGGCGCCAATCCATGAAGGCATAGAGGAGGGCACCCGGCGCCATGGACGATGCGATTAGCTCGAAGCACACGGTAAGAAACCGGATGAATTCCGCCGAACTCATCTCGCCACTCGCCATCTGAAATTCACGGTGTTTGACGCGCCCGCGTCCCCCGACATGGCCGTTGATGTGCACGTTGTAAGGCGGATCGGTGATGGTCACCGCCGCGGATCCCCCCAACATCAGGGTCCGGTAGGTCTTGGCGTCCCGGGCGTCCCCGCACAGCACGCGGTGGTCGCCCAGCTTCCAGATATCGCCGAGGCGGGTGGTGGCCGGGCCGGTGGCGACGACAAAATCGTCGGCTGGGTCCGATTCCGCGGAATTTTCGTTCAGACCTTCAATTCGACACTCGATTTCCGGGATTTCAAACCCAGTCACTTCGATATCGAACTCGAGATTCAGCTCGAAGAGTTCCTTTAGTTGGGCATTGAGCTTTGCGTCGTCCCATGTCGAGAGCTCACTGAGCCGGTTGTCGGCTATGGCATAGGCTTTGGCTTCCTCCGGCGTGAGGTCATCGACCAAGACCACGGGAATCTTCTTGATGCCCACGGTACGCGCTGCCTGAACACGTCCATTTCCGACGAGAACATTGTCGTCCTGGTCAACGACGGCCGGGTTGTTGAAGCCGAATTCCTTAACGGCATTCCCAATGGCGCGAAGCTGTTGGGGAGTGTGTTTCCGCGCGTTTTCAGGATTCAGCTTCAGATCCGCGGGGGAAACGTACTTCAATCGGCGAACTGGTCGCAGGGGCATCGATGCGGGCCCTCATAGGTTGCCCGCCAATCGATTCATGACTCCCGAGATTTTCCCAGAGTCCCTAATCGCGCGAATTTGGCCTAGTGAACCGCGATATCGGGGAACCGTATTCCAGTGCGTTTCCGGGTTTTGCGCCTGTCGCGTCGGCGTAGCGCCGTAACCACGGTGTCGGGTGTGATCTCTTTGCCGTATGCCCAGCTGATGGCGTTTGCCGCGATACGCACCGGGGCGGTCTCCGGATTCGTCCGGCTAAGCGCTCCTTCGTAACCGGCCTCCTTGAGCGACTTTTCGATCAGCCTGCAGAGATGTCGCGCCGCATCGCGCCAAGCCACCCCCGGACGTCCTCTCTTTGGATCACCGGGCTCAGGAAGCGCAAAATACGCAACCTTTTGAAGCGTTTCGATAAGCTCCGTGAGGGTAAAGTCGTCGTCTCCATTCGGCCAAACGTGACCACCGTACCTACGTTGATAATCCAGGCAAGCGACCAGCGTACGCTTCGCCGTTTGTTCGACAAGCATGATATTGTCTCGTTCCCACTCCGCTAACACGAAATACGTGAGCTGGTGCTCCGGAACGGGCTCGCCCGTTTGAGCCGCCGCTTCCTTCCAGGTCGCGTTGTTGGCGGCGATAAAGGTCTTCTGAAATTCCTCCGCCAGGCCCTCGAGCACAGCGTTCGTGGGACGGGGGTCGGTCTTCAACAGCGCCCCGTCGAACCACTCGTTGATGAGCCCATAAGGGATACCCTTATACGCCAACCCAAGCGCCTGAGCTCGTTCAGAAACCGTTGGTGCCTTCTGATGCGTGCCCATGGGACAACTCCTCAACGCAGGACTCCAAACATCTAATATGTAATTCCTAAAGACGCGAGCGTCTGGTCGTCCAATTTTCCTGTCGCGGGAAAACCCCTCACCATCTGAAACCGCTTGACGGCATCCATGGTGAGCGGCCCCAAGGTTCCGTTGATCGGCCCCGCGTAATAGCCGAGATCATGAAGGCGCGCTTGGGCGCGCATGACCATGACAAGTTTCTGGTTTGCGGTTGAGGGCGCCGATCGCAGGTTGTTTGGCGCTGAGCGCGGCGTAACGGGGACAACGGGGGCCGGCGCTTCCGATGGTGCCGGAAGCGGATACGCACCACCGGATCCTGAATAGTGTGAGCTGTGGCTTGCGTGACCGGAAGAGCCGGAACCCGAGTAGTGCGAGCTATGGCTCGAATGGCTGCGGTGGCTGCTGTGACCCGCGAAGAGTTGCAACTCATTGTGGTTTGGCCGCTCGAATGTGAGTGGAGGAACAGGGTCAAGCGGAGCTGAGGCAAGCGCCCCGTCAGGCTGTACACCACCCAACGCCGGCGTGATCGTACTCCCGGCTGCGAACGCACCCAGTCCCCCCTCCGAAGAAGCCGCGAAGGCGCATCACGGTTTTCGCCAAGCTCAATGGCCGACCGCACACAAGCGGTCACGGTCGCGGCCAAACGCGGCATCATCGAACTCTGAGGTCCGGCGCGCTGGCATCGCTCATGCAATTTGGGAGCGCCACGTCTTGTCGCCATGGCGCTCCCCTTCACGATTCGCGCGTGTCAGTGCACCGTTGCGGTCGCCGCCTCGATCACCTTTGCCACCTCTGTCGCGTGCGAGATCATCACCACGTGCGACGCGCCCTTGATGACCGTGGTGCCGCGTGAATGCGCGCGTTGCGCCATAAATGCATGCGCTGCCGGTGGGATCGCAGTGTCGTGGTCGCCATAGACGAACCAGGACGGGATCGTTTTCCATGCCGCGCCGGCCGATTTTTCGCTGAACGCGATGTCGGTGATCGGCCGCTGGCCGGCTGCGGCAACGCGCGCGGCGTCAGGGGGAAGGTCGGGCGCGAACGCGTCGTGGAACTTGTCCTGGATCACCCACAGATCGTGGCCTCCACCGGCCAACGGGACGGGCGTTCCCAACGCCGGGCCGAGCAGGCTGCCGGGAAACTTGTTGTCGAGCGTGCCGGCGTCTTCGCCGACGTCCGGCGCGAACGCCGCTACGTAAACCAGCGCCTTCACGTTCGCCGCGCCAACGGCAGCGTTCGAGATCACCATGCCTCCATACGAATGTCCGACCAGCACAACAGGACCCTGTATAGTCCCCAGCCACGCGTGAACACCGGCGGCATCGCTCTTGACGCTTCGGAGCGGGTTGGCCACGGCGATCACATGATAGCCATCGCGCATGAGGATCGGAATCACGCCGTTCCAGCTTGAGGAGTCGGCGAAGGCACCGTGCACGAGCACGATGGTCGGCTTCGCGGGCGCCGCGGCTTGCGCGGCGTTGGCGGGCGCGGCGAACACGCCGGCGGCCAGCACGAAGGTCAATGCGGCGAAGAACGATTTCATGAGTTGTTCCTCCTCTTGAATTACGAGACATGGTCGGCGTCGATCACCGCCCTGACGAACGCCTGTGGCGCTTCCTGCGGCAGATTGTGGCCAATGCCGCCCGTGATCGTGCGGTGCTGGTAGGGACCGGTGAACTTCTTCGCGTAAGCCGCGGGTTCGGGATGCGGCGCGCCGTTGGCATCGCCTTCCATCGTAATCGTCGGCACGGAAATCGTGGGGCCCTGCGCCAGCTTCGCTTCGATGGTGGCATATCTTGTTTCGCCTTCAGCGAGGCCGAGACGCCAGCGATAGTTGTGGATCACGATATCGACATGATCGGGATTGTCGAAGGAAGCGGCGCTGCGAAGGAAGGTGGCCTCGTCAAACGCCCATTTCGGCGAAGCCAGCTGCCAGATCAGCTTGGCAAAATCGCGGCGATATTTTTCGTACCCCGTGCGGCCGCGGTCCGTCGCGAAGTAGAATTGATACCACCATTGATATTCCGCGGCCGGCGGCAGCGGCACCTTGCCCGCCGCCTGGCTGCCAATCAGGTAGCCGCTGACCGACACATGCGCCTTGCAGCGCTCCGGCCACAGCGCGGCCATGATGTTCGCGCTCCGCCCACCCCAATCGAAACCGGCGATGACGGCCTTTTCGATCTTCAACGCGTCCATGAACGCGACAGCGTCGGCGGCGAGCGCGGCAGGCTCGCCGTTGCGCGGCGTGTCCTTCGCCAGAAAATGCGTTGTGCCGTAGCCGCGCAGGTGGGGCACGAACACACGGTAACCGGCGGCGACCAGAATGGGGACGGCATCGACGAAGCTGTGAATGTCGTAGGGCCAACCGTGCAGAAGGGTGACGGGCTTGCCATGCGCAGGGCCCGCATCGACATAGCCGACGTTCAGAACACCGGCATCGATCTGTTTGACGGAGCCAAACCCGGCATGCCGCACGGGCGTTGACGCCCCAGCGGCCGGCTCACTCATCGCGATCTCCGCCACGCCGAACGACAGCGCAGCCATGCGCAGGAATTCGCGCCGCTCGCTGTCGATGTCGCCGCTCACGTGCGCAGCGTCTTGAACGATGCGCGCATTTCGTCGACGAACACCTTCGGCTGCTCCCACGCCGCGAAGTGACAGCCGAACGGGAACCGGCCGTAGTGCAACAGTTTCGGATATGCCGACTTCGCCCAGCTCTCCGGCGCCTGATAGATTTCATTGGCGAAGGCGCTGACCGCCACCGGGATCTTGATGCCGCGCGCATCGAAGAACCCGCCGTTGTTGGCGCGCGCATTGTCCCAATACAAACGCGCCGACGAAATCGCGGTGTTCGTCAGCCAGTAGAACGTCACGTTGTCGAGGAAATCGTCCGGCGTGATGCCCTCGGTTTGGCCGGCCAGCGATCGCGCGATCAGCGCGTGACTGTCGGCGTCGTGATCCAGCATCCACGCGGCCAGACCGACGGGCGAATCCACGATGCCGTACAAGGTCTGCGGCCGCTCGTTCATCTCGATCGCGTAGCCGAGCCCGTGCGCGTTGAAATAGATCAGCTGATCGAAGGCGCGCTTTTCGTCGGCCGAGAGTCCGGCGGGTGCGACGCCCGCGCCGACCGCCTTCGAAATATCGGGCGGCAGCGTGGCCGCCATGTTGGTGTGAATGCCGAGCAATCCCGGCGGCTGTTGCAGCGCCATGTTCTCGGAGACCGCGTTGCCCCAGTCGCCGCCCTGCGCGACGTATTTCGTGTAACCGAGACGCGTCATCAACGTCGCCCACGCACGCGCGATGCGCTTCGGGTCCCAGCCGGGCGTCGTCGGCTTGCCCGAAAATCCGTAGCCGGGCAGGGACGGGATCACCAGGTGAAACGCGTCCGCCTCGGTGCCGCCGTGCGCGGTCGGGTCGGTCAAGGGATCGATGATCTTCAGCTGCTCGATCACCGAGCCGGGCCAACCATGCGTCACGATCATCGGCAGCGCGTTCGCGTGCTTCGACTTCACGTGCATGAAATGGATGTCGAGGCCGTCGATCTCGGTGAGGAAATGCGGATACGCCATCATCCGCGCCTCGCATTTGCGCCAGTCGTGGCTGGCCCAGTGCGCCTGGATGCGTTTGGCGATGTCGAGCTGCACGCCCTGCGATTGATCGCTGACCGTTTCCTTGTCGGGCCAGCGCGTGGCCGCGGCGCGGCGTTTTAGGTCGATCAGGTCATCCTTGCTGGCTTCGAAATGGAACGGACGGATCGCGGTGTTGGCCATGGCGGGCTCCTGCGTTTGTGAAGGCGTTGAGGGTGGCGAGGCATCCCGCGAACACGCCGGCAGCAGCGGCGCAATGGCGGCGCCTGCGGTGGTTGCTATCACGGTGCGGCGCGTCAGTCCTGACATGGTCCCTTCCCCCGCGCCGGTTTCGGCGTCGAGGGAGCATGTCTACGCGCATGGGCGCGAACCATTGGACGAACGTATTGCCGATACTTTGGTATTGGTTAGTACGGCGCAGCAGCGGAATTGGCCGACAGAAACGCCGACGCCAGCCGTGTGAATTCCTCGTGGAACTGGAACAGCGCGCCGTGCCCGGAATCCGGGTAGACGAGAAGAACCGCGTTCGGCAGGCTCCCGGCCAGCTGGTAGGAGTTCGCGATCGGAATCATCTCATCGTGGATGCCGCTCACCACGAGCGTCGGTTGCAGAATATTGGCCAATTCCGAAAAGCGGGCAGGCGGTTTCTCCCACTCGCGAAATGCCGCCATCTGCGCCGCGGCTACAGCGGGGCCGGAGGGCGGCTCACGGTCTTCTTTGCGTTGTTGCAGGCGCGCGACGAACGCGGCGCCCGCTGCCTGGCTAATTTCCGTCGGCGCAAAGAAAATTTTCTGTAGCACGGTGAAGCCACGCAGCGCTGGATTGGCCAGGTGTGGCGCGAGCGTCGGCTTCTCAAGATGCATGATATCATCGCCACCGCGCGGCGCCGTCGCAACCAGGATAATGCGGCGAAAAATCGAGGAGCGGTCGAGAGCCATTTGTTGAGCCACCATGCCGCCAAGTGAAAATCCCAAGACATCGCAGATCGCGATGCCGAGGCCGTCAAGGAATGCGAAGGTGTGCTTGGCCATGCCGGCGACCGTGTTCGGCACTGTACCACCCGACCGGCCGACCCCCGCGTTGTCGAAGAGGATGACTTCGCGGTCTTCGGCGAGTGGATCGGTGACCGCCGGATCCCAATTGTCGAGCGTGCCGGTGAAATGCTGAAGGCAAAGGAGCGGAAGCCCGGTACCACCTCCGACCCGCCGATACGCATAACGTTCGCCGCCGGCGTCGACAAATTGCGTCGGTGCGGTAATGTTCGATCCGCTCATTCTAAGGCAGGCTCGCGATCCATTTGAGCGCTGAAAGGCTCGGCATGAACATGTATTCGCCGCCCTTCAGCACGTTGAACGCCTCGATGCCGTGGACACGCCGCCGCACCGGCTCCTTCGGGATGGTGAAAACGGCGTCCGATTCCTGGTTCCCGATGATGGGGTCGCGTTCGTCGCCGACACCGATGAAATTGCCGTCGTTGATCCATTCCTGCTGAAGGAACTCGATGGTCGACATCGCCTTCGCGCTGATGAACATGAAATAGGCGCCGCGCGGTACCTCATCCGCCTCTGAAGATAGATCGTCGGCATCGTAGGGCTTACCGTACGTCGTGCCGCGCCGGATGATGCGATGGATGTTGACATCGGTGAGGCGAGACAGTTCGGTATCGCGCGGATTCATCCGCCGAACGTGGCAGCCGAATGGTGCCTTTCGTCCTTGCTTGTCGCTCGCGTAATCGAAAGCGTTGTTGCGGTGCGGGTCTTTGCCTAGCTGCGGGTCATCTGTTTCGGGCGCGAGCGTCAACGGAGCACCACTACGCCACCGGCCGACCAGTTTGGCTGCCAGCAATTCACGGTCGTACTCGGTCTTGCCATGCGCACGGAGGAAGCGGTTGAAGGCGCCGACGCGCGATTGGTATTTGCGCACGCCGACATAGGTTCCGTTTCGCCCGAGTACGTCCGGTTGCGGCATCGGCAGCAGCGTTCCGGCCTCGCCGGGATAGCCGAGCACGAACTCACCCGCCTTGATCGACGGTCCGTAGCTCGGCGGCAGCTCGGCGCCGCTGCCTTCAATGTCCGGTTGGTCGATGCCGTCCTTGTAACCTAGCGGATTGAGATCACCCGGCTGCGCGCCGAAATCCTGCATGCCCAAAATGGTTACGCCGCCCGACGACTTTTCGTATTGGTCGCGCGCGAGGCCTAGGGCGTGCTTTCGCTTGTCTTCAGAATCGCTGAACACGCTGACGCCGATATGAAGCTCACCGGTCCCGAACGGCTTGCCCCAATTCTTTGGGTCGTTAAGGCCTTCGTCGCCGAGCTGTTTGGCGCGCGCCGCCATCCCGGCACGGAACGCCTCTGGAAAACTTTGCAAGGACTCCCGCGGTAGGCCGAGTGCCTCAAGCCCTGTGTACGTGAGGCCGACCGCAAGCCAGGCATCATGAGCTTCCCACCAGCCGGCCGCGGAATCCACATACGGCGTGAGCCTCCGTAGGAATTCGCGTCCCGACCGCGCATTGTTTACACGCAGCAGAACATGCGTGCCGAAGTACGGAGCCGGTCGCGTGCGGAGAACCGTCGCCTGTATGTCGTGTAACTCGAGCATCGGAACCGATGTCGATGGACCACCTGCGGACTGTCCTGCGGACGACATATGACGAATCCCATTCACGCCCGGATGAAGGCGAGCAGGTCGGGATTGAGCATGTCGGCGTTCACCGTCAGCATCCCGTGCGAGAGGCCGGGATAGATTTTCTGCTTGGCATGTCGGATGAGCTCGACCTGAAGCAGCGCGGCGTCGCGATAGGGGACAACCTGGTCGTCGTCGCCGGCAAGAACCAGCGTCGGTACCTTGATTGCGCGTAGGTCCTCGGTCTGATCGGTCTCGGAGAACGCCTTGATGCCTTCGTAGTGTGCCTTCGCACTGCCCATCATGCCCTGACGCCACCAGTTCATGATGATCGACTGGGAACTCTGGGCCTTGGGGCGGTTGAAGCCGTAAAATGGACCTGAGGGCAGATCGAAGAAAAACTGCGAGCGATTGGCGGCCAACAATCTGCGGAAGCCATCGAACACTTCGATCGGGGTGCCGCCCGGATTGTCTGGTGTTTTCACCATGAGGGGGGGGACCGAACTCACGAGGACCATTTTTGCCACGCGGCCCTGTTTCTGGCCGTATTGAGCTACGTAGCGCGCGACTTCGCCGCCACCGGTTGAATGCCCAACGTGTATGGCGTCGCGAAGATTGAGATGCTCGGCCACCGCCGATGCGTCGGCGGCGTAGTGATCCATATCGTGGCCATCGCTGACCTGCGAGGACCGGCCATGGCCGCGGCGGTCGTGCGCAACGACGCGATAGCCCTGTCCAAGGAAGAACAGCATCTGCGCGTCCCAATCGTCCGCGCTGAGCGGCCAGCCATGATGGAAGTGGATGGGCTGGGCGTCTCGCGGGCCCCAATCCTTGAAGAAGATATTCGTGTCGTCGCGCGTCGTTACGAATCCGCTGCTCATGTGAGATTCTCCCGATTGAGATTGATGCGAACCATTTGGTTTCGGCCGGTGGTGAGTGCGGCTAATGGCAGAAGTGGAAATTGCTGCGACCGCTGCGGCTGCCAGTGATCCCTTCAAAAGGGTGCGCCGCGACGACGCGGCCGGATGCGAGTCATGCCTGCCCATTGTGCCCTTCCTAGCAATCGCGTCCGGCTAAGCGACCTTGTCGAGGAATTCGTCGACGGCATTGCCGATTTTTTCCAGCCGGTGCGCCCGGGCGACGGAGAGGTTGGGATTCGAAACGTACCAAGCGTCGGCGGTGATCTGATTCTTGATCAGCCAGTCCTTGATCACCGGACTATGGATGCCGGGCCACCCGTCGCAATTGCAGAAAATTATGTCCATCGAGTTGGGGATTTTCGTCACGAAGTCGTCGATGTAGGCGTCCCACTCGCCGTCGTAGGTCGTGGCGAACAACAACTTCGTGTCGTTGTCGAGGAGCACGAAACGCATGTCGTGCAGGGTGCCGACGAGATCGGCGCCCTTGAAGTTACCTTCCAGAAGATCGAGCAGCCCGCGAATGCGCTTGCCGCCGCCCGGCGCGAGCGGGACGATCGCTGTCAACTCGGACACTTTGCCCTGACGTGCGCCGATGCGGCCGGCGCTCTCGCGTCCTGTTGCCGCGGCCAGTTCGCGCCTGAGGTTCTCAAGCCCGTTCTTCAGTGCGACCCGTCCGACCTCCGGCGCGTCCGCATAGAGCTCTTGCACCCTATTGATCTTCTCCGCGACGCGATTGTCGTTCGATGCCGTCGCTTGTGGTGACGTTTTGGCCTGCGGTAGGGCGGACATTCTTGGCTCCTGTGGATTTGGCGATGGACGCTATGCGCGCAGCTTGATCGCGTCGGCGCCAAAGACGTCCGCGAGCGACGACGGCTCCTTGCGGGGTTGATGGTTCAGTTGGTGACGCAGGATCGATGACTGGCGATAGACTTCCTTGCGTGAGCGCATGACGCTTCCGAGTGGCCGATGCTCCTCGGTAACGCGCCACGCCGCCATCGAGGTCGCATCCATGCGCTCGACGTTGTCTTCGCCACCAATATCCTGTTGTGGCAGACGCAGCTTCGCCACCGTGACGAACGGCGACAGACTCTCCGGCCACCGCACAGTCGTCTTCTCGATCGGCATTTGCGTCAGATCGGTGCAGAGCTGCACCTGCACGTCGAATTCGTAGGGCCGCTCGCGCAACTCCGACACCAGCGAAGGCCGGAACACTTGCTGCGCCGCGTTCGGATCGAGCGTGCGCTTGATTACGCGGTCGGCGAATTCCTTCACCGGTGCGACCCGCAGCTTGGCGATGTAATCGCCATGGCGCACCGCGCCCATCGTCCAATATGTCGATAGAAGAAGGTTGACGAACGGGATCTGCGCAAACTGTGCGATCGCGGCGAGTTCTTCCCACGCCCAGTTTTCTGGTTCGAGCGTGCCGAGGCCGGTGATGAACGCATGAAGAAATTTGGCGATCCGCGCCTGCCGTTCCGCAGGTGTTTGGTTCGTGGGCGGGATCGCGCCGGCATTGGCACCGAGCCGCTGGATGAAAATGTAGTGCTCGATCGAGTTCGCGAAGAAGATTGGATAATTGATCATCGCGTAATCGAACGTCGTGCTGTCGGCCTCATCTTCGAGAAGCTTGCGGCCTTCCATCCCGAAAATCTTGAGCCCGATTCCGCACACCGAGCCGAGGACCCTGTCGGCGTTGAGGTGCGCCGTTCCGTTTGAGAAGCGCACCATGGCTTCGTGCCGGCCTGGCCTGGCATAGATGCCCTGCGCGTATTCGCGCGGCACGCCGCCGAGGATTTCCAGTTCGCCCTGCGCGAGGCCGTAGCCCTTCGCGTGCGCATTGCGCACGGCACGGCCGCCCTCAGTTTTCGGAGACTCGTGAACCTGCTTTCGCAGGTCCTCGAGCACGTCCTCAAGCGCGAAATCGAAATTGGGGTCCGGCGTTTCGATGCCAGAGCTGTAGCGAACGAAATCCATGGGGCGCTCCCGTGTGCGTGGTTCACGCCGGCACCAGCCGCGGATGGAATTCATCACCGGGGGGAAACGGAAGCGATCAGACGATGGTATCGCCGATACCATTGTATTGGGGCCAAGCGAATTTGTGCTGGCCGGCCGGTTGGGAAGATGGTTACCGGGCCGATCACGTTGCGGCGACTTTGGACAACGGCGGTTCGGAGATTGGCCAAATTGCACGCCGCCAAGCTCCCTGGGCGCTGGCCGCGCTGGTAGACTGAGCGGCGCGTGGTATTTGTGCGACAGGCCATCGGTTAGGCTGGTTCCAGCCATTTTCAATCGTCGTCATTCGCTAGGTGTTTGGAGGCTCGCCGGCATGCGCGTCGCGGCGATGTGGGTCAGAAGTGCAAGCGCCATCGCGCTGACGATCGCGGGGCCTACCGCTTGGGCCGCTGCCGCGCCGTCCGGCATCGAAGTGGTTGTGGTTACTGCGCAAAAGTCAGAGCAGTCGGCCAACGCCGTCGGCATGTCGATCACCGCCGCAACCGGCGGTCAGTTGCGCGAACGCGGCATCGAGTCGGTGACGGATCTTCCGCGCCTCGTGCCGGGGCTGACCATCCAGGAGAGCAACTATCAGTCGATGTCGATCACGCTGCGTGGCGTCGGCTTTTTCAACAGCGATCTCAGCACGCCGCCGGCCGTAACCGTGTATGTCGACGAAGCGCCGCTGTCGTATCCGGCGATAACGAAACTGGCCGCCTTCGATCTGGCGCGGGTCGAAGTGTTGAAGGGCCCACAAGGCACGCTGTTCGGACAGAACGCGACCGGCGGCGCGGTGAACTACATCGCCGCCAAACCAACGGGCGCCTTCGAGGCGGGCGCCGATCTGACTTACGGGCGATTCAATCGTCTGCAGGTCGGCGGCTTCGTCAGCGGGCCGCTTTCCGATCAGTTGAGCGCGCGCGTCGCCGTTCAGGTCACGCAGTCAGATGCGTGGCAGGAGAGCGTTACGCGGTCTGCTGACGAGTTGGGCCGCGTGCGCGAATTTCAGGGCCGCGCGACCTTCGATTGGCACCCTGACGAGCGGTTCGTGTCGCGCTTGACGCTTACGATGACGCATGACGGATCGGACAGCGCGGCCGGTCAGTTCATCGCGCCGATCGTGAGTTTTCCCGGGCTGGAAGTGCCGGGCCTCTTGACCTTTCCCGTCGTCACCGAACCGCGCTCTGCCGACTGGACGCCTGTGCGGCCCGACAACGGCAAACCGTTCCCCTACGAAAACGATATCACGCTGTATCATGGGACTTGGCGAAACGACTACCGCGTCAACGATGCTGTCACCCTCACTTCGCTGACCTCGTATGTGCATTTCGACATGTCCTATGGGCAGGACGCGGACGGTACGCCGTTTCACCTCATCGAGTTCATCAATCGCGATGGTCGGATCAGTTCATTCTTTCAGGAACTGCGCGCGTCGGGCCGCGACGAGAAGGTGAACTGGCTGGTCGGCGCCAACTATTCGCATGACGACATCCGCGACAGGCCGCTCGAATTCTTCGGTGACAATGAATCCAGCCACCTCCTGCAATTCCTCGATCCTGAGGCGTTCGCCGATGAGAGCCTGTTTCCGAGCCGCACACGGGCGACGACCTACGCGGCGTTCGGCCATGTTGAATACATGATCACCGATCAGCTGAGGCTGGAAGCGGCGGCTCGCTACAACGTCGACCGGCGCACCTTCGACAATTGCGGAATTGTCGTCACGGATCATTTCGTCCGCTTCTGGAATCTGTTCCGCGGTGGCGCGCCGCCGCTCACCGAAATCGGCGACTGCTTCACGCTGGACTCTGCAACGTTTGCGCCGGTCGACAACGTGCACAGCGAACTGAACCAAGACAATGTGTCCTGGCGGGCGGGGGTCAACTGGATGGCGCAGCCGGACCTCCTCATCTACGCGAATGTTAGCAAAGGGTACAAAGCGGGCACGGTGCCGCTGGTCGCCGCGTCCACGACGGTGCAATTCGCATCCGTGCCGCAGGAGTCCTTGTTGGCCTACGAGGCCGGCTTCAAGGCGGCGTTATTCGGCGGGCGCGCCCAGCTGAACGCCGCAGCGTTCTACTATCACTACGTCGACAAGCAATTGCGCGGTGCCGTGCTTGACCCGGTGTTCGGCCCGCTGGAAGCGCTGGTGTCGATCCCGAAATCGCACGTTCAGGGTTTCGAGGCCCAACTCGTTGCACAGCCGATCGACGGCCTGACCATCGATACCGCCATTACCTACGTGGACTCGGAGGTAGACGAATTCACCGGCTTCGATGCGCTGGCGAACTTTCGCGACCAATCGGGCACACCGTTTCCGTTTGCGCCGAAATGGGCGTCGGTCACCAACGTCGACTACACCTTTCCTGTCGCGTCGAATGTGAAAGGCTTTGTCGGTGGGTCGCTCACTTGCAACAGCAAGACCTTTGCCGGCATCGGCGCTCTCGACGTCCTTCGCATCGAGGCGTTCGCGCTGCTCGATTTGCGCGCGGGCGTGGAACTCGCGGACAACCGGTATCACATCTGGGTCTGGGGAAAGAACGTCACTGACCAGTATTACTGGAACAATGTCGTCGCCAATCCGGACGCAATTGTGCGGTTCCCTGGACAGCCGGCGACGTACGGCATCAGCATTTCGGCGAGGTTCTGAGATGTTCCTACCCCGCACGAATTGGTAGAAGCTAACGGAATGGAATTCGATCCGATTACGCCGCTTGCCGACGCGCTCCCGGGTTTGGTCTGGGTCGCGCTCCCGGATGGCCGTGCCGAATTCATCAACAAGCGCTGGTGCGAGTACACCGGTCTGACACCCGAACAGGCTATGGGCACGGGATGGCAGGGCGCTATCCATCCTGACGACCTGACGCTGGCGCTCAAGTTCTGGAATGGTCTTCTGGCTTCCGATAAGCCCGGCGAAGTCGTTGCCCGCCTTCGGCGGCACGATGGCAAATATCGGCGATTTCTGTTTAGCGCCGCGCCCATCGCTAACGCGTCCGGCCAAGTCGTCAGGTGGTGCGGCATCAACACCGACATCGAAGAGAAGTTGGCCGCGGAAGAAGAATTGCTAGCGCGGATACGTATGGAAGGGGTGTTACGCGAGAGCGACGTCCGTTTGCGCGCAATCGAGATTATTCCCGGCCTTATCGGCATCCTGGCGCCTGACGGTTCTGTCGAGGCGGTCAATAGCCGGATCATGGAGTACACCGGTCAGTCGCTTGAAGAGCTCAAGAGTTGGGGAACGAATGGAACGGTTTACCCGGCAGACCTGCCGCACACCGGCGCTGTGTTCGCGCACTCCATTGGAACTGGCACTCCGTACGCAATGGAAACCCGCCTGCGCGGACACGACGGAGAATATCGTTGGTTCGACAACCGCGGAATCCCCATGCGCGACAGCAGCGGCGGAATCGTCTGCTGGTACATCCTTCTTACCGATATCGAAGACCGTAAGCGCGCCGAAGGGGCGTTGCATGCGCGGGAGGCGGAACTGCAGCGCGCCAACCAATACCTGGCCAGCGCGCAGGAACTCAGCAAGACCGGCAGCTATACCCGTGACCTCGGAACCGACGAACAGAACCTTTCGGATCAGATGTATCAAATTTGGGAATTCGACCCGGCAAAGAAGGTCACTCACGAGATGTTTCTGAATCGACTGCATCCCGAGGATCGACCGGCCCTCGAAGCGGCGCAAAACGCAGCCGTGCACGCAGGCGAGGATTTCAAGTTTGAGTTTCGGATCGTGACCGATGGCGGCGAAGTAAAGTATCTCCGCACTGTAACTCGGCGCCTGAAGGAGATCACAGACCGTGTCGTGTATCTCGGCGCGACACAAGATGTAACCACAAGCAGAGTCGCTGAACACGCGCTGAACTCTGCCCGCGCCGAACTCGCCCATGTCTCTCGCGTGATGACGCTTGGCGCATTAACCGCGTCGATTGCGCATGAGGTAAACCAGCCGCTGGCGGGTATCGTCACCAACGCAAATACATGCCTGCGCATGCTGACGCCTGAAAAGCTCGACCTGCAGGGCGCTCGGGCGACCGCCCAGCGAACACTGCGTGACGCCAATCGCGCCTCTGAAGTCGTGCAGCGCCTGCGTGCGATGTTCACGCACAAGGAGGCAACAACCGAGGCGATCGACCTCAACGACGCTGCGCGAGAGGTGCTAGCGCTCTCGTCGAGCGAACTGCAGCGTGGCCGCGTCGTCGTTCGCACGGAATTCGACGCGCGCCTTCCAGCGGTCATGGGTGACCGAATTCAACTGCAGCAGGTCATCATGAACTTCGTCGTCAATGCGAACGACGCGATGCGGGAAGTGCATGATCGGCCGCGCGACCTATCGGTGTCCACCGTAGCGGACGGCGCCAACGTCCGAGTTTCGGTCCGCGACTCGGGCGTTGGCATCGATCCGATGACGGCCAGCAAACTGTTTGAGGCTTTTTATTCTACGAAGGGCCATGGCATGGGCATCGGCCTTTCGGTTAGCCGGTCGATTGTGGAGAATCACGGCGGCCGCATCTGGGCCGATCCCAACGACGGCCATGGTGCGACATTTTCCTTTGCGATCCCCTGCCGCTCGCGGCCCGCACCCGACTAGCACGGGACGGCCGGGCAGGGCTGACACCAAAGAGCGTTCGACCAACACCAAAGTATGATGGAGACTTGCCGGGCGGCAGCGCATCCTTGCTGTCGTGTAACGATTGACCGAATTCCGCCGCGAATGCGCTCCATTAATCAGCGCATAGGCATTCGGCGAACAGGATTCTGATGCCGCCTTGCAAACGAATTTCGATTGTGGACGATGATATTTCCGTAAGGGAGGCTCTTCCCGATCTGATCCGCCAATTCGGATTTACCGTGGAAACGTTCGGGTCAGGCGACGCATTTCTTGCTTCGACGAACGTTGGACAAAGCGACTGCCTGATTTTGGACGTACAAATGCCGGGCATGTCCGGCCCGGAGCTAAAGCGTGAACTCGACCGGCGTGGATATGGGGTGCCGGTCATTTTCATTACGGCCCACGCACAAAGTGCCGCCAGCCCCGAGGTACAGGGTGTCGGAGCGGCCTGTCTCATCAAGCCTTTCACCGATGTGGCGCTCCTTGATGCGCTGAACAAGGCAATGGCGAAGGAGTGATCGTCGTGCGGCCGGGTCGGACTGAAACAGGTGTAGTCTCCTCCTCTAAGGACGCCGCGAGGATCTGACAGATGCCGGAAGGGACATCCATCGTCTTCGTCGTGGACGACGACGTCTCGGTTCGCGAGTCCCTCGATGCGCTTCTCAAGCACGAAGGGCTCGCGGCTGAGACCTTCGAATCCGCGGAAGCGTTTCTCGCGCGAGGGCCGGCGGCGGTTGCGAACTGCTTGATTCTTGATGTCGATCTTCCCGACCTGAACGGCCTCGACTTGCAGCAGCGGATCGCGGGAGACCGCACGGCCATGCCGATCATTTTCCTCACCGGCCACGGCGACATTCCCTCATCGGTCCGGGCGATGAAGGCAGGCGCGGCCGAATTCCTAACTAAACCCTTCGACGACGAGGTCCTTCTCGCCGCGATCAGGAATGCCCTTGCGCGCAGCAGCGCGGCGCTCGGCGGGGAAACGGAGTTGCGAGGCCTTCGCGAGCGCTTCGAAACCCTCAGCCGCCGCGAGCGCGAAGTGATGGCGCTGGTCGTGACTGGCCTCCTCAACAAGCAGGTCGGTGGTGAACTCAACATCAGCGAAATTACGGTCAAGGCACATCGCGGCAAGGTGATGGAAAAGATGCACGCGAAGACGTTTGCCGATCTGGTCAACATGGCGGCGCGGCTGGGTATGGGCCCGGAGCTTCGAGCCTAGCCGACGCGACCAATACCAAAGTCCAACAATACCAAAGTGCGATTGCCGCAGTGGGCGTGGCGAGCGATTCATCGTGTCGAATACTGGAGAACGCGACGATGACCACGCAGACCGTTGCCCAAAGTGCAGAAGCCAAACTTGACCGCCTACGGGAAATTTTTTCCGATGCAAACGACGTCGGAAGGAACGCCCTCGCGAATGTGCTCAAAGAGCTGAAGCACCAGGTTTCGCAGGAGACTCCGCGACCCATCGAAAGCGCCGGCCGGGTTGGCGCTCGTCTCGGCAAGCGTTCCGAGTTGACCATCATCGTTCCTCTGGTGCTCGGCGGCGCCAAACGGCTGCGCGCGTTCCTGCAGATGCTCGGCGGCAACCTCGATGGCGCGAGGAAGGTGGGCACGCTGCACGACATGCGCTTCGTGTTCTTCGACAACGACACGCGATTGCTCTTCGCCACGTCGTTCGACGGCGATTGGGACACCTACATCGACGACTTCATCGCCTACATTCCCGATTACCTCGACCTCATGGACTCCGCCTGGGAAGGCTGGCCGGGGATTCGCGCGCCGGGCGCAAAGCAGTACCTCATCGACCACCAGATCACGGCGGAGGGATGGTTCGTCGCTCGCCCGGACTTGACTGGGGCCGAGATCGACAGGCTGCAGAAGGTCGGTAAGGCGGTCGACGAATTCCTCGACAAGATCGGTTAGTCGCGACGGCGGCCGCATTCGCCGCGGCCGCCTGCCTGCTCCCACGGAGGCAGAAGTGCGCGCCTATCGCTTGCTCAAAGAGCAGACTGTACCCGAATTCCAGGACGTGCCCGATCCGCACGCTGGGCCCGGGCAGGTGGTGGTGAAAGTCGCCGCTTCCGGCATCTGTCACACCGACTTCACGGTCATCGGGCGCGAGGCGAGTTATTGGAATGAGGATCGTCCCCCCTTTACGCTCGGTCACGAAATCGCCGGCTGGATCGAAGATTTGGGCGAAGGCGTGCAGTGGTTCAAGCGCGGCGACGCAGTCGCGATCAATCCGTCGTGGGGCAGTTGCGGTCACTGCCACATGTGCCGCTCCGGCGAAGAAAACCACTGTCTCAACCAAAAAGCCATCAGGGCACCCGGCGTCGGCTTCGACGGGGGACACGCGCAATACGTGCTCGTCCCCGACGCACGGTTTCTGGTTCCCATCGGCGACCTCGATCCGGTCGAAGCCGCGCCGCTCACCGATGCCGGCCTCACGACCTACACGGCCATCAAGCCGGCGCTTCCCAGTATTTGGCCGGGCAGCACCGCGGTCGTTATCGGCATCGGTGGCCTTGGGCTCTATGCGGTGCAGTTCCTGCGACGCTTGACGGGCGCAAGAATTGTCGCGGTGGATTCGACCGAGGCCAGACGGAATCTCGCCCGCGAGTTCGGCGCCGACAACGTCGTCGCCAGTGGCCCCGACGCCGCAAAGGAAATTCGCGAGCTCTCCGGCGGCATCGGCGCCCAATTCGTCATCGATTGCGTCGGCGCGAACGCGACGTTGGCGACGGGCATTGCCACTCTGGCGTGGCGTGGCCGCCTCGTTATGGTCGGCGCCGGTGGCGGCTCCGTGCCTTTCGACTTCTTCAAGTTTCCGCCCGGTTCGCAACTCGCGACCAGTTTGAACGGCGGCAGTGTTGCGCTGAAGGAAGTCGTCGACATGGCGTCGCTCGGGCGGATCAAGGTACTGGTCGATCGCTACAAGCTGGACGATGCCAAGAAGGCGTACGACGACTTCGAGCACGGCCGTCTCGTCGGCCGCGCGGTGCTAGTTCCTGACTGATTGCAACTGGGTGCAAGCGCGAGATCTAAATCGCGTTGGCCAGTTGGTTCGCATCAAACATTTCGACAAGTGGAGGAAACCATGGCATCGACAACGACAATGATGAGCGACGGCGATCGCATGCGCACCACCGTTCGCTCCTATTCGGGCCTCTTTCTCGCCCAAGGTATTCTGCTTACGCTTCTGGGCATCGTCGCCATCGTCTGGCAAGGTAATGCGACGTCGCGGTGTTGCAGCAGAAGTACGGCGCCAACATGACGTATCACGCCGGGAACGACACGTATCACATCCCCGATGTCAACGAAGCCGGCACGTATTACTCCTGCATTTGGGACGCCGGCGGGACCGACACGATGGTGGGCTCGAAGACGCTCGCACAGGAAGGCGATTGTCTGCTCGATGCTGGAGGATCTAGAGCCTTGGTTGGGTCGCCCATCGTGTGCGAACTAGCGATAACTCCTAATTGTGCATGTTAGATGGCTTGGCGCGCTAGTTCGCTGCCGCTGCTGTGAGCTTCGACGTCTCGTCACAAGCAATGCAGGATCGGAATAAACCGGCGCGTCTTCCCTAATGCGGTACGTTCCAAGCTGCTCACGCGTAGAAGTGAAACTTTGGGATTGGAAAGGCCCTGGCTGATCAGCATGCGGGTCAGTGCGTCCCGGAGGCTGTTGACATCGACTGCATCCACCGCGACCAATTCAACGTGCGCGCCGTTTGGCGTTTGCCTGACTTGATATTCGACAATCTTGGATTCATGCCCAAGAAGCGTCTGAAATGCGAATGGGTTGATCGTTACTGCGTCATAGACGAATACTTCTTCCGTCCTACCAACCACACGATTGATTTTCTGGAAGTACGATCCACAAGCGCAAGGGACGGCCGGGGCCGACACGGTCACTCTATCTTCGAGTTCATAACGAACGAGTGGCATTGCCTGGTTCATGAGATTCGTTATGAGCATCCTTTGTGATGTCCCGCCCGCCGGCGTGGGCTGGCAATCATCGTCCACGGCTTCCAATATCGCCGTGTCGTCACAAAAATGCATGCCCTCTCCCGCGGGACACGAATATGCGATGCAAGATATCTCTGAACAGCCGTAGAAGTTGAAAATGCGTGCGCCAAAGGCCGCACGCAATGCAATTTCTTGTTCTGGCAATAGCGTCTCGCCTCCAACAAGAATTACTTGGGGTCGAATGGTCAATCGGCCGCTGGCGGCTTCCCGGCACAGGCAATTCAGGAAGGACGGATAGCCTGAAAGGCAAGTTGGGCGTATTGCGTTCAACCGGTCCACAATCATCGTGATTGGCAGCTCGATGGGTATCGAGTGAAATTCGTCAAAGCGGCGTGCGAGCCATTGCCGGTAGCTTTGTGCAAATGCGACCGAGGCGTGAATCGCCGAGCCGCCGATGATGGCCGCTCCGCGAATGTGGGCGCCGGGAGCCGACATCAGCATAACTTCGATCGCGCGGGCTGAACTCAATCCGTAGGCGAGCCACCCATCCCAGTCGAAGACGAAGGTCCCGCGCTTGCCGGTCGAACCGCCGGACATCACCGCGTGGCTCCGCCCGTTGAAGTACGCATCGCTGAAGAGCGTCGTGAGGTGTTCGTCGGTTTTGGCACTGGTGATCGCGGGATCGGTGACGATTTCATCGAAGTTCTCGATCAAGTCGTCCTTGGTCATTGTCGGTAGCGCGCCAACGTCTGCATCTGTCAACGTCTCGATATCGATGTGGGCGAAGCGGCGCGCGTGCCAAGCCGAGCGCTGGCACGCGGTCCGTAGAAGACGCCGCAGTCTCTGTGTTCGCGTCGCATGAAGCTGATCAGGGACCATACTCAGAGCGCGCACAAACTCCGGGAACTCCTGTGAAAAGGTGACCATCTGCTCACGTTGGAGGGCAATATAGTGATCAAGCGCCGCGTTCGGCGCGCAAGAACTTGTGGCCGCAGATTGAGTCATTATGAATTGTTCCCTTTGGCCGAGCGAATAACGCGGCGACCAGCCCATTTTTGTTCGAACGTGCGCCTCGCAAGAAGGGCGAGCGTCGCGATCTCATGTTCGGAAATGCCTTTCAGGCGGCATTTCAGGTCGAGCGCCGCAAGATCGAGGAAGTGAGCTGTCAGCAGCATTCCTCGCTTCGTAAATTCCGCAACGTATTTATCCAGGCAGTTGGCGATCTCTTCGAGGTCTTGCGGCTTGCCGCCCGCCGCGATCGACAAGCCTTGCTTGCCATCCCTTCCAAGTCTTGATGGCTTTGCTTTCGATGGCACGTCAACGTTGCTCCAAACGCATCGCCGAAATCCATGCGTCGGTCGTGCATATTTCGCCTATCGTAGAAATGACTGTGGTTGCAGCGCGATGGATCTCATCGGGTGACGGGCTTGAATAGGTATCGCTCCACGACGCATCGCGCAGGAAAGTCACGCGCCCGCCGCGGCGCAGCGCATCCATGGTTGTCGCGACGGCAGTCGATTCAGAAAAGAATCCGGCGAATGCAAGCGCTCCGGCAACGTCGGCCATCTGAGCAAAGGCGTCGCTCGCATAGCATGAATGATGCGACCGTTCGAAAACCATCTCTGAACGTGACGGCATGAACCCCGCGAGCCAGGGCTGACACGTCGTTAGCCACGGGTACTGGCGTCGCACGAAAGCGACTGGGATTCCTGCTCTGCGTGCAAACGATAGCGCTAGCTGGCAGTTTTCGACGGCCGCGTGAAATGCGGGGTCGACATTTGGCTCATACGGTTTCTGTACATCCGCTAAGACCAAAACGGCCGTTTGCAGACGCCATTCGTTAGCACTGGATTTGGTGACGATCGCATTCATTGGCATGCCCTACTCGCAGCGCCATTTCCTGTGGCGCGGCCGGAGGATGCCTCGAGAATTCCCGTTTTGTGCCAATGCCCTTCAGGTCTCAGCAGCACGTAGGGACCAGAATCAATCGACACGGCGTCCGGATCTGCGGGGACGTTTGCGATCAGTTCGATGTATTCGAAATCCGAAAACGCAAATTCGCGGCCGTTCTTGAATGGAAGAAAGCCAAATCGCTTCCAGAGGCGCACCCAACGCTTCTGCGAATGGCAATAGAGGGTCTCGTACCCCTTCTTGCGACAGAGATCGACTGCGGCGCGCGCGATTTCGTATGCCAAGCGGGAGTGACGAAACTCCGCGCGCACCGCGACACGTTCGATCTTGGCGAAGCCGGCGAAAAAGCGAACACGCGCGCAACCCGCGGGCTCGTCGCCAACGAAACCCAAGAGGTGGCTTCCGGCAAAATCGTTTCCGTCAAACTCTTCTTCGTACGGGCAGGCTTGTTCGGCCATGAAGACGGCCGCACGAATGCTAAGCGCGCGATGAAGTTGGTCGATGGAATTGACCACGGTGACCGACACGGTCCGGTCGGTTAGCCCTGGACGATGCGTAGCGTACGTTGGCTCGTTGGAATCTGCGGCGCGCGTGCGGGGCAGGAAGTAAACATGGGGCGCCCGGATGCCGTCGATAAGCGCATTGCGTTTGAGCCCCAGAACCTTCGCGAGCCGCTCGCCCTCAGGTGTTGCGGCGCGGGTGATAATGTCCACGTCGCAGTAATTTGGCCCCGACAAGAGCAGTGGCACTGCCGCGATCAAGCTCCCCGGTGCGTACACGGCCCATACATAGAGAGCTGCGGGAGAGCCGCCTGGCGGAGTGATGGCGTCGCCATCTGGATCGAAACCATTGAAGGCGTTGCGCGCAACTTGTGCTCGGCCGATGGCTGATAGGGGTAGGACGGCGATGAATCCATCCGCTCGCTGCTCACCCGCTGAACCGCGTCTCCTTGTTATTGCCCACACACTGTCGGGAGCCTGCGCCAGTACGCGGCCGATCACGTCTCTTGACGCGATCGTCGGAAGTGATTCTCGAGCCAAATTCCATAGGTGCTCGAGGTCCTTCTCAGTGACCTTACGGACCGAAACGGAGCGGCCTAAACGGTCTCGGTCCCATGCTTCAGGTGTAAGCAAGTTCAGTGGCGGACCAATTTGTGTATTCCGCACGAGTTTATGAGGGTACTCAGTCATTTTTTCCCACCTGCGCAACCGAGATTTGTGGGATGCTAGGGCGGCTCGGAGGGGGCTGTATGTCCGCTAATTTTGACAAGGGTGGTCAATATTTTGACCACCCCCTGAACCTGAAGAAGCGGGAGTTTCGGACGTGGGATGCCGGACGTGTCTTTCTGGAGGTTGCGCGCCACACCAGCCTCAGATCGGCCGCCGATGCCCTGGGACTAAGACACAACACCGTGCGAGCGCGCATTGATGAGCTGGAGCACGAACTTGGGTGCACACTAATCATTCGCGATCGCTTGGGCGTGCGGCTTACGGCCGATGGTGACCGGATACTTGCTGCGCTTTCCCGCATGGAACGGGAAGCATTCAGTGTTTTGGGCGCATCCAACCGAAGCGAGGTGACCGTATCAGGTGAAGTTCGGATCACGGTGACCGAAGGTCTCGGGACATTTTGGGTCACGCCGCGCCTCGTCGAATTTCAAATGGCGAACCCTCGCCTGATTGTCGTTATGGATGGCGTTGCGCACACTGCCGATATTCAACGCCTCGAAACGGACATCGCGATCCATCTGCGGCGGCCATCCTCGCCCGACGTCAATGTGAAGAAGCTCGGCCGGCTGCACTTGGTCCCGTTCGTGGCGCCGTCTTACGTGCAACGGTTTGGGCGTCCGAAGAGTCTCGCTGATTTGCGCAATCATAGGATCGTCTTGCAACGAGACGACGACAAGGAATTGCAGGCAACTTACGACAAGATTTTTCCCGGCGTTCCCCCGGAGGGCCTTGTCGCCTTCAAGACGAATCTCGGAAGCGCGAACTACTGGGCGCTGGCACAGGGCGCGGGCATCGGCTGGCTACCAACTTACGCGCACGCGCTTGGGGCGCCTCTTATCGCGCTCGACGAACTCGGGATGAACCTGCCGGTCGACATATGGTTGTGGTTTCACAAGGAGATGAAGCGTACTGCGCGGGTCAGCCGAACAATCGATTGGATAAAGCGCTCCTTCGATCCCCGCGAATATCCGTGGTTCCGAGACGAATTTATTCATCCAAGCGATCTCGAAGCCATGTATCGCGGGGGGCCTCTCGCAAAGCTGTTTTCTGGATTTATGGGTCGCTGAGCGACGTCAGTTACTCGATATCATCAGCTTGGCGGGCAACATCGCTCTCGTCTGCGAGGTCCCTCACCAGTTGGAGGACTCGACTGCGAAGTCGCTTTGATGAGATGCCCTCGAACAGCTTTGCGATTCGGATCGCGTCAGCAGACAGCCTGGCACGGGTGTCTCTTTCATCCCCCGGCGTCAGCGAAGGCGATAAGTCTAAACCCTCAAAGAAAAAGGAGATCGGAACATTCAAAGTGTGCGCTATGTCGAATAGTCGTCCTGCCGAAATTCGATTTCTGCCCTGCTCGTACTTTTGGACCTGTTGGAAGGTTACACCGATGTGCTCCCCAAGCTCGCTCTGACTGCGATTTGCGATCACGCGCAACTGCCGCAACTTTTCTCCCACGTGGCGATCGGCGATATACTGTGGTCTTCGTGGCATCGAACGGCCCCCGGCTTTCACCAATATACAACTTGGATCGCTGTAGCGGCTAGATGTGGCAAGGCCGTAGAGACTTCCCCTGATCGCGCGATTGTCGCCGGCTTATCCCAATCGCCGGTAACGCCTGACCAATGCGTCGTCGCCATGACGCCTTCGCCGGTGCGGACGGGGCGAGGATAGACCCGAGGCGCGACGCTTCAAGGGCGCAGGGTCACAGCCGCGATTGGGACGTCTAGGCTTAAAACGCCGCCTTCGGCACCAGGTCCGGCCGGAATGGCCGCACGCGCTCGACGCGGATATGTCGTCCGGAATGGATATCAGACTTTGGGGACAACAACTGCGAAAGGCACTCGACTCGAGCGTCGACTCTCTCTTCGCTGATGCAATGTTGAGGGCAAAAAGCGAGCGACTGATGCGACCCACGTCACCTTGCAGGGACAGCGAGCGCTACAGGTCCAGCCACTCGGAAACGCCCAAGAATTTCCCTGATTTTCTGTAGGGGTTCCCTGTTTTTTCGCACGTGCTTCCCTGTTTCCGGAGATTGATGGAAATGCCGAAAGCGGCGGAAACACTGCGAACTGCGGCCGAAACTGAAAGCGTTTCCTAAATCAATTGCGAGCTTCCCTGTATTTTTCCCTGTAACCGGCACGTGTAGTTGGTGGAGACCGGTTCGCGTTAGTGTCCCCTGCACCACCAATGCGCCTCACCCAGCGCGGCGAGGCCGCAACATCCGCACGAGTTGCCGGCCGATGTCCGATGGTGACGCGCCGTCCGGCCGGTACCAGAACTTCGTGCCGTTCAGCGCGGCCAGCAAATGCAGGCGGAAAATCTTGCGATCGATGCCGGGCTCGAGATCGAGCGCATCGACGAGTTCCGCAAAGATGCGTTCGTAGCCGTCGCGTTGCGCGGTCAATTGCGCGCGCAAGTCGCCCGACGTCACCGGATAGATCGGCGCGATGACGCCGACAAAGGCGCTGCCGCCGTTCAACGCTTCGCAATGCGCCGCGGCGGCTTCCGCCAGTCGCTCCCACGGGTCTGTAACGCCGGCGATGGCGTCGCGCACGGCATCGGTCATCATTGTGACCGCCGCGCCATGCACGGCGACGAACAGCGCATCCTTGGACTTGAAATGATAGTAGATCGAACCGGCGAGCACGCCTGCGTCGGCGCCGACGTCGCGCATGTTCGCCGCGTGAAATCCGCAGGCACTGAACTGGCGGGCGGCGGCTTCCAGAATCTGCTTCCGCTTGTTTCTGGCGGCGCCATCGTCCTGCGCTTGAATGGTCTCAAAAGCGGTCATGTCGCCCCGGGAACTCCTCGAAAAACTGCCTTGTTGCGCCGCCTCTTCCGAATGTATAAAACCTGCCAAACGTTTGTTCAACAGGTTGGCGGCGACCCCTACGGGCGCGATGCCATAAGTTAACAGCACGGGCGCCGCGGCGGCCCGCCCGACGGAGCATCCATGACGGATTACAGCGCCCCTCTCGCCGACATGCGGTTCATCGCCACCCGCGTTGCCGGGTTCGACGACATCGCGCGGCTGCCGGGCGGCGACGACCTCAATAAGGATTTGCTCGCGTCGATTTTCGAAGAGGGCGGCAAGTTCGCGGGCGACGTGCTGGCGCCGCTCAATCGGGTTGGCGACGTCCAGGGATCGAAACTCGAGAACGGCATCGTGCGCACGCCGGACGGATGGAAAGAGGCGTATCGCGCGTTTGCCGATGGCGGCTGGACCGCCGTGCCGTTCAAGCCCGAATTCGGCGGACAAGGTCTGCCGTGGCTGGTCTCCATCGCGCTCCAGGAAATGTGGCACGCGTCAAACATGGCATTCGCGCTGTGCCCGATGCTGACGCAGGCGGCGATCGAGGCGATCGACCAGCACGGCTCGTCGGAACTGAAGACGCGTTTCCTGCCGAACATGGTGTCGGGCAAATGGACCGGCACGATGAACCTCACCGAACCGCAGGCGGGGTCCGATCTCGCCGCCGTTCGCACGCGCGCGGTACGTGATGGCGATCGTTATCGGCTGACGGGTCAGAAGATTTTCATCACCTACGGCGATCACGAGCTGACGGAGAACATCATCCATCTCGTGCTGGCGCGCCTGCCGGATGCGCCGCCGGGTGTGAAAGGCATCTCGCTGTTCGTGGTGCCGAAATATCTGGTCGGCGACGACGGCGGTATTAAGAGCCACAACGATCTGCGGCCGGTATCGCTCGAACACAAGATGGGCATTCACGCCAGCCCGACGGCGGTGATGTCTTATGGCGACAACGGCGGCGCCGAGGCTTACCTCGTCGGCAAGGAAAACGAAGGCCTGCCATACATGTTCACGACGATGAACCTCGCGCGTCTCGCCGTGGGCTTGGAAGGCGTCGGCATCGCCGAACGTGCGCTGCAAAAGGCGGCGGCGTACGCGCGCGAGCGCGTGCAGAGCCGCGACGCGGCGTCGAAAGACCCGAAGCCCGTCACCATCATCCATCATCCCGACGTGCGGCGCATGCTGCTGACGATGCGCGCGCTGACCGAGGCGTCGCGTGCGCTCGCCTATTTCGCCGCCGGTCGGTTGGATGTCGCGATGCGCCATCCCGATGCCGCGGAACGGGCCCGCGCGCAGGCGGTGGTCGATCTGCTGATCCCCGTGATCAAGGGATGGGGCACAGAGATCGGGTCCGAAGCCGCGTCCAACGGCGTGCAGGTCCATGGCGGCATGGGCTACATCGAGGAAACCGGCGCGGCGCAATACATGCGCGACGCGAAGATCGCCGAGATTTACGAAGGTACCAACGGCATCCAGGCGAACGATCTGATCGGGCGCAAGCTGACGCGTGACGGCGGCGCCAGCATGAAGGCGTTCATTGCCGTCATGCGCGGCGTGGATCGTGATCTCGCCGAGGCAGGCGACGAATTCGCGCCGCTGCGTGACGCGTTCAACAAGGGGCTGGCCGCGCTGACCGCCGCGACCGACTGGATTCTCGCGCACACGGCAGACCCGCGCGATGCCGCGGCCGGCGCGATGCCGTATCTGCGCCTGTGGGGCACGGTGGCCGGCGGGTGGTTGATGGCGAGGGCGGCGATGGCCGCGCGCGCCGATCTCGCAGCTAACGCCGGCGATGCAGATTTCCTGCGGGCGAAAATCATCACCGCGCGTTTCTACGGCGAGCACATCCTGCCACGGGCGCTGACCTATCAGGCGGAAGTGACCGCCGGTGCAGCGACATTGATGGCCATGGCGGAAGAGGGATTCTGATGGCATCCCTCGAACAGAAAGCGAAGTCCGGCGTATCTGCGAACAAGGCAGCGGCGAAACACGCCGCGCCGGCCGTGCGCAAGACGCAGAACAAGGTGCGCTTCGTCACCGCCACCAGTTTGTTCGACGGTCACGACGCCGCGATCAACATCATGCGGCGCATCCTGCAGGCGTCGGGCGTCGAGGTGATCCATCTCGGCCACAACCGCTCGGTCGATGAAATCGTCACCGCCGCCATCCAGGAAGACGTCCAGGGCATCGCCATCTCGTCGTATCAGGGTGGCCACGTCGAATATTTCAAATATGCGATCGATCTGTTGCACGAACGCGGCGCCGAGCGGATCAAAGTGTTCGGCGGCGGCGGCGGCGTGATCGTGAAGGACGAAATCGCCGACCTGCACAATTACGGCGTCGAGCGCATCTATTCGCCCGAAGACGGCCAGCGCATGGGCCTGCAGGGTATGATCAACGACATGATCGCGCGCGCCGATTTCGATCCGGCGGATGACGGTGCGATCGATCCGAAGACATTGGCGAACCCCGACTGGCGGCCGCTGGCGCGCTACATCACGCGGCTGGAACGCAGCCTCGTCGATGCGAAGGCCTTGGCCGCGCTTCCCGGTGCAGACCGAAAGATGCCGGTGCTCGGCGTGACCGGCACGGGCGGCGCGGGGAAGTCGTCGGTCACCGACGAACTGATTCGGCGCTTCCGGCTGGACAGCGACGCGTTCAAGATCGCGGTGCTCGCGATCGATCCGTCGAAGCGCAAGAGTGGCGGCGCACTCCTCGGCGACCGCATCCGCATGAACGCGATCAACGCGCCGCAAATCTACATGCGCTCCATAGCCACCCGCGAAAGCGAGAGCGAAGTGCCGGGCTTCGTGCCCAACGCGGTGGCGGCATGCCGCGCCGCCGGCTTCGATCTCGTCATCGTCGAAACGCCTGGCATCGGGCAGGGCGATGCCGCTATCGCCGATCTGGCCGACGTTTCGCTCTACGTGATGACGCCGGAGTTCGGCGCCGCCTCGCAGCTCGAAAAAATCGACATGCTCGATTTCGCCGATCTGGTGGCGATCAACAAGTTTGATCGCAAGGGCGCCGAGGACGCGCTGCGCGACGTACGCAAGCAGGTGCAGCGTAATCGCGGCGCGTTCGGCGGTCCGCCGGATGCGATGCCGGTGTATGGCACCATCGCTTCGCGCTTTCAGGACGACGGCGTCACCGGTCTCTATCTCGGACTGCGCGATCTTCTGATCGAGAACGGCTACGCGCCGCCGCCGAGCCGCTTCACACCGAACGCGGGTCACGTTCCGTCGGAACGTCCCGCGATCGTGCCGCCAGCGCGCCAGCGCTACCTCGCGGAAATTTCTACCGAGGTACGCAACTATCACAAGATTGTTGCCGGGCAGGTCTCGGTTGCGCGCGAGCTCCAGCAACTGAACGGCGCGCGCCGCATGCTGGAAGCGAAGGGCGGCGATGTCGCTGCGCTGGCGCCGCTGATCGCCGAACGCGAGGAGGCCCAAGACCCGCGCGCCCGCAAGTTGATCGAGAATTGGCCCAAGACCAAGGAACGCTATTCCGGCGACGACTACGTCGTGAAGGTGCGCGACCGCGAAATCCGTACGCGGCAGGTCGTCACCACGATGTCCGGCACGCAGATCCGAAAGGTTGCATTGCCGCGTTACGAGGATCACGGCGAGCTGCTGCGTTGGATGCTGGCCGAAAATGTACCCGGCGCGTTCCCGTATACGGCCGGCGTGTTCCCCTTCAAACGTGAGGGCGAAGATCCGACGCGCATGTTCGCGGGCGAGGGTGACCCCTTCCGCACCAACGAACGCTTCAAGTTCCTGTCAAAGGACTCGGATGCGAAGCGGCTGTCCACCGCGTTCGACTCCGTCACGTTGTATGGCTGGGATCCCGACGAACGTCCCGACATCTATGGCAAAGTCGGCAATTCCGGCGTGTCGATCGCCACACTGGACGACATGAAGGTCCTGTATTCCGGCTTCGATCTCTGCGCGCCGGCGACCAGCGTGTCGATGACGATCAACGGGCCGGCGCCCATGTTGCTTGCGATGTTCTTCAACACCGCCATCGACCAGCAGGTGGAAAGATTCACCACCGAAAACGGCCGCGCGCCGAACGCGGATGAGGCGGCGAAAATCCGCGCCTACACATTGGAGACCGTGCGCGGCACGGTACAGGCCGACATTCTGAAGGAAGATCAAGGTCAGAACACTTGCATCTTCTCGACAGAATTCGCGCTGAAGATGATGGGCGACATCCAGCAATACTTCGTCACCCACAAGGTGCGAAATTTCTATTCCGTGTCGATCTCCGGCTATCACATCGCCGAGGCCGGTGCGAACCCCATATCGCAGCTGGCGTTCACGCTGGCCAACGGTTTCACCTTTGTGGAATCGTATCTGGCGCGCGGCATGAACGTTGATGATTTCGCGCCTAACCTGTCGTTCTTCTTCTCGAACGGCATGGACCCGGAATACTCGGTGATCGGCCGTGTGGCGCGCCGCATCTGGGCGGTGGCGATGCGCTTCAAGTACGGCGCCAACGAACGTTCGCAGAAGCTGAAGTACCATGTGCAGACGTCTGGTCGCTCGCTGCACGCACAGGAGATGGACTTCAACGACATCCGCACCACGTTGCAGGCGCTGATCGCGATCTACGACAACTGCAACAGCCTGCACACGAACGCGTTCGACGAGGCTTACACCACGCCGACCGCGAATTCGGTACGGCGCGCGATGGCGATCCAGATGATCATCAACCGCGAATGGGGCCTCGCGAAAAACGAGAACCCCAATCAGGGTTCGTTCATTATCGAAGAGCTCACCGATCTCGTCGAAGAAGCGGTGCTGAAGGAGTTCGAACGCATTGCCGAACGCGGCGGCGTGCTCGGTGCTATGGAGACCGGCTACCAGCGCGGCAAGATTCAGGAAGAAAGCCTGTACTACGAACACAAGAAACATGACGGCTCGCTGCCCATTATTGGCGTGAACACCTTCATCAATCCGGAGCACGGCGAGCCGCCGACGCCGCCGTTGCAGCGCTCGACCACCGGTGAGAAGGATGCACAGATCGCGCGTTTGCGGGATTTCCAGGCGCGTCACGCCGCCGAGGCGCCGGCGATGCGCGAGAGCTTGCGCCAGGCCGTGATCAAGAACGAAAACGTGTTCGCGGTTCTGATGGACGCGGTTCGCGTGTGTTCACTTGGCCAGATCAGCGACACGCTGTTCGAGGTCGGCGGCCAATACCGGCGGAACATGTGATCGCCGCCGACGTTCAACGTGCCATTACCGATGCCGGCCTTGCGTACCGTGGCGCATTTCATCCGGGTACGGACGATCTCGTGCCGGGACTCGCGGCCGGCACAATTGTACTTGCGGGCATCGCCCGCGGGGTAGGCTGGGCGGCCTTCGCGGCCTCCCCGGAGGCGAGCGACGGGCGGGCCAGCCCCATGGACCGCTGGTCCGTGCGCGTCGTCGGCGGTGTCGCAAAAGCATTCGGGGCGAAAGCGCTGTTTCCCTTCAGCGGACCACCGTTCTTGCCCTTTGTGCGTTGGGGCCAGAATGCCGAACCGCTCTATCCATCGCCGCTTGGTCTGCTGATCCATCCGGATTTCGGACTTTGGCATGGCTGGCGTGGCGCGCTCGCATTTCGCGAGCGGTTGGAATTGCCGATACGGGATAACCGCCCCAGCCCATGCGAAACGTGCGAGACGAAGCCGTGTTTGTCGGCCTGTCCGGTGGGCGCGTTCGCGTCGGGCCGCTACGATGTCCGCGCCTGTGCCACGCATCTTGTGTCGCCGGCTGGTGCAGATTGCATTGGCACTGGCTGCCGCGCGCGCCGCGCCTGTCCCGTCGGCGCGGAATACCGGTATCCGCCCGAGCAGGCACGCTTCCATATGAACGCGTTTCTGGGCCGTCGTCCCTAGCCGGCCCAGGAGGCGATGATCCGCTCCAGCGCGGCGAGGCCGTCGGTCAGCGCTGCCGGCCCCGGTTGAAGGATGACCGACGACTTGATCTCATAGAGTTGGTTGTCGCGCACTGCCGGCACGTCGGCGAAACCCGGTCGCGCCTTCACTTTGGCCGGCCCGAACTTCTTTCCGCACCACGAACCGATGATGATGTCGGGCGCGGCCGCCAGGACGTCTTCGTGTGTCACGATACGGTTCTTAGCCGCCGCTTCTTTGGCGCGTCCCGGGAACACGTCGATGCCGCCCGCGATCGCGATCAGTTCCGACACCCAGCCGATGCCGGAAATCAACGGATCGTCCCATTCCTCGAAGAACACTTTAGGATGGCGCGGCAATGCCGCCGCTCGTTCCTGTGCGGCACGCAAGCCTTCCTGCATCGTGCTCACCAACTTGGCTGCGCGTTTGTCTGCGCCCACCATCGCGCCGAGCCTGCGCATCATGTCGAAGATGCCGTCGACGGTGCGGTGGTTAAAGGCGTGAACTTCAAGCCCGTTGCGGATCAAGTCTGCCACGATGTCTGCCTGCAAATCCGAGAACGTGAGGATCAAATCCGGTTTCAGCGCGAGAATTTTTCCCGTATCGGCCGAGGTGAATGCGCTGACCCGCGGCTTGTCGCGCCGCGCTTCTGGCGGCCGCACGACATAGCCGGATACGCCGACGATGCGATCCTGCTCGCCGAGCAGGTACAAGGTCTCGACGGTTTCCTCGGTCAGACAAACGATGCGGCTGGGTGGAAACATCAACGATTGCCTACGGCGCTTGATCCCAAGCCCTGTCAGTTCGACAAATATCAATAGATCGAAAAGACGGCCTTATGAAAGAGCAGGGTTCTTCCATTTCCGCCTTGGAGCAGGCACTCGACGAATTGGCGCCGCAATGCCGACGGACGGGGATGCCGCCAAGATCAAGCGGCGCACCTCATTCGCGCGACACGATCGGTTGCTGCTGGACCAACCGGACGCCTTTCGGCCAACGGTGGCGCCCTTTGTGCCCGCTATTCCTGATGCGGCCTCCGACGCCGTCCATGGTCGGCCAATGGTGTTTCGCTCGTGTGCGCACGAAACTGCGAGGAGTCACGCCATACGTGCCCTTGAAGCGTCGTGCGAAATGCGCCTGGTCGCAGAACGCCACTTCGACCGCGACCGTTGCAAGGGATGTACCTTACGATACACGTGTTCTTCATCAGGCGATTCTTGGGGACAATGCACTTGCCCGGAAGTCCGCTCTTCGCCGACAACTTCAGCCCGACAGTCTATTGGCACGATCGAACGCCGCTGGCGGAAATTTCCAGTCCCCCCTTGCCGCAGCGGGCCGACGTTGTGGTCGTTGGCTCGGGTTACACGGGGCTCTGCGCCGCGCTGGAACTCGCCCGCGCGGGACGAAGCGCAATTGTCATCGACGCTCAGGCAATCGGATGGGGCTGCAGCACTCGAAACGGCGGACAAGTGAGTGCCGAACTCAAGCCGGGATTTGACGAACTGAGGGCGCGGTACGGCGAAGCGCGCGCGGTGGCTATCGTTGGCGAAGCGCGGCGTTCGTTCGAATGGATCCGCGACTTCATCGCGCGCGAAGGCATCGAGTGCGATTTTCATGTGTCAGGCCGCTTTCACGGAGCGCATAGCGAGGCAGCCTATGCCGCACTGAGCGCACAGCGAGATCATCATCCTGCGGATCCCGAAGCCGACGCAGTCCTGGTGCCGCCGGATCGCGTTCGCGGCGAGCTCGGCACGGACGCGTATTTCGGCGGCGCAATTCATCCACATAATGGCTCGCTCGACCCGGCTCGCTTCCACCGCGGACTCGTCGATCGAGTTGCAGCGGAGGGAGTCGTCCTCATTCCTTCTTGCGAGGCCCGCACGATTGCGCGCGACAGTGATTGCATGACCGTCACGACCTCGCGCGGCGCTGTGATCGCGCGGAACGTCGTCGTGGCGACCGATGGGTATACCGGGGCGCTGGTTCCACGGCTGCGCCGGCGGATCATTCCGATCGGCAGCTACATTGTCGCCACGGAACCGATCCCCCCGGAGCTCATGGCGCGACTCTTTCCGACGGACAAGGTCGTCACCGATACGCGCAAGGTCGTGTATTATTATCGCGCCTCGCCGGATCGATCGCGTGTGCTTTTCGGCGGCCGCGTGTCCGCAGCGGAAACCGATCCGCGCAAGAGCGCGGGACCGTTGACGGCCGAAATGATGCGCATCTTTCCGGAGCTTGCAGGGATACGTGTAAGCAGATCGTGGATGGGTTTCGTCGGCTTTACCTTCGATGCGCTGCCGCACCTCGGTCACTGCGACGGAATCCATTACACCATGGGCTACTGCGGTTCAGGCATCGCGATGGGCTCCTATCTTGGCGCCCGGCTCGCACAGCAATTGCTGAACAAGCCCGAAGGCAGAACCGCGTTCGATGACGTGCCGTTCGAAACCCGGCCCTTCTACTTCGGCAAGCCGTGGTTCCTTTCGCCCGCAATCGCCTGGTACCGGTGGCGGGATCGGCGTTCGTAATCTAGCGCGTCAGGTAGAACGTGAAATCGTAGGCGCTCCCCTTTGCGTCGCGTGCGTGCAACCGCATGGAGCCCCGTGCGCGCGCGTAGCGGCCGGTCCCGCCGGTAACGGCGAGAACCGTGTCGCCGCTGTCATGGAAGGGGCCCTGCACCATGATCTGGCCGCCGGGAAGCGATGTGCTCCAAGTGCACTCGAAGGCTTTGCCCGGAACGGTGCGGATGCAGAATCCGCTGTCGGTGCCGATCTGCCGCTTGTTCATGCCATCATAGATGGGGTTGGCGAAGGTCAGCACATCGCCGGCGTTGTCCGTGCCGGTGCCGATGTGCGCCGTGGCATCGGTGTCGGCGTGCTCGACCACGTGAATACGCTCGGCCAGCGCCGGCGATGCCGACAGCAATAATGCCGCAGCGGCCACAACAGAACGTGTCATGCGATCCTCCCTTCAAACCTTGCTGAGTTTCCAGGCGTCGCCTGCGGGCGCGGTTCCGGCAGCATAGGGCCGGGCCAACACCATGTAGACGCCGCCGATTGCGACGATCGCGACCCAGGTCAGCCCCATCGCGTAGTTGAGATACCATGGCGCGTCCGGCGTACGCGGCCATGCCATGTCGAGAATGGCCGCTACGCCGTAGACCAGCGCGAACACGTTCACAACGGTGCCCCACGCTCCCAAACGGAATGGACCTGCCGGCCTCCAGCCCTTCATGCGGGCAACGAGCGCGGCCGAGACGATCATCTGGAACGCACAATAGATGCCGATCACCGCGGAGCCGACGATGGTGGCGATGGCGTTCTGGAAGAAATATCCGCTGATCACGATCGCGCCCGCGACGATTCCCGACAGCACCAGCGCGCGAACCGGAACGTGCGTGTGCGGCGAAATCGCCGACAAATATTCGCTGCCCACGATCATGCGGTCGCGCGCATAGGCGAAGATCAGCCGGCTGGTCGCCGCCTGTAGCGAAAGAATGCAGGACATGAACGAGACCATGACGACCGCGACGACGATTTTCGCACCGAGCGGGCCAAACACCGTGAGCAGAACGGTTTCAACCGGCGTGGTGTTCTTGCCGGCGATGATCGCGGCGATGTCCGGTTGCGCGAGAATGAGCGCCAGACAGACGAACGCCGCCGCCACCATGCCTACGTAGATTGTCATGCGCATCGCTCGCGGAATGGCGACACCGGGGTTAGGCGTTTCCTCGGCCACGTCGCCACAGGCCTCGAAGCCGTAACAGGTGAAGAGGCCGGTCACGGCGGCCGCGAGGAAATACGGCCAGTACGAACCCGGCGCGCCGATGTTGAATGTGTCGAGGACAACCGAGAACGGCTGGTGACGTTCAAACAGCAAAAGGTAGCCACCGACGACGATGGCGCCGACGATCTCGCAGATGAATCCAAACATCGCGACCCGCGCCAGTACCTTCGTTCCCGCAAGATTGACGACGGTCGAAAGCACCACCATGGCGAGCGCCACAGCGGTCGTGATCATCGGCGTGCCTTCGAAGCCGAGCAGATTCGCCAGGAACGGCCCCGCACCTACGGCGACTGCGGCGATGGTCGTGAACAGTGCCCAGCCATAGACCCAGCCTGCCATCCACGCCCAGCGCTTGCCGATCAGGCGCCGCGCCCACGGGTACAGGCCGCCCGAAATAGGGAACTGCGACACGACTTCGCTGAAGATCAGGCAGACCAGGAACTGACCGAAACCGGCAATGAAATAGGACCAGAACATCGGCGGCCCGCCGGTGGCGAGGCCCAGATAGAACACCGAATACACGCCGACCACCGGCGAAAGATAGGTGAAGCCGAGGGCGAAATTTTCCCACAGGCTCATCTTGCGGTCGAAGCGCGCGGTGTAACCCAGCGCGGTCAGCTGCGCGGCATCCGCATCCTGATGGTCGGCCATTCCGCCCCCGGTTTGTGCGCGTCTATTTCTGGACCTCAGGCCGCGCTTCCGTCAACGTGGGCGTGGCTTGGGAGAATCGCCATGGATACGTCCCTGTTGATCGGCGGCGCGTTCGAAAATGGGCAAGGTGCCGCAGAAAAGGTCATCAACCCACGGACGGGCGGCGCGATTGTCGACGTCGCCGAGGCGTCGGCCGCGCAGGTGGACAAGGCGGTGGCGGCGGCCGACGCCGCATTCGAATCGTGGTCGCGCACGACGCCGGCCGAGCGCGCGGGATTGTTGTTGAAACTTGCCGATGCCATCGAACGCGATGCCGAGGCGTACGCCGATCTTGAGGCGTTGAATTGCGGTAAGCCGCGTCATCTTGTTTTGAACGACGAACTGCCCGCGATCGTCGATTGCTTCCGCTTCTTCGCCGGCGCAGTGCGCACCATGTACGCGCCCGCAGCCGGCGAATACATCGCCGGCTACACATCGATGATCCGCCGCGACCCAATTGGGGTCGTCGCGCAAGTGGCGCCGTGGAACTATCCGTTGATGATGGCAGCATGGAAGCTCGCGCCGGCGCTTGCGGCCGGAAACACCGTGGTGCTGAAGCCGTCGGAGCAAACCCCGCTCACCGCGCTGAAACTTGCGCGCACGATCGCCGAGATTTTCCCCGAGGGCGTCGTCAACATCGTCACCGGGCGCGGCGATACGGTGGGCAATCCGCTAATCAATCACGCCAGGGTGTCAATGATCTCGCTGACCGGCGATGTCGGAACCGGGCGCAAGGTGATCGCCGCCGCGCAGGCGACGATCAAGCGCACCCATCTGGAACTCGGCGGCAAGGCTCCAGTGATCGTGTTCGACGACGCCGACATCGAAGCGGTCGTCAGCGGATTGCGCAGTTTCGGCTTCTACAATGCGGGACAGGATTGCACCGCTGCCTGCCGGGTCTATGCCGGACCGAAGGTGTACGACAATCTGGTGGCCGATCTTGCCGGCGCCGTCTCGTCGCTGAAATTCAATCAGCAGGACGATTCCGAAAACGAAATCGGACCGCTGATTTCGGCGCGGCAGCGCGAGCGCGTGGTTGGCTTTGTCGATCGCGCCAAGGCGACGAAGCATGCCGAAGTCGTGACCGGCGGCGCGGTGGCCAACGGGAACGGATTCTATTACCAGCCCACAATCGTCGCTGGGGCCCGGCAGGACGATGAGATCGTGCGGCACGAAGTATTCGGCCCGGTCATTTCCGTGACGCGCTTTTCCGATGTCGACCAAGCGGTCGCCTGGGCCAACGATTCCGATTACGGGCTCGCGTCGTCGGTGTGGACTTGCGATATCGCGCGCGGCATGCGAACGGCCGCGCGATTGCGATACGGCTGCTCGTGGGTGAACTGCCACTTCATGCTGACGAACGAAATGCCGCATGGCGGACTGAAGTCGTCGGGGTACGGCAAGGACCTCAGCACCTACGCACTCGAAGATTACACCGTCGCCCGTCACATCATGGTCAACATCCAATGAGCGAAAAGAAGTCCGGTTGCCCGTTAGGGATGGATCGTGCCATCGACCGGCGCGATTTCATCAACGGTGTCGCAGTGTCCGCCGCGGCCGTGACGCTGGCCACGTCGGCCGCGCGCGCCGACATCACGCCGGGGACGCAGGACACGCCGGGATATTATCCGCCGCTGTCGCATGGTTTGCGCGGCAGCCATCCCGGCTCATTCGAGAACGCGCACGCGTTACGCGACGGTGCCTTCTGGGACAATGCGAAGAAGCCGGAAGACACGCACGCCGTCTACGATCTGATTGTCGTCGGTGCGGGCATCAGCGGTTTGTCGGCGGCGCATTTTTTCCGTGCGGCGAAGCCGAATGCGAAAATCCTTATCCTCGACAATCACGATGATTTCGGCGGGCACGCCAAGCGCAACGAATACAATCTCGACGGCCGCATGGAATTGATGAACGGCGGCACGTTGCTGATCGACAGCCCGCATCCTTACAGCGCCGTCGCCGCCGGCCTGATCGCGGAGTTGGGCATCGATCCGCCCGCGTTCGCGGAGAAGTACTACAAGCCCGACATCTACAAAGGCCTGCAGTCGGCGACGTTCTTCGACAAGGAAACGTTCGGCGAAGACAGGCTGGTCGTCGGCCGCGATCGTGCCGGCGAGGGCGGCGACGACGCGCCGTCGTGGAAAGACTTTCTGGCCAAGTGCCCGCTCGACGCCGCGACGCGTGCCGACATCCTGCGCGTACAGGAAGCCACGGACGATCCGATGCCCGGCCTCACCTCCGATGAAAAGAAGGACAAGCTGTCGCACATCTCGTATCTCGCGTACTTGCGCGACCATATGAAATGCGGGCCCAAAGCGCTCGCCTTCTATCAAACAATCACGCACGACGAGTGGGGCAGCGGCATCGATGCCGAACCGGCGCTGGATTGTTGGGGCTTCGCGCTGCCCGGGTTTCAAGGGCTGAAACTGGCGCCCGGTTCGACGGCGCGCATGGGCTACACGGCAGCCGGCTATTGCGACAATCCCGAGCTGCCGACGTTCCATTTTCCCGACGGCAACGCCACGATCGCGCGGTTGTTGGTGCGCAACCTCATTCCCGACGCAATTGCGGGCCACACCGCCGAAGACATCGTCACCGCACGCGCGAATTACGCCGCGCTCAACCGCGCCGGGGCGAAGATCGCCGTTCGCCTGTTGTCGACGGTTGTCGGCGTCCGCAATATCGGCTCACCGGAAAATTCACGTGGCGTCGAAGTGGCCTACACGCGCAACGGCAACGTCTATCACGTGCACGGTACGAGCTGCGTTCTCGCCTGCTACAACATGATCATTCCGTATCTGTGTCCCGAGCTTCCGGATGCCCAGAAGGCGGCGTTGCACGAGCTGGTGAAAATTCCACTCGTCTACGCCAACGTCGCCGTACGCAATTGGCGGGCGTGGCACGATCTTGGTATCCGTAACATCTCGGCGCCGTGCTCATTCTGGCCGTCGATGCGCCTCAACTGGGCGGTTGATGTCGGTGAATACAAGTCGGTACGCTCCCCGGACGAGCCCATATTGCTGTCGTTGGTGCGGGTGCCCGTTTCACCCGGCCTTCCGGAAAAGGATCAGCACCGCGCCGGCCGTTACGAACTTCTCTCAATGCCGTTCGAGGAATTCGAGCAGAACACGCGTAACCAGCTTCAGCGCATGCTCGGACCGGCCGGGTTCAACGTGAAGGACGACATGATCGCCATGACCGTCAATCGCTGGCCGCACGGGTATGCCTATGAGTTCAACCCGCTGTTCGACGATTTTTCGATCCCGCCGGAAAAGCGCGCGAATGTCATCGGGCGGACGCGCTTCGGACGCATCTCCATCGCCAATTCTGATTCGGGCGCACGCGCCTATACCGACTCAGCGATCGACCAGGCGCACCGGGCCGTCGGTGAGTTGCTCGCGAGCTGAGGGATTAGACTGTGTATTCAACGGCTTACTTTGTACCAGGACACGTACGGCGTTCTTGACGAGTACATGGCAGCGGCGCACGATTACGGCAATTGGGGGAGTTCACATGTCCAAACAATTTGCAGGTCTTGCGTTTCTTGCGGTGGCCCTGTTGTCGACCACGGCGGCCATCGCCCAGGAAGCTGGTATCGAACAGGTGACCGTCACCGCCCAGCGCCGCTCGGAAATCCTGAGCCGCGTACCCGTCAGCGTGTCGGCATTCACCGCCGATCGCATGGAAACGCTCAACGTCAAGAACTTTGCTGACATTGCGCGGTTCACGCCCGGCGTGACCTTCGACGACCACAGCGCCAACATCTCCATTCGCGGCGTCAATTCCGATGCCGGTTCGGCAACCACCGGCATTTATATCGACGACACGCCGATCCAGTTGCGCACGCTCGGCTTCGGTTCGGACAACACGTTGCCCGCCGTGTTCGATCTCGAGCGCGTCGAGGTGCTGCGCGGACCGCAAGGCACGTTGTTCGGCGCCGGCAGCGAAGGCGGCGCGGTTCGCTACATCACCCCGCAACCGGATTTTTCGACGTATAGCGGCTTCGGTAAGACCGAGGTGTCGTTCACGGAAAGCGGCGCGCCGTCATACGAAATGGGCGCCGCGGTGGGCGGTCCCATCGTCGAGGAGAAGCTCGCCTTCCGCGTCAGCGCCTGGTACCGGCACGACGGAGGTTACATCGATCACGTCAACTATTTGACGGGAAAAACGTTCGAGGAGAATTCGAATTTCACCGACACGTTCGCGGTCCATGGCGCCGTCGCCTGGCGCGCGGGCGAGAACCTGATCATCACGCCGAGCATCTTCTACCAAAACCGGCGCGTGCATAACGACGACGAGTTCTGGGTGGCGCTGTCCGATCGGTCGGATAGCCGCTACATCAACGAAACACCGGAACTGATGGGCGACCACGATCATTTCTCGCTCCCCGCGCTGAAGATCGATTGGACCCCCGGCAACATCGAGATCGTCTCGAACACGTCGTATTTCGATCGCCACCAGACCGTGGCCGATTACAGCGGCACGCTCTACAACCTCTCCTACTTCCAGCAGTCGGAAAGCACCGGCGTCCTGCCCATCGACTACACGACGCCGTGCCAGGGTGGCCTGTGCCTTACCGATCCTCAACCGCTGCTGCTCGAAGGCGCGATCAACCTGCCGGGCTTCGGCTTTTACAAGTCGCGCAACATCATCACCAACACGCAGAAGAACTTCACCGAGGAAGTTCGCGCTCAATCCGCCGATCCTGATTCGCGCCTGCAATGGACGGTCGGAATCTTCTACACGCACCAGGATCAGCTGAGCATCGAAGAGATCAACAATCCGCAGGCGCCGCAACTGACCGAGTATCTGTGGGGCGATCCAGTGGATGGTGCGTGCTTCGATCCGCCAGCGGGCGACGCGATGCTCGACGTCTGGTGCGAGGGCCTGCTGCCCAACGGAGACGACTATATCAACCACACGAACGGCCATGAGTGGCAGCTGGCGGGGTTCGTCAACGCCACGTACGCTATCCTGCCAGACCTCAAGGTGCAATTGGGCGCACGCTATGCCCGCACGCATTTTGATTTCTCAAACTTCTCCGATGGCGCACAGAATTTCGGCCCGCTGACCGGTAATTCGGGCAAGCAGGACGAGCGTCCCTTCACACCGATGGGCAACGTGACCTGGCAGATCAACGATGACGATATGGTCTACGCCACTGTCGCCAAGGGATACCGCATCGGTGGCGCCAATCCGCCGTTCCCGGCGAGCGCCTGCACCGAGCTCGATTTCGCGCCGTCGTCATTCAATTCCGACAGCGTGATCAGCTACGAGATCGGTTCGAAGGACCGCTTTTTCGGAGGCCGCGTGCAGGTCGCCGGCAGCGTCTATTTCCTGAAGTGGAAGGACATCCAGCAGAGCAACTACCTGTCGTCCTGCGGCTTCAAGTACACGACCAATCTGGGCACCGCCGAAAGCAAGGGCTTCGATCTCGAGGGCCAGATTCTGGTGACCGACGAACTCGATGTCGATTTCGCCCTCGGCTACACCGACGCCCACTTCACCAGCACGAGCGTCGCCGCTGGGCTGCTGCTGGCGCGCAACGGTGACAAGCTGCCCGGTTCGCCGTGGACCTTCTCGATCGGCGCCCAGTACACCACGCAGGTCATGGGGCATGACGCCTTCCTGCGGATGGACTATCAGTTCGCCAGCCGCGAAACCGGCCACACGCCATCGCGCGATCCCTTTGTCGATCCGGTGTTCGGCAACACCACGTCGTTCGATCCCGCGCTCCTGCCCCAACCCGAAACCAATATCTTCTCGCTGCGCGGCGGCATGACTTTCGACCGGATTGCGGTGAACGTGTTCGCCGACAACCTGTTCAATTCGCAACCGCAGTTGAATTACGGTCATCAGGACTCGGACACGCTTCTGTTCGAAGCCGAGACATTACGTCCGCGCACAATCGGGATTTCGGCAACGTATCGTTACTGATGGACAACCAGCTCAAGGCCGGCTCGCTCTCGTTTCTCGAGTCGCTCGTGATGGGTGTGGCCGGCAGCGCGCCGGGCTACACCATTGCGGTCACCACAGCTGCACTTCTTGGCGTTGCGGGGGCACTGTCGCCCGGCGCATTGATCATTTTCGCGGTTCCGATGTTGGGAATCGCGGTCGCCTACAAGGGGCTGAATAAGAAGAACGTGTCGGCCGGCGCGGCCTATCAATGGACGACGATCGAGTTCGGCAAATTCTGGGGCTTCTTTTCCGGCTGGGCTTTGCTGATCGCGTCCATGGTGTTCATGGTGACCGGCAGCCTGCCGCTCGCCACCGCGAGCCTGACCTTCATCGATCCCGCGCTCGCCGAGAATGTGGTGTTGAGCGCGGGTGTGGCCAGCCTGTGGTTTCTGGTCATTGCGGCGGTACTCGTCGTGGGTATCGAGGTGACCAGCCGCGTGCAGATGGTAATGACCGGGATCGAGCTGATTATCCTGACGGCCGTTGTCGCCGCCGCCTTCTGGCATGCGAGCGTTTATGGCGCGGTCAACACATTCGATTGGAGCTGGTTCGGTTTCAACTACACACCGGCCAGTTTCGCCACGACCGCGCTGGTGGTCGTGTTTTTTTATTGGGGCTGGGACGTCACCGCCAACCTCGCCGAAGAAACGCACAACGGCGGCCACAACGCGGGCCACGGCGGGTTCGTCTCGGTGTTCGTGACCATCGGTTATTACCTGGCTTTCGTGTTTGCGGCGCTGTTCCTGTTCTCGATCGACGACGCCAAGAACTTCAACGCCAACATCATCTACAACATTGCCGTCGCGTCCGGCTTCGGCCGCACCGGGGGGCTGCTCGCGTCCTGTGCGGTCATCCTGTCCAGCATCGCCACGCTGGAAACCACAATGCTGCAGTTTTCGCGCACGCTGTTCGCCATGGGCCGCGACGGTGCGATGCCGCATCTTTTCGGCAAAGTTGACAAGCGCACGCAGACGCCTGTGCGCGCGATGCTCGTGTTAATTTTCGTGGGACTGGTGCTGCTGTGGGCATCCAGCCTGATGCCGACAGTGAACGCCATCATCGCCGACTCGGTGCGCGCGGTGGGCGTTCTGGTTGCATACTATTACGGTCTCGCCGGGTTGGCAGCCGCGTGGGCGTTTGCGCATCTGCGCGGCGAGCACACGCTGCGCTGGATCTGGCACGCCGTTTATCCGGCCCTGAGCGGCATCGCGCTGATTGGGCTCGGCATCTATGCGATGACGACGTTCGACACGATCACCAACATCGTTGGCCTGGGTGGGCTGGTGATTGGTATTCTGTTCTATCGCCCGCGCCGCTTTGTGGTTGCGCCTGCGGCGACGCCGGCGGAATAACGCATCTTAGTCGTCTGCTTGCGGAGCAGCCAACTCGCCGCCGTCAAGTACGGCTTTATCGCGGAAAAACAGCCACTCCCGCTTCATAATCAGCTTCCGGTCCTCGGCTGAAATCTGAAATCCCTCTTGGCGGTCGACGCGGTCGGATGCGTTTCGCCTTTCGCTGCTCTCCAGCCACGCGATCGCCGCTTCCGGATCCTTAAGGCTCGGGGCAAGAGGACCGCGCGCCAGCTCAATCAGTCCGGCTGTCAGCCTGTCGGTTCGTATGGCTACGTTCCAAATGCGCTGCGTCGTGAACGCTTCCCACAGGCTGTCGCGCGAGTCGCAATCGGAAAGGACCTCTAGTGGTCGAAAGAGCGAGAGGCCAACAAAGCGATAGCTCATGTAGCCGAGGAGGCGGGCCAAGCCGCTCGTGGCATAGCTCGCGTAACTGTGCGATGTGCGCACGTTGTCGTCGGCGAACAAGCGGGCATTCTTTCTCTTGAGCGTGAAGTTCAGCCACTGGGAGAAGCCTTCGGATGAACCGTCATAGAGATGCGCGAGGCCCAGCCTCTCGAGTGTTGCGTAGTGCGAACCGTTCCCGTTGGCACGGCCGAACGAGTACAGGGAAATGTATTGGTCGATGGGGTTTCGGTATGTGATGAAATAGAACTTCTCGGGTGAGTGTTCCTGGATCCAGGCGTGCTTCCTGGACACGATCGCGTCCGCGACGGCGTGTTCACGAAGAAAATTGATGACGAACGTCGAGCCCGTTTTTTGCAGGTCCAGATAAACGAACTGCGGATATTCCTGCACGCTACCCCCGCAAACGGTGTGCCATCCGAACGCTTATCGCGTAGCCGGCGCCGCCTTTGTCATACGTAGCCAGACCTGGCCGTTGAACACTTCGCCGTAGGTATCGGCGGTAAGGGATTGCCGCGAGGCCATCGCCTGAAGGAAGGGCAGCGAGTACCGGCGGAATCCCCATTCCCGACCATTGGATTTGGAATCGAACACGTCGAGGCCCGCGTCCTGCTTACGTAGCGGCCGATACGAGGCGATCATGACGCCGCCGGGAGCGGCACTGTCCCGGAACGAACCCATGGCGCGTTCGATCTGTTGCGGCGAGGCGTGGGAGAAGATTGAACGGGCGACGACGAAATCGAACGGCACACGGAAAGCGCCGAAATCAAAGTCCGATTCAAAACGGAACGTCGGATTCATTTCTGCCTGGAGCGCCGCGCCGACGGCGTGACGAAGGCCCACGTCAACGTATTTCCTGTTTGGCTCCAAGCCGAAATAGTTGCCCGGAGCTAGGTATCTAATAAGCCAATAGCCGATGCGCAGTGCGCCACAGCCGACATCGAGTGCCCGGTGCTCGGGGCGCATGCCCAATTCCACCAGCGAGTCGAGCGTGAACCGGCCAACTCCCTCGAACAGTTCCAGGTTGCCTCCCGTGAATCCACCCGTCTCGGCGGCGATGTTCCGCGCGACTTCGGCGAGATCGCGGTCGGGTTCCAGCATAGGGTGCTCATTGTGGCGGTTGGCGTGAAATTGATACAGCAAGGGTTCCCGGCGATCACGCAACATCGAAATCGTCTGCCAGGTTTTCCTGGTCTAGCAGTCCCAAGGAATCCCGGCCGCGCACCGCGATCGGAGGAACCCTATTGCTCGGTTTCTTGGGCTTTGACGGCTTGCGTTCCGTGTCGAGCACGATTTGCATCAGTGCATCGAGAAAATCCCTTGTCAGCTTGAAAAACTGCGGATCGTCGCGCTGCCACATCTCTGGGGAGGCGAAAGGCGCCAAATCGGGAAACAGCAGTTCGCTCTCGCGGTAGAAATTCTCGACAAGCGAACGATTGCCACTGTCGAATCCAGCCATCAGTTCGCAACACTGTTCGTAATTGAGGAGATCGCTTGAACGAACATATTCGGGATTCTTTTTCATGACCAAAAACGCAAGCGCTGCGTAATTGATGTCCAGGTTGAGCTGGTTGAAGGCACGGATCAATTCGGTCAGTTCCGCGCGTGGGGAACGATTATGATGGTATGACTGTCGCTGCAAAGCGCCATAGTCGCTTCGGTCGCGCAATTCGGGTATTCCCAGGCGGGAGATGAAGTCCTCGATGACGTCAATCGTCTTACCCTGCCGTTCATAGGGCCGCAGGCAAATCGCTTCCGGCCCGAACTGCGCACCCCATTGGTCGATGACTTTCGCGTAGTCGCCCCGAAATCCGAATTGCTCCCGCCACTGCGGGAACGCCATCCGGCGGCCGCCCTTGACCGTCTGCTTGTATAGCGACTGGAGGTACTTGTCCTGCCGCCTCAGGTATACGACGACTTGGACGTCGGCGACCGATTGGAGCTCGGCGCGCACCAAAGCGGGATCGGTAAACCAAAATGCTTCCGAGCTTATGATGTTTGTCCGGCTTTGACTTGCGCCAAGTTCGGCGCGTACTTCATCCCAGACAGAGGGCGCGAGGTCGAACATCCCGCGCAGGCTCCATGACAGGTTGTGATGCGCTCTCCTGCCGCTCAATCCTGCCTTGATATAGTGGACACCGGACGCGTCCAGCAGCTCGGCATTATGGACGAGGACATCTTGCAGTGCACTCGTGCCCGTCTTGTGCGTGCCGATATGCAGGATCAACATGGCAATCTCCGGACTATCATGCCCGCGCGCGCGGGAAAGGCGTCACGGAATGCTCTCCGAAGACATCATCATCTTCTGTGCGTGATGTGCCGCGCGAACGGGGCGGATCTGATACGGCATTCGCAGGCCCTGGTTTCAGGGTGGCGGAGAAGAGCATCAACCCGAGTTCCCGCGTGTCGGCTCCGAGCTTCAAAGCCTTCATACACGCCGTTCGCGAAATTTCGAAGGTTACCGCAATCGGGGTGCGCCCCGATGCAGCAGCCGGGATAGGAACTGTGAACCGCGTCCGCATGTCATCCTGGATCAGGGTGTTTCCGGTGTAGCCGCCAGACGACATGATCTTCAGCAGGCCCGGCCCAGCCTCCTTCGATGCCGCGATGCGGCATGTAATTTCCAGTTCGAGATCTTCGCTGATCGCTGTCGCCGGTTCAAACCGGAGCGCGCCAAAGCGCCCCATCCATCGTCCTTCGGGCTCCGGCGCGAACCATTGTCCCGTTAGAAGTCCCGCGCTTTGGGCGTTTGCACGGTCAAATTCGAGTTTCGCGCCAACCGGCCATTGGAACGCGCCGCGCGGTCTGGCCAGGCGCTCCGAAGCGCCTTCGTCTTCTTCGCGGCACCATTCGCGCACCGGCTCCAGGTGTGCCCCGGACGTCCCGTCCGTTTCGCCGTAGCTGTCCAGGAATCTCTCGATCACCGCCTTCGGATTTGCGCAGCACTCGAACATGGCGGCCCAAACGGCATCTTCCCCTTCGTGCCAAACCCGCCCCAACAACGCCACGAAACATAACCGCGCCAGTACCAGGGGCTCAAAGTGTACCGCGATCCGCCAGAAGGCCGCTGACGGCACAAGTCGCTGGTCCCTGGCTTCCAAGATTGTCGGGGCGCTCTTCGCCCGCACCAATACGAGTTTGCTCCGCACAAGCTGGAGGAGCCGGTACGTTTCCCAGGCTCCAATGGAAGCATGAAGGCTGGACACGGTTGCTTCGGTAGCGGGCGCAGGATCGACGCCCAAAATCACCGCCACGCCATAGCGAACGGCGGATGCAGGTTCCCATTCCAGCATGGGCGCCGGCGACAAGCCCGCCGGATCGAAATCGATGGCATTCCAGAGGGATCGGCATTTCGTCAACGACGCGAACCAAGCCCGATCCTCAGTGACGACGTCATCAGTCGTCCAGGGATTGCTCTTCTTGATAGGAACGCGAAAGCGTTGACGCCGCTTCAAGGCGGGTTCTTCTGCAACAAGAAATTTCTTTAGCTGGTGCAGATAATCGGCGGCACTAATGCGTCGCACGTAGGAGAGGCCGGCGCTCCCTGTTGCGATTCGCCTTTCGGCATCCTTCGCCATCGCCAGCATCGCATCGGCCAGGGTCTCGTCGCTGCAATTGGGGTCGAGCTTCACGACGGCATCGTCCGGAATTTCGGCGTAGGGACCGGACGAAAAGACGATCGCGGGCTTGGCCGCATTGAGCTGTTCGGTCAACGACCCCGAAGCCGATTCCGTGATGGGACTGCGCGTATTGATGAAGACATCGGCTTCCAGCTTACATTGGTGCAGCCGCTGATCGGTAACTGAGAGTTCAAACGAAACACAATCCTCGAGGTACTGGCTGCGCACCATCCGCTGGAGATCCTCGAGATACGCTGGATCGCCGGGGAATCCGACAATCGCAAAGCGCGCGATTTCCGCCAACTCCGGCCGGACGATGAAAGCCTGAATTGCGCGATGCAGGTTCTTCGTTCGGCCAATATGCCCGAACGACGTGAACACGCAGCGCTTTGTCGAACGCGTTTCGCTGGCCCAGTGAGCGATTTCCTCGTCGCTAAGACTTGGCTTCTGGTCCCACGGCAAAGCCAGCCGCAATATCGGCCCGTCGAACCCCGGACGCACCTTCGCTTCTGCATACTGCGAGTGCACGACGATCCCGGACGCGAGACCCAAAATCATTTCCAAAAGCGGGAAACTCTCCGCGAGGGGCGAGTCCCACATCGCGTATCGGCGGGGGCCGCCGCCGACGAGCCCTGAGCGCACGACGGCATCAAGCCCGGTCCTGCCATAAACCTCGCCCATGATCCTGGCGTATAGCTGCGGGGATTTTGCTCGTTCGAGGCACTCCCATGCCAGCAGGTGCTGATAAACGATGTCGTGAAGGATGACGACACCAGGAGCTTTTCTCAGCGCTCTTACGATGTCGCCGTGGTTCTCGGTGTTATTGCCGACGTTGTAGACGGGAAAGTCGAAAAACGAGGCGAGCGAAGCGGCGTCGTCGACGGAATGAATCCCAGAGGCAGGAAGCTCCGTTTCGAACCGCGGTCCATTGTCGTTCACGAAAAGCGAAAATGACCAATTGGGATCTCGCCCCGGAGCCATTTGCGGAACGAGTGCGCTGCTAAAGCGGCTGATATCGGACCCGCGGCTAAAGGGCGTGAACCACGCAACGGTTCGGGACTTGCGGTCCGTCATTGCTCGTCACCGAATAGGCCTTGCTGGATGATCTCGAGCCAGACAGGCCGCATACCCGCGATCTTGGCTCGTGCATTTCGCGCAAATACAGATGCAAGAACGGAATCGCCGGCGAGCAATTCAACGTCGCTGTGCAACTCGGCATACGTTGCAGACAGGAGCCCATCCTTGTCGTCCACAACCAAACCTGCCTTTGTGTCTTGCTCGAGGTTGCGCGGCGTGCGGTCGGACAGACATTGGGCCACAGGAATACCGCTCGCCCAAAAGTCGACCAGGCGCATGCCGGGAGGGCTCTGTACGTCGCGCCCCAAATGTACGGCGATGTTAAAGCCAGGCGTCGCCGCCCCTTGATCCAGGTGTGCTTGGCTTATCGTCTCGATGGAATCGACGTTGGCATCGGCAACGGCCACGTTCGGCAGACCAAAGCGATTCCGCAACATCGTCCTGATATCGTCAATGTCATCCGCGCTCTTCGCATCGTGCACGATGACAATGGGCGCGCCGCCATCCTCGTGCGCGAGGTTGCGGTACAGGGAAAGGGGCGGCAGAGGGATGAAGTGACTATCGCGCGAACAATATGACCATGCCATTTGCCGTGCTTCGTCACCAACAAGAACGAGACGCGCCGCGTGGGCCAGGGCGGCGTGCAGCCGGTTGCGCAAGCGCTGGGCCGGAATGCCAGTGACGTGCGAAAGGCTTTCTACATCGTCAAAAAAATCGTAGCTCGCGATAATGCTGGCGCAACCGTTTGCGTACGCGATCGTCGAGCCCGCATCCGTCGCAACAATCGGGGAATCGCCGCCGGACCGTTCGTGTGCCTCGTGGCGCGAATTCATCTCCTGGCGCAGACGCGCCGTGTCGACCCAATCCACACCGATGTCATATTGATCGGAATTCTTGGTCGTGTTGATTTCCGAAATCAAAGTTCGGGAAAATGCGTCCAGGCTCTTCCGATACGACACGCTGTCGGTCGAACAGGCAACGCGGTATGAAAAATTGCGCAAATCGCCCCTCTCGGCAGCCCAGGAACCGGCCGATGCCGCGTCCAGCTTGGGAACCCCTCAGGCCCATGTTAAGCACGGGTGGATATGCAATGAAAATGGAGTAACGCCAATCCGTTATCGACGTGGGCACGGCAGTCGCGCCAGATCTCTAGGGGTTTCCTGACGCATGAGGCTTTGCCTGCACATCGGGTCGGAAAAGTCGGGTACGACCAGCTTGCAAAAGTACCTTGGCCGCAACCGGGATGCATTGCGGGCGAGTGGCTTTTGGTACCCCGTCGCGTTTACCACCCGCGAGCAAGTTCACCGGCCGCTGACGGACGCGGTCCTTGCCCGCGAGCTCGACGCGCAGAGTCCACTCTGCCAAGCGTTTGACGCGGAGTACAACGAGGCCAATGCCGCCGGCATTGCCACGTGTCTGGTGTCCTCGGAACATCTGCATAGTCTTCTCAGGGAGCCGTCGCATCTCGAGTATTTGCGCGCGTTTCTGACGCGATATTTCGATCCGATCGAGGTCATTTACTACGCCCGGCGGCAGGACGCTCTTCTCGTGAGCATGTATTCAACCGCCGTTCTCATTGGCGCGACGACAAATCCCAAACCGTTCCATGTGTATACGGGCAAGGGACACTACTATTTCGATCATTACGCGATTGCCGAATTGTGGAGCGGCGCGTTTGGTAGAGACCGCCTGACCTGCCGGATTTTCGAGCGAAACAAACTCAAGGATGGCGACGTCATCGATGACTTCGAAGCGGTCGTCGGGTTGGACCACGATCCTGGACGCGTTCGCGTGTCGGCCAACGAATCCTTGTCGTTGATCGGCAGACACGTTCTGCTCAGGCTCAACGCATCCCGGCATAAGGGAAACGGAGAGCTCCGGCAAAAGCTCATTGCCACGGACCGTCAGAACAACAACAAAAAGGCACCGCCGCTGACGAAAGACGAGGCGCGGCAATTTCTATCGCGCTTCCAGACGATCAACGAGATGTTCTTCGCGAAATACGTCGATCCCAGCCTGGCAACGCAATTCGAGCCGGGGTTCGAAGGATTCCCGGATGAGGTGCCGGTTCCCACCAGCGAGGAAATGTTGGCCTTCGTTTTTTCCCGCCGCGACGCATCCTGATCGGCAGGCGCCTCGCGCAGCGGAACAGCAGCTTGCGGGCCAGCGCTGCGCGGGCAATCCTTATCAGGACTATCAGGGCGGGAGAGCCAGGATGGCTACCAGCTTCGTCGGACCCGCGCGTCCCGCGTGGAACCGCATTCTGTTCTTCCTGAAATATCTGGGTGATATCGGGACTGAGGGCTACAGCGAGGAAACGCGGCGGCGTTTGCGCCTCACCAATTTCGGTGTCTACCTGATCGCGCTGACCTCCATCAATTACGCGTTTCTCTATCTGTCGTTCGATCCCGCGCGTTATCGAGAAATCATCATCGGAAATATCCTGCTTACGGGCCTCGCCGTGTGGGTGCCGTTCTCGCATCGTATTCATGACCATGCCGGCGTCATCAGCATCGCGGTCGTTGAATACACGGCGATGTTCTGGCTGATTTCCCAGATCGGCCGCGATGCGGGCATCCAGATCAACTACATCATCGGCGCCGCGGTGCCGTTTCTGCTTTGCGATACGCGGCGGGTGCTTCTGCTTTTGCTGCTGGTGGTGGGCGCACTCGCCTTGCACATCTCCGCGTGGTTTCTGTTTCCCGAAGGCGCATTGCCCTCGGATGCGCGGCTGAATGCGATGATCTACATCAACTCGGCCATCACCACGTTCGGCATCATCGCCTTTGCCGTCTGGTATGCGTTCCGGCAGGTAACAATCGCAAAGGCGGAAACCGATGCGCTGTTGCGCAACATCCTGCCGGAAAAGGTGGTCGACCGGCTGATGGCCGCGCCCGGGCACGTGATCGCCGACAATTGCGACGAGGCGTCCGTGTTGTTCGCCGATCTGGTCTCGTTCACTCCGACGGCGCGCGAACTCGGCGCTCAGCGCGTGGTGGCGCTGCTCAACCGGATTTTTTCACACTTCGATGAGATCGCCGACGATCTCGGCGTCGAGAAAATCAAGACCATTGGAGATGCCTATATGGTTGTGGCCGGACTGCCCGAACCGCAATCCGACCACGTGCAGCGGTTGGCCGAGATGGCCCTGCGCATGCATCGCGTCATCGATGAGATCGCTGAGAGCGAAGGCGTGCCGATCCGGATGCGCGCGGGGCTGGAGGCAGGCCCAGTGATGGCCGGCGTCATCGGCCGGCGCAAATTCATCTACGATGTGTGGGGTGATGCGGTGAATGTCGCGTCCCGTCTGCAAAGCTCGGGAGAGCCCGGTAAAACGCAGATATCGGCATCCTTGTGCGCACGTCTTGGCGATGCGTTTCAGATCGCGCCGCGCGGCACCATCGATATCCGCGGTCTGGGACCGCGCGAAACCTGTTTCCTGATTGGACGAAAGGAAGCGGTGGCGTGAAGTTCAGTGACGTTCGGGACGGGCGGTCATCGGCATGTGCAGACGAAACTTGCCTGCGAAAATTGATCCCGATTCTTTCTGGCGGCTCTTGAATTGTCGCCGCGGCGCCCCATCTTTGGCGACCGAAGGAATGAGGAGCGACGCACGATATTTTTCCCGCGAGCCGCGGAGAGAGCGGACGGGGGGAGGGCTACCTCAAAAGTGGCGAAACAACGTTCAACCTATTCGGCTTACGCCCGAGGCGACCACACGATCTTGATTTGGGCCGCGCAGCCGCTCAGCAGGAGGGGTAGGGGTCCGATTTCGAGCAAACGAGTCGATGTGGTCCGCGCAGACCCAGACACACGATCTGGTGCGGCTACTCGGGAGCGCGATCAACCGCCGGAAATTTGCGTCGCCGCGCCGGCCGGAACGTGCGCGACGTGCCGGGGCGCAGTGGATGGAGTGGCTGCCCGCGACGCCAGCATCCCCTTCACGCGCGCCTTCATCCGCTTCACGACGCCCGGCCGGTCGATGATCACATAGACCTTACGTACGTTCTCGCTGATCTCCCACACGCCTTTGGAATTGCGCGGAAACCAGATCGTGTCGCCGGCGCGAATGTCGATTGGCTCGCCGTGCTCGGGAACGAAGCGCGCGCTACCCGAAATGAAATGGGCGAACTCCTCTTCCATGATTGTGCGCTGCCAGCGCCCAGGCGAGCATTCCCAGATGCCCATGCTGTCGATGCCCGGCGCATCGTTCAGGTACTTGCGGCCCGTGAGCCGCGACACCTGCGCGCCCAGTGGAATCGTCACCGGCCCGAGGTCGTCGAGATCGTGTTTGGCGATGGAGGCGGCCTGGCGGATAAGAATTGCCATATCTTCGTTGCGTACAGTGTTGTCCATCTCTGCATGTAAACGTCCCCGAAAAATTTCGGAACCGGTACATGCAATCGTATTTAACAAGAGCGGTTTGTTTCATTGCGGCACAACGTGGCCGCTTTGTTGCTCGCTACAGCGGCACTTCAATCAAATTCGGTTCCGCGCTTTCGATGCCGCGCTGAATCTCACGCGCCAGGCTTTCGAGCGTCGTCACACGGCGCGCGTTAACGCCCATACCCTTCGCCAGCGCGACCCAATCGAGATCGGGACGGCCAATGTCGAGCATGTCGAGCGCGCGCGGCCCGGGATTCTCGACGGCCGCCGAGAGTTCGCCTTTCAGGATAGCGTAGGAACGGTTGGCGAAAATCACCGCGGTAACAGCGAGACCTTCGCGCGCCGCGGTCCACAGCGCCTGCAAGGTGTACATACCGCTGCCGTCGGATTCGAGACTGAGCACGGGGCGGTCCGGGCAGGCGATGGCCGCGCCAACGGCGAACGGCAGACCGACGCCAATGGATCCGCCCGTGTTAACGAGCCAGTCGTGTTGTGGGCAGCCTTTAGTCGCGGCAATTAACCCCCGTCCCGAGGTGATCGATTCGTCCACCGCGATCGCGCGTTCGGGAAGGACCGCGGCAACCGCCGTGGCAAGGCCGTCGATGGTGATGGGGCCGCTGGGCGCGGCGGTTTTCTGCGCTTGCTGCAGGCGCGGCTGGGCGTTCGTGGCGCCCAACGCATCGGCCAGCGCGGTCAGCGCATCGGCACAGTTTTCGCTCCGTTCGGCCAATATGTGAATGACCGCGCCTTCCGGCGTTAACACGCTGGGTTTGCCGGGATAGGCGAAGAACGCCACCGGCTGATCCGCGCCGACCAAAATGAATTGCTCGTATTCTCGCAACTGTTTGAGAGCCTGATCGACCACATAGGCGACGCGTTCCACCGGCGGCAATCCGGCGCCGCGTGTGGCGCGGGCAAAGCCGAACGGCACCATCAACGTCGCGCCCGTCGCAGTGGCGATGCGGCCCGCGGTCATCAACGCGTCGCCTTCGGCCATGCGCGGACCGAGCAGTATCGCCGTGCGCCGTCCGTTTCTTAACAATGCCGCCGCGCCGTCGACGCGCGCCCCATCGGGCATCGGCGCCTCGGCGATCTTCGGCACGTCTGCAACGCGGCCGTCTTCGCCCCATTGCACATCGGTCGGCACGATTACCGTGGCGATGCCGGTGGGCGCCGCGTTTGCCGCCGCGATCGCCTCTGCGCAATCGCGTCCGAGATCGGCCGACGCCACCGACGTCCTCAGGAACTTCGAATACTGCCGCGCCAGCATTTCGATATCGGCGGCGAGCGGCGGATCGTAACGCCGGTGATAGGTCGCGTGGTCGCCGACGACATTAACCATCGGCACCCACGCCCGGAACGCATTGTGCAGATTAGCCATCGCGTTTCCGAGACCCGGACCCAAATGGAACAGGGTACACGCCGGTTTTCCGGCCATTCGCGCGTATCCGTCGGCGGCGCCGGAGGCGACCCCTTCGAACAGGCACGGCACGCCGCGCATGTCCCGAACACGGTCAAGTGCGTCCACGAAATGTATCTCGCTTGTCCCCGGGTTCATGAAGCAGACGTCGACGCCGCCATTCACCAACGTGCGGACCAGGCTCTCGGCGCCCTTCATTGTGCGTCCCTTCTTGCCGCGCTCGCGCCGGACTTCGACTGATGCGCGACGAAACCCTTGCCATTCACGCGGGCTATCAGACCGACCCGACGACCAAATCGGTCGCCGTCCCCATTTACCAGACGGTCGCCTACGAATTCGATAGCGCCGATCACGGCGCGGCGCTTTTCAACCTGGAAGCCCCGGGCAGCATCTATTCCCGGCTGTCGAACCCGACGGTGCAGGTGCTGGAACGCCGTATTGCGGCGCTGGAAGGCGGTGTGGCGGCGCTGTGCGTCGGTTCCGGCATGGCGGCGATCCACTATGCCATCGCCAACGTTGCCGAGGCGGGCACCAGCATCGTCTGCGTGCCGCAGCTCTATGGCGCGACTTACACCCTGTTCAATTCGTTCTTCCGCAAGCAGGGCATCGACGTGCGCTTCGCCGTGGGCGACAGCGCCGCGGATGTGGCCGCGCTGATCGATGAAAGCACCCGCGCGGTCTATTGCGAATCCATCGGCAATCCCGCCGGCAACGTTGCGGACATCGCGGCGTTGGCGCAGGCGGCGCACGAGCGCGGCGTGCCGCTGATCGTTGACAACACCATCGCTTCGCCGGTTCTGTTGAAGCCGATCCAGCACGGCGCCGACGTGGTGGTGCACTCGCTGACCAAATTCTGCGGCGGCCACGGCGCCACCATGGGCGGGGCCATCGTCGATGCCGGTACATTCCCGTGGCGAGCCCACGCCGACCGCTTTCCGATGTTCACGCAGCCGGAGGATGCCTATCACGGCGTCGTCTACGTCGATCAGTACGGCCCGGCCGCGTTCGTGGAACGCTGCCGCACCGTGGGTCAGCGCAACACTGGCGCGGTTCTGTCGCCGCTGTCCGCGTTTCTGATTTTGCAAGGCATGGAAACACTGTCGCTGCGTATGGAGCGGCACCTCGCCAACACGCGCCGCGTCGCTGATTACCTGCGTGGGCACGAAGGTGTCGAGTGGGTCCAGTACATCGGTCACGAAGAGGATCCGTATCACGCGCTTGCCGAGAAATATCTGGGCGGTCAGGGCGCGCCGTTCCTGACCTTCGGCGTAAAGGGCGGATTCGAGGCCGGCAAGAAATTCTACGACGCGCTGAAACTGTTCAAGCGGCTCGTCAACATCGGCGACGCCAAGTCCCTGGCCTGCCATCCGGCATCGACCACGCACCGTCAGCTCACCGAGGCTCAACTGGAACAGGCCGGCGTGAAGCCGGAGATGATTCGCCTCTGCGTCGGCATCGAACATATCGCCGATATCATCAACGATCTGTCCCAGGCGCTGGATGCCGCAGCTGCTGCGCCGCGTCCCGCGCTCGTGGTCGGGTGGTCGTAATGCCTGCGGTCCTGGTGCGCAGCCATGCGGAGCGCGGCCACTACGGGCTGAAGCTCGGCATCGTCAACAACATGCCCGACGCCGCGATGGCGGCCACGTTGCGCCAGTTCTTGGATGTGCTGGAAGCCGCATCGGCGGGTTTTCGTGTGCAGGTCTACCTGTTCTCGCTGCCCGACCTGATGCGCGGTGAAGTCGGCAAGCGGCATCTGCGTGAGAATTTGCATTTCGATACGCGTCAGCTGCCATTGATGGAACTGGATGCGCTGATCGTCACCGGCACCGAGCCGAAGCGCACGAACCTGAAGGAAGAGGATTACTGGCCGGCGTTGGCGCAGATGTTCGACTGGATCGACGCCGAAGGCCCGCCCGCGGTGTTCTCTTGCCTCGCGGCGCACGCCGCCGTCCTGCATTACGACGGCATCGAGCGCCGCCGCCTGCCCGAAAAGCGGTTCGGCCTGTTCCACCATACGGTGGTCACGCCCGACGCCCTGACCGACGGTTTGCCGCCCTCGTTCGACGTTGCGCATTCGCGCTGGAACGAAGTGCCGAAGGACGCGCTGCTGGATGCCGGATATCGGATTCTCACGGCGTCACCCGAAGCGGGCTCTGATCTGTTTGTCGCGCAGCGCCGCAATCCGCTCCTGTTTTTCCAGGGTCATCCGGAATACGATGCACGTGCGCTCGGTCTCGAGTACCGGCGCGACGTGCGCCGCTATCTCGTTGGTGAGCGCGCCGACTATCCCAACGAACCGTGCGACTACTTCAACCCGGCGGAGCGGGAATTGCTCGGTGCGTTCCGTGCGCGAGCCCAGGATACCGGCGACGAAACGCTGATGAACGACTTTCCGCCGCTGGCCGAACGGTTTCGCACAACCGCGGGCGTCTCGCTCTATGCCGCCAATGTGTATGGCGCCTGGCTGCGCGGAATCGCGGATGCGAAACAATTGAAACGGCGCACCATTCGGCGCGGCGCCGTTGAGCACGCGGGAGCCTGACATGGATACCGCCTCGCATCTGATGGAGATCTGGTCGCGCATCCTCCGCATCCCGAACGTCACGCCGGACAGCGATTTCTTCGAACTCGGCGGGGATTCGTTGACGGCCGTTGGGATGTTTCTGGAAATTGAGAAGCGTTTGGATCGCCGGCTGCCGATTACTGCGATCTATGACGCACCGACGGTGGCGTCGCTCGCCGAGCTGATCGAAGGCGAGGCGAACCCGACCTACAACCACTTTGTTCCGCTCAAGCCGGGCGATGACAGCGCGCCTCTCTACATCGTGCACGGTCTCGGCGGCACGGTGATGGAGCTGGCGACGCTGGGAAAGCTGATCCACACCGATAAGGCGGTGTTCGGTATTCAGGCGCGCGGTCTCGACGGCAGCGAAACACCACTGTCGACTGTCGCCGATATGGCCGACCTGTATGCGAGCCTGATCAAGGAACGTCAGCCGCAAGGACCCTATTTCATCGGCGGCTATTCGTTCGGCGGATGCATTGCCGTCGAGGTTGCACGGCGGCTCGGCGCCGAGAACATCGCCGAGCTGTTGCTGATTGATGCTTTCGCCAATCCGCGCACCTGGCCGCGCCAGGTGCAGTTGCAGGTCAAGTCGCGCCGCCTGCTGAAACAACTGCGAGCGCGCGCCAAGCAGGGGCCGCGCGAGAACATAGCTTTGGTCGGTAAGAAAATTCGCTGGCTGTTGGCGCGCCGCACTAATGAAGAGCGCGCCGCCGAACGCGCAAACTACATCAACAACTGGCTCGGCGCCGTCGATCCCAATCTGCCGCTGCCGTTGCGCCAGACACGCGTGGCCTCCGATCAGGCGCTGTTCAACTTCCGCCCGTCCGCGTACGCGGGCAGGGTCACGTTCCTGCGCGCCAGCCGTCCGGGCGCCGTGTTCCCGGCCAGCCCGCGTGCCGTCTACGGCAAGCTGTTCGGAGAGATTGAACTCCACACGATCGACGGCGACCACCAGTCGATCCTCGCCGAGAACGCACCGCTGTTGGCGGCACGCATCTCGGCCTGTCTCGCGCGCTCCACGGAGCGCGCTCCCGCCAACGAAATCTTGCAGGCGAGGGCGGCATGAACGCACCCACGCTCATTTCGGACATCGTGCCCTACTGGGCGGAACACGCTCCCGAGCGTGTCGCGCTTATCGTCAAGGATCGCACCTGCAGCTACGGCGAGCTGAACGTGACCGTCGATGCGACCGCGCGCTGGCTCGAAGAATCCGGCGTGCGGCCGGGCGATCGCGTCATGGTCGTGTGCGAGAATTCCATCGCCGCCGTGGCCACAATCCTTGCCAGCACGGCCATCGGTGCCTGGCCGGTTATCGTCAACGCGCGCCTGTCCGACCGCGAAATCGACGCCATTCGCGACCACTGCGGCGCGCGGCGCATGATCTTTACCGTCGGTCCGTCGGCACACGCCCGCGCGCACGCCGAACGTCTCGGCGCATCGCTCGCCGATCCCGCATCGTTCGGCGAGGTCGCCATCTCGACACTGAATGAGGTGTGCCTCCCCGAACCGGCGGAAACCGATCCGCAGAACGACGTCGCGGCGCTCATCTACACCACGGGTACGACTGGCGAGCCCAAGGGTGTGATGCTCTCCCATCGCAATTTGATGTTCGTGGCGCACGAATCCGGGAACGCTCGGCAGCTCGGTCCGGACGATCGCATCTATGCGGTGCTGCCTGTCTCGCACATTCTCGGGTTGACCGGCGTCCTGCTGTCGACGCTGCTCTACGGCGGTTCGGTGCATCTCGTCCCACGCTTCGATCCGGCGGCGGCACTGATGGCTCTGAAGGACGGGCACATCTCGGTGCTCATCGGCACCCCGTCCATGTACGGCATGCTGTCGGAATACGCACGGCGCAAGAACCTCATCCCCATTCCCGCGCCGGCGTTGCGGTTGACCGGCTCGGCCGGCGCGCCGCTCGACATGGCGACCAAAGCCGAAGCCGAAGCCGCGTTCGGCCAGCCCCTGTACAACGGCTACGGCATCACCGAATGCTCGCCGTCGATCACGTTGACGCCGCTCGATGCGCCGCGAGGCGATTGCGGCATCGGTGCGCTGCTTCCCGGCATCGAGGCCAAGCTGATCGCCGGCGGGCGCGAGGCCACAGCGGGCGAGGCGGGTGAACTTTTCATCCGCGGTCCTGGCGTGATGAGGGGTTATTACCGGTCGCCGGAAGAAACACGCGCCGCCGTCGATGCCGACGGCTGGTTCCGCACCGGCGACATCGCCCGCTTCGAAAACGGCAGCTGGTTCATCGCCGGCCGAGCGAAGGAAATGATCGTCCGCTTCGGTTTCAACGTTTATCCCGCCGAGATCGAAGCCGTGCTGAATGCCCATCCGGCCGTGGCGCTGTCCGCCGTGGTGGGCCGCCAGAAGGACGGCAGCGAGGAAATCCTCGCCTTTGTGCACTTGACGCCGGGAACGCGCGCGACACTTGCGGAACTCGGCGACTATGCGGCGGAGAAACTCGCGCCCTACAAACGCCCGTCGCACATCTATCTCGTCGCCGAAATGCCGATGAGTCCGGGCGGAAAAATTTTGAAGAGCAAACTCGACACGGCCGCATGAGTGAGACGACACATATTTTCGAAACCATCGGGCTACGTGTCGAACGGCGCGCCGGTTGGCTCTCAAATGTGACGGCGGCGATCGACGGCTTTGGCTATCGGCTCGAGTCGTTTGTGCTGCGCGGGTCCGCGGGTGCACATCCGATGGACCTCACGCTGACGTTGCGCGCCACCGATGCGGACGCGCGCCGCGATGCGCTGGTACTCGCGTTGCGGAGGTTGCCGGGAGTGCGCCCCCGCTCTGGGTTGCAGCGCGTGACTCCACCCGTTGCGCAGGCTGCGCAAAATTTGGTCGCCTGAACGGCGCATTGCGAAACAATCGAGTCTCACATGACCGTAATCTTACAGGATTGTAGGGTTACCGCCCGATTCCCAACCGTGGCTGTGCGAACCCCAAAAAAAGGACATGCATCAAAGGCTTCCCTTGGGCAAAAATAATGGAACGACTCGGGACCAGAACTCCTTACAGGCAAGATACCACGCGCAAGGTGGACTGATCATGACAAGTGGGGGACAGACACGTCGACTGCTCGGTAAGCAGGGAAACGAACTCGCGGAAGGGATCGTTCAGGAACTCGACATCCTGCACAAGGAATTGGCCAGTCTCCGGCAAGAGTTGGCCGAGTTGCGCGGTACACCCGCAAGCGAAGACCTTGGCGCTTTGGGACCAGTCATGATCGAAGCGGGCGATCAGCTCGGCGTCGAGCAGGGATTCTATACTGCCGAGAAAACCGACACGGGCGCGACATTCAATTGGAGCGGACCGTCACCGCAGTTTTCATTCGACGTTCTTGTCGACCGCACGCACGGTGCGGAACTGCGTCTCGAGGCCATCAATTTTCTCGATTACGACCGGCAGAAGGATGTGAAGCTGTTCGTGGACGGCCTCGAAGTGCCCGTGAGCGTCGCCAAGTCGGATCCCGGCATCGTGGTCGCCGGTAATCTTCCGTCGCGCGCGCAAGCCGGGAAGAGCTATCTGACGTTTCTGCTGCCCGAGGCGCTGCCGCCGCCGGGAGAGGAAGACAAGCGCACGCTCGGTCTCGCCTTCGTGCGCTTGACCGTCACGCCGCGCGAATAGACCGCGTCGTTACAAAACAAAAGGCCGGCCCGATCGCTCGGGCCGGCCTTTCAATTCCGTATCCGGCTACTCCTTGTAATCGAGCCGGATGTAGAACCACCGGCCCGGCGGGTCGTACGCGTTCGGGTCGTAATTGTTCAGACCGCAGCTGATGCAGCCCGGCGGATCTTCGTCGAACAGATTGGTCGAACCGATCGCAAGGCGGAAGCGGTCGTCCATGACCGGCAGCGTGTAGCGAAGCTGTCCGTCGACATACCAGGTCGCGTCGAGCTTGTTGGCCGCGCTCGTCTCACGCACGCTCGAGATATAGCGCACGCCGGCGGTCGCGCCCCAGCGATCCATGTCCCAATCGACCATCAGGCTCGACTTGGTCCGCGGATAGGCCTGGTCCGGGCTGCCCCGTTCCGTGCCTTCGCGCGAGATCTTGATGTCGCCGTTTTCGCCCGGGACGAACTCGTCGAAGTTCAGGAGGAACGTCGTGAACCACCGCGCATTGAACGTGCCCCACGAAGATTCCGGGGACGTCCAAACAATGTTCAGATCGAGAGCCTTGGTACGGATGCCCGCGATATTCTGTAGCTGGTTCTCGATGCGCGACACCTGGCCGCTCGGGATGCGGGTGATCGTGCCGCATGCCACCGCGTCGCCCGTTTCCGCGCAACGTTGCAGCAACAGCGCCGCGTCCTGTGCTTGGATCGCCCCTTCGACCTTGATGTCGGTGTAGACGATTTCCGTCGTGAAGTTGCTCGACCACGACGAATGCTTCATCGCTTCCGGCGACCACACGGCGCCAAAGGCCCACGCGTCACTGGTTTCCGGCTGGAGGTCCTCGTTGCCGCCCACAAACACCGGCAGCTGCGGGTTCAGCTGGTTATAGCTCCCATCATCCGGCACGCCCTGAATGTCATGGCAGCCGTGATGAAGCGGGCTGGCGACCGTCAGGTGGTTGCAAGGATCGACGATTTCCTGGTCGAAGCGCGAGGCCGAGCCGAACAATTCGCCGATCGACGGTGCGCGGAAGCTTTCGCCCCACGACCCGCGCAAGGCGACGTCGTCGAATGGACGCCACAAGACGCCGACCTTGTAAGTCGAATCCCAGCCCGACGTGGAATAGTCGAACCAGCGACCGGCCACCGTCAGATCGAGGCTCTTGAAGAAGTTCATGTCCGCGAGGATCGGCACGCGGAACTCGGCGTCGATTTCGTCAACGTCGATCGAACCCTTGGTCGGCAGGGCCGGAATGTCGGACGACAGGCCGGCGGCCACGATGGGATCGGGCTCGAAGAAGCCTTCGTTCTCACGATGCTCATAACCAACCGCGAAACCAACCGGGCCCGCGGGCAGCTCGAACAGATCGCCCGCGAGGTTCGCCGTGTAGTCGCGCAGCTGCTGCTCCGAGGTGTCGTGCTCGGTAAACGCGATGTAGTGCAGCATTTCCGGCGTGATCGAACCCTCGCCACCGAAGATGTTCAGCGGCACGCACGCGCCCGTACAGTTGGCAAGCGGGCCGAGAGCCGTCACCACGTTCTGCGCGTTCACGTTGCCGGTGAAGCGCTGATCGGCATGGTTGCGCGCCCACACGCCGTTGATGTCCCAAATCCACGTGTGGCTGCCGACCTTGAGATCGCCGCCGAACGTGACGGTGATGTTCCAGGTGTTGACGTCCTGCACGTAATGACGCGGGCCGTTCTCGATCAGACGCCGGCCGATAAAGACCAGATTGCTGTTGTCCAGATCGAACCCAAACGGGTTGTATGGGTTCGTGGAGTCGATGGTCACCGTGTCGAGCAGGTTGCCGTTGCCGGCGCCCGGGCCGACGAACAGCGGCAGCGGCGCGGCCTGGTTCACCGAGCGGCGATCCGTGTAGGTCGCCAGCACCTTCATGTAGATGTGGTCGGTGAATTCGTGGCGGACGTGCGCGAAGATGCTTTCACGTTCGGACGGCGTCACGACAAAGTTGTAGGGCTGGAAGTTGAAGCGGTCGGTACCCGCACCGGCGCCGTCAAAATTGTGGAAGTCTTCACCCGCACCCGTGGGATCGGCGGGATTGTAGAACGGGCACCCTTGCCCTGCCGGGCAGGAGCCACCGCCTTGGGTCGGGCCAAAGGCGTGATTGAGTGTGATGTCCAGATCGTTGTGCGTGTTCGGATCCGTGAAGATCATGCGCCCGAGGGGCGTTCCGGACGAACAACCGCCTTGCGTGCAGGACGTCGCGAACGGGTTGGGAAAGCGCGAGATATCGCGGTCGGCGGCGAACACGCCTTCCTGATTGAAATAGCCCACGCCGGCCACGATCGAGGTGCGGCCCATGTTGGCGCCCCATGAGGCGTTGATGTCGGTGAGATCGCCGTCGCCCTGGCCGTACTGGCCCCATTGCGCGGAGGCCTGGAGGCCTTCCTGATGCGACTTGGTGATGATGTTCACGACGCCGGCGATGGCGTCGGTGCCATAGATCGGCGAAGCGCCTTCCTGCAGCACTTCGATGCGTTCGATCATCGGATAGGGGATCGTGTTCAGGTCCACCGCGCCCGGCACACCCGATGCCGACGAACCCGGGATCCAGCGCAGGCCATCGACCAGCACCAGCACGCGCTTTGAGGAGAGGTAGCGAAGGTCGACTTCCGCCGCGCCTGCGCCGACGCCGCCGCCGTCCGGCGGGTTACCGAAGTTGCCGGAGTTGTTGAATTTGGCGTTCAAACCGCCGCCTGCGAGCGGGAGGCGTTGCAGAATATCGGCCGTTGAGGTGAGACCGGTGTTCTCGATCGCCGTTTGGTCGATATTGACGACCTGCTGCGACAGCGTCAGCGGATCGACCGGGATACGTGATCCCGTGACGACGACCACCTCGGTGGTCTCCGTCTGCGCCGCGGCGGCCGGAAGGACGCCAAGTGCCAATAAACCGAACGACAGCGCCAAAGCGCTCGCAGTGGTTTTCATGAGAAATTCCCCTCAGATGTGCGCAAACCCGGCCGTCGCAACGCGATTCACTGTGCGACTCGCGCAGGGAACATCCCGATTTTGCGAACTGTCAAGGTGAATGGACGGTATGTCATACGGACGACATGCCACTAACAGTCTGATTTTATTTGGTAAATTTTACGATGTTACCCGGCGGCAACGGGCCAGAAATGACTGATTCCGATATTAGGCGCGCGCGCTTTTCGCAGCGGGCGGCTAGCAAAAATCAATACCGAAGATGTGCCGAACGTTCGGCAATCCATGCCGTCTCGTCTCGCGCGACGAGGACGTCGAGGTCAGCGGGCCTGGCAGACGGATTGTCGACCCACTCGCGCAACAGGGGTGAACCGTTGATCACGTCGATCGCCAACTTGTCGAACACGTATTCGTACGCAAAATCGCGCCACAGCGGATAGTCCGTATACAGACGACGGATTGATTTGAACGCGAGTGCGATCAGACGCCATGGCTTGAACGCGCCGTGATCGTAGTGCGCCGGATCTTCGACGTGGATCTGCACGCCGTTGCAAAGTTGTTTCGCGTGCTTGTGAAAGGTGGGCTCGAAAGAGATCGTGCGCAGCTTGCAGCCCTTCACCCAATCGGGGGCAAGACGTTCCATCTCATGCATCACGGCGCGCGCGTCGATATCGGGCGCGCCGAACAGTTCCAGCGGGCGCGTCGTCCCGCGGCCTTCCGACAAGGTCGTGCCTTCCAGCATCACGGTGCCGGCATAATCGCGCGCCATCCACAAATTGGGCGCGTTGGGCGAAGGGTTCACCCATGTGCGTTCCTCCAGCGGCCAGCCGTGGCCCGGCGCGGCTTCGGGGTCGTATCCCTCCATCTCAACGATGCGGTAATCGACGTCCAGCTTTTCCTGCGCGATGAACCAGAGGCCGAGTTCGCCCATGGTGAGACCATGCCGCATCGGCATCGGTCCCGCGCCGACGAAACTTTCCCAGCCCGGGCGCAAGGTGAGCCCTTCGATCGGCCGGCCCGCCGGATTGGGCCGGTCGAGAACCCACACCTGTTTCTTCTGCTTTGCCGCAGCGCGCAGCATATACAGAAGGGTGGTCACGAAGGTGTAGATGCGGCAGCCGAGGTCCTGAAGGTCGATCAGCACCACATCGAACGTGCCCATCATCTGACCGCTCGGCTCGCGCACTTCGCCGTACAGCGAGAACACCGGAATCTGATGCACCGGATCGGTGAAATCCGGGCTTTCCATCATGTTGTCCTGCTTGTCGCCGCGCAGGCCATGCTGGGGGCCGAACGCCGCGGTCAACCGAACATCACCGGTCGCCGCCAGCGCATCGAGCGAGTGCGTGAGATCGCGCGTGACCGACGCGGGATGCGCCACCAGCGCCACGCGCTTGCCCTTGAGCGGCGCGCGCAGTTTCGGGTCTTCGAGAAGGCGCTCGATGCCGAATTTCATCCGGCGGACGGTGGGGGAAGTTCGAGGGCAAAGCAATCGGGATGATGGAAATCCGGCTTGCCGGGCCGATGCTTCAGCGCCCAATACGCAAGGCCGCCGTCGCCGCCTTCGATCACGGCGGCCAGCGCCATGCGCCATGTCATGTCCGGCGACAGATCCGTCAGCGCCGCGAGGTCTAGTTCGGCGGTCAGTTGGTAGCGATCGCCTGCCATGCGCGCCTCGATCCGAGGCGCGACGCCTTCAACCATCTCGACGCCATTGCGGTACATGTCGAAGCGGTACGCCGCCCATTGCCGCGACGGGGAAAAGTTGAACTCGTAGTAGGCGTCGCTCCCCGGAACGCCGATGAACGCCTCGAAGCAGGTGTGCTGCCACAAATGATCGGCACGCGCCGGCGCGGTTTCAGCGGGCAAGCGGATCGCGCCGCCCGCGCAATAATCCAGCGTAAGCACCGCATCCGTCCGCTTCACGCCGACAACAATCGCGCTCGCCGCGTCGCTGCGGGAATCGGGATGACGGATCAGCGCAACATGCATGCGCGCACTCTAGATCAATATGCGGCAATCGTTAGGCCGCCGTGCCCAGGCCCCAGCCGCCGTCGATGACGATCTGCTGGCCCGTCAGATATTCCGACGCCGGCGAAGCGAGGAACAGCGCCAGCCCGGCCATGTCTTTCGGCCAGCCGACGCGGCCCAGCGGCATGCGCTTCGCCACCATCGCCTGCAGATCCTTGTTGTGCGCGTGGCCGCCGCCGATATTGGTGACGAAGAATCCCGGCGCGATCGCGTTCACGTTGATGCCGAACGGCGCCAGCTCCAGCGCGGCGGCGCGCATGAACATGGCCGCGCCGGCCTTCGCCGCCATGTAGGCGCTGCCGATATTGCCTTCGATCTGGATGCCGGCCAGCGACGTGGTCACGATCACGCGGCCCTTGCGGCGCGGCTTCATGTGGCGGGCGGCCTCGCGCACAGTGGCGAAGATGCCGTTCAGATTGATGTCGATGACGCGCTCCCAGCGCTCGTCGTTGTAATTCTCGAGCATGCCTTCCGGATTGAAGGCGCGGTCCTGGCCGACCCAGCCTTTGACGAAGCCCGGACCGGAATCGATGCCGGCGTTGGCGAACACGACGTCGACGGCGCCGTCGTACGCCTTCGCGGTTTCGTCGAAGGCGCGGGCGAGGGCGGCATGATCGGTCACGTCCACCTTCATGCCGCGCGCGTCGTAACCGGCCGCGGTCAGCCGTTTCACTTCGTTGTCGATGCGCGTCTGGTCGACGTCCAGCATCGTGAAGCGCGCGCCGTTCGCGGCCAGCGCCTCGCCGAACGCGAGGCCCAAACCCGACGCGCCGCCGGTGACGACGACGCCGTAACCCTTCACGTTGAACAGATCGGCAATTTTCATCGGTCGCGCTCCGTCATGGCCGGCTCATCGTAGCGCCGGCGCGCGCCAAGTCTTGCGCCTGAGCGCATTCAAGATGTTGTATTCGCGCTTCGCACCTCTACCTCTATTTGTTTGCTCGACCCCCACCCCTCCCCCTAGAGGAAATTCCTGCGGTATCGCCTGTCCCCTTACCAATTGATTTCACACGCGCATCCTGTATGGTGTTCTTGTTATGTTCTATAACCAGCCTAGCCAAAAGTCAAGCCCGCGCTCGCGCCAGCAGAGTGGGCGTTCCGGCTAAATATAAATCTCTGCACTATAGTTCGTTGTGCTATAATCGTGGTCCGCACGGTGGAACGATGAAGAAGGCGAAAAAGAGTAAATTGACGAAGGCGATGCTTGAGACCGCTGTCGGAATGCATCGTGCCGGCGTTCTGTCCCATGCCGCTTACGCCAAGATCACGAAGAGGCATCTTGGCGCGGTTGAAGCCGCCACCGTTGCGCCGCTGACGCCCAAGGAGATTCGCAGCCTGCGCGAGCGCGCGAACATGAGCCAGGCCGTGTTCGCGCACTATCTCCACCTGACGACGGGTTACGTGTCGCAGTTGGAGCGCGGCGTAAAACACCCAACCGGGCCGGCGCTCGTGCTGCTCAACGTCATCCGTCGCAAGGGCATCGAAGCGATTCTGTGACTGCTCGATAGCGCTTCGCTCTGTTTGCGTGGGGAGGGCGAAGTCACGCAGCGCCGCAAACTTTGACCTTGAACACTTCGGATACTTCACAAGAGTACCTCGGGCGCTAAGATTGACCATTTAACTCTTGCAACTATCCTTGAAGCCGCACACGCTCAACCTTCACTGAATGCGCCCGGGGGATGCCATGAGCGGGTTCCGCACGACAGCCATACTGGGTTGTCTATTGGTGGCTTTCGGTTGCAACAACAATCCGCCTAGTCCCGCATCCGGTGCGGGGAACGGCGAGACGGGCCCCAGTGCGAGCTCAAATGAGCCGACTGAGGACGTCTGGACCTATGCCGAGAGCGTCGATCGGCTAACTGGAAATGCATCAGGCCAAGCGACGCGAGTCCATCCAATAGACAACGGAACGGCGGAACTAGTAGCAGAATGCGTCATGTCAGCGGACGCACAAGTCAAGTACGCGAGAATCAGGATTTCGTTTTTTCACGGCGATTCGAAGCCTATCGCCATTGATCGGTCCGTTGGCTTCCGTGATCCGGTCCATGCTCTGCTACGCTACACGACAGTTGCGGGAAGGGAGCAGCGCATCCCGGTCGATTCCACCTACCAAAATTCAATTGATCTTAATTTGCCCGATATCGCCACGGAAAGGCAGGCCGTGGAGGCTATGTTGCACGTCGCAACTAGTCCGACGGCCCAAGAGATGCCGCATTTCGCGGGCGATTTCGCCGCGGGTTTTGTTCGCGCGGACTTTGCAAGAATCGAGATTCCGCTTGAGGGTGGAGTGACCGCAGTCATTGACCTTCAGCCACAGGCCCCGGACTTGCAGCGCCTCCTCGCCTCATGCCTTGGCAATGTGTACGCCGCGGCGCGACCGACGGAAGTGACAGTGCCCCCAGCCGATCACGTAACGATCGCGCCCACGGACAATAGAGTTGACAACACTTCGGGTGAAGGCGGGGAACAACGGGCGCCCGATACGGCGGGGGATCAATCTCGATGTCCAATTAAACTGGACCGTGACATGCGATACTCGGACGCTCGAGTCGTTATTTTGCAGAGTGGGTTTGTTCCACGACGTAACGAGGCGAGGGAACAAGGTTCCTTCTGTAGCCTCCCATCGAATATCGACGCTTGCGGACATTTTCCCGAGACCGACGACTGCAGCGCGGACGGGTACTGCAAGATGGGCTTCGCGAACAGCACCGGCCAAACTCTAACAGTTGTTATATTTGGCGAGGGCCCGGATGATGCGTCCGCAAGTGTGAGTAGCTATTCGTGCGCTAGCTAGCCAAGTTTCAACAGGCGTGCCGCGTTTTCCTTCATAATCAGTGGTTTTACCTCCGGCCTGATCGGGAGCGTATCGAAATCCGCCATCCAGCGTTCCGGCGTCAGTATCGGGAAATCGGTGCCGAAGAGGATTTTGTTTTTCAGGATCGTGTTCGCGTACTGGATCAGGTTCTGCGGAAAATATTTCGGCGACCACCCGGACAGGTCGATGTAGACCTGCGGCTTGTGCGTGGCGACCGACAGGGCTTCGTCCTGCCACGGGAACGACGGGTGCGCGGCGACGATCGGCATGTCGGGAAAATCGGCCGCCACGTCGTCCAGATACATCGGGTTCGAGTATTTCAACCGCACCCCGCCGCCGCCGGGCATGCCGGCGCCCAGGTGTCGGCCTGTGACTGCCGTTCGTCATCGCCAAAATCTCCGCCCGCGCGGCACCGGCATGCGCCACGATGGCGGCCACGGCAAGTAATCGGGGAAGAAATAAGCAGCGGGTACGATCAGGAAAATCGCGATCGAGATGTATGCGGACGCGAACGCCAGAGGCACCGACACGATGTAAAGAGCGGTGAAAAAGGAATCCTTGTAGATGATCAGACGATGCAGGTGATCGACCTTGCCCGTCGCCGCACCTATGGTGACGGCGCAGCGGTGCAGCAGAGTGAAGCTGACGGCGGTCGCCGCAAGGACGCCGCCGTAGAATGCGACCGCCGCAGGCTCTAACGGCGCGTTTCCGAGAACCGCGGTCGACAACGGGATCAGCGACATCCAGAACAGGAGATTAGCGTTCCACCAGTACAGCGGTGTCGTCGAATGCGGCGCGGCGCGAAGCACCATGTGATGGTTGATAGTGAGGATCGCAATCACAAGGAAACTGAGCGCGTACACGACAAGCCGCGGCCAGAATACGTCGAGGATACGGATGAGATCGCCGCCATGGAACAGATCCGGCGGTAATTTCAGTTCCAGCACCATTACGGTGATGAGGATCGCGATGACGCCGTCGCTGAACGCCTCGATGCGCCCGGTGCCGGGCGGTTGGTCCACTGTCTCGGATTTCAGGGGCTCCACGTCCGGGGGCTGCCTACGACAGGCCCAACAGACGCGCCGCGTTTTCTTTCATGATCAGTGGTTTTACCTCCGGCTTGATCGGCAGCGTGTCGAAATCCTTGATCCAGCGCTCGGGCGTCAGCATCGGAAAATCGGTGCCGAAGAGGATTTTGTTTTTCAGGATCGTGTTCGCGTACTGAATCAGGTTCTGCGGAAAATATTTCGGCGACCAGCCGGAGAGGTCGATGTAGACCTGCGGCTTGTGTGTGGCCACCGACAACGCCTCGTCCTGCCACGGGAACGACGGGTGCGCCGCGACGATCGGCATGTCGGGAAAATCCGCCGCTACGTCGTCCAGGTACATCGGGTTCGAGTACTTCAGCCTCACGCCGCCGCCACCCGGCATGCCGGCGCCCCATCCCGTCTGTCCCGTATGGAACAGTGACGGCAATTTGTAGTGCGAGATGACCTCGTACAGGCCATAGGCCTTGTGGTCGTTGGGATAGAACGACTGCGCGCTCGGGTGAAACTTGAACCCCTGCACGCCGTATTCCTCGATCAGCTTGCGGGCCTCGCGCGCTCCCATCTTGCCGCGCGCCGGATCAATGGAGGCAAACGGGATCAGCACGTCGGCATTCGCGGCGGCGGCCTCGGCCACTTCCTCGTTCGATATGCGCATGTGGCCCGACGTCGCCTCGGTGTCGACGTGGAACACCACCGCCGCCATTTTCTGCTCGCGATAGAACGCGGCGATCTCTTCCAGCTTCGGCCGTTCGACGCGCTTGAAGTATTTCTCGAACGCCTTGTCGAAGGCGACGCGCTCCGGATCGGGCGGATGACAGCTCGAGACTTCGGCGTGCGTGTGGATGTCGATCGCGACGATTTTCGAGAGGTCGATCTTCGGCGCATATTTCGCCATCAGTTTTCCCCTTCGGCGAATGTGCGCCGCAGAATGTCCTTGCGAATTTTGCCCGAGGCGTTGCGCGGGATCGTCGGCACCACGCGCACGTGTTTCGGCGTCTTGTAGCGCGCCAGACGGCCGCGCGCGTGATCGACGATCTCGGTTTCGGTTGCGGATGCCCCTTCGCGCAGCACCACGAACGCGGCGCCGACTTCGCCCCATTGTTGATCGGGCACGCCGACCACGGCGGCGTCGACGATGGCCGGGTGGCCGACCAATGCGCTTTCCACTTCCGCCGGATACACGTTCTCTCCGCCGGAGATGTACATGTCCTTCCAGCGGTCGACGATGTAGAAAAATCCGTCGGCGTCGCGCCGCGCCGCATCGCCGGTGCGGAACCAGCCGTCGCCGGAAAAATGTTTCGCGGTGGCCTCGGGCTGGTTCCAGTAGCCGGGCGTCACGCTCGGTCCCCGCAGCCAGATTTCGCCCACTTCGCCGTCGGGCAAATCCTTGCCGTCGCCATCGACAATCTTCGCGTCGATGAACAGCGCCGCGGTGCCGCACGAACCCTTTTTGCGCGCGATGGTGTCGAGGTCGAGCGGCATGCCGAACACGGTGCCAGCCTCGGTCGAGCCGTAGCCTTCGATGCAGCGCACGCGGTCGGCCAGCAGGCGCTCGATCGTCGGGATCGGCAGCGGCGCACCGCCGATCACCAGCGCCTTCAGGTTGCGCAGCATCTCGGTCTTGTACGTGGGATCGTTGAACATCGCCGCCGCCATCTGCGGCACGGCGAAATAATGGGTCACGCCCAGCTTCGGGTCGGCCATCCGCGCCAACGCCTGCGCCGGCACGAAGCGGTCGGAGATCAGGACCGTCGCGCCCATCAACAAGGCCGAGCGCGACACGCCGAACAGGCCGGCGACGTGGAACATCGGCATGTCGCACAGCAGCACGTCGCGTGCGGCGACCTCGTTGCCCCACGCGAAATCCATGGCGCAACACCAAGCGTTCATGCGCGTAGTGATCGCGCCCTTCGAACGGCCCGTGGTGCCGGACGTATATAAAAGCGTGACCGGCGTATCAGCCGGCGTGGCGCGGCCGACGGATGGTTTGGCGCCGCTGATGGCGGAACGGAACTGGTTCTCGCCGGACGCGATGCGCAACACCTGGCGCACCGGCGAATTGGCGATGGCGGTTTTCGCGGCCTCTTCGAATTCCGTTTCGTAGATCAGGATCTCCGGTTCGGCGTCGGCGACCAGCGCCGCCAGTTCCGGCCCCGTCAATCGCCAGTTGAGCGGCTGCATGATCGCACCCGACCGCACGCAGCCGAAGTGCAGCAGAAGAATGTCGATACCGTTGCGCGCGAGAATGGCGACGCGCTTGCCCAGCGGCGCACGCAGCGCCGTTTCCAGCCAGCCCGTGCAGCGCGCGATCGCGGAATCGAGTTCGCCGTACGTCATCGCCTCGCCACTGGCGAGCGCGACGCATGCCGTTCGCTCCGGCGTGCCGGCCGCGTGGTAACGGATGAAATCGGTTTCGGGAGCGAGCGGAGTCGTCATCTGTCGCGATCTTGACCAGCGCCGGGTGCGCGCGCAAATTGGTATGCAACACCAACAATTCTGTCAACGAAATCAGGACATTACCCATGGGCGCGCTTGACGGCGAAGTGGCCATCGTCACCGGCGGCGGGCGCGGCTTCGGCCGCGAGATCGCGCGGCGCCTGGCGCGCGAAGGCGCCGCCGTCACGGTGGTCGCGCGCACGCGTCCGGCGCTGGATGAAACGGTGGCGTCGATCGCGGGCGAGGGCGGCCGCGCGTTCGCGACGCTCGCCGACGTCACCGACCGCGCGCAGGTGAATGCGGCGGTCGCTGCGGCGGAGAAACAGTTCGGGCCGACGACGATCCTCATCAACAACGCAGGGCACGCGCATCCCTATGGTCCCATCGGCTACGCCGATCCGGATGAATGGTGGGCGACGCAGGCGGTGCACGTCCGTGGGCCGCTGTTGTTCATGAGCGCCGTGGTGCCCGGCATGGCAAAACGCAAGAAGGGGTACATCGTCAACGTCGCGTCGCGTGGCGGCAACGAGGTCACGCCGTATCTGTCGGCCTATTGTTGCGGCAAGGCGGCGGAGATCCGGCTGACCGAACACGTCGCCGCCGAGAATCGCGACCACAATGTCTTCGCCTTCGCCATCGAACCGGGCACGACGTGGACCGACATGGCGATCGAGACGACGACCAACCCGGACGTGAAGAAATGGATTCCCTGGGCGATCGATTTCCTCAACGACATCAAGGAAACCGGAGACGCCGATGCCGTGTTCACAAAGTGCGGTGACATGGTGACGGCATTGTGCAGCGGCAAGTACGACACGCTGACGGGGCGCTATCTCGATCCGGCGATGGACTTCGACGCGTTGTTGAGCGAAGCGGCGGTCAGCCGATCTTGAAGAACCGTTCCGCGTTGGTCTGGAAGAACATCGTCTTGTCAGCGTCGGAAATGTCGAGGCCATCCTGCATGTCCACCTCGGCCGGCACGAACTGGTACGGATAGTCCATCGCGTACATCACGCGATCCATGCCCATCACCTCCTGGCAATAGCGGATGGTCGGCGGCCACGGCATGCCCGAGGTGGTCAGCCAGAAATTCTCGCGGATGTATTCGCTGACTTTTTTCTTGAGCTGCGGCAGCTTCGGGTATCGGCCCGAACGCAGATTGGCCGAATGCATGTAATCGAGCCGGTAGAACCAGAACGGCAACGCCTCGCCCATGTGGCCAAGGCCGATCTCCAGTTTCGGGAAACGGTCGAACACGCCCGACACGATCAGCCGCAGCGCGTGCAGGCCGGTCTCGACCGAGAAACCGTACACCGCGCCCTCCAGACCCAGATCGCCCATCGCCGAATACAGCCCGCGCGACGGCGTGGTGGGATGAATGTACAGCGGCGCATCCAGCGCCTCGCAGGCCTCGAAAATGGGCCAGTACCTCTGGTCGTCCAAATAGTGGTGGTGCGTGTGCGAATTGAGGATCGCGCCTTTCAGGCCCAGCGTCTTCACGCCGCGCTCGATTTCCTGCGCGGCCGCAGGCGGGTCCTGTGGGGCAAAGGCGGCAAGGCCGACGAACCGTGTGGGGTGGCGGTCGATGGCCGCCTTCAATTGGTCGTTGGCTGACGTCGCAATCGTGCGCGCCTGGCCCACATCGGGAAACACGTTGGGGCCCGGTGCGGTCAGCCCGAGCACGGCGATGTCGATGCCCGACGAGTCCATGTCGGCGACGCGCGCATCGCCGATGTCGAGCAGCTTGGTGCGGATCGACTTGGCGCGGTCGGACGGGCTGTGCAGATAGAATCCCCACATCGCCTCGAAGCCCGGATCGTCGGCCGACTTGTTCGCCAGCAGCTTGTCGAAGCCCGCGAACATGTCCGCGGTTGCGAACGCTTCTTCGGTGGCGATGCGCTTGTAGGGAACCTTGGCAGCCATGTCAGTCCTCGCGTGCGGAGGCTGGACTAGACCAGAAAAGCAAAGGGCCGCGCAATCGCGCGGCCCCCGCTCAAGCTATGTCCGGTTGGACTAGAACGACTTCCGGATCGTGAACAGCCACTCGCGTCCCGTGCCGGGCTGCGCTTCAACCGAACCGAAGTTGAAGATCGACAGATCGAACACGTTCACGAAGTACTGCTTGTCGCCGATGTTGGTGACTTGCAGGCTTGCCTGCCAGCCGCCTTCCGGCGCGTCCCACGTGATCCGGCCATCCCACAGCGTGCGCGCGTCGACTGCCGTGTACTTATTGTCGTCTGCGCTCTGGTAGATGATGGACTGGTAGTTCGCGTCCAACCGCGGCGTCAGCGTGCCCCAGCTGCCCAACAGCCAGCTGTACTGGATGTCGAAGTGCGCCGTCCGTTCCGGGAACAGGATCGGATGGGAGCCCGCTCTCACGGTTCCCGGCGTGATCAGGCCGCACTGGCCGGCAGCGAAGCCAGCCGCCGAACAACCGTCCAGCCAGCCATGCGGCGCGCCAGGCAGCGGATCGACGTTCGTGCGGGTCAGCGAGTAGCTGAAGTCGACCAGCAGGTTGTCGATCGGCATCACGGTCAGTTCGGCTTCGAAGCCCTTACGTGTCGAGGTACCGGCGTTCACGTACTGCACGTACGGCAGGAACGGGAACAGCGGGTCGACGGCCGCGATCGGCGTGATCGTGTCTTCGTACTTGCTGTGGAACAGCGCGACGTTCAGGCGGACGCGGTGATCCCACCAGTCCGTCTTGGCGCCGATTTCCCACGACTTCAGGTTTTCAGGCCCGAAGCTGTCCAACTGCGCCGGCGAGAACGGACGGGAGTTCGTGCCGCCCGTGCGGTAACCGGTCGAGTACTGGACATAGAGCATGTCGTCGTCGGTCACGTGCCAGTCGACGCCGGCGCGCCAGTCGGGGCGTGCCGTCTTCGACGTATGCGCGATCAGCGCCGGGTGGATCGTGTGGTCGCAAAGGTGTCCGGCGAAGATGTTGCAATCCAGCGCCGAATCCTTGGTCGAGCGGAAGAAGCCGCCGCCGTATCCCGCCACCTGTCCGGAATGGTCGAAGAAGTAGCTCTTCGATTCCTTCGTGTAGCGAACGCCACCGAAGATATCGAAATCGCCCCAGTGCCAGATGCCGTGCGCGTAGACCGATTTGCTGGTCGTTTCGTAGCGGTCGCTCTGGTTGAACACGAGGAACGGAGCCAGCGCGCCGTCGATCACGACCGGTCCGTGCTGGGTGTTGGTGCGGTCATAGTAGAACGCGCCCAAGGTCCAGTCGAAATGGTCGTCGAACAGCGTGCCGGTGAAACGGCCTTCTTCCTGGAACTCCCGGTTCTCCGGTTTGCTGGTCGTCAGCTGGAACGACATCGGCGAGACGTCGGAGTCGTTCGAGTTGGACGCTTTGTAGTACCGCCAGCCCGTAATGTTGCGGAAGTGGACGTTGTCCAGGATGTCCCAGTCGAAGATGTTGCTGGCGCCCCAGGCGTGCACTTGCGCGCCGTCGGTGTAACGCAGCATCGACTGTCCGAGCGAGCACGAGAACGCCGCGCTTTCGCAGACCGATTCATAGGTGGCGTAGGTCGTCTTGAACGGATTGCCCATGAACCGCTGGTCCCATGGAATACCGTATTGGGGAATGTTGAAGGCGTTGTTCCACGTGACGATGCTGCCGCCCGTCGCGCGCGGAGCTCCGTTCGAATTGACGCCGTAGAACTGATTGCGCGGGATGGCTTTGATACTGCCGCCCCGGTTGACGAAGATGTTCGGCCCGCCGGTGTCGACGACCATCAGGGTGCCGGCCTGGTTCTCCGAATTGTCGCGGAGGACGTCGAACGAGATGGTATCTTCCATGTGCGAGTTGACGACCCAGCGCACCGCCGCGCGCGCGCCGGAAACGTTGGTGCCGCCCTGCGTGCCGAGGTGGCAATCGCCACGCCCGGTCGCGGCGCGCGCCGGCAGGCTGCCGGAGCTTCCCGGGTTCTGGCAGACGTAGTCGACGACGTTCACGTAGCCGTCCTGATCGCGGGAAACCGCGGAGACGCGCAGGAAGAGCTTGTCCGAGATCAGGGTCAGGTCGGCCGTACCACGAAGAACGATCTCGTTTCGCGTACCGTACGAGGCCTGGAGGTAGCCGGTGTTGCCGCCCTGCGGCTTCGCCGACACCAGACGGATCGCGCCGCCGATGTTGTTCTTGCCGCCCAGCACGCCCTGCGGACCGCGCAACACTTCGACGCGGTTCAGGTCGAACAGTTCGAGCGACGAGCCGAACAGCGTGCCGTAGTAGACGTCGTCGATGTACATGCCGACGCCCGGCTCGGAAGCGAACGCGGTGTCGTACTGACCGATACCGCGGATATAGGTTTGCACGCCGCTGCCGAACGCGGTCGGCGTTTTGTTCAGCGTCAGGCCCGGGACCTCCGAGCTCAACTGCGAAAGATCGTTGATGCCGCGCGATTGCAGTTCATCTCCGGTCACCGCGGTAATCGCGAGTGGCGCGGTCTGGATGTTCTGCTCGGTGAACTGAGCCGTGACGACGACCGTCTCGATCCCGCCCGTTTGCGCCGCTGCCTGTTCGGCCGATGTCGGAGCCGAGATCGCGGCGGCGATAGCCAAAGCTGACACGCCGATAGACCAGCGGTTCGTCAGCCAAGACGAATTCTTCCTATACATTTGCATGTACCCCCTTTGCATCGACAGCGATCCCCGCCGCCAAATCCGGGCTGGCTGCTGCCGCGAACGCGACACGCCGAAGCCCTGAATCTTCGGCCAACTGCCCGCGGAAACAGTAACACGGACCTGCCGATTCGTAAGCGACACGAACCACTTGTACGCGGTCGTGATTCATGTGGCCGCGTGTGTGTTGCAGTTCGGATACAAACGCTTCAAGCGCATGGCGGCCATTGGCGGGCCAGTTCGCTGGGTGGCGAATCGGGATGCGCTTCACGTCAGGCAGGTTACCGTGCGGCCGGCTGCCAGCCGGGCGCGTTAAGGTTTGCGTTCGGGGAGGCGGACGACGCGATGGGAGATAAGCCTCGATGGCGCCTCCCTCGGAGCGCAGTCCAAACAAGAGGATTGCTGTGCACGATTGGCGCAGAATTGCCTGTCGCGCGCAGCAAAATTGAAGGCAACGGATGACAGCTACCGCGAACGGCGCAAGGATGACGAATGAGAGCAATTGATTATTTCGACCGCGGCGCCGAGATCGATCCGGACCGGCTCGCCCTGGTCGAAGGCGACCGCCGCTTCACCTTCCGCGAGCTGCAGGAGCTGACCTTCCGCTTCGGCGCCGCGCTGCGCGCGCACGGCGTGAAGCGGCAGGAGCCGATCGCCATCTATTCGCCGAACCATTGGGCGGTGCTGGCGTGTCTGTTGGGTTTGTGGCGCGCCGGCGAGAAATGGATTCCGGTCAACGCGCGTAACGCGATGGACGCCAACATCGCCTTCATGAATTACGTGCGCTGCGCGTTTCTCTTCTATCACTCGCACTACAAGGCCGAGGCCGAGCAGTTGAAGCGCGAGGTCAAATCGATCCGCGGCATCATCTGCATCGACAAGGCGGGCGATGGACATCCGTCGCTCGATCAATTCCTGAAGGAAGGCGAGGGTACCGCGTTCGACGAACAGTGCGACGTGTTCGGCAATCTGGAAGATGTGGTCGGCATCTTTGCGACGGGCGGCACCACCGGCCCTGCGAAGGGCGTGAACGTCACCAATCTCGGCTGGGGCACCATGCAGGAGATGTGCGGCAATTTCTGGCAGCGGGGCACCAAGAACCCCGTGTGCCTGGTGACCGCGCCGCTCACCCACGCCGCCGCGCCGGTCACGATGGCCTGTTACAGTTTCGGCGCCACCGCGATGGTGATGCCGGGCTTCGATGCGCTGGAAGTGTTGCACAACATCGAGAAGCACAAAGTCACGCATCTCTATCTGCCGCCGACCGCGTTGTATGCGCTGCTCGATCATCCGCGGCGCGGCGAGTTCGACTATTCGAGCCTGAAGATTTTCGTCGTCGTTGGCTCACCGGTGTCGCACGAGAAATTGAAACAGGCGGTCGAGGTGTTCGGCGACTGCATGTGCCAGTGCTACGGCCAGGTCGAGAGCCCGCTGATCACCACCTGGCTGCCGCCCGAAACGGTGGCGGCGGCCGCGCGCGGCGATCATCCTGAGCGGCTGAAGAGCGCCGGCAGGCCGACCTATCCGGTGAAGGTCGGCATCATGGATGAGGACGGCAATCTGATGCCGCCGGGCGAGCGCGGCGAGATCGTGGTGCGCGGCGCCCTCGTCAGCCATTCGTATTTCGAAAAGCCGGAAGCAACGGAAGAGGCGCACAAATACGGTTGGCATCACACCGGCGACGTCGCCTTCAAGGACAAGGACGGTTACGTCTATATCGTCGACCGCAAGAAGGACATGATCGTCACCGGCGGCTTCAACGTGTTCTCCGCCGAGGTCGAAGCCTGCATCATGGAAATGAATTCGGTCGCGGAGTGTGCCGTGATCGGCGTGCCGCACGATTACTGGGGCGAGGCGATCAAGGCGATCGTGGTGCGCGCGCACGGCGCCAACGTGAGCGCGGAAGAAATCACCGCCCATTGCAAGGCGCGCATCGGCGGCGTGAAGGCGCCGAAGTCAGTCGACTTCTGGGACGAGATCCCGAAGACAGCCAACAACAAGCTCGACAAGAAGACGATCCGTTCGAAGTACTGGAAGGACGCCGAGCGCAACGTGCACTAGAGCGCTGCGTTCCACCCGCAAGGAATGAATGATGGCACTCGATATCGTGGGCGCGGCCTTTCCGCGAACGGGCACGTTTTCATTGAAGCTCGCGCTCGAACGGCTTGGGTTCGGGCCGTGCCACCATATGGCCGAAGTGCTGGCGCATCCCGAAACCGCGCCCCTGTGGATTGCCGCTGCCGATGGCGCGCCCGATTGGGACACGATCTTCAAAGACTATCATTCCTGTGTGGACGCACCGAGTTGCTTTTTCTGGCGCCAGATTTGGTCAGCGTATCCCGGCGCAAGGGTCATCCTCACGGAACGCGACCCCGAGGAATGGTTTGCGTCCACGCAGGCCACCGTGTTTTCGCCCATGTGGCGCGCAAGGACGGCAAAAATGCCGCTCAAGGACTTCTTCAATAAGATCATCAATTCGATGGGCGAAAATATGCACAATCACGACTTCATGGTCGCGCGATACCGGGAATACTGCGACGAGGTGAAACGGACAGTTCCGGGCGATCAGTTGCTCGTCCTGAAGATAGGAGAGGGATGGGAACGGTTGTGCCGCTTTCTTGGCGTCGACGTGCCGGAGGAGCCGTACCCGAAGTCAAACACGCGCGAGGAGCTGAAGGCGATGATGGATATGATGGCCGCGCAAGGCGACGCCATGGATTTCAATGCCATCGCCGAGAAGACACATGGCCTGTCCGCCAAGCGGGCTGATTGAGGCGCGTTCGTCAGGACCGCGGGGCGAATGCCTCATCGAACGGGAAATCGCAGCCGAAGCGTTTCAGTTCGGCGCGGAAGTGATCGTCGATGCGCCGCTGCAGTTCCGGCGGCAACAATTCGTTCGACGCGCCGCGTTTGCCGCGCCGGATGGTTGCGCCCTCGGGCTTCGACCACGGAAACGTCTTGATGTAATCGAATTTCGACGCCACCTTTTTCATTTCGCCGAAACTGCATTGTCTGGCGATCGTCGCGGCTTCTTCCGGCGTCAGCCCCACGCCCATCAAGTCCGCCAGCCGGCGCACCGCGGCCGGAAGATCAGCAGTGATATCCTCATACGTCATGAACAGCACGTTGAGCCGGTCGCGCATGGCCCAGAAGCCCGCGACATGCTCGGCCCAGTTGCCGAAGATGAATCGCGGGCTCAGGAAGAACCGGGTCCAGCCTTCGATGTTCGGCATCATCGGTCCCAGCAAAAGCGTTTTCGCAAAGTGGTAGCCCGAAACGCAAACGCTCTTCGGGTCGCGTACGACCGCAAAATACTTTCCCGTGTCGTTGATCGGAATCTCGCGCGGCATCAGGTGCGTCTTGATCACGCGCATGCCCGTGGGCGATGTGCTCGCCGGCATGTCGTCCTCCAGCGGGATCGCGTAATCGGCGGCCATATCCGGCCGGTCGGGCCACGGCACGATATCGTGGATGTGGTCGAATTGCGCTTTGCCGCGCCAGGCGATCTGCGCCGCCATGTAAATGGTCAGGTTGGTGCCGCTCTTGAAATAGCTGGCGGCAACGAGGTCGTGTTCGTTCGGCTGATACGTGCCGAAGGTGCCGACGCTACGCGGTTCCTTGCCCGCGATGACGTCGGGCCATTTGCCGAACGCACCGAGCGTCTTCGTGGCCGGCACGCCGATGCCGTAGAGCAGCATATAAGCCGGCACCGTCGCCCAGATGGAAAACGACGTCCGCCGCCGCGGCACGTAGGGCGGCGAGGCCACGCGTGGCTTACCGTTCTCCGAACGCGCCGGTGCCGACCTTCTTGCCGGCGCCGACCGCGTGCTGGTCGGCCCACGACTGGATCGCGGCGCCGTTCGCGGCGTCGAGTTCGGCGTGGCGCGAGATCGCGTACTGTTCGGACGCCAGCAGGCGTTGCTGCGACGGCTGGAACGCGGGCGCGACGTAGCGCGCGAACAATTCGAAGTGCCGCTTGGTCGCTTCCCAGTTGGCGAAGTCTGTGGCAACCATCAGATAGCAACCAAAACCGCCGGATTGCTCTTCCAGTTTCTTGATGTGGGCGATGGCGTCATCCGGCGTGCCGATGATGGCGGCGCCGCCTTCGGTGAACCAAGCCAAGTGTTCTTCCCAGCTCTGGCCACTGACCCGCAGCGTCGGCAGCGCCAGCACATTCTGCGTGTAGCGCACGAAGGCGGGGAGGCCATGGCGCACGTCTTCTTCGGCCTGCTTCTTCGTTTCGGCGAGATGCATGAATCCGACCAGCCGCCAGTTCTTGCGATCGACCTGTTGCTTGTGTTTTTCGGCCTCCGCCTCGGCGCGGTTCCAGTGCAGGTGCATCAGGTTCATGTCTTCGCGCATCAGCGCGCCGAGCGAGAGAAGGCCCAGGCCATGCCGGCCGGCCAACATCGAGCCCGCGGGCGAGGTGGACGCCGCCGCGGCAATGTCGAAACAGGGATCGGAGTAGGGCGCCAGCTGGCACTGCGCATCGACCAGCGAATAGCGGTCGGTCTTTACCGTCACGCGCTTGCCGTGGATCAGGTCGACGATGACGCCGGCGTCGTGATCCAGCGACGGCCGCAACTGTTTCGGCTCGAGCCCGATCATGGTGGCGTCGGTCGGCAGCGATCCTGGACCGACCCCCAGCATCACGCGTCCGCGCAACAGGTGGTCGGCGAGAATGATACGGTCCGCCACCCACAACGGATTGTGATACGGCACCGACACCACGCCGGCGCCAAGCTTGATCGAGTGCGTCTTCGCGCCGGCGTAGCACATGAACTGGATGGGCTCGGCGATGATCTCGGTGCCGCCGGAATGGTGCTCGCCGATCCACGCTTCGTCGTAGCCAAGATCGTCCAAGAGCTGGATCGTCTCGACATCGCGCGCGAGCGACGAGGTCGCGTTCTGCGTGGCGGGGGCGTGGAACGGCGGCATGAAAATGCCGAAGCGCATCTTGCTCAACGGGGGCTCCTGTTTGTTGCGCCGATGTTAGGTTCCGGCGCGGCGCGGGGGAAGGGCCGCGTGCTTCCGTAAGCGGCGTATCGGATTGCACGAATGGGCCAATTGCGGGCGCGCGCGACCTGAGTCAGGCTCCGCGCCGCTTTGCAGGGGGATAGCATGGCCGAAGATGTGCGCGCGACCGTTCGCCAGGGCGCGATGAGTTCGTTCCAGATCGTCGCGGTGCTCATCTGCATGGCGATCAACGCGCTCGACGGGTTCGACGTGCTGGCCATCGCCTTTACAGGGCCGGTGATCTCAAAGGACTGGATGCTGCGCCCCGAGCAACTTGGCGATCTGTTCAGCGCAGGCCTCGCCGGCATGGTCGCCGGCTCGCTGTTGTTGTCGCCGCTCGCTGACGTGGTCGGACGCCGAGCCATGGTCTTGCTGGGTCTCGTCATTATTACAGCGGGCATGGCGGCGGCGGGCTTCGCGCGCGATCTGACCGAACTGGAAATCATCCGGGCGTTCACCGGCCTGGGCATCGGCACTCTTCTTTCCAGCATCAACACCATCGTCGTCGAATACGCGTCGGCGAAGCGCAAGGACTTTGCCGTCTCGGTGATGGCCATTGGTTATCCGATCGGCGCGACAGTAGGCGGCACAATTTCGGTGTTCCTGATCGCGCATTACGGCTGGCGCTCCGTGTTCTGGTTTGGGGCGGCGTTGTCCGCGATCCTTATCCCCCTCGCATGGGCGCGACTGCCGGAGTCGATTGATTTCCTGCTCGCCAAGCGCAAAGCGAACGCGCTGGCGAAGATCAACGCGTTGCTCGCGCGCATGAATCGCCCGCCGATTTCCGCGCTGCCCGACAAACCGGCACCCGGTGATGAGGAAGCGAAAAGCATTTTCGCCGTGTTCGACCGCGCCTTCTTCGCACGCACGATCCTGATTGTCAGCGCGTACTTCCTGACCATGATCCCGTTCTACTTTGTGCTGAACTGGACGCCGAAGGTGTTGGTCGACATGGGACTCGACGTTTCGACCGGCATCTCCGGCGCCGTGATCATGAACGGCTGCGGCGTGGTCGGCGGGCTGTTGCTCGGTTCGGTCGCGCGGCGCGTGGGCCTGCGCGGCATGACCTCGCTGTTCATGATCCTGTTCGGCGGCGCCATCGTCGCCTTCGGTTTCGCCGGCACCGACCTGACCCTGCTGCTGGCGCTCGCTGGAGCCATCGGATTTTTCATGATCGGCTTGATCAGCGGCCTCTACGCCATCATCGGCGCGATGTATCCGGCCCGCGTGCGCAACACCGGAACGGGCCTTGCGCTCGGCGTTGGGCGCATCGGAGCCGTCGTGGGCCCGAAACTCGGCGGCATCCTGATCGGCGCCGGATACAGCCGGCCGGAGTACACGATGATCCTGTGTGCGCCGCTTCTGATCGCCGCGCTGCTCGTGTTGCGTGTGCCGCTCCTGTTCGGCGGCGCGCGCGAAACCGCCGCAGCCGCGGAAAAGGCCGCCGCCTGAACGCAACCGTGAGCGCTGCCGCGGTTGCGCCCAGTCCGGTGGCGGACCATGATTTGCCACAAGCCAACTTCGTTCGCCGCTACAAATCGGGGGTCTCTATGAACCGTCGCAGCCTGCTTCAGGGAGGCGTTGCCTTGTCCGCGCTCGCCGTCCAGCCCGTGCTTCTTTCCTGCGCACCGCAAAAGCCGGTGCCCCCTGTGGCGCAGAAAATCCCCGCGCGCATCGAACAGCTCGGGCACGTGCGCATCGACGACTATAAATGGATGAAGGACGACCACTGGCAGGACGTGATGCGCGATCCGTCCGTCCTGCGCAAAGACATTCGCGCGCACATCGACGCCGAGAACGCCTATCGCGAAGCGATGATGGCGCCGACCAAGGACCTGCAGGAAAAGCTGTATCAGGAGATGCGCGCCCGGATAAAGGAAGACGACTCCTCTGTGCCGGCGCCCGACGGCACATGGGAATATTACCGCCACTACGATAACGGCGCGCAATATCCGATCTACGCGCGGCGTCCGCGCGGCGCGGCCGACAACGCGCACCAGGAAATCCTGCTCGACGTGCCGGGGCTCGCGAAGGGCAAGTCGTTTTTCCGCGTGCTGGCGTGCGAGCATTCGCCGGACCACGCGCTGATCGCCTACACCTGTGATGAGCAGGGTTCGGAAATCTACACGCTGTATGTGAAGGACCTTGCGACCGGACAGGTTCTGGCCGGGCCGGCGAAAGATTGCGCCGGCGATTTCGAATGGTCGCCGGACAGCAAGTATATTTTCTGGACGCATCGCGACAACAATGGCCGCAGCGACAAGATTTTCCGGCGCGGTACGCGCGACGCCACCGACGTGCTGGTCTACGAAGAAAAAGACCCGGGCATGTTCATCGGCCCGGCGGTCAGCGAAAGCCGCGAATTCATCCTGGTTACCATCGGCAATCAGGAGCAGTCGGAATACCGCTATATCCCGGCGAGCGATCCGACCGCCGAACCGCGCGTCTTCCAGGCGCGCATGGACAAGCTTCTCTATACGCCAACGCACTGGAACGGGCAGTGGTACGTGCTGACCAATGCCGACGGCGCCGTCGATTTCAAGGTGATGACGTGTTCGACGTCCGACACGGGCAAGGGCGCGTGGCAACCGTTCCTCGAGCACCAGCCGGGGCGCTATGTGCTCGAACTCGGCGCGTACAAGAACTTCCTGGTGCGGCTGGAACGCGTCAACGCACTGCCGCGTATGACGGTGCGCACCATCGCGGGCGACGAACATGCGGTCGCTTTCGAGGAAGAGGCCTACACCCTCGATACCGTGGGCGGGTACGAATACGACACGCCGGTCACGCGCTTCACCTATGAATCGCCGGCGCGGCCGACGCAGTGGTTCGACTACGACATGGCGACGCGCCAGCGCACGCTGCGCAAGACGCAGGAGATTCCATCCGGCCACAACGCCGACGCCTACGAGGTGAAGCGGTTCTTCGCCCCGGCGCAGGACGGCAAACAGGTGCCGGTCACCGTGTTGATGAAGAAGGGGCAGGTGCTGGACGGCAGCGCGCCGATGCTGCTCTACGGTTACGGATCGTACGGCCTGTCGCAGGACGCGAACTTTTCCATTCGCCGGTTCAGTCTGGTCGACCGCGGCTGGGTTTATGCCATCGCGCATGTGCGCGGCGGTTCCGAGATGGGCTTCGGTTGGTTCCTGGACGGACGCCACCTGACCAAGAAGAACACCTTCACCGATTTCGTTGCGGTGGCCGAGGAACTGATCAAACGCAATTACGCACGCGCGGGGCACATCGTGGCAGAGGGCCGTTCGGCGGGCGGCATGTTGATGGGTGCGATCACCAATCTGCGTCCCGATCTGTGGGCTGGTGTCATCGCCGGCGTGCCGTTCGTCGACGTGCTCAACACGATGAGCGACACGTCGCTGCCGCTGACGCCGCCGGAATGGCCGGAGTGGGGCAATCCGCTGAAGAACGAAGAGGACTACCAATACATCGCGTCGTACTCGCCATACGACAACGTCACCGCGCGTGCTTATCCGGTCGTGCTGGCGACCGGCGGATTATCCGACCCGCGCGTCACCTATTGGGAACCGACGAAATGGGCCGCCAAGTTGCGCGCGCACCAGACGGCGAAACGTCCCATTCTCTTGCGGATCAACACAGGCGCGGGCCACGCGGGCTCGGCGGCACGGTTCGATTATCTGCGCGAGATCGCGCACGACTATGCGTTCGCGATCAAGGCGATCGGCAGCGCCGAGGCCGGCGGCGCCTTCGACATGTCGTGAGCATGGACCGGCTGGACGGCAAATGCGCCTTCATCACCGGCGGCGCCAGTGGGCTCGGCCTCGGCATGGCGCAGGCGTTCGTCGATACCGGCATGACGGTGATGATCGCCGACTTCCGCAAGGACCACATCGCGACGGCGATGGCGGCGTTCGACGCGGCGGGCAAGGGCAACAGCGTGCACGCCGTCGAACTCGACGTCACCGACCGCGATGCGTTCGCGCGCGCGGCCGATCATGCGTTCGAAACGATGGGCGCGGTGCACGTGCTGGTGAACAACGCCGGCGTCGGCATCACCGGGCCGGTTGCCGCCGCGACGTACGACGACTGGGATTTCGGACTGGGCGTGAATCTCGGCGGCGCGGTGAACGGGCTCGTCACGTTCCTGCCGCGCATGATCGCGCAGGGGCAGGGCGGGCACATCGTGACCAGTTCGTCCATCTCCGCGCTGACGCCATCGCCGCGCAATTCGGTGATCTACGCGGCGACGAAGGCGGCGTTGATGGCGATGACGGAGGCGATGCGCGACGAACTCGCCGATCACAACATCGGCGTCTCGGTGCTGATGCCGGGGCCGTTTAAGACCAACATCCGCGAGGCGGCCGCGAACCGGCCGGCGAAGTATCGCGCGCATTCGGGTTACGCGACGTCGGAAGCGAAGCTGGCCGGGCGCGAGGATTCGCCCGACTGGATGGAGCCGATCGACGCGGGACGCATGGTGGTGGATGCCATCCGCAACAACCGCCTCTATGTGATCACGCACGGCGAGTTCAAAGGTTGGGCCGAGGCGAAGTTCGAAGACATCCTCGCCGCCTATCCGCCGCCGAAGGATCCGGAGCGCGCCAAACAGATGGGCCGCTCGCGCCCGGTGACGCGGACGGAGTGAGAAAAACCTCCTCCCCCCTTGGGGGAGGTGGCGAGCGTAGCGAGCCGGAGGGGGCTGACGCGCACCGCCCCCTCCGTCGCCCTTCGGGCGACACCTCCCCAAAGGGGGAGGAGGACGACTTAGTACGCGATCGTGAAGCGGCGGCGGACGTGTTTGCCCTGTTCCAGTTCGTCGACCAGCGCGATGGCGTAGTCGTCGTACGAAATCTTGCTCTTGCCGTCCGCATCCTTCAGCAACTGATCGCCGCCCAACCGGAATTTGCCGGTGCGTTCGCCGGGGCCGATCTCGGCAGCGGGAGAAAAGAACGTCCACTCCAGATCGTGTTCGTTGCGCAGGCGTTTCAGATTGTTCGACGCCTCATCCAGAATCGCGCGCACAGCATCGGGCAGGGTCAGCGTGTCTTTCAGCATCACGCCCGGCGAAACCTCCAGCGATCCGGCGCCGCCGACCATGATGTAGCGTTTGACGCCGGACGCCTTCACGCCGCCGATGATGTGCTCCGACAGGCCGGGCGAGAACGGCGCCGAGCTGATCACCGCATCGTACCCCTTCAGAGCACCCGCCAGCTTCGCCTGATCGTTGGCGTCGCACGGCACGCGCGCCTGCGCCTCGGCCGCGCCTTCGGGATGGCGGCAGATGCCCGTCACCGTGTGCCCGCGCGATTCCAGTTCGTGCAAAACCTTGCTGCCGATTTTTCCGGTGGCGCCGATGAGTGCGACCTTCATTTGCGCTTCTCCGTGAAGATGGAATTGTGCAGGAGGAACGGAACCGCGGCCTCGAATTCCGGATTGCGCGGCTTGTCCGGCACCGCCGCCATGATCGCGTCGCAGCGTTCCTTGATGCCCGGGCCGAATTCGGAATGGGTGAAGATGTAGAGCCAGTTCTTGCGCACGCCTTCGAGCACGATCTCGCCGACCTCGACCGGATCCATCCACAGCGCGGTGTTGAGACCCGAGCCCGACGCACGTCGCTTGTCGAACTCCGCATAACCGGTGTTGGCGAGGTCCTTGGGCCGGGTCTCCGCGCTCTTGCCGATCTGGCTGCGGACGGGACCAGGGCAGAAGGCCGACGCGCCGATGTTGTCGGCAGCGAGTTCGCCGTGCAGCACTTCCATCATCGAAATGACGGCGCCTTTCGCGACCGTGTACTGGATCGTGTTGAGGTTGGGCATCATGCCCGACATCGACGACGTCGAAACGATGTGGCCGCCTTCGCCGTGTTTCAGGATACGCGGCAGGATGGTCTGCACGCCGTTGACCACCCCGCCGAGGTCGACGCCGAGAACCCAATCCCAGTCTTCATAGGTCGAGAACTTCGCCGGGCCGGCGAGCCCGATGCCGGCATTGTTGCTGAGCAGATGGATCTTGCCGAAATCGCGTTCGACGTCGTCGGCGACTTGCGCGAACTGCTTGCGGTTCGTCACGTCGAGCTGATAGCCGCGCACGCGGTTGTCGGCGTTCAGCTCTTTCAGCGCGGCATCGAGGTGATCCTGACGGATGTCCGCGATCGCCACCTTCATGCCGGCCCTGAGAAACGCCTTCACCTGGCCCAGGCCGATGCCCGACGCGCCGCCGGTGACAAACGCTACTTTTCCTTCGACGTGTTCCATCTTCAGTTCCAGAGTTTGCGCGCGCGCGCGAGTGCGGCGGCGTACGGTTTCATGCCATACAAAAAGATCAGTCCCGCCGGCAGCCCCATTACGCCCGACAGCAGCGACAGCGAGTAGCGCAGATTTTCGTCGCCGCCGAAGATATACGTCGTGGTCAGCGCAACGATGGTCGGCCCGAGCCCATAACCGAAAATGTTGATGGTGAAGATCAACAGTGCCGTAACCTGGCCGCGCATTTCGTTCGGCGTCACCACCTGCAATGCTGCGTTCTGCGGACCCAGCGCCCACGCGGCGATGAATCCGGCCACCGCGTTCACACCGAGGGCGAGCCATGGGCTTGGCATCAGTGGGAACAGGACCTGGAAAGGGATGAGCAGGAACATCACCCAGACAACGACGCGCATGTTGGCGTCGTCCTTGCCCTGCTTGGCCCAGCGCTCGGCAAGGTAGCTGCCGAACATCGAACCCACCGGCCAGACGAAAATCAGCACGAGGCCGGAATAGATGCCGACGGTCGCCGGATCCCAACCATAGGTGCGCGCGTAAAACGCCGGCGCCCAGATCAGCGTGCCGATCGCGTGCGTGGTGTTCAGCGCGAGACCGATCAGCATCGGGCCATAGACTTTGCGATTGTCCCAAAGGTAACGGACGATCGTCGAGATCGGCGCCGATTGCAGCTTGGCGCCCGCCGCCGCGCGGCCGCGGCGCAGCGGCTCCTTCACCGTGAAACACAGCGCCGCGACGACGAGCCCCGGAATGCCGACGAGCAGGAACGCCATCTGCCAGCTGCGCAGCGCGCCAACGCCGGGAAGCACCCACGGCGGCATCGATTTGATGGCCTCAAGAACGCCGCCGCCGACGATCAGCGCCAAACCCGTGCCGATGGTGAAACCGAAACTCATCACCGCAATGGCGCGTGGCAGCTTCTCGCGCGGGAACAGATCGGACAGCATGGAATAGGTCGCCGGCCCGCCGCAGGATTCGCCAACGCCCGTCGCGACGCGACAAACGAACAGCTGCCAGAAATTGCCGGCGATGCCGCAGAATGCGGTGGCGAGGCTCCACAGTCCGATACCGACACCGACGATGGCGCGGCGCGGACCGACGTCGGCGTAACGCGCGACGGGGAGTCCCACGAACACGTAGATGAGGATGAAGGCGAAGCCGACGAGGTAACTGATCTGCACGTCGGTGAGATTGAGATCGGCCTTGATGCTGGGGATGAGCAACCCGACGATGCCGCGATCGAGAAAATTGATCATCAGCGCCAGCGCGAACACGAACACCGCGTACCAGGCCACGGCCGGCGATGGCCACGGATGTTCGGTGCCCGTTGCGGCCGGAAGAATCGTGGCCTCGGCCGGCGAGTCGATGGTCATGCGCTTCTCCCTGGGCCGCGTGTCTTTGCACGCTGGCCGTCATCTTGGGTTTTAGGTGAGCCGTTCTACTCCACTTTCCGCGCACCGTTAGCCGCTTCGGTGCGAAACATCCGGCTGCGGAAGGTTGTCCCTTTTCATCCGCCACGAACCGTACACTAATGCGGCGCGGATGCGCGGGGAAACAGCGGCGCACCACAGGGAGAGATGCCGATGACCGAGATTGCCGAAGGCGCGATGGCGACGGTTGGCGCCCCGAGCGAGCCCGCGAAAATGGAAAGCGACTTTACTCCACGCAAAGTGAAGATCGCGGCCGGCATCCTCATTGGCCAAACCTTTGGTACTTCAATTCTCCCTTACAGCGCGCTGACGCTGTTGTTGTTCCCGCTCACAATGGAGTTCGGATGGGATGCGCAGCAGTTCTCGTGGTCCGTACCGTTTCTCTTTGCCTGTGGCGGGCTGTCAGTTTGGATCATCGGCCGCACCTCAGACAAGGTAGGCGTGCGACCCGTACTGCTGGTGGGAACGACGGCGGTCGGCCTCATCACATTGGCCATGTCTTTCCAAACAGCCTCTCTATGGCAGTTTTACATCCTCTATGCGTTGCTGGGCATTTTCGGCTCTAGCGGGCTTGCTTACTCAAAGATCGTCGCATCGACTTTCACGCAACATCGCGGGAAAGCAATGGCTTTTCTCACTGCCGAATCCAACTTCGCGCGCGCTGGCATCATGCTCGTCGTCAACTGGCTGCTATTGGTCTACGGCTGGCGCGACATGTACGTGGTGTTTGCCGTCACGATCCTTGCTTGTGTGCCTGTGTTGTTCGTCACTCTCGAAGAACCAGGCGAACGGGAACAAAGTGGTCGCCGAGCAACTCTTTGTTCGGTGGTCCTACTTGGATACGGCACGATCCTAGCGTTTTGCCTCTTATCATTCGTCAACAAGACGGAGGTGCTTGGCAGTGCTTGCTACTACATCGGAAGTATGGCGCCCGGATCATGTGTACCTCGATGGATTTACTATCTTGTTTGGTTTTTGGCAGTTGGTCTCCTTCTCGCGGGAGCCATGATGCTCGTCCGGACGAAGCTAGGGCGCAAGACTGAGACTACATTTCAAGACGTCACATCCCAACCGGTGCTCGCGCCCACAGGTCCTTCTGTGAAAATCCAATTGGAGGGCATGACGGTCCGCGAAGCAGTTCGCAGTACGTCGTTCTGGCTAATGCTGCTGGCCGTGTTCATCGGATTATTCGTTTTCAACGGCTTGCTGCCCCACCTCATTCCGGCATTGGTCAGAAAAGGCTTCGATCAGACCACGGTGGTCGAGATCCAGTCGGCGACTCTTGTCGTTTCGGTAGTGGGTGCCCTTGTCGGTGGTTGGATGACCGATCGCTTTCAGACTGCGAAGATTGCGGTGCCTTTCTCTCTTCTCACGGCACTCGGATCGGTCTTCATACTCGTCGTAACACCGACCTTTGGTGGCGCGACCTTATTGGCGGTTTCGTTCGCATTCAGTGCTTTCTCATTCAACGCAATGTTCCCAATGGGGATGTATTTTCCCACGCGCTTCTTCGGGCTCGCGTCGTTCGCAGAAATCGTGGGCGTCATGTTCACCTTCACAAACCTGTTCGCAGGCCTATCCGCCCCGCTGTTCGGTTTTATCTTCGACCGGATGCATTCTTACGACCTCGTGTTCGAGATCGTAATTGTGCTGCAGCTCATCGCTGCGCTGTGTTGGTATCTGATGCCTCCTTATCGATATGCGAAGAATATCGGGCAAATGCCGGTCACGGTTACGGAGGCCACTGCCGAAGAGCAAGTATTGGTGGCGGGCGCTTAGGCCGCTGCCGCCATCTGCTTGCCCATGATCAGGTCGGAGCCTTTTTCTCCGATCATGATCGTCGGCGCGTTGGTGTTGCCCGACGAAATCTTCGGCATGATCGAGGCGTCGATCACGCGCAGATTGCCGATGCCGTGCACGCGTAGCTGCGGATCGACCACCGCCATCGGATCGTGCCCCATCTTGCAGGTGCCGACCGCGTGATAGAGCGTGGCGCCCGCCACCGCCGCATAACCCAGCATCGACTCGCGCGTGTCGCCGAACGGATCGCCGGGCGAGGCGAGGTATTTCACGATCGCCGGCTGGTTCATGATCTTGCGCGCCCATTTCAGGCCGGCGATGGCGCAATCCTGATCGATGGGATCGGACAGATAGTTCGGCGTGATCGCCGGATACTTGGTCGCGTCGGAAGACGTGATGTGGATGTGACCGCGCGATTCCGGGCGCACCTGGCACGGCGTACAGGTGAGGCCCGGTTCCTTTTCCAGAACCAGCGCCTGCTTCTTGCCGAGGATTTCCAGATCCATCGACGCAGCCATCATGTGGAACTGGATGTCGGGATGCGCGAGCTCGGACCGCGAGCGGCAGAAGGCGGCGATGTGCGCCACGGGGAACGTGAGCAGCCCGCGCCGCATCGTGTAGTACTTGATCACTTCCTTCCACAAATTCACGCCGTGCGAGAGCTCGTTGACGGTTGTGCATTCCGGCTTCAGCCGCCACTGGCAGCCGATCATGTAGTGGTCCTGCAAATTCTCGCCGACGCCCTTCAGCTCGTGCACGACGGGCACGCCGTTCTTTTGCAGGATGTCGCCGCGGCCGATGCCGGAGACTTCGAGAAGTTGCGGTGACGCCACCGCGCCGGCGGCAAGGATGACTTCGCGCCGGGCCTTCAGCGTTTTCTTCTGACCGCCCCAGAGATATTCGATGCCGACCGCCTTCTTGCCTTCCAGGAGAATGCGCGTGGTCTGCGCCTCGGTGAGGACGCGCAAGTTCGCGCGGTTCATCACCGGATGCAGATAACCAACGGCGGTCGAATGGCGCTTGCCGCCCTTGATCGAACACTGGAACCAGCTGACGCCTTCCTGCTCCCTGCCGTTGATGTCGTTCGAGCGCGGGATGCCGGCTTCAACCGCGGCCTCCAGTAGCGCTGCGGAAATCGGATGCTTTTCGGTGAAGTCGGAAACGTTCAGCGGCCCACCGGTGCCGTGATATTCGTCCTCGCCGCGTTCCTGATGTTCGGCGCGCTTGAAGTACGGCAGTACATCGGAATACGACCAGCCTTCGCAGCCCATCTGCCGCCAGCCGTCGTAGTCGGCCGCCTGGCCGCGGATATAAAGAAGGCCGTTGATCGACGACGAGCCGCCCAGCACCTTGCCCTTCGGCCATTTGTGGCGGCGGCCGCCGGAGCCCTTGTCGATTTCGGTTTCGTACAGCCAGTTCACCCGCTTGTCGTTCAGGGTTTTGCCGAACCCGATCGGCGTGTGAATCATCAGGTTGGACCAGAAATTCTTGATGTTGTGCATCGGCCGGTCGTCGCCGCCGGCCTCGAGAATGACGACGTCGTTCTTTGGATCGGCGGACAAACGGTTGGCAAGAACGCACCCGGCGCTGCCGGCGCCGACGATGATGTAGTCGCAGCTTTCTTCGGCCATGTTTGCCTCCCCATCCCATTTCTTCCTCCCCCGTTGGGGGAGGTGTCGCCCGATAGGGCGACGGAGGGGGCGGCGCAATACGGCCCCCTCCGCCTCACTCACTTCGTTCGTTCGGCACCTCCCCCAAAGGGGGAGGAACTCTTCAACTTCCTATTCCGCCTTCGCGCGCCAGCCGCCGGGCGCGTACTGGCTGCGCACCACTTCGACATACGGCGACGGCGAAACGATGCCGCGGATTTCCGTCTGCACGTGCGGTTCGACGGTCGGCTTGGTGGTGCCGCCGCCGGGCTCGCCCCAGATCAACGTCACTTCCGTTCCCGGATGCGCGAATTCCTCTTCGAGGATAGCGAGCGTCAGCATCTTGCCTTCGTTCGCGGTGTAACCGATCCACGTCGAAATGCCGGCCTTCTTGTTGCCCGACAGAACCTGATCGTACGGGTGCATGCAGTATACCGCCGACGGACTGTCGAAATACTTCGCGCGGATGCTGCGGTTGAACTGCGTGCCCATCGCGCGCAGCACGTCGTCGTTGTTCAGCGCGATCGTCATCTTCTTGCGATGCGGCCGATCGGCCATCGCCTTCAACGCGTCGGCGCCGATGAAATCGTGATCGAACTTGATGAAGCCGTTGTAGGCGAGGTCCCACGGCGACAAATAGTAATCCTCGATCTTGTCGGAGATGAAGCTGCCACCCAGCGACGCCTGGCCTTCGTAATTCGTTGCGTAGAGCCATTCACGATACGGCTTCATCTTTTCGCCCGAATAGACGGCGGGAAGCGGCGAGGGGATCCAACCCGACTCCAGCGCGTTGGTCGAATAGGCGCGGCCGCCCACGAGACGCATGCCGAATTCCTCGCCGGCCTTCACCAGTGCGGTGTGCACCGCTTCCGCATCGTCCCACGGTCCGAACAATTCCCAGCCCGGTTGGCCCGACATGCCGTGGCGCAGCGCGTTGACGGTTTTGCCGCCGATCTTCACCTGCGTCATGTGGAAGAACTTGAGCTCCTCGGCCTTGTGGCCCAGCGCTTTCTCAAGAATCTTCATCGCGTTCGGACCCTGCACCTGATAGCGGTACACCTTGCGGCGTCCGTCGGCGCGCAAGGCCGTACGCTGGTCCAACTCCGCCTTCACGTCATATCCGCCGGTCTGCGCGTGATACTCGACCCAGTTCAGCGCCGGCGCGCGGCCGACCAAATTGAACTTGTTCTCGCCGAGGCAGAACATGATGACGTCTCCGATGATGTAGCCGTCATGGCTGACCGGCGCGAATTGCTTGGCGCGGTTCGGCACGAACCCTTTGAAGCTGTTGTAGGCGAGGTGCGACAGCATCTTGGCCGCATCGGGACCTTCCACCGCGAGGTCGGCCATGTGGTACGACTGGTTGAACAGGACGGCCGTCTTCTGCCAGGCCATCTGTTCGTCGCGCCAGTTTGTGTATTCCGGCTTCACGCCCGGATAGACGTTCGGACCTGTCTGAGAATGGCGCAGCATCTCGACCGGCGATTTGTGTTGTTTGATCTTGTCTTCCAGACTCTGTGCCATCGTGTCCTCGGTTGAAATTCAGGATGCCTTGGCGCGTTTTTTCGCGTCGTGTTCTTCGCGCGTCGGCAGGCCGGTGCGCTTCGCCGTCGCCATCACCGCTTTGGTCGCGGGCCGGTCGGCGACCGCGCGCAGCCAGCGCATGGCGTTGGGCGTCTTCTCGGCATTCATCGCGTCCGGCATCGAATAGGGTACACCCATGGCGATTGCGTAGGTGCAGATGTCGGCGAGCGAATATTCGTCGCCGGCCAGCCATTTGCGGCTGGAAAGATCGTGTTCCAGCTTGTCGACCGAGTAGCGCACCTTGCGGCGTTCTTCTTCCAGCACCGTCTCGCCAAAACCCTTGCGCGCGCTGCGCCACTTGACCTTCTGCTCGTGCACCGGCACGCGCGCGACATACGCCTCGAATTCGTCCTCGGGCATGTCGCGGACCATCATCTTGCCCAGCATTTCCCAGCCCAGCGTCGACACGCACCAGCAGAAATATTCGTCGACGAACTTGGTCCAGATGCGCATCTGCGCGCGCCAGTACAAATCCTTGGGCCGCAGCGGCACCTGATCGGGAAAGCGTTCATCCAGATATTCGCAGATCACCGTGGATTCGGTGATGGTGCGGCCATCCTCGAGCACCAGCACCGGCACCTGGCCGCGCGGGTTGATCTTCACGAATTCCGGGTCGTGCTGCTGGAACTGCGCGAAGTCGATCAGGCGGTCCGTATACGGAATGCCTTTCTCCGCGAACACCAGGAGCGGCTTGAGCGAATTCGCGCCCGGCCCGCCATGATAAAGCTGCATCATTCTGCTGCTGCCTTTAGGTCCGGCTTGGGAAGACCAAACAGATTGTGCATGCCGGGATGACGGCCGAGACCGCCGAACAGGTCGAAACCGCGGTCGATCCAGTCGCGCAACGGATCGTCGGCGTGAAGCGGAGGGATCTTCGCCACCGATGCGGTCCACAGAAATACCGCGAGACAACGATAGTCGGCATAGTTCGGCGCATTGCCGCCCAACCATTTCGTGCCCTTCAACAACTCACGGAACGGTTCCAGTTCCGGCACGACCAGCGGCAACCGCTCTTCGCGTCCTTCCTGCACCGCTTCCAGCTTGCGCCCCTGCAGGAACATCGTCTCGCGGCTTTCGCGCACGTACGCCTGATCATGTGCGTGGCTGAGATCGTGATAGTCCAGAATGTAACAGCCGAACCACGGCCGGATGGCAACGCGCCACAGCCACGCGTCCAGAAACTTCAGCAACACTTTCATGCTGTCGCCGGAGAACAGCATCGGCCGGTCGGGATAGGTCGCGTCGAGATACTCCGCGATCTCCCAGCTGTCCTTCACCCACTTTCCGTCATCGACAATCACCGGCACGCGGTCCGAGAAACCGTTGGTGCGTTCCATGATGCCGGTGAAACCGCCGGGCACGATGTCGATGTCGAAGCCCTTGTGCTTCAGCGCATATTTCGTCGCCCACACGAACGGGCTGATCGTGCAGCCCGACGCAAGCTGCAGATCGTAAAGAGTAATGGTGTTGTTCTTCGCCATCAGTGCGGCAACCCCAGTTCCTTGCGCGCCTCGCCGGCGCTGGCCACGCGCAATCCCAAACTCTCCACCAGGTGCGCGGCCTGATCGACCATTTCGCCGTTGCCCGCCGCCTGCTTGCCGCGCGCGAGATACGTCGAATCCTCGAACCCGGTGCGGATATTGCCGCCGAGGATCACCGATTGTGCCGCCATCGGCCAGGTCGACCGGCTGATGCCGAAGCCCTGCCAGATCGCGCCGGGCGGCAGCTGGTTCTTGCAATAGATCATGCCTTCGGCCGAGGCCGGGATGCCGTACTTGGTGCCCATCACGATCGAATAGACGCCGGGCCCATCCAGCGCGCCGTCGGCGATCAGATCCTGCGCGAACACGAAATCGCCGGTGTCGAAACATTCGATCTCGGGCTTCACGCCGCAATCGCGGATCATGTGGCCCATCTTGGTGATCATCTTCTTGGTGTTGATCGCGACGGTGCCGAAAATCTGCATGGTGCAGATGTCGAGCGTGCACATTTCCGGACGCAGCCGTTCGATGTGCTCCAGCCGCCGTTCGGCCGTGAACACGCACGCACCCGGTCCCGGCATCATCGGGTCTTCGTCCGACTGGATCCAATTGCAGCCCGGACCCGTCGTCAGGTTCAGCACCAGATCGTTGTTGCGCTGTTTGATGCGGTTGTAGACCTCGGTGTAGTCGTCGAGATCGGTCGACGGCGTGCCGTCGGGCTTGCGCACATGAATGTGGATCACCGAGGCGCCGGCTTCGCCCGCCTCCAGCGCGGCGTTCGCCACCGCTTCGTTGGTCTTGGGGAAGTTCGGATGGTCCGGCACCGGCGACGAACCGGTGACCGCGCAGGTGATGATGACCTTGTCTCGCACGTCATGCCCTCGCTCGACGGGCAGTTCCGCATGCGGACCATGCCCGAAAGAATTTTGCCCGGGAACGCTGGCGCAGGATACGCCAAGAGCGCAGTTTGTTCCCACCAAACGCGCCCGCGTCATTTGGGTTGGCATCTTACCTTGACGGCGCGCGCTGACTAGATTGGCCGCGCGGATGGACTCGGGCGCACGCATGACGACGGCGGCAACATCCATGGTGCGTTCGGTGGGAAGCCGGGTCAACATCGCGCTGTGCTTCATGGCCGCGATTCTCGAGGGCTTCGACATCCAGGCCATCGGCGTGGCGGCGCCAAGGCTCGCGCCCGAGCTTCACCTTGGCCCGGACAAGATGTCGTGGGTGTTCTTCGCCACCAATCTGGCACAGGTGCTGGGCGCAGCGGTCTCCGGCTGGGTCGCCGACCGGGTCGGCCGCAAGCCGGTGATCGTGGGCGCGGTCGCCGGGTTCGGCGCGGCGACGTTGGCGACCGCGTATGTGTTCGACTACGAGTCCTTGTTGGCCGTGCGCGCGCTGTGCGGGTTCGCGTTCGGTAGCGCGCTCCCCATCATGATGGCGATGGCGGCCGACATCAGCCGGCCGGATAGGCGCGCGCTCACCGCGTCGGCGATGTTCTGCGGCATGCCGCTGGGCGGCGGCACGGTGGCGCTGTTCACGCAATATCTGCCGCCGGATTTCGACTGGCGCGTGTTGTTCCTGGTGGGTGGTTTCGCGCCCATCGTGCTGACGCTGTTGTTGCTGGTGATGCTGCGCGAAACACGCGAGGCCGCCGAAGAACGCGGCAGCATGGTCAATGCATTGTTCGGCGAAGGCCGCGCGGTGCCGTCGTTGCTGTTGTGGCTGGCGTTCCTGCCTACGGTGATGATTCTGTACCTGATCCTGTACTGGCTTCCGACGCTGGTGGTGGCGAAAGGATTTTCCAAGGCCGTCGCGCCGCAATCGGCGGTCGCGTTCAACTACGCGTCCGTCGTCGGCGCATTTATTTTCGGCTGGTTCGTCGACAAGGTCGGCGCGCGCTGGCCACTGGCAATCGCATATGCCGCACTGATCAGCGTGGTGGTTCTGCTGGCGCAGAGCAACGACATCGCCATGATCGTGGCGCTGTCCGGCGCGGCGGGATTTTTTCTGCTGGGAGCGAACTATGCGCTTTACGGCATCGCGGCGTCGTATTACCCGGCCAGCATGCGCGGGCGAGGGTCGGGTGCGGCCATCGGCTTTGGCCGCGTGGGCGCGATCATCGGACCGACCCTTCCGGGATTGTTGCTGGCGGGCGGCGCCGGCCCCAACGAAATCATCAAGCTGATGATCCCCGCCGCGGCCATCGCCGGGATCGCGGTGTTTGTCGTCAGTTTCTTCCCGCACAGGAATTAGATGCAACCAATTGCCGAGTCGCGAGTAGCTGAATAGATGCGCGCTTCCGGCGGACGGATCATCACCACGCATGTCGGCAGCCTGCCGCGCTCGCAGGCGCTGGTGGATATCCTTCTCAAGAAGGACCGCGATGAACCCTACGACACGAACGAATACAACCGCACGATCACCGAATCGGTGCGCGACGTCGTGCGCCGGCAGCGCGAGACCGGTATCGACGTCGTCAGCGACGGCGAGCAGGGCAAGGTCAGCTATTCCACCTACGTCACCGAACGCCTCACTGGTTTCGGCGGCGACAACGAACGCAAGACCGCGAAAGACTGGGCCGAGCATCCCGAGCTGCGCGCCAAGATGTTGCGCATGACAGGTGCGCAGGAATTCCGCCGCTCGTCCTGCATCGGCGCTGTGGCGGTCAAGGATTTGGCCTCGCTGCACGCCGACATCGCCAACTTCAAGGCCGCGCTGGCGGCGGAAGGCAAGAACGCAACCGAGACGTTCATGAATGCGGCATCGCCGGGCCTGATCACGGCGTTCCAGCCGAACAAGTTCTATCCGTCGCACGAGGCGTATCTGAACGCGCTGATCGCACCGATGGCGCAGGAATACCGCGCCATCGTCGACGCAGGCTTCCTGTTGCAGATCGATTGTCCCGATCTCGCCATGGCCGCGCATATTTCGTTTCAGGAACTCAGCGAGCGGGATTTCCTGATGCGCGCCTATGCGCACGTCGACGCGATGAACGCGGCGCTGGACGGTATGCCGGCCGATCGCGTGCGCATGCATATCTGTTGGGGCAATTACGAAGGGCCGCACGATCACGACATCGAGGTGCGCAAGCTGTTCCCGGTGCTAAAGCGCGCCAAGGTGCAGGCAATCTCGTTCGAGGCCGCCAACCCGCGCCACGAACACGAATGGGTGAGCTGGATGCACGCCGGGCTGGACGACAAGATCCTGATCCCCGGCATGATCGACACGCGCACCAACTACGTCGAACATCCCGAGCTGGTGGCGCAGCGCATCGACCGCTGGGTCGAGCTGGTCGGACGCGAACGGCTGATTGCCGGGACCGACTGCGGCTTCGGTACCTTCGCGGGCTACTCCAAGCTGGACGAAAAAGCCGCGTGGAAGAAACTGAAGTCGCTCGCGGACGGCGCGGAGATTGCGTCGTGATGGAAGACTCCTCCCCTTTGGGGGAGGTGTCGCGCGAGCGAAGCGAAGCGCGACGGAGGGGGCGGTGCAGCGCAGCCCCCTCCGGCTCGCTTCGCTCGCCACCTCCCCCAAAGGGGGAGGAAGTTTTTCTATTCCACCGACATCGCCAATGAACCGCGGCGTTCCTTGAACTTCCACGCGCCGCCGTCGCGCACGATGGTGTCGCGGAAATTGCCGATCAGCTGTTTCGGATTCGCCGGCACCGGCAGCGCCGCGCCTTCGGGCTGCTGCGCCGTGTACAACAGAATGTAGCTCTCCGCCGTCGCTTGGTCGGCGCTCACCGGCGTGACGATGACGTTCGTCACGATGTGCCGCGTCAGTAACGTCGCCGGCCGTGCGCGAAATCCCTCCAATATCACCGCGCGCCCCACATAGGGTTTGTCCGGCAGTGTCGGCCGCGCAAACACGCCGTCCTCGGTGAACATTGCCGCCAGCGCGTCCGCATCGCGCGCGTCCGACCGTTCGGCGAACCGCATGATCAAATCGGTACACGCCTGCACGATGACCACGCGCTCCAAAGGCGAAATTTCGCTTCCCGTCATGTGCCGGTTCCCCGTCGAATTGGCCGCTGAGGCGTATCCTATATAAGGTATTCCCGCTCAACGGAGGCGCTACAATGGCGCGCATCATCGGCGGCATCGGAACGTCGCACGTTCCCACCATCGCCATGGCGTACGACAAGAAGAAGGAAGGCGAACCCGCATGGGCGCCGATGTTCGCGGGCTACAAGCCGGCCGCCGCGTGGCTGGCCGAGAAACAGCCCGACGTCTGCATCATCTTCTTCAACGACCATTCGACCAGTTTTTTCTTCGACCTGTATCCGACGTTCGCCGTGGGCATCGGCGAACAGTTCGAAGTGGCCGACGAGGGCGGCGGCAAACGTCCGCTGCCGCCCATTCGCGGCAATCTCGATCTGTCGATCCACATCGCCGAGCAATTGGTCAACGACGAATTCGACATTGCCACGTTCTACGACCGGCCGTTGGACCACGGCGTGTTCTCGCCGCTGCCGCTGTTGTTGCCGCACGATCCGGCATGGCCGTGCGCGCTGGCGCCGATCATGGTCAACGTGATCCAGCAGCCGATGCCGACGGCGCGGCGTTGCTACAAGCTGGGTCAGGCGGTGAGGCGCGCGGTGGAATCGTTTCCCGCCGATCTGAAGGTGGCGGTCATCGGCACCGGCGGGCTGTCGCATCAGGTGCACGGCGAACGCGCCGGCTTCAACAACGAGGAATGGGACAACCAGTTTCTCGACTGGTTCGAGAAGGAGCCGCAGCGCCTGCTGGACATGAAGCTCGCCGATTACATAAGGCTGGGCGGGGCGGAATCCGCCGAGGTCATCATGTGGCTGGCGATGCGCGGCACGCTGCCCGAGCAAATCCGCTGTCTGCACCGGTCGTATTATCTGGCGACGTCGACGGCGTTCGGCGTGGCGTTGTACGAAGGCGCGGAGGCGGGCGGCGGCACGCGAACAATCAAAACACAAAGCGTCGAACTCGCGGCGGCCGCGGCGGGACCATAAGATGTATCAGCAGCTGGAAGGCGTCGAGGATTTGCCGGGCACGTATCCGTTCGACCTGCACCGCTCATATCGCGCGCGGCGGCTGAACCGGTTCCTCAACAATCTGAAATTTCCGGAATATCGCGACCGCTTCGTCGCCGACGAGGCCGCCGCCTGCCGCGAGGGCGGGCTGACGGCGGACGAAACCGAAATGGTGCTGAAGCGCCAGTGGCTGAAGATGATTCAGTACGGCGTCGTCCTCTTCAGCATCGAAAAGATTTTGCGCGTGCTGAAGATGACCAACCTCGAACTCTATGCGATGCTGCGCGGCGAAACGTTCGAGGAGTTCCTCAAGACGCGCAAGGTGCCGGACGCGCGGTAGACATGCGCCGGTGACTCTGCATTGGCTGTCGCTGTCCGCGACCGGAGAATAGGCTGTCCTCATGTGGAACGCGGTTGGCCAGCTCCTACTTACCGCAGTCGGCGGGGCGATCGGCGCGGCCGTAGCGTTCTATCTGGGCCTCCGGCAATTTAAGTCGCAGAAGTGGTGGGACCGCACGGCGGAGGCGTACATCTCGTTGCTCGACGCATTCCATCCCCTTCTGGATGAAGACACGGCATATTGGGACGCGGAGATCGACGGAAAGGATCTAGCCGAGCCGCGAAAGCTGGCCTTGCGTGAAGCCTCAGCCAAGGCGGAAGCGGAAATATACAAGCGTAAGAGGATGGCTTCATTTCTGATTGACCCGCGAGCCGACGAGGCTTTGAACCTAATGTTTCGCGATCTTGAAAAATCCAAAATGACAACCGATTGGATTGAGTACCGACAGGCCGAATCGGATGCTCTTTGGAAGGGCTTTAGTGCGGTGAAATCTATTGCGGCTGAACACCTCGGCGTCGCTTCGAGCGGGCGATTATTGAAAATCTTTGGCGGACGGCAAAACAAATAGACTTTCTTGGGCGCGCGCATGCCCCCCGGGTAGTTGACGGCACCAATTCTTGGCGGAATTTCGATTTTTCATTTTTTACCGTGTTTGGCGCGCCGAAAAAATTTTATCGGCGGCGAAATCGCCTTGAAAAAAGTTTTTCCCAAATTCCGCGCTTTCGAAAAATTTGTTTCGTGCCGCACTTGACGCAGAACCATCGCGCACGCATATCAACGCCGTCCCCACAACTGCATCCAGAGCGTACCCATGCCGCGAAAGCCCAGAGCTTCCGCGGCTTTCGATTTTTCGCGCCGGGCGCATTTCCGGGGTGAAAAATTTTATTGAAAAAAAAGAATCGGAAAATCGGAGGTGAAAATGAAAAAGCGCTAGCGGCGCGCCGGCCGCGAACATCTTGTGCGATGCCAGACGACCCGCGCCAGATTTTGAAAACGCCGCTCCTCCCCCGGCGCGGAGCGACGGGGGAGGGGGACCATCGAGCGAAGCGAAGATGGTGGAGGGGGAAGGGAGTGACGGAATGGTGGGGATGTGGCTTCCCCCTCCACCATGCTCGCTGCGCTGCGCTTCGCTCGATGGTCGCTCGCGGGCAGCATGCCCGCTCGACCCCCGCTGCGCGGGGGAGGAGCCCGCCAATCACAGCTAGTCGAAATACGCCACCGTGCGCACTTCGATCGACGAGCGCGGTTTGGCGTCCGCGAAACTCGGATCGCGGAATGCCGTGTGCGGCGTGCGCCAGGCGCGCGTGCGGTCACTGTCGTGGAATTTGATGTACAGCGCTTCGTCGCGGTTCATATTGGAGAAATACCACCAGCGATGGTTCGGATTGTAGTGGAAGATGTGCGCGCCGGGGACGAGGTCTTCGCCCGGCATCGGGCCCAGCATCGTCGCCTCGTCCGGAATTTCGTCGACGATGAACAGCGTGTTGGTCGTGCCTTCGTCGGCGCGCACGCTGCGCGCGTCGCACACGGCGAGCGGCGTGTCCTGCGGCCCGTCGGAAAAGCAACGCCAGAACGACGCATAGATGTAGCGCGAATAGCCCGGCCCGTTCGGGAACAGGCGTTCGTAATTCATCTGCGCCACGCGGTCGGCGCGGTCGGGTGCGGTGTCGACATGCGCTTCGCCGGCTGGCGGTTGCACGCCGCCCTTGTGCTGATAGTTGGCGACTTCGCGTTTGTATTTCGACAAATCGCCCGAGGTGCGCACCATCCAGCCCATGACGGCGACGTCGCGCGCGCCGGTCAGGCGTTTGACCGCGTCTTTGACCTCGGCTTGATAAACCTGTTCGACTTCGTCGTTGTCGAAGAAGTTTTTCACCGCGCTCGGCTGCCGCGATAGTTGGAAACCTTGCACGTCCATCTTGAAATGGTCGGCGATGGGGCGGGCGTCACGCACGCGCACGGTGTGCGCCTCGTAACGGCCGGTGTTGCGCTCGACGCCGGGCGCCACGAAGCGGCGGTTGATGAACGAACCCGGCGCGACATAGTTGATCTGGGTTTCGACCGACCGCGCGCCGACTTCAATGCGGTCTTCGTTCCTGGGGTCCGCCGCCAAGCTCATGCCGCGCCTCCGTTGACGGCGCAGGTTAGCACAGGCCACTCCACCGGCGGGGAAGCGAAAACCGCCGTGCCAAGGAACGCACAAACCGCGCGCGTTGGGATAGAGTGGCCGCGTCACCGGGAGGCATCCGCATGAGCACGAACGGCGCAAAGGGTAACGGCGCGGCAAAGAACCCGTTTCCGATGCCGTCCGAGATGGGCACGGTCCCCGGCGCCGAGGGCTGGGAGGAGATGTATCCCTACTACACGCGCTTCAAGCCGGAGGACGATAAGATCTTCTGGTTCTACAACTCGATGCACTTCCCCGAACCGATTTCGGCGTTCGATGGCATCGGGCCCGAGGTGCCGTACACCTCGCTGGGCGCGATGACGGGGCGGGTGTTCGCGTTCCCGACCGTATTGGGCATCGAATACCGAATTCTGAACGGCCGCGTGTACATCACCTCGCACGGCGTCACCGACCCGGCGGAGATCGGCAAGCGGTTGGCGGAATTCCAGAAGCGCGCCGGGCATTACTATGCGAACTGGGATTCGCTGTTCGGCGGCTGGAAAAAGAAACTGGTGGCGCTGATCGAGGAGCTGAAGGCGATCGAGGTGCCGAAGCTCGACGAGCTGGAGCCGGAATCGACCGCGCTGACCGCGCACGGCGTGCCGCGCAACCATTATCTGCGTGAATCATGGCATCGCACGATCGAGCTGTATTCGAAGATGTGGAACTACCACTTCGAATTTTTGATGCTCGGTTACGGCGCGTACGTGGTGTTCTTCCAGTTCTGCAAACAGGCGTTTCCGGAAATCCCGGATCAGATGGTCGCGCGCATGGTGGCGGGCATCGACGTGCTGATGTTCCGGCCCGATGACGAACTGAAGCGGCTGGCGCAATGCGCGATTACGCTTGGTGTCGACGGCAAGATCACCGAAGGCGCGAAGCCCGACGATGTGCTGGCGGCGATGCGCCAGATGGGCGAGCCGGGAAAGAAATGGCTGGCCGAACTCGAGAAATCGCGCGAGCCGTGGTTCAACATTTCATCGGGCGATGGGTTCTATCATCACCAGCGTTCGTGGAACGACGATCTGTCGATCCCGTTCTCGGCGCTGCCGCGGTACATCGCGAAAATCAAGGCGGGCGAGGATTTGTCGCGGCCGAAGGCGAAGCTGGAGGCGGAGCGCGCGCACATCATCGGCGAATACCGTGCGCTGTTGAACACCGATGACGACCGCGCCGCGTTCGACCAGATGTTGGGCCTGTCGCATCTGGTGTTCCCGTATGTCGAAGACCACAAATTCTATTGCGAGCACTGGTTCATCACCTCGTTCTACAACAAGGTGCGCGAGTTCGGCGCGCTGCTGGTGAAAGAAGGCGTGATCGAAAAGGTCGACGACATCTTCCATCTGCAGCACACCGAAATCGATCACGCGCTGATCGATGTGTCGCTGGCGTGGGCCGCCGGCGTTCCGTGCGACGGCGGGCGGCACCAGAAGCCGATCGTTGCCAAGCGCAAAAAGATCATCGCAGCGCTGTACGACTGGAACGCGCCGCCGGCGCTGGGCCCGATGCCGGAGTCGCTGGAAGACCCCGCGGTGCAGATGCTGTGGGGCATTACTGGCGAAACGTTGCGCCGCTGGGCCGCGCCGGTGGAGAAAGGCCGCGAGAACGAAATCGCCGGCTTCGCCGCGTCGCCCGGCATCGTCGAAGGCATCGCACGCGTGCTGAAAAAGCCCGAGGAGATCAGCCAGATCAAGGAAGGCGAAATTCTGGTGTGTCCCGTCACCAACCCGAGCTGGGGTCCGGTGTTCGGCAAAATCCGCGCCGCGGTTTCCGATATCGGCGGGACGATGTCGCACGCCGCGATCGTGGCGCGCGAATACGGCATGCCGGCGGTGGTCGGCACCGGTCAGGCGACGAAGCGGATTGTGACGGGGCAGAAATTGCGCGTCGACGGCAACAAGGGCGTCGTGACGATTTTGGGATGATGAGAGCACCTCATACTTTTCCTCCCCCATTGGGGGAGGTGCCGCACGAAGTGCGGCGGAGGGGGCGGGGCGCTGCATTGCCCCCTCCGGCTCGCTGCGCTCGCCACCTCCCCCAGAGGGGGAGGAATTGGTCGTGAGCAAAATCGATCTTGTCGATGTTTCGATCCGTGACGGCAATCAGAGCCTGTGGGGCGCCACCGGTCTGAACACCGCGCAGATTCTGGAAATCGCGCCGGTGATGGATCGCGTCGGTTTCCGCGCGATCGATTTCAACTCGTCGACGCACATGGCGGTGGCGGCGCGTTACAACAAGGACGACCCGTGGGAGCGCATTCGCCTGGCGCACGCGGCGATGCCGCACACGCCGCTGCAATACATCACCACGGGCTTCCGCTTCATCGCGTGGGAGACGGCGTCGTCGGATTTCATGCGGCTGGTCTATCGCTGCATCGCGCGCGCGGGCATCGGGCGAATCATCGTGCTCGACCCGATGCACGAGTTGGAAGGGTTTCTCACGTCGGCGAAGATGGCGAAGGAAGAAGGCATCGCCGATGTGATGGCGGCGCTGACTTATACGATCAGCGATATTCACACCGACGAGTTCTACGCCGGGCTGGCGCGCGAGTTCGCCAAGTGCCCGTACATCGACCGAACGTACATCAAAGACCCGGCGGGGATCTTGCTGCCCGAGCGCGCGCGCACGCTGGTGCCGGCGGTGATGGCGGCGATGGCGCCGAAGCCGGTGGAGATTCACGCGCACTGCACGGTCGGTCTCGGACCGCTGACGTATATGGTGGCCGCCGAACACGGGATCAGTGCGGTACACACCGGTGCCGGTGCGCTGGCGAACGGCACGTCGCTGCCGTCGGCTTCGCGTATCGTCGCCAATTTGCGCGAGATGGGACACACGGTCGATATCGACGACCGCGCTCTCGGCATGGTCGAAGATTATTTCACACGATTGGCGGATGCCGAGGGATTGCCGCACGGCGTGCCGCAGGAATTCGACGCGGCCTATCTGCGGCATCAGATTCCGGGCGGCGTGATCACGACCCTGCAACGGCAACTGAAAGAAGTCGGTCAGGAAAACCGTTTGAAAGAGGTGATCGAGGAAGTGCCGCGCGTGCGCGCCGAACTCGGCTACCCGATCATGGTGACGCCGTTCCCGCAGATCGTCTGTACGCAGGCGATGTTCAACGTGGTCGGCGCGGGGCGCTACGAACAGGTGCCCGATCAGGCGATCAAATATGTGCTGGGCAAGTTCGGTTATCCGACCGTGCCGGTCGATCAGAACGTGAAGGACAAGATTCTGGACCGGCCGCGCGCGCGCGAATTGATGAACGATCCGCCGCCGCCGACCGTGGCCGATTTGCGCAAGCGGTTCGGTGCCGCGATGGCGGACGAGGAATTGCTGCTGCGCGCGGTGATGCCGGCCGATCAGGTGGATGCGATGATGGCGGCCGGGCCGGTGAAGCGCGGCTACAATCCGGATGCGCGCGGTGTGACCGACCTGATCCGCGAGATGACGGCGCGGCCCCGCGTCTCCGAGATGACGGTCGAAAAGTCGGGGCTAAAGGTGACGTTGCGCTCGCACGGCGTCGAAGCGGCAGAATAGTTACAGCCCCGCGGCGCGGCGCAATTCCGAGCGGACCACGTCCGGTTTTTCCATCGGCAGGAAATGCGATGCGCCATCGACGCGCACGATACGCGTGTCCGGCTTCCGCTCGCGAAGTGCAGCCAACAGGCCGCACGATGCAGAAGATTTCCTTGTGCCGACAACGATCGTGACCGGGCCGCGCACCCGCGACGCGGTACGCAAGAGGCCGACCGGGAAGGTCGAAAACGTCGCCGCTTCCCAATCGGGCGGCGTGGCGAGACGGAATGCGTTGCCCTCGGGCACCAGACCGGTTTCGAGGTAGTCGCCGATCACCTCGCGCGGCCAAGTCTTGAACGCGCCGCGACCGGTGAATCCATTCAGCGCGTCTTCGCGCGAGGAGAAATCGGTGCGTCTGCGTTTGGCGCCCGCGGCGAGGGGTAGGAATTTTTCCGACTGCCGAAACCATCGCGCCGTCATCGCGCCGATCGCCACGGCGTCGATCACGAACACCGGCTCGATCAACACCAGTGCGCGGGCAAGGCCGGATTGTTTGGCTGCCGCAAGCAGGGAAACACTCGCGCCGAGGGAATGGCCCGCGAGAACCGCCGGCTCGGCGTTCAGGCGGTCGAGAAAACGCAACAGGTCGTCGCGATAGACGCGCCAGCCGCTCAGCACCGCCTTGTTGAGCGGAAGCGTGGTGAGGCCGTGCCCGCGCATGTCGATGGCGATGACGCGAAACGGTCCGGCAAGAGGAGATAACAACGTTTTGTATGTTGAGGCATTGAACCCATTGGCATGCGAGAACACGAGCAACGGCGCGCCCGGCGACTCCCATTCCAGATACGACATCGCGCCGTCTGCGAACGCGACCTCGCGGCGAACTGGCTCAAGCATGTGTGATGCCAAACTAGCCGCGCACGCGTTTGATCACGCGCGGGATGGCAGCGTCGTTCAGCGGCGCCATGATGTGAACGCCGGCGAGGCCCGGAATCTCCGTCATCTCGCGCACCACGTCGGCGCAGATCGCTTCGCCTTCGGCTCTGGGGTCGGACGCCTTGTCCATGCGGTCGAGAATCCATTCGGGAATGATCGAGCCGCGCAACGACGTGGCGATCCAGCGTGCCGATTTCGCCGAGGCCGGCGGCACCACGCCGACCAGATGATGGAAATTGGTGACGCCGTTCGCCTTCAGCGCTTCCAGGTAGCGGCGCATCACCGCCGGGTCCATGCAGAACTGCGTCTGCGCAAATTGCGCGCCACCGTCGATTTTCTTTTGCAGGCTGTCGGGTTTCCATCCCGGCTGCGGATCGACCGGCGCGTCGGCGACGCCGATGAAATAGTCGGGCTCGCCGCCCACCGCGCGGCCATGCGGCAATTGATGCTTGTCGCGGATGGACACGGCGGTCGCGACCAGCGCGGCGGAGTCGAGATCGAAGACCGGCTTCGCGTCCGGCTGATCGCCCTTGCTGGGATCGTCGCCCTTCAGCGCCAGAACGTTGACGATGCCGAGCGCCGCGGCGCCGACCAACTGGCTCTGCAAGCCGATGCGGTTGCGGTCGCGACAGGTCAGTTGAAGGATCGGCTCGATCCCGTTGGACAGCAACAGATGCGCGGCGACAGTGGACTCCAGATGCGCGCGTGCGCCGGCGCCGTCGGTGACGTTCACCGCGTCTGCCAGACCTTTGAGCGGCAGCGCACGTTCCAACAGGTCATGCGGATTGCACGACAGCGGCGGCGTCACTTCCGCCGTGATCGCGAACTGGCCGGATTGCAATTTCTGCCGCAAGTTGGAACTCGCCAAGTCCGTCTCCCGATGTCAGGGGAGGGTGCTTAGCAGAATTCCAACCCCGATGTGCAACGCGGTTTAGCGTCCCGGATGGATCACGCCGGTAAACGAACCCGAAGAATCGGCCCCGGTGAACGTGTCGCCCAATTTGTATTCCTTGATCGGGAAGCACACCGGCTTGTCGCCCGGCTTCGGCGCCGGATCGGTCGGGGTGAAGCAGCTTTGCCCACTCGCGTCCGCCCACGTGCCTTTGATGACCGTGCCGTTCGGCAGCTTGATGGAGTAGGTGTGGTCCGCGTCGACATACACCTTCGCGGTGCGTCCGTCGGTGTAGGTGGAGTCGATGGTGTTGCCGTACGCGCCCGACCACGTGTCGGCCAGCGCCGGTACCGAAACCAATGCGGCCCCCGCCGCGATCGCAAAAACGAGTCTCATGATGTCCTCCCCTTGTTGCCCTCTATTCCATCAGTTCCATTTTCAGCGGCTGACCCAACAGGTCTTCCACCCGTTCGACCTTGATCAGGATGGCCCAGCCCTTTTTCTCCTTGTCCCAATCCTTCTCGGGCGGGATCAGGCGTTCCCACACCTTTTCATAGACGGGACCGGATTTGTGCACCTTCGCGTGGCCATACAGCCGCGCGATGCCGCCGATGGGCAGGCCCTTTTCGCGCCATGCGAAATCGCCGAAGTAGACGGTGACGTTTGTGCCGTCTTCGAGATGCGCGTTGGTACTGCCGCGGCCGCGCTCCCACAGCGAGATGTGGTCGTCGTCATAAACCTGCGTGCTGCCGCGCGGCGTGATCTGGGCGAAGCCGTTCTTCTGCACGGTGCCAATCAGGCAGACGTGGTTGGGAAAGGCGCCGTCGATCGCCGGATGCAGCCATTTCGGAATGCTGACCATTGTTATCCCCTATTGATGGTGGTCGGAACGGTAATTGTTGTTCGACGTGTGATCGCCGCCGAGCCATTTCCTTTCCAGCACATTGGGATCCTAAGCTTAGAATTCCACGTGGACAAGTTGTCGCG
>JADMIO012770906.1_pt1 | contig 110360 bp, 82 predicted proteins | sample 8958161 | NCBI WGS metagenome assembly JADMIO01 (sample SAMN16585339, study PRJNA669376) | soil metagenome | isolation source: Crop rotation soil | place: USA: Cullars Rotation, Alabama | collected 2011 | reverse complement strand
ACAACTTGTCCACGTGGAATTCTAAGCTTAGGATCCCAATGTGCTGGAAAGATCCGAAATGAAACGGCGCTGCACGACGCCACCGGTTTGCCCGTGATCGCATCGCTGCCGCATCTCGGTTCGATGGCTGCTTCCGAGCGCGAGTACTGGGCGGTTGAAACATTGCAGCGACTGCGCAGTGCGACCGGCACTCCTTTCCCGGGGTGTTTCGTTTGCGGTGTCATTTCCGCAACCGCCGGTGAAGGCCGTTCCACCTGGATCGACTTGCTTGCTGATGCCGCGTTGCGCCATGGCAATCGTGTCCTTGTGATCCGGCAGCCGGATTCGTGCGAAGCGGAGTTGCTCACACAATCCAACAACACGGCTTTGTTCGCGCCTTGCCCGGGAACGGAATCGTCGCAGACGGGGAGCGTCGCCAAATTTTTGGTCGCCGCCGACGTGGCGAACCTGAATTTTCAAAAGCATTGGGAACGCGCGCTTACGACCTGGCAGAATGAAGAAAACTCAGTCGTGCTCATCGAGTTACCGCCGGCGAACACTTCCGCTGCGCTGCTGCTCTCTTCTGCTGTTCCCAACGTCCTCTGGCTCTCAGCGGCTGGCAGCGCCGATGCGCGCAGCACTGAAATGCACGTGAGAGGATTGCAGAGCACTGGATGCAATCTTGTCGGCGCGGCGCTGAATATGAGTTCGGTTTCTTCTACGCAATCCCGGTCTGCGGTGCTGGCCGCGCTTTTACTTCTCGCCAGTCTTCAATTCACTGACGCACAGGAAGCGAAGCCCGCTCCGGCTCCCGACCTCGCAGCCACCAATGTTCTCGGCGGAGTCAAACCGCCGCTCCTTGCGCCTTGGCAGCAGAAGCTCACGCTCGGTCCGGGCGACACCTTCGATATCAGTTTGTATGGCCAGGCCGATTCTCTGCGGCCCGGGATGTCGATTGGCCCGGATGGTCGCTTCAGTTATTTGCAGGCTTTGGATGTGCAGGCTGAAGGTCTCACAGTGGATGAGCTGCGCGGCAAATTGGAAACGGTGCTCATGCAATACCATCTCGCGCCGCGCATCGTCATCGTTCCGACTTCATTTCAGAGCAAAAAATATTACGTGCTCGGGAATGTCGCGAGTCGCGGTGCCTTTCCGCTCGATAAACCAATTACGATTGTCGAAGCCATCGCGCGCGCGCATGGATTCGCTTCCGGCGGCGGTCAAGGCACTTTCGTGCAAGCGGATTTATCACAGGCATTTTTGGTGCGACGTCAGCCTGATGGATCGTTTGCGCGTGAACCAGTGGATTTCGAAGCGTTGTTTCAACGCGGTGATTTGAACCAGAACAAGTTTCTCGCGCCCGATGACTACATGTATTTCCCGCCGCTGGGTCTCGAGGATGTTTACGTGCTTGGCGAAGTGAAAGGGCAAGGTCCGCTGCCTTTCACACCGAGCTTAACGGCCTTGGGTGCGATCGCTGGACGTGGCGGGTTTACCGATGCTGCGTTTCGGCAACGAATCCTCGTCGTGCGCGGCAGTCTGCAAAAACCAGAGACATTCGTGATCGATGTGGGCGCGACACTTCGCGCCGCCGCGCCTGATTTCAAATTGAAGCCCAAAGACATTGTTTACGTATCGCGCAAGCCGTGGGCAAAAGCTGAAGAACTGTTGCAGGCGGCCTCTTCTGACTTCGTGCGCGCCGTGATCGTGACTTACACGGGACGTGAAATTAAACCCATCCTCCGATGAAAGCTCTTTACGTCGTAATTCTTTTCGCGGTCGTTGCTGCCGGCTGCCGCACACGCGGACCTGCATTCAATCTCTACACGCCACCGGAAAGTGATGCTGCTTTCACCGCTGTCACTCTGTCGAACCGGGTTGACGCAGCACTGTTGCAATCGCCCACCAACCTTTACCGCCTGGGTCCCGGCGATGTCGTTGAAGTCGAATCGATCGGTGATGCCGCCGGTCGCGCGAGTCTCACGATTGGCCCGGATGGAAAAGTGTACTACAGTTTGCTTCCTGGCGTTTCTCTGTGGGGCTTGACGATTCCTGAAGCTCGCACGCTTCTCCAACAACAGATGGGCAAGTTTGCGCGCAATATGCCGGAACTCGTCATCAATCTTCGCGTCGCTGCCAGCCAGCGCGTCTGGTTGCTCGGCGCCGTGCAAAGTCCCGGCGTTTATGCGTTGGCCACCCCGATGAAATTGTTGGACGCGCTGGCGGCCGCCGGCGGGGTTCCCGCCAATCACCTCGATGACACGGCGGACTTGTCACATAGCTTCGTGCTGCGCAACGGGAAGCTGTTGGCCGTGGATTTCGAACGCCTGATGAAGAAAGGTGACATGAGTCAAAATCTTTATCTTCAACCGGGCGACTTCGTTTTTCTCCGGCCCGCAGAGCAACCCGGCGTTTACGTGTTGGGTGCGGTCAATGGTCCAACCATTCTGCCCTATTCCAAAGAACTCACGTTGGCCACGGCGATCCTTCGCGCTGGGGGAACAGTGAAATATGCGCAGAACTATCGCGTCGCCGTCGTGCGCGGTGCGCTCACGGAACCGCGCATTGCCGAGACCAGCTACAACGCAATCGTCAGAGGACAGGCGCGGGACATTCCCCTCAAGCCCGGCGACATTGTTTACGTACCATTCGCTCCTTACCGTCACATCGCGCAACTCGCCGAGGAAATGCTGAATCAGTTTGTTAGCACGATTGCTGTGAATGAAGGCTCCGCGCTTGCCGGGCAAAAAACGCCCGTGCAGCTCAGCGCTCCGTTTGGCATTACTCCATCTCGTTAACGAAGGCGCACTCTGAACTTAAGGCGGCGTGACGATGATGCGATAAAATCGCATCGGCTTCGTGTTCGCCTCTGCATCCGTGAATTGTACTGGCGCGTTGTCGCTCAAAGTTGCTTCGTACACGCTTTCCCATGATTGGAAATCCGAGGAGGCGACGATTCGACATTGTTGTCCGGCTCGTCCACTGAAACGGAGTGTTTTCGATCCACTCGTGGCGGAGAATTGGGACGGCAACAGAGCGGCGTTTGTCCCGTTCACTGGCAACGTGTAGATCACTTCATCCGAAAATGGACTTTCGAGTCGTCCACTGTCGTAAGCCGTCACCGCGATGAAGTACGTGACACCGACATTCACATTCGTGAGCTGGTAACTTGTTTGCAGGCCCACGTCGATCACTTGGCTGTACGAACGCGACGCGTTACCAAGGTAAACATTGTAGCCTGCGACAGTCGGTTCTGGATTTGCGTCCCACTCGAGCACAGCCGTTGCGTAGGACGATGTACTACACACCACGATTCCCCATGTGATCCAAAGTACGCACATTTTGAAAATGGATTTTTGGGTCATGCCGCGCCTCAGCAACCACGGTGCCGCCAAGTAGAAAAAATAAATCGTGCAGCCTGCCGCTCGATTACGGAACGCGCCGCAGTGTGCCTTTCAACATGCCGGCCATGCGACAGGTTGTGCGGGAGAATTTCAATTTCGTCGTCATCACTTCGCCGGGTGCCGGACCGAGTGTCGGATCAGCAAACACCATCAACATCTGCGCGGCGTTCCACGACGTGCGTGTATAACCGTAGCTTCCTTGCACGACTGGATTTCCATCGAGCGTCTGCACGGTAAATCCGTCCGCGTTAAAAACGATCCGCCACGTTTCTGTTCGGCTTCGCTTCCACTCAAAAGTTTCGCCCGCGAGTGTCGGCGGCGCGAGATCCCCAGAGATGATCGATTGTTCCACGCGTTTGATCGAAGTCGTAACGGTAGAAAAGGCGCGCGCGCAAATCAGCGGCGTCGCATTCGTTTCGAGTCGCGCCAATTGTTGTCGCGCTGATGCCGTGCGATTGCTCGCAAAAGTGGTCCAATGTGAACCCGCCAGGGTCATGGCCCTTTGATCCAGTGCGTCGAGTTGGCTTTCCAGATTTCCCGCAATGCACTCCGCCGCGGACGCCAGTGCAGCTCTCACCAAATCGTCTTCATTCGGTCCCAATGCGCGTGCGATTGTACCGAAAGCGGCCACTGTCAACTCTAGACATGTTCCGTTCGTGGGCAATTTCAGGGAATGGATCGCCGCCAGAAGCTGCGCGCGAGGAGCGAGTGCGGCTTCCAGATTTGCGAGGCATGCTTCACATGAAATCTGCTGCGGTAAACTCACTACAATGCTGACAATCGCCAGCGCTGACGTGCTTTTTCCATCACTCGCGCGGTACGTAAAGACATCCACACCTGTGAAGTCATTTGTCGGCAGATAAACAAAACTTCCGTCTCCTTGCAGCATCAGTGTTCCATTGGTCGGCGTTGTCGCGATTGTGACGGCGAGCGGATCACCATCAGCATCGGAGTCGTTGCTCAAAAGTCCCGTAGCGGCCTGGACGCTCAATATTTGATTGCGACTTGTGATGTAAAAATCATCCCCTGTGACGGGAACTTGGTTTGGCGGAGGCGGCGGTGCATTGACGGTGATTGTCACGGTTACTACCGCGGATAAACTTTGGCCATCGCTGGCCTTGTAACTAAAGTTGTCGCTGCCAGTGAAATTGCTCGCCGGAGTGTATGTAAAGCCGCCGTCCAATCGCAGAGTCACGGTGCCGTGTGTCGGATTCGCCGCTAAAACCGCACTCAGTGTATTGCCGTCCACATCCGAATCGTTCACCAAAACACCTGTGGCCGCTACGACGGTGAGCGATTGATTGTTTGTTGTCGCGTACGAGTCTGGCGCAGCAATGGGCGGATTATTTGTCCGCGCATTTGGATCGCTGATGAGCAAAGTCACCGTCGCAACACTGGAGGTGCTCTTGCCGTCCGTGACGCAATAACTGAACGTGTCCGTGCCTGTAAATCCAATGGCCGCTGCATAACTGAAAGCGCCGCTCACTTCCAACGTCAGTGTGCCGTGCTGCACAGTATCGATCGGAATGACCGTCAGCGCGTCGCCATCCACGTCACTATCGTTCGCCAGCACGCCCAGTTCATCGGGCACCGTCAATGTTTGGTTATTGAGCGCGCTGTACGCGTCGGCTGTTACGGTCGGCGGATGATTTTGCGGCGGAGGCGTGTAAGAAACTTCGTCCGAAAAATCGCTTTCCATTCCGTTCGTATCGTACGCCGTTACGGCATAAAACGTCTTGAGTGCTGGTGTCGCAAGTTGGGCCAGCGTCGCGTTGCCCACGTCCACGACCGAGTCATACACGCGAGATTGTGTTCCCCAATAAACGCGGTATCCGGCAACGCTTGGTTCGGGGTTTGCATCCCATTCCACGACTACACAATGCCCGCAAAAAGCGGCAAAAATCGCAACAAACCATGCCCACCGGCTCCATCGGGCGATCGGGCTGTTGTTGCGAATCTGTTTAACCATTCGGTCGGCTCACTTGCACGCTGTGTGCCGAACCAATTCGCCCGAAGGCAGAGACGTTGTGGGGTGGGCATTTTTGGGTCAGTGGATCTCAGGGCGTTGCTGTCGCTACTATTCTTCTGCTTACCGGGGTAAGGCCGTAATTCCAGTCGTTTTGTGATGTACGGGAAAGTACGATCCTCACGTACAGTAACGTACGCGCGCTGCTTGGATTGACCCTCCGGCGATGACGAACTAAAACTTTGCCGCTACGCAGTCTTTGCCAGAGCGAGCCCTTTGACATGCAGGCTTTCTCCAGCGCGACGCACTACTATCAATGAGCCGACAGGAACTCGAAAACGATCAGCGGCATTACGCCACGATTTCGCGAGAGATGGGTGTTCGCTTGCCGTTCAATTTGGGCGGGATCCCGCGTTGGAAGCGGACACTTGATCTGGTCTGCTTGGTGCTATTGGCGCCCGCATGGCTTCCGCTCATGCTTTTAATCGCCGTGTTGGTGCGGCTCTCCTCGTCCGGGCCGGTGTTGTTTCGGCAGGAGCGAATCGGGTTTCGCGGTCAACCATTCACGATTCTCAAGTTCCGCACCATGCGGCACGCGGCTGAAACGCAGTCGCACGCCGCGTATCTTCAGCAATTGATTAAATCCGATGCACCAATGAAGAAGCTCGACGGAGAAGATAATCGGGTGTTGGCCATCGGTGTCCTGCTGCGTGCGAGCGGATTGGATGAACTGCCACAGCTTTTGAATGTTTTTCGAGGCGAGATGAGTCTGGTCGGTCCGCGGCCCTGTATTCGTTACGAATACGAGCAGTACAGTCCCGAACATCGCGAGCGGGTAAATGCCTTTCCCGGTTTAACTGGGCTGTGGCAGGTGAGCGGAAAGAACAAAACCACTTTCCACCAAATGGTGGAACTGGACATCGCTTATGCGCGCCATCTTTCACTCACCCAGGATATTTCCATTCTGCTCCGAACCTTTCCCGTGTTGGTTGAACAGGTTATCGAAATGCGGAACAAAAAACGGCGGCCTGCGGTGAAGCCGAAATTGCGACCGCGAGAGGTTCACGACACCCCGACACGGACGCTCACTTCCGTTTAATATTTTTCAGAACCTTTCATTCATGAGTGCCAAAATTAATGTCGCTGTCGTTGGCTGCGGATATTGGGGGCCGAACCTCCTCCGCAACCTGAGCAATCTTTCCGATTGCGAGGTCAAGGTCATTTGTGACCTCGACATCAAGCGTCTCAACCACCTGAAGTCTCTCTATCCCAAGGTCGAAATCTCCACCAATTTCGCTGAGATCGTCGCCCGAGTGGATGTGGACGCGCTGGTGATTGCCACCGCCGCAACGACCCATTACACGATGGCCAAAGCCGCTTTGCTGGCGGGTAAACACGTGTTCATCGAAAAACCAATGGCCACTTCCTCGGCGGAATGCGACGAACTCATTCAACTGGCTGGCGACAGAAAGCGAACGTTGATGGTGGGCCACACGTTCCTTTATTCCGCGCCCGTTCGCCGCATCAAGGAAATCATCGATGCTGGCGATATTGGCGAACTTCGATACATCAGTGCGCGCCGCCTGAATCTCGGTCTTTTCCAGCGGCACATCAACGTCGCCTGGGACCTCGCGCCGCACGATATCTCAGTAATTCTCTACGTCACAGGTCGGGTGCCCAAATCCGTGAATTGCCAGGGCAATTCTCATGTGACCAAGGGCATTGAAGACGTCACGAATCTCTGCATGAACTTCGATGATCGCGTTTTCGCCACCGTGCAGAATAGCTGGCTCGATCCCCGCAAGGTTCGCGAGATGACCATCGTCGGTTCGCGTCGCATGATCGTTTACGACGATGTGCAGCCTTTGGAAAAGATCAGAATTTACGACACCCGGGTTGAAACTCCGCCGCATTACGATACCTTCGCCGAGTTTCAGTACTCTTATCATTATGGCGACAGCTACATTCCCTACGTCAAACAGGAGGAACCCCTCCGTGTCGAGTGTCAGCATTTTCTGGACTGCATCCGCACCGGTCGAAAGCCGTTGACGGATGGAGTTCACGGTGCGCAGGTCGTCCGTATTCTCGAGGCTTCTTCTCAATCGTTGAAATCCCAGGGCGCAGCGATTCCGCTCGCGCGAGATGCCGACCGTAGCGCTGTTTCTGTTTCCGAACCGTTGTTCACAACATGAGCTTTCAGCAGGACCATCTTTGTTTGATTGCGGAAAATGTCCGGCTTGGCCGGAACGTTCGCATCCGTGGTTTTGTGAACCTTTACGGCTGCACCATCGGCGATGATGTGCGCATCGGCACCTTTGTGGAAATTCAGAAAGGCGCAGTCGTCGGCAACAATTGCAAAATTCAAAGTCACACTTTTATTTGCGAAGGCGTTACGCTTGAGGACGAGGTTTTCGTCGGTCACGGCGTCACCTTCACTAATGATCGTTTTCCCCGAGCCACCAACGACGAAGGGCTTCCAAAAGATGAAAGCGAGTGGTCTTGTGAGCCGACGCTCGTGAAACGCGGCGCTTCGATTGGGTCAGGCGTTACTCTTCTTTGTGGTGTCACAATTGGTGAACGCGCCATCGTCGGCGCTGGCAGCGTCGTCACAAAGGACGTGCCCGCCGGCGCGATTGTTGCCGGAAATCCAGCTCGGCTCATCCGTTATATTTCGAAAGGTGTCAATGCAGGTACCATTTCTTAATCTCCGTCTTCATCACGAACCCATTCGCGCCGAGCTTCGCGCCGCGATTGAGGAAGTCATCGACTCGAGCGCGTTTGCTGGCGGCAAGTACGTCGAGAAATTCGAGCGTGAGTTCGCCACCTTTTGCGATGCCAAATACTGTTGCGGCGTTGGCAATGGGACCGACGCACTATGGTTCGCATTGCTGACGCTCGGCGTCGGTCCCGGTGATGAGGTCATCACCGTTCCCAGCACTTTCATGGCGACCGCTGAGGCCATCAGTTACTGCGGTGCCACGCCCGTATTCGTTGATATCGAACCGGAGACATACACGATGGATGCGTCGCTGCTCGAAGCGGCCATCACTCCGCGGACAAAAGCCATTGTTCCGGTGCACCTGTTCGGCCAAGTGGCCGACATGGATGCAGTTATGTCTGTTGCGCGGAAGCACGGGTTGCCCGTTGTTGAGGATGCATGTCAGGCCCACGGCGCCGAATACAAGGGCCGCAAGGCCGGCTCGATTGGTGACATTGGCTGCTTCAGCTTTTATCCGGGGAAAAACCTCGGTGCCCTCGGCGAAGCGGGTTCCGCCGTCACCAGCGATTCCGAGTTGAAGCGCAAAATGGATACCTTGCGCGATCACGGCCAGGCGCGGAAATATTACCACTCCATGATCGGCTGGAATGGCCGCATGGATGGAATCCAGGCCGCCGCTCTCTCCATCAAGCTCAAACGTTTGTCTGAAGGAAATGAAAAGCGCCGTGCCCATGCTGCGCTTTACACAGAACTGTTATCGGGTCTCGAAGGTGTGGTTTTGCCGCAGACCGCGGATGGGCGCACACACGTTTTCCACATCTACGCGGTTCGGTCGCCTCGCCGCGATGAACTCATTCGCGATCTGGGCGGGAAACAGATCTCCTGTGGCATCCATTATCCTGTTCCGGTGCACTTGCAGGAGGCGTATCAATCGCTTGGGTATTCCATCGGTGCGTTTCCCATTGCGGAACGCTGCGCCAATGAATTTCTGTCGCTGCCGATGTTCCCGGAATTGACACCGGCCCAGGTGGAGCATGTTGCTGTTCAACTCCGTGCTCTGGTTGAAGCCATTCTTGTCGCATGACGGCGGTTTCCTCCATTCCTTGGACGCCCGCAGCCGCGCCTCCGGCGCAGTCGGCTCGCGCGTCGTTCGACGTTGTGAATCCAACCACGCGTTCCGACTGGGATGCTGTGGTCGCCCGGCATCCAGATGCGACTTTCTTCCATGGCGCTGCTTGGGCAAAGACCTTGGCACAGGCCTTCGGTTTTGAACCATGCTATTTGATTGAGCGGCGCGATGGCGATACGCCCGTTGTTCTGCCATTGATGGAAGCGCGTTCATGGATTTCCGGGCACCGTGGTGTTGCGCTCCCGTTTACTGACGAATGTTCTCCGCTTTTATCTCATTCGGGTGACGCGAGGAATTTGCTGGGCTACTCGATTTCCTTGGCTGAAGCACGTCGATGGCGGTTTCTTGAACTTCGCGGCCTTCCTGACTCACTCACGGAGGTTTCAGGTTCCGCGACTTACTGGAACCATGTGCTGTCGATAGAACCCCAAGGCGATGTCATGCTTTCACGCGCCGAGAGTGCAGTGCAACGAGCTGTCCGGAAAGGCCTGCGCGCCGGGGTTACCGTGGAATTTCGATCCGATTTGAACGCGGTCCAAGCCTATTACCAGATGCATTGTCGGACTCGCATTCGAAAGCATGGTGCGCCTCCGCAGCCGTTTCGCTTCTTTCAGTCAATCTACGAAAATATTCTGCGAGCTGGCCAGGGATTTGTGGCGCTCGCCCGCAGTAATAACCAGTTCATCGCCGGTGCAGTTTTCTTTCACTTCGCGGGCAAAGCCATTTACAAATTCAGCGCCTCGGACGATCGCCTGCAGGAATTGCGAGGGCCGAACGTGATTGTTTCAGAGTCGCTTCCGCATTTGGCCCGTTTGGGTGTGAAAGAATTGAACTTTGGCCGCACTTCGCTTTCCAATGAGGGATTACGCAGATTCAAAGTGGGATGGGGTAGTGCGGAGAGCGTCGTGCGCTACGCCCGCTACTCCGTTCGTGCGAAACGATTTATCAGTGCTTCGGCTTTGGAGCAGGGAATTCAGGCGCGCTTGGTTCGTAGATTGCCCATTTTCGCTGCCCGATGTCTGGGCCGCTGTGCTTATCCGCACCTGATTTAACATCGTCAATAAATGACTGAAGGGAAACCAATGCAACGACCGCCGGTTGAGATGCCCGTGAATTTTAAGCTCACGGACATCTACTACATCATTTTTCGACGGAAGTGGCTTATTGGGGGATTTCTTCTCGCCGGTCTACTGTTGGCCGCAATTCTCGCTTTTACCCAACGGCCGCTTTACTGGTCCGAGGCCAAGTTGCTGGTGCGATATGTCATCGACGCAAAAGCCATCGAAGCCGGTACCAGCACTCAGGTGCGGCAGCCAACCTACGGCGGCGATTCGATCATTAATTCAGAAATGGAAATCCTGACCAGCCTTGACCTCTGCGAAGAAGTCGCGGCTTTGGTCGGACCTGACAAAATCCTCGGAAAGGGCGGCAGCAATGCCACATCAGCCGCTGTTGCCATTTACCGCGGTCTGACGGTTGAGAATCCACGGCGCAGCGACATTATCAAAGTACGTTTCGTCCATAGTGACCCGGCGATGTGCCAGACTGTGCTCCGGCAACTCATTCAGTCATATTTCAAACGCCACAAGGAAGTTCACCTCATGGCTGGGTCTGACGATGATGCCGCTTCGCAGCAGGCGCAACAGCTACTCGTACGCATTCGCCAGAACGAAGAAGAGCTTCGGAATTTGAAGGCCAAGGCGGGAGTTATTTCTGTTGAGGACTCCAAGAAAACTCTCACAGATCAATTGTCGCGATTGCGCGAGGATTTCTTTACCGCCGAAGCACAGTTGGCCGAGTATCGCGCCATTCTGGGCGGCACACCAAAGGTCAGCGTGCAGGAAGCGGACGATTTGAATGCACCGCCCAAAAAAGTGGCTGAGTATAAATCGGTGATGATACGCCTTGATTCATTGCGTGCCAAAGAACTCGAGTTGCTCGGGCAATTCACGGAGGAAAATCCGCAGGTCAAGCGCATTCGCGAACAGATTGCTGATAGCGAGAAACATCAGAAGGCCCTCGAAACTGAATTCCCGAAGCTCGCCGGCATGTACGTGGCTTCGACAGTCCCCTCAACCGGACTTGGAACCGTTCCTGAATTTCGTCTCGATCCTTCCCGTATTGGAGCACTGGAAAGTAAGATCCGCGTGCTGACCAACCAAATGGCCATGGTGCGAGCGGACGTCGGTTCGCTCGACAATTTGGACTCATCGATTCTCGACGTGCAGCGCAAGCTGGAGTTGGATCGAAAGAACTACATGTACATCGCGGCCGGCATCGAGACCGCGCGTTGGGAAGGCGCAATCAGTGCCGGCAAGATGTCGAACATTCAGCCCGTGCAAACGCCGTCGCCTCCGGCGCCGAATGTTTCGCAGCGTTTAAAAGTCGTCGCGGGATCATTTTTCGGCTTGTTTGCTGTAGGCTTGGCCCTCGCTTTTGGCATCGAACTTTTCTTGGATCGCAGCGTCCGGCGTCCCGCCGATTTTGAAACTAAATTCCAGATGCCGCTCTTTCTTTCGATTCCGAAAATTGGATTGAACGGCCACGCCAGGATGCTGCCGCTGCCAAGCGATCCGCAGGTTTCAGCCGCGCCCGAGTCGCGCGCCGAACAATTGCGCAACACATGGGCTGCCGATCATCCGCTGCGTCCATTCATTGACGGCTTGCGCGATCGCACTCTGATTCATTTCGAAGGTGATCCTCACAAACCGAAACTCATTGGGATAACCAGTTGCAGCACTGGGGTGGGAGTTACTTCCTTGGCGGCAGGTTTGGCCGGCGCGCTTTCTGAAACCGGCGATGGCAATGTGCTTCTTTTGAATTTGAATTTTGAGTCGCAGTCCGTTCATCCGTTTTATCGCGGTGAATTGGCTTGTGGTATTAAAGAGGCCCTCCAACTTGATAAGCGCCACCATGGAATGGTTCTCCAGAACCTATATGTGGCCAGTGCAGGCGATTTGGACTCGCAGAACTTACCCAAGCATTTGACCAACGTCGTGCCAAAACTGCGTGTCAGTGATTACGATTACATCGTGTTCGATTTGCCCCCCACTACGCCCACGACCATGACCGCTCGGCTTGCCGGGATGATGGATTTGGTTGTTCTGGTGGTTGAATCTGAGAAGGACACACAGGACGCCGTCAGACAGGCCGGCAAACTACTTTCTCGCTCCAAGGCACGCGTCAGTGCCGTTCTGAACAAGCTGAATAATCCGGTTCCTCGCTGGCTGCATGGCGGCCTTTGACGGCGATCGTAGCCCGACTTGTTTCGGAAAACTGGAGACAGCGACAGCACTTCGGTTGGCGCGTTCTTATCAAGCTCCGCGCGTCATCTGGCGATACCTGTTGCTAATCGGGCCGCAAGGGGCCGCGACAAGGACGTCGCGGTCATAACAAATGAAACACGCGCCACGCAATCGCATCTCTGCGAATTGACGGGGACGAAGTCTGCCCGCGTTTTCTGATGTTTGTTCGCACTTATTATCAGGTCAAACCCTGGTTGCCTTCTCGGACACGCCTGGCGGTTCGCCGCTGGCGCGCTGAGCGCCGCCGGCACCGGTTTGCCGGACAATGGCCGGTGGATCCGAATGCCGCTCGTAAACCGGCGGGTTGGACGGGTTGGCCGGAGGGCAAAAAGTTCGCCCTCGTCGTCACGCATGATGTCGAGGGCCGGCGTGGATTGGATCAATGTCGGGCGCTGGCCGACCTTGAACGCTCTTGCTCGGTGCGGTCCGCCTTCAATTTCGTCCCGGAGGGTGAATATCGTGTCACCTCGGAATTGCGTGAGCAACTCGCGCACGAAGGCTTTGAAGTCGGCGTGCATGATCTGAAGCACGATGGCAAACTGTACTGGTCCCGCTCTGCGTTCCGGCGTCACGCGGAGCGCATCAACCAGTATCTGCGGGAATGGAACGCTTGCGGGTTTCGCTCTGGGTTCATGCACCACAACCTCGACTGGCTTCACGACATCAACGCGCTTTACGACTCTTCCACCTTCGATACTGATCCCTTTGAACCTCAGCCCGATGGTGTTCATACCATCTATCCTTTTTGGGTCCCGCGCCCCAACTCATCCGTTTCTTCTGCGTCGCGCGCCGGATACGTGGAGTTGCCCTACACACTTGCTCAGGACTTCACCCTCTTTTTGCTTTTGCAGGAACGCACCATCGATGTCTGGAAGCGCAAACTCGATTGGATTGCCGCTCACGGCGGGATGGCAATGCTCGATGTTCATCCCGACTATGTTGATTTCAAAAACGCCGGCAGGCCCGGCGTCTCTTATCCCGCCACTTTCTATCGTGAGTTCTTGGAGTACGTGCAAACCAGGTATCAGGGGCAGTTCTGGTTGGCGCTCCCGCGACAAGTCGCTCAGTTCGCCCGCTCCACGCTCTCGCCCGTTACCGGAGTACCGGAACGTCCATCGCCCGTCGCGGTCGAGTCCCGGCGGAAAAAGATTTGGATCGATCTCGACAATACTCCTCATGTTCCCTTCTTTGAGCCGATTATCGAGCGGCTGCAGGATCGTGGATTTGACGTCGTCCTCACCGCGCGCGATGCCTTTCAGGTCTGCGAACTGGCCGACCAGAAGAAACTCTGTTACACTCGCATTGGACATCATCACGGCAAAAACAAGATCGCCAAGGTGTTGGGGCTTTTCTACCGCGCGGCCCAGCTCGCCCCGTTTGCCCTGCGTGAAAAACCGGATCTCTCTCTGTCACACGGCGCCCGCTCCCAAATCATCCTGAGCAACCTCTTGCGCATTCCAACCGTGCTCATGGCCGATTACGAATTTGCTCAGTATCCGCCGTTGATGAAGCCGGAGTGGGAAATGGTTCCCGAGGTCATTCCTGATTCCTCGCTCTGTTGCTCGAAGGATCGAATTCGCAAATATCCGGGTATTAAGGAGGATGTTTATGTCGAACGCATCAGCCTCGATCCCGATTTTCTCCCACGTATCGGCGCCTCCGATCATGACCTCTTGGTTACCGTTCGTCCGCCCGCGACCGAGGCTCATTACCATAATCCCGAAAGCGAAAACCTATTTGTCCGTTTCATGGAGCGCGCTTGTGCGGCCGAAGAAGTCCGCGTCATTCTCTTACCGCGCAACACTCGTCAGGGCGAGACCATTCGCCAGGCGTGGCCACACTGGTTTGAAAAGGGCAAAACGATCATCCCCGGAACTGCCGTGGACGGCTTGAATCTACTCTGGCACTCGGACCTGGTGGTGAGCGGTGGTGGCACCATGAACCGCGAAGCGGCTGCCTTGGGCGTTCCTGTTTACAGTATCTTCCGTGGCAAAACCGGGGCCATTGATCGTCACCTGCAGGAGGAAGGGCGGCTCATCATGGTTGAAACGGCCGAGGACGTCAATCGGACCATCAAACTTGTGCGCCGCCCTCGCCACGGCCATGCTTGTGTCGCGCCGCGTCAGGCTCTTTCCAGTATCGTCGCGCACTTGGACGAAATCGTCCGCCATTACTCCAACGGCACCAGGAATTCCCTTATTTAATCATGTCTCGCGTCCTGAAATTATTGCTCGTCGCTGGCGCACGTCCGAACTTCATGAAGGTCGCGCCGCTTATCCACGCCATTCACCGCTACAATTCTGGCTTGGGGAGCACAGGCGGCTCGCCCGCCCATACAGTAATCGAATGCTGTCTCGTCCACACTGGCCAGCACTACGACGCCGCCATGTCGGATATCTTTTTTCAGGAGCTCGGCATCCCTGCGCCGGACGTCAATCTTGGCGTCGGCAGCGGCTCTCATGCTGTCCAGACCGCCAACGTCATGATCGCCTTCGAGAAGGTCTGCCTCGAACGCCAGCCGGATTGGGTCGTTGTCGTTGGGGACGTCAACTCGACTGTCGCCTGCACGTTGGTGGCCGTGAAACTCGGCATTCGTGTGGCGCACGTCGAGGCCGGCCTGCGCAGTTTCGATCGCACTATGCCGGAGGAAATCAATCGCCTTGTTACCGACTCGATCGCTGACCTCCTGCTTACGCCGTCCGAGGATGCGAACGAGAACCTGCGCCGCGAAGGCGTTGCGGAGAATCGCATCATTCTCGTCGGCAACATCATGATCGATTCGCTCGTCGCAAATCTTGAAAAGGTGCGCGCAAGCAATGTATTGGAACGATTTTCCGTCCAACCTGGCTCGTTCGTTTACGTAACGTTGCATCGTCCCGCCAACGTCGATGATCGCAGGAGTCTTACAGCCATTGCCTCCGAGTTGAAGAAGCTTTCTCATCAGATGCCGGTGGTCTTTCCAGTACATCCCCGGACCAGGAAAATGTTTTCCGAATTCGGCATCCATTTAGAGCAATGCAATGGGTTTCGCCTCGCCGAACCAATTGGCTATCACGACTCGATTTGCCTCACCCGCAATGCGCGCCTTGTCCTGACTGACTCCGGTGGCTTGCAGGAGGAAGCGACCTATTTCCGGACCCCCTGCCTGACCCTACGGCCAAACACCGAACGTCCGGTCACCGTCACGCTGGGCAGTAACCGGCTCACCAACGTAAATACGCTTCCGAACGATCTGATGCAGTTACTTGCCCGCGACTCACGCCTTGGTCAGATTCCGCCGCTTTGGGATGGGAAGACTGCCGAGCGCATTGTGAAAGCATTTCTCGTCCGTTAGCGGCCGTCGCTCGATACACTCTTCGCTGGTTTCGACGTCATTGCGTGAGCATCCGCGTCCTTATTTGCTTTTTGTTCGTTCTCTTCTTCTCCGTCTATGCCTGGCGGAAGAGTTGGTTTGTTTCCTTGTGCGCGCTGGTGGTGTTCATGGCTGTCAACCAGCATCCGGATATGCCCCGGAGCATCGGCGGCATCCAGGGCCTTAACATGTGGAACATGCTGCTGCTTAATGTCGTGGGTGCATGGTGGTGCAAGCGGAGGCAGGAAGGACTGGCTTGGGATATGCCCCGGCACTTCCAGACCCTGTTAATCATCTATTTTTGCGTCGTGTTTGTGAGTTCCCTTCGGTTTTTCTTTTATCCTGAAGCTTGGGGCGAATTGACTCTCGGATCACTTGTCAGTGAATTCATTATCAATTGTCTCAAATGGACGTTCCTCGCCATTCTTCTTTTCGACGCTAGCCGCACTCGGAAGCACGTCGTCATTGGGTTGGCTTGCATCTTGGCGCTTTATCTGTTGCTGGCCCTTCAAGTCATCAAACACGTTCCGTTGCGCTATGCTGTGACCAGTGATTTTGCCGGCACCGCCTACAAGCAAATTGAGAAAAGTGTTGGTTACAACCGCGTAACCTTGTCGATGATGCTGGGAGGCGCTTCGTGGGCTGTATTGGCCACTTTGGTTCTGGCTTCAAAGCGTCTTCATAAAATGGGTATTCTGGCTGCTGCCGCCCTGATCGCGCTGGGGCAGGCTTTAACCGGTGGCCGATCCGGGTATGTTTGTTGGGGCGTGGTCGGACTGGTCCTCTGCATCGTGCGGTGGCGGCGGTTGCTTCCGCTTATCCCCGTGATGGTTCTAGCAGTGGCGATCTTTCTCCCCGGCGTCCGTGATCGGATGCTGCAAGGATTCGGCGGGACGAAGGGCAACATCGTTGTGGCGAACGATGACTATCAGATGACTTCCGGGCGAAACTTCGCGTGGCCTTATGTGATCGAGCAGATTTGGCAGTCTCCGATCATTGGCTATGGCCGCGAAGGCATGACGACCACCGGCATCTTCGAAAAAATACGAACCGATTATCCGGACGAATTATTTGCGCATCCGCACAATGCCTATTTGGAAGTGCTATTGGACAGTGGCATCATTGGCTTTCTGGGGGTAATCCCGTTCTATTTCGTTGTCTTGTGGCACGGTTTCCGGCTTCTGCTGGATCGGGAAAATGCGCTGGCTTCTGCAACGGGGGGCGTAGCTTGCGCCCTGGTGTTGGCTTTGCTGGTGGCCGCGATGGGTGGCCAAACTTTCTATCCACGCGAAGGCTCAGTGGGAATGTGGGCTGCCATCGGCCTCCTTTTGCGTGTTTCCGTGGAACGTTCTCGTTCACGTTTCCTCGGCACTCCTTTTTTCAGCGCGGAAGTGGAATCGCAAGACACCGGTGCATCCGAAGAGTCATCCGAGGCCGGACCTCAAATGGTGCATTGACCGAAACCGGCCTCAACGGTTTATCTTTAATGGTCAACGGTCGCTTACAATTTATGCTCTTTGAGCACTGACTCCTCGCTTCGGGTTTTTCATTAAAAATGCCATTTTCAGCGCTAGACAGTTTATCGCACCAAAAGGAAGCAACAGCGGATCGGGCTTCCCGTTGTCTTTCATCCTCCACATCCCGGCCTCGCCTTGCTTATATCCTGGCTTGTAGTCACTCGGGATCCACGCTGCTGGCCATGTTGCTGGGCGCACACCCCGAAGTTATTACGGCCGGAGAGTTGACCGGCACCCGCACGGCCAATCCGGAAAGCTATCGTTGCTCTTGCGGTGAGTTCATCATTCATTGTTCTTTTTGGCAGCGTGTGATGTCCGCCATGCGTATGGAAGGCATTGACTACTCCCCCTGGCAGGCTGGCACCGACATCCGCGAGTCCCCGGACCCTTTTATTCGGAAAATGTTGCGGCCCCTGTATCGGGGACCTTTGTTGGAACACTTGCGCGATCTCGCTCTCTATTGTTACCCCCCTTGGCACCGCCACCTTCAAGAAGTGCAAAAACGCAATGCTGCTTTGGTTAAATCGCTCTCGAGCCTGGGTAACTCCAAAGTCGTGGTGGATTCAACAAAAGTCGGGCTGCGATTGAAATATTTGCTCCGGAACAGGGATTTAGATGTCCGCGTCATCCGCTTGATTCGCGACGGCCGTGGTGTTGCTCTAACCTGGACTGACGAAGCTGCTTTTGCGGATGCAACGGATCCTTCCGTGCGCGGTGGCGGATCGGGTCGGCCGCCCATTCAGTTCAGCCCGGCTCAGCGCAAACGGCAGATTAGCCAGGGGTCGCACGTATGGCGACGTAGCAACGAAGAGTCTGAGTGCCTGCTCCGAACATTGCCGCGATCGCAATGGTTGGAAGTGCGTTACGAACAGCTGTGTGCTAACCCCGTCGAAACTATACGGCCGATTTTTGAATTTTTAGGTATCGACCCCCAAAAACTTCAATTGAACTTTCGTTCCGTACAACAACATGTCCTCGGAAACGGTATGCGACTCGATAAAAAGTCTGAGATCCGTCTGGATGAACGTTGGAGGACAGAGCTTAACTCGGACGATTTGTCTATTTTCAATCAAATCGCCGGGCCTATGAGCCACCGCTACGGTTATTCGAGAAATATTACGGTATGAGTCTCGGGCGAAAATGGAGAAAGTTGTTCGAGCAGGAAAAGCCTTTCCGGTTTTTGTTTGGCAGGATTTTGTCCAAGTCGGGCCTATGTCGGCTTTTCACCATAAAAACGCACGGTTACCTTTTGCGCTTCCACCCGGCCACCCTTTCGGAAGAAATATGGTGTTCGCCAGAGAGCCGCTATCCTGATATCAATTTCATCCGTACTTATTTGAAGGCAGGAGATACCTATTTCGATGTCGGCGCGAACATAGGCAATCTGCTGATTCCCGCATCCAATGCCGTCGGTGAAACAGGACGAGTTGTTGCCTTCGAGCCACACCCGAGAGTTTACTCTTATCTTTCCGATAACCTGCGTTTAAATAAGGTACGGAACGCACACGCGCATAATGTAGCGCTCGGGTCTGCGCCCGGCGAAGTTCACTTCACTGATTTGCAGGACGATGACCTTAATCGTGTGGACTTGAATGGGGCTGGAATCCGAGTAAAAATACATAAACTGGATGACTTTTCGGCTCATTTTCAACGAATTGCGCTCTTAAAGATTGATGTCGAAGGTTACGAGAACTTGGTGTTGTCTGGCGCATTATTGACCTTGGACAAGACGGATTGCCTTTATTTCGAGGCGTCGGAAGAACAGTACCAGCGTTATGGTTACGGATTTCGTGATTTGGCTGGATTTCTTTCTGACAGGGGGTTTGCGATCTACAAAGCTCGATCGGATGGAGGCTTTGAAAAGTTGAGTCGGACCTACGTTCCACTTGCGGCCCACGAAAACCTCTACGCTGTTAAAGACGCCGAACAGTTTTTTGCGAGAATGTCAGCCTCGAAGTCAGAAAACGTATAGAATTCGGCGCGGGGGATGGAGGGGAGCGTTCGTTGCTCCAGATGACCATGAGTTTGGAAGGCTTTCATTACACGTTCACGGTGTTCGCGCCCGCTTACAACCGGGCACACACACTGCCAAGATTGTACGATAGTCTTTGTGCTCAGACTTTTAAGGATTTTGAGTTAATCGTGGTGGACGATGGCTCAACGGATAACACGGCGGACGTCGTCAGGCCCTGGATAGAGGCGGCGACTTTTCCGGTGCGGTACTTCTGGAAACCCAATGGCGGGAAACATACCGCCATAAATTACGGCGTCAGGGAAGCCCGGGGGCGCTGGTTTGCCATGAGCGATTCGGACGATTGGTATGTGCCCGACGCCTTGGAACGCTATTTGGCGCATTGGAATTCGGTGCCGGTCTCTCAGAGAGACCGTTTTTCTGGGGTGTGCGGGCTGTTTAAATATGACTCCGGCGAAATTGTTGGACCAGGCTTGCCGCGTTCCGTCATGGACATGGACGATCTTGACCTCCGGTTTCGATACCGGGTGGATGCGGATGTAATCAGCATTAAGCGCACGGAGGTCATGCGCGAGTTCCCTTTCCCTGAAGATCTGACCGGCGACGGTGCCAAATCCTACGTGAGCGAGGATCTTGTCTGGAATCGCATGGGCCGAAAATACCTGACCCGGTTTGTGAACGAGGTGTTCGCCATTAAGGAGTATTTGCACGATGGAATTACTAATACAGGTTCCGTGCTGAATTTGCGTGCCTGCAAAGCCAATCTGCTCGTATACCTTGAAATAATTTCATCAGGGAAGCAGTTGCCACGCGATATTCAGTGGCGGATTTACGCAAATTATGTGCGATACTCATTGCACGCCAGTATCCCGTTGCGTGAACAACTCGCTGCGGTGCCATCGCGAAGCATGTTCTTTTTGTGTGCCCCCATCGGGATTGCGTTGCACAGTCGTGACCAGCTGCGTTTGAAAGGGCAACTGGCCACGTGAAGCCCTTGCTTTTCCTAAGATTCAGCTGGTAAAAAATCCCGTACGCCTGCCTTGTGGGAAGTAGGTAACAGGCATTCTGATTCCGTAACCATGTAAATTTATGACGATGGGCAACGATCTCGGCGTGACTTCAATCGCAGACGCAGCTGGCGGTGCCAGCCGCAATCAAACTGCCTACGAGGAAAAAGATATAGTCAACATATACGCGACAAAAGAAGAGTTGCAAAAACCAGAGAAGCGAATTCTGGATGATTTTGCGGGACAATGGTCTCGGATGTCGTTTCTGGATATCGGCGTCGGGGGTGGAAGAACCACCTGTTATTTCGCCCCGCTCGTGAGAAGCTATATGGGTGTTGATTACTCAGCGGGTATGATCGCGGCCTGCAAAAACCGGTTTCAAAACGCCCCTGCTGCTTGGGGGTTTAATGTTTCTGATGCGCGCCGTATGACTTGTGTAGGCAACCAGTCAATGGACTTCGCTCTTTTTAGCTTTAATGGTATTGACTATGTTTCTCATCAGGATCGGCTTGAGATCCTCAAAGAGGTGCATCGTGTGCTTCGCCGCGGTGGCTTCTTTTTCTTCTCATCACACAATCTTGCATATGCGCGCCACAACTTGCGTTTGATGCGCCTTGGTAACCTTCTCCGTCCCCACAGGCTTGTGCGCAGCATTAGGAAGGCCCGGAAGTTACGAATTCTGAATCCGGAATATCACAACATGATTCGGAAGGCTTATGCTGTGATCAACGATGGCGCGCATGAGTCGCGATTATGTACCTATTACATCAATCCCGATGAACAAATTGCACAATTACATCGGGCTGGCTTCGGCGAAATACAGGCGCTGGGTGTGGATGGGTCCGATATGAACGTTTCTTCTTCTCGTGTTGAGCATAGTGCCTGGGTTCATTACTTGTGCAAGCGAATCGGTTGACGGTGTTGGTGGTCAAGGCAAATGGCACACTTTGAATCGATCTGCGATTTTTCTGTTAGTGGTCGAGCGCATGAGGCCGGCAAGCCGCTGCCGGCCATGTTGGCCATTTGTAGCGATTTGGATGAGACACCCGACGCGGAGACCTACTTTGAGTTGATGCGGTTTCTGAACACCACGGAAGAGACAAGCATGGGACCGGGTGTCGGGTTGGAGGTGGGAAACAGTATCTACTTTGACATGCCGCCGGGCCGCTTCTCCTACTGGAATACGACCGAGGCGAATCGCGAAAAGATTCGGACATTGATTCGCAGCGGCCACATTGATGTGCTCCATTCCTATGGCGACTTGGCCACGACCCGCGCACATGCCGCGCGAGCTCTGGAGGAACTGGAAAAACACGGCTGCTATCTCAAGGTTTGGGTGGATCACGCAGTGGCCCCGACTAACTTTGGAGAGGACATTATGCGCGGCCATGGTGATGAGCTTGGCCATCCCGCTTACCATGCTGATCTGACGTTGGCCTACGGCATCAAATATGTCTGGCGCGGCCGGGTGACGAGCTTCATCGGTCAGGATAAGCCCTTCGGCTTCCATCGCCTGGTGTCGGACTTCTCTCCCGTGGCGTCCGGCCACCCCGTAGTCTCGTCGCGGACCGTTCTCAAGGAGGTCGCAAAGCAATCACTGGCTCTCTGCGGCAGCCGTAAGTACGCGCTACACCGCGCTAACCGGGTGATGCAGCCGTGCACCTTGCGCGATGGTCAAAAATCTTATGAATTTCTTCGCTGTAATCCGCATTGGGGCGGCGTCAGTTGCGGTGACCGGGGCGATGCTATCCACGAGGTACTAACGGCGCGCTTTCTGGACCGTTTGGTCGAACGTCGAGGCCACTGTATACTCTACACCCACCTGGGAAAGCTGGATCTGAGCGTCGATCGGCGTCGTTTCAGTCCGCGCGTGGTCGCTTCATTTCGCCTTTTGGCGGAATACAGTCGCACCGGGAGGATTTGGGTTTTAACGACTCGCCGCTTGCTCGATTGCGTCAGTCCAATTGCGGCCAGTAATCTCGCAACTCAGGCCCCCGGCACCTTTACAGTATCGCTCTAACCCGGGTATAGGGGCGAATTAGGTCTGCCTTTGGCGCGGAATTGAACGTTGCTTTAAATGATAGTGAACGATAGCGGTTATAACATCGAGGTTTTGCGGGGCGACGGCATTTTTGAAAGTTTGCGCTGCGACTGGCATTCGCTCTGGCTTCAGTGTCCGGATGCGACTGAAGCCCAAACTTGGCATTGGCAACGATTGTACCGAGAGCATATTGCCAGTTCGCAGTCTCTCTTCACGGTCGTGGCGCGAGATCCCGCAGGTGCGCTTGCGGCCCTGGGACTTTTTAGCGTTCGTCTCGATCGTAACACGCTGCTTAAACAGCTCAGTTTTTTCGGAGAGCACGATGTTGACTACCACGCAATCTTACACCGCGCGGACGCTCCTCCCGAGCTCGGTCGGCGGATGTTCGGAGAGCTCATCAAACAGGCTGGCAAAGCTTTTTCGACAATAGAGCTTTCGAACGTTCCTGCCGGCTCATGGACGGCGAAAGCGCTCGAATACAGCGTCAATGACCGGAATTGGTTGGGTGCAATGGTTTCTTTTAAACAATCTGATACCTACGCGATTAGACTTCCATCAAGCGTTGATGACTACTGGACGAAATTTGACAAAAAGAAGGCTGCTAAACTGAGAAGTGAGGTCCGCAAACTCGGCCGCGACTTTAAGGCCGATTTTCGCGTCCACAATTCCGCTGGAACTAATCTCGCCGTTCTGGACGAAGTGGAAGCGGTGGATCGCAATCGATGGGGCTCGGGCAGCAGGTTTGCTGAGGTTTCCACTCGCTCCTTTCTTCGCTCTGTCATTCCGGCTCTGCAGGAGGACGGGATTTGCCGAATTTTTACTCTTCATTTAAACCAGCAATGTACGGCTTATGTCGTTGGATTCGTTTCGCGTGGCTGCATCAGGATTCAATATACTGCTCACGACGCGTCGCTGCCGGGGAATTACAGCGTTGGCAAGATCTGCAATATTTGGGCGATCGAGGACAGCATCCGATCGGGTTTGCACACCTACGACCTTACGCGTGGGTCAGAGCCATATAAGGCACTTTTGGGTGGCGAGGTGCGTCACAATTTACACGCGACTTCATTCCGAAGCCATGCAACATACCTGACCGCACGAATCAACGCCAGGTTTCTTAGCCCGGTCGTACGACCGGTTTTTCGTGGATACAAGCGGTTTAAACGATTCGCGGGGAGTTAGTGCCCCGAAAATAATTCTTGGATGAGTGAAATTAGAACAACCCAGCAGGAAGACCTCACCGGCAGGAGCCGTATTGCCAGGAACGTGGCCTTTGCTTGGGGCGGTTACCTTGTGAACGTAATTGCTGGTTTTATTCTACCCCGCCTGATCAGCGATCGCTTGGGGCAGACGACACTCGGCATTTGGGATTTCTGTTGGAGTCTTGTTGGTTACTTCGGTCTCGTGCAGCTCGGGCTTGGCGCATCCATCGATCGTTACGTGGCACACTATCGAGCCACGGGTAATCGGGATGGTTTGTCTCGTTCGGTATCCACCATTGGGCTTTTCTTAAAAGGGGCTGCTTTGCTGGTTCTTGGTGTGACCTTTGTTACGGCATGGTGGGTGGTCCCTTTATTTCACGATAAATTGGGTCAGGAGTTAAGTACTGGGCGTTGGGTCGTTTTTCTTCTGGGAATTGAAATATCCGCAACGCTCATGTTTGCCGTCTATAATGGAATTATTGTTGGGTGTCATCGATGGGATATTCACAATCTGCTCAATGCATTGACCTATGCAGTAGTGGCTGGCGGAATGGTTGTGGTACTGGTTATGGGGGGGGGGCTTCGTGCCTTGGCTTTGGTGCATTGCCTTGTGACCGCCGCCGGGGAAATGGCTCGTCTTTGGATCGCACGTAAGGTTTGTCCGGAGGCGCGAGTGTCCCGGAGAGATTTGTGCTGGGCCACTTGGGTGGAGCAGGCAAAGTATAGCACCAAGAACCTCATGCCCCGAATTGCCGATCTGTTGTCCAACCAGTCTCTCGCTATTCTGATTGCCACCTTCCTCGGGCCCGGAATGCTTGCGATGTACATGCGACCAAGAAATTTGGCTCGCCACTTTCAGACGGTGGCTGCCAAATTCGGCTATATTCTGGTTCCGTCCGCCAGTTCTCTTCATGCCAAGGCCGATTTGACTGACCTGCGTAAGACTTTTCAGGGCGCTGCCGCGGCCATTGCTTTTCTCACTCTGCCTGGGATTATGACTCTGGCGATCTTGGGAGACGAGTTAATCCGTTTATGGATGGGAGCTGCCTACATTCATCCTGGGTTGGTAATGGTGCTCGCCATTGCATGCTTTCCCAGTCTTGTGGCCGAGCCGGTTTGGGGGATCCTCGCCGGCATGAACCAGCATGGGAAAGTGGCCTTGGGCAGGCTTCTCGGCGCCATTTGCTCGGCCGTTTTTTTGTGGCTTGGGCTGGCCCGTATGCAATGGGGGTTGTTTGAAGCGGCACTGGCCTTTGCTTTGCCGCAGGTCGCAATTGATGCCGGACTGACGCCTTTCCTGGCGTGTCGGAGATTAAACGTTTCCCTGGCGGCTTTTTATTGGACGGCTTACTTGAAACCTTTCATCTGCGTCGTTCCCTATGCCTGCTGCGTGCTGTTGGCACGCTCGAATTTCCAGCAGCGACCTGCGTTAAGCATTTTCCTCGGCTCCGGGGCGCTTCTGCTTCTCGGAGGGATCTACTGGGTCGGGGTGATTTCTGGGTCGTTCAAAGCAAAAATATCCGCGATGATCCGGCGCGTTCTTATTTCAGAGAGGCCCGATCCAATTATTCCCAAGGATGAGGGGGTCGCACGCTGAGTCTAGTACGATCATGCTGGATCATTAACTTAGGAATTCCTTCAAATTGTACATGAAAGACCATGAATTCCAATCCGGAAACATTTCTGAAGGTCGCCGCATCATGGTTGTTTTCCGGAATGATGATCCATCCGCCAAATCCAATTTGGAGCACGAGCGGGAAATCTTTTCCATTTTCGAACGGTATGGGGTGCCTCAAACCATTGGCGTCATTCCGTCGGAAAGCTTGGCTGATACTCATGATCCTGACGGAGAAGGCGAACTGACACTCCAGGCGGGCTCCGAGCACGCCAATTTTCTTAGGGATTATGCCCGGCGCACCGGTTCGGAACTGGCCCTTCATGGTTACAATCACAGGACCAATCACTACAGCCTGCCCCGCACGAAAGATTACTTTGAATTCAATCACTTGCCCTTGCCCGAGCAGGAACGAAGAATCGCCGCTGGCACCGAAATCCTGGAAAAGGCCTTGGGCCTCCGCCCTGTGACGTTTATTCCGCCTTGGAATGGCCTCGATGAAAACACGCTCATTGCTTGTCGTCGTAGCGGGTACAAGGTTGTTTCCGCCATTCCATACGTGGCGACCCGGGATGGAATTCTTTCCTTTGGTGCCAACACCGATCTGGCCAGCTTTGAAGATGTATTCGCCGAGGCTCTTAAGTCAGAACGACGCGTGTTCTTGAACATTAATTTTCATTCTCGAACGATCCGCACACCGGAAGAAAAGGCCCATTTGGCAAAAGTCGTTGAGTTGGTCAGCCGGCACCCGGCCTGTCGAGCTTTGACTGTTTCGGGTGCCGCTGCGCAATTCCCGGAGGAATTGAAGCGCCTCAATGAAGCGGGTTTGAATCTGGTATCCTTTAATGTTGTGCCCTCCGGCACACGTCCCAGGATTTGGGCCTATTTCAAAATCTTTCGGGCAATCACGGAATCAAATCGGCTAAACGTTCTTTGGCGAGCCGCCCGAAAACATTATTGGAGCGGCGATTACGACGCGTGCTCGGGATTGACGGCCTCGATTGAGCACGAATGCAAAAGAACGCTTTGGCTTGCGCGTGCTTTGGGCTTGGGATTGGGCTGTCTGGCTGGCGCGTTGGCTGCGGTTCTGCACTCGATGAATTGGCTCACGTCTGTTCCGTTGAAAGAGAGCATCGTGCTAAGCGTAATTGTGCTTGGGTATGGAGCAGCCCGGCGCGTGATTACCACTTCCTGCCGCCGCGAATTGGTGAGTTTGACGATTCTTACCGCCACAAGTGCTCTCGGATCGGCTGCGGCTTTGGAGCATGTCGGCAAATTCCTGAAGCCCTGAGAACTCAATCAGGATCGCGTATACCGAATATTATGGATGGTCAAGCACGGCCGTTGGCACTTCGTTACTGGGGCAGTCATTTCAAAAACCCTCGCCATGCCGGCATTTTTGCCGCTGAAATCCGCCCTCTGGTCGCGAGAGGATGGCGCTATTGCATGGTCTTGGACCAAACCTCGCATAATCGGGTTTGGCTGCAGGAGCTTCAGGACCTTGGAGTGGAGTTCGCATACGAGCCACGCGCGCGTTCTAATTTCGATGCGCGAAATATCTATCGAGTTTATTCGTTGGCGCGGCGGCTTCGCCCGTCCGTCTTTCACTGTGATAATATGCACACCAGCCCGCTCATCGGGGCTTGGCTGGCGGGCGTCCCCGTCCGCCTCTGGAGCAAACGGGCTATGAGCAACCACTTCGGCGAATGCCGGCCTCCGACGCTCAAGGAACGTGTAGCTATTTCCACCCGGCTTTCCTGCCGGCTCGCTACCTGCACCATTGCTGTGTCGCAATCGGTAAAAAATGAGTTGATTGAGCTGGGGGTCCCCGGCTCAAAGGTCATTGTTCGGCTGAATCCCCGGAAATTGGGGGATGCAAAATCAGTTATAGATCGGCATTTGGTTCGAAAGGAATGGGGCTGCTCTGAACGTGATGTGGTGATCGTCAATGTCGGTCGCGCTGCTGCGGTTAAGGGTTGGGACATTCTCCTCCGCGCCTTTGCGGTTGTCGCGAAGTTAGAGCCGCGTGCTAAACTTGTCCTCGCTGGCAGCTTTCAGGGGGATGCAGAAACACAATTCTTTAGTGAATTACAGAAGTTCATTTCGGAAGGCAATCTTTCGCAACGGGTGCTGTTTCTAGGGCATGTTGGGGACATACGTTCAGTGCTGCATGCCTCTGATATATTCGTAATGCCATCGCGGTCCGAGGGGTGTGCGAACGCCCTGATGGAAGCGATCGAGGCCGGGCTGCCATCTGTGGCGACGCGCGTGGGCCACGCTGAGGAAGTTATCCAGGACGGAATCAACGGCTTCCTGGTTCAGCGGGAGGATGTGAACGGGATGGCTTCCGCCATCCAGCGGTTGACAACGGATGACAGCGTGCGATTCAGGTTTGCGAGCCACGTCGCAATTCCCGCCTGCATTCCAACTCTCGAACAATATGGTGAGAAGATGGCGGTTGATTACTGTTCGCTGCTGGGGCATAAGGAACTGCCGCCATTTTTGCAAGGTCATACTCCTGTCAAGGGATAATTGGCTAGCACTCGTGGGCAGTATCCATCTTGAATCTGCTTGGTTTTTGAATTTCGCTTTCACCGCCATGCAGAAAGTAAGGTGCTGGCAATGTCTCTGAAAGCATCTGCTTATCGCGTTTGGAATGCAGCACTGCCTTTTCTCCCCGGCCCTGGTCCCGTGGCTCGCGACTCCATTGGATTGGTCATGGTTCACGATGTGCATGATGATTTCGCCGGCAAGGGTGCCCTGCCGACAAGCACCAGCGTCAGTCTCAAAAGTTTTGAGACGAATGTCCTCGGCCTTGCTCGCACTTTTTCGTTCGTTTCAATGGATCAAGCGGTGGACATGTTGTCAGGCAAAGCTCCTTGGCGGCCGCGCTGCCTTGTCCTGACGTTCGACGACAGTTTGAAGTGTCTCGTCGATCTCGTGGTGATGCGATTGAAACATTGGGGTGTGCCGGGAACATTTTATCTTTCGACTGACGCCATCGACCGACAGCAGCCGTATTGGTGGCATCGGCTCGAATACGTGCTGGCCCATTCAAGCTCGACAGATATTTCTTTGGAAATATTGGCCGGGAGAACACTCCGCTTGAACCCTTCTTCCAAAACTTTTCGTGAACTGACCGGCCTATTGCGCTTGAGTACACCGGCAGAATGCGAACGTACCTTAGTGGCCATTGAGTCTTGCGTTGGAGTATCTCTTCTGGAAGCGCGCGGCGAATGTCGCTTTGCGGAATTGATGACTTGGGAAGATGCACGTTGCCTCGCCCGCGCCGGAATGACGATCGGTTGCCACACCCGCACCCATGCGAATCTCAATAAGGTTGGTGCTGCCGACTTGGCGGAAGAATTGCAGGGTGCCCGCGAGATGATCACCGCGAACGTCAATGCTCCCTGTCGGCATTTTTGCTATCCCTACGGGGCCTATTCGGAAAGGATTCGCCTGGCTGTGAAAGACGCAGGTTTCGCTTCTGCTGTCACCATTCGGCGTCCCGGTTGGAATGCTCCCGGCGAAGATCTGTTCCAATTGAAGCGATTTCACATGCACGAGGAGCCGTATTGTCTGCCGTGCATCATGTCGGGTCTCGGCCAGGTCATGACCCGGATCAAAGATGTATGGGCGACTCGCAACTGAATTGTTCTCATTTTCGAACCATTTAGTATGACGCCTGTGAATTCCGAAAAAACCTCCATCTGCATTGTTTCCCACAACTGCTACGGGGCGATTCAAGGAGGAAACTCTGGTTTCATCGGCGGCGTCGAGCGGCAAACCAGTCTGCTCGCGTGGTGGTTGGCGGACCGTGGCCATCAGGTGAGTCTCTTGACTTGGGATGAGGGTGGCGAATCTGAAGAAATGATCCGGGGAATTCGTGTTATCAAAATCTGTCGGCAGAAAGCGGGTTTTCCTGGTTTGCGTTTTTTTCATCCCAAATGGACGGCGCTCGTGCGTGCCATGCGCCGGGCGGATGCCGCCGTTTACTACCATAATTTCAGCGAGTGTGTGACTGGTCAGGTTGCGTTGTGGTGCCGAAATAATCACAGGGCCTTCGTCTTCTCTGCCGCCAGCGATGCCGATTGCGATCTCTCTCTGCCGGAGTTGCACTCGTGGCGGGAAAAGGTGCTTTATCGCTATGGACTGCGGCACGCGGACAGGGTCATCGTACAGACGCTTGCTCAAAAAACGCGAATGAACGCAAATTTCACCCGGGACGCGGTTCCGATCCCCATGCCGTGTCCTTTGCCGGCCCCGTCGAAACAACGAACGCCGGATGCCAATAGCAACCGGGTTTTATGGATTGGTCGCGTATGTCGTGTGAAGCGGCCCGATCGTTTATTTACGCTGGCGCGAGAGTGTCGCGAATTGGCTTTCGATTTCGTCGGGCCGCTTTACGAGGGAGATCGATTTTGTGAGGACATACGGCGGCAAGCTGAAACAATTCCAAATGTTAGTGTCCACGGCGCAATTCCGAGAGATCGGATGCACGAGTTTTATGAACGTGCCGCAGTGCTTTGTTGTACTTCGGAGTATGAGGGATTTCCGAACACTTTTCTTGAAGCATGGAGCCATGGTGTGCCCGTCGTTTCAACGTTCGATCCCGACGGCGTGATCGCGAAACACAATCTTGGCCGCTTCAACGCCGATCCAGCTTTGCTCGCGGATGCCATTCGGCGACTGCTCGCATCGCCGGAAGAATACCAGGAAGTTGCTGGCAATACCCGCCAGTACTATTTACAGAACCACACGCCGGAAGCTGTTCTGCCGAAGGTAGAGGAAATCCTTCTGGAAGCTGCCCGCTCAAAAGCGGTGGGGCGATCGCCGGCTCAGGTGGGTCCGAGCCTGGCGGCTCAAAATCCGTGAAGATAGCCCTCGTCACCGCTTTCCCGCGGAATCCCGCCGCTCCTTCCGGCGGCGTCGAGTCGGTTAGCGTCAATCTTGTCAAGGCACTTGCTGTCGCCGGCGGGTTGGAGGTGCATGTCATCACGACGGATCGCGGCTCGGATCAAACACAAACCCAGTCGTGGTCGGGTGCCACCATTCATCGTTTGGCAGCGGGAAACGGTTCTCTTTTGACTTACTCTGTCGGCCGCGGTCGGCGGCAGGTGCAGGAGTACCTTCGCCATCTGGCTCCTGATGTCGTTCATGCGCACGACACATACGGAATCATGGTCAGAGGTTTGGCACTCCCGCGCGTTTTCACCGTTCACGGATTCATTCATGAAGACACGAAATCGCGCGGCGGAATGGCTGCCTGGATGCGTTCGCGTTTGTGGCGCCGTGCCGAGATCGCGGGTTGGGCTGACCAACCGCACATCATTTCGATTTCTCCCTTCGTGCGGGAGCGATTACGTCATTTTGTGCGTGGGGAAATTCACGACATTGAGAATCCCCTTGCCGAAGAATTTTTTGACATCCAGCCCGTCGGGCGTGCGGCGACCATTTTTAGTGCGGCCGGGATTCGAAGACTCAAAAACACTTTGGGCTTGGTGAAGGCGTTTGCCATTTTGTCTCAATCACTGCCGCAGGCTAGGTTGAGGCTCGCTGGTCCAGTCGTTGAACCTGATTACGCTCGTGAGATAGGAGAGTTCATCCAAGCCAATGGCCTCACTGAAAAAGTAACACTGCTGGGTTCGCTCAATGCCGAAGCGGTGCGCCATGAACTTGGCGGTGCTGCGGTGTTTGCCTTGGTGTCTCTGTTGGAAAACGCTCCCATGTGCATCGCTGAGGCGATGGCCGCCGGCTTGCCTGTCGTGGCGTCCAACCGCAGTGGCATTCCTTATATGGTGCGCGATGGCGAAACTGGATTCCTTGTCGATGAGACCAACCCCGCCGGAATTGCACAGGCATTGAATGCGCTCCTGACGGATGCCCCTCTTCGCGCGAAAATGGGAGCTTCGGCCCGAAAAGCGGCCATGGAACGTTTTCATCCGCGGCCTGTCGCTACAGAGACGATTGCTGTTTACCAGCGTGCTGTCGCGACGTTTGCGGGCGGTGCTCAGCCTCAATCCCTTTGGGAGCCGCCGCGCAATTCACAGGGATTGGGTCAATCGATCCTGTTGCGGGTTCGCAATTAATGTTTTTGATAATATGATGGCCGTAATTCTTGCTGGCGGGAAAGGCACGCGGCTCAAGCCGTTCACAATGGCGATCCCCAAACCACTGCTGCCTTTGGGAGATGTGCCAATCCTCGAAGTGGTATTGCGGCAATTGGCGCACTCCGGTTTTAATCGAGTCGTCATCGCATTGGGCCACATGGCTCCCATCTTTCAGGCGCACTTGGGTGAAGGCCGCAAATTCGGAATGGCCATCAGCTATGTCACCGAAGAAGAACCCTCCGGCACGGCGGGAGCACTGCGATCGATTCAAGGCCTTGAGGAGAACTTTCTCGTCATGAACGGGGATCTTCTGACCACGATAGATTTTGGTGCACTGTTCCGATTTCATCGGGAACATCATGCATGGGGTACTATTTCGCTTCAGAAGCGGGAAGTCCGTATCGACTACGGGGTGGTTCATAGCACCGACTCAGGCGCATTGACCGATTACGTCGAGAAGCCCACGATCCCTTACGAGGTCAGTATGGGGATCAATGTACTCTCGCGCAACTCACTTGAATTCATTCCCGCCTCCGGCAAATACGATATGCCCGAGTTGATGCTGCAAATGCACAAGGTAGGCCGGAGAGTGATGTGCTATCGCCCTAATTGTTATTGGAAGGACATAGGGCGCTTCGACGATTATCAGGAGGCAAGCGCCGATTTTGATTCCAACCCGGAACGCTTCTTGCCCAAGCCTGATTTGAAACCTCAGCCTGCTCCGTCGCTGTCTTGAAAAACGTCCTTATAACGGGTGCTGCCGGGTTTACGGCGCAGCATTTGGTTAAGCGCCTGCGGGCGGAGGGAAATGTGCGGATTTGTGGGACGGATGTTGCGGCTGCTGCGCCGAACTGCGTCGAATTGGATGAGTATGTGCGGACAGATCTGATGAACGCGACCTGCACAGTTGAGCTTCTGCAGAATTCGCAGCCGGATTGGATTTTTCACTTGGCAGGGCTGTTTCGAGGCGGTGTGTCGAGTCTTTACGGCGTAAATGTTGTCGCAAGTCTCAATTTGTTCGAGGCCGTCCGGACCGAGGTCCCGCAAGCCGCTGTATTGGTCATCGGATCGGCGGCGGAGTACGGGACCTGGCCTGAATCGGACATGCCTTTGTCCGAGGCTCATCCCTGTCGTCCCGACGGTGCCTACGGCTCGAGCAAATTCTCAATGACCTTGGCAGCCCAGTCCTTTTTCCGGGCGAATGGATTAAAAGTCGTGATCGCGCGGCCTTTTAACCTCATCGGCGCCGGGTTGCCGGTCAGCCTTGTTGTCGGAGCGATTGTTCAGCGCAGCAAAAAGGCGTTGCAGGAGGGGCACGACTCAATATCAGTTGGCAACATTTCGAGTCGGCGCGACTTCATCGCCGTTGAAGATGCCGTGGACGCGTACGTCAAATTGCTCGCGAGTGGTAAATGGGGAGAAGTGTTCAACGTCTGTTCGGGCGAAGCGCATTCGATCGAATCGATCATTCAAATTTTGCTCTCCTTTTCTCCGGAGCCTATTCGCATCGTCGAAGACGAAAATTTAAAACGAGCGAATGATCTGCCGGTCATTATTGGCGACCCGTCGAAAGCACAGGCGTTTTGCGGCCGGCTCTCGCGAATTTCACTGCATGATTCCTTGCGGGCAGCTTGGGACGGGATTGGTGAAGCTGCCAGGATCGCGAACTGATTGGCAAATGTCTGGCATGAACTCGATTCGAATTGAAGAACTTAGCGCTTTGGCCACGGGACGCACGAAATCTCTCTTCAGCGAAGACGTCACGCTGTTCCAGGACGAGTTGCGACGTCAAATCGAGGGGAGCCGTGTGCTGGCGATTGGCGCCTCGGGCAGCATCGGGGCCGCTACCGTGCGTCAGCTCGTATCGTTTAACCCGGACGCGTTGCACGTTGTCGATCAAAACGAAAACAGTCTCGTGGAACTGGTCCGCGATCTTCGGAGCCGGTTCCAACCGGCCCAATTGCGCGATTTCCGGACCTTGCCACTCAAGCTCGGCAGCCCCATCCTGGTGCGGTTTCTAAACGAACAGCGACCCTACGATACCGTCCTCAACTTCGCGGCTTTGAAACACGTCCGTTCGGAAAAGGACTGTTATTCAATTCTTCAGATGCTTGAGACGAATGTGATTCAGCCACTCCATCTTCTGGAATCGCTCGCGCAGCGCGGCGGCGTCCGGCGATATTTCTGCGTTTCAACCGACAAAGCCGCGAACCCCGTGAATCTGATGGGCGCTTCCAAACGGTTGATGGAGCATGTCATCTTCTCGCGTGAGGCGGTTGGCGACGTCCAGATAAAGGTGGCTTCGGCCCGCTTCGCCAATGTGGCGTTTTCTGATGGCAGCCTGTTGCAAGGCTGGTTGATGAGGCTTGCGCACCGGCAGCCCCTCGCGGTCCCGCGCGATACGCGCCGCTACTTCGTTTCTCTTGAAGAAGCCGGGCAGATTTGTTTGCTGGCCGCTTTCATCGCGCCGGACCGTCATTTGCTCGTGCCGCGCTTTCGTCCCGATGAAATGCTCGAGCTTTCGCAATTGGCCGTCCGCGTTCTGGAACGGTTCGGTTTGAAAACGAAAGTCCTGGAAGATGAAGACGCTGCCCGGATGGCTGGCGCCGCCCCCAATGGTTCCTATCCGCTTCTATTGACTCCTCTGGACACCAGTGGCGAGAAGGCCTACGAGGAATTTGTCGGCGACGGGGAGGAAAGTGTCGATCTGGCGCTGCCACATCTTTTGGGCGTACGGTACTTTCCCCTTCAAAGTGGGTCGCTCTCGGAGGTGCTGAATCGTATCGAAGCGATGGTTCATTCGCCAAATGTTCCAGTAACCCGCGAAGCATTGATTGGTGAGATGAAAAAGCTGCTGCCGGAATTCCAGCACCACGCGAGTTCCAAATCGTTGGATCAAAGACTGTGAGCGCGGGTGTTATCGAGACTTCTCAGCCGGAAACTCCCGCTCAGAAGTGTAGTGTCACGGGCCGATGCCGCCAACGGTCCGGAGTTCTCATCGGGCCAGTCTCGATCGACCCCGTCGAGTCGGTTTCGGTTGTGAACCGCATGTTCATGTGCGGCCTCGAGGAGGACTACAATTTTCATTCTCTGGAAGCGACCCGCAGTTTGGGCACGACCCGCCAGTCGCGGCTGAATCTAATCAACGCGTTTTATCTCGCTCAGCAATTCCTCCGCTGGTGTGTCCAACTGGTAAGGCATCGGCCTGATCTGGCTCACTATGCGATCAGCGCCGGCTGGGCCATGGAAAAAGGTCTGCTTTTCTTGAGAGTCGCCCGCCTGTTCGGTGTGCGGACCCTCGGGCACATCCATAGCGGCGCATTTCTCGACCACTGGCGCCGTCTTCCACGCTGGCGAAAAAACTTCGCCTTGCGGCAGTTGAAGGCCTTGGATGGAATAGTCTTGGCGAGCGAATGGTGGCGCAAGGCCATTGCCGATAACATCGGTTTGCCATATCCGAAGCTGCACGTGGTCAATAACCCGATTGACCGGCAATTTGAAACAGCGGCTTTGCAAATGTCGTCGTCGCGTTCGGCTAATATAGCAATTTCTCTCGGTGTCATGGGACGGGAGAAAGGAATTTTCGACCTCCTCGAAGCCGCAAGGTGGACGAAGAGTCGTGCAGATTTTGAGATTCGACTGGCTGGTCCCGAGCGGGAGCCTGGCATCCATGAACAAGTCCGCCAGTTTGTCAGCGAGCACAAATTGGAAAAGTGCGTTGGAGTGCAGTCAAAGGTTTCCTGCGCGGAAAAGATCGAGCTTTTCCAAACCGCCTCCATATTCGTATTGCCTAGCTATTATGAAAACTTCCCGCTGGTCCTGATTGAAGCAGCCGCAGCCGGTCACGCCATTATCACCACCCCAGTCGGGGCCATCCCGGAGTTTTTCGAGGACGGCGTTTCCGCCCTGTTTGTTGAACCCGGGAAGCCTGATCAAATCGGCCGGGCGTTGCTCCGCCTGCTTCAAAAGCCTGAAGAACGCCTCCAGATGGGCAGGGCGGCCCGGGAAACCTTCTCCAACCGCCTGGCAAGATCAGTGATCATGAAATCTCTCGATCGCGTTTACAAAGATATTCTGCGCGACAGGCAGGTTGAGAACAATGCCGTGGAAAAGGTTCGCTGACCTTCAATTTCTCTCGTGCTCGCCTCGATTCGGGACAGCCTCATCCGGCGCGCGCAGAGAAAACATCACATTTTAGCGCGATTCGACAAACGCCTCAAATGTGGTACATATCTTGCCCTTGATTACCCAAATACAGATAACTCAAAACAAACTTCGGATGGAGCTCAGGAATGCATGGATTGTGTCCAAAAGGCTGACGGCCTTGGCAATGCGATCGGTCATCATGATGACTGCTGGTCTCTCCCTCTTCTGGAGCTTGTTCCAAGCAGCTCCCGTTTATGGTGCGACCATTGGTGCGGAAGCCTCTGTTCCGCTGCCTAACTCAGCCCTCTGGAGTACCATCGTAAATAACCGGCCAGGCGATGGCGAAATAGTAACGATGAATCCGCCGCAGTTCAGTTGGACCTACACACCCAATCCGCGGGAAACGACCGCTGACATTGAAGCTAAAAATTTCCTGTTTGTCATTGCCGGCGATCCTGGCTTTAGCAGCGTTGTTTTTAGCAATTTAACCCGGTGGAATTTCTATAACACCCTCGCGCCATTCACCAATTCGACTCTTTATTGGAAAGTGGGCTATTGTCACGAATCCAATACCAGTGCGTATGTTTGGAGTGCTGTCCGCCGCTTTACTATCGCCCCGAACGCGGCCGCTTGGGACCGCTCCCAGCTGGCAAATTCTGCCTACCTGAGTAGCAAATCAGCCCATCCGCACGTCCTTTTCAATGCCGGCAATCGAATTGAATTGTCGAACTGGTTACAGTCGGCTGAAGCTAGCTACTCTCGCAGCTCTCCCGGCAATACGCTTTTCGATGTACTCTATGGCCCCGGAAAAGGCTGGAGCATCATCAAGAGTCAGGCCAGCAATGCTCTCTTGCAAACATGGTGGCCAAATACTCGGCCGGGAATGTGGGTGGGGGCTAGCGGTTCGTGGCCCGGTGACATTGCCAATGTCAGTTTCATGTGGGCTCTGACCCGCAACTCCTCCTGGAGCAACGCTCATCCGGAGATAGCACTCACGAATCTGGCCCATTTCTTCATGACAAACGACGATGGCACCTTCTTTAATTCTGACGCCATCGCCAGTTCATCCTTTAACGCCACCTTCCGGGCGTTGGCCGTCTCCTATGATTGGTGCTATGATCTCATGAATGATGTCCAGCGCAGTAATGTGTGCTACGCCATCGCTATGCGCTGTCGCTACCTGCTTTGTGGTCAGATGAGTATCATGTATGACTCTAAGACGTACGACTACACCTATGGCAGAGGCGATCCGACTGGTCTTTACTCCAGTGGCTTTTACTGCCGCAATACCGCACAGTCCAAGTTGGGACACAGCCACGGCACAGACAATTTCTACCACGGCATGTTGGGAGCGTTGGCGGCTTATGGGGATCATCCCTGGGCGCGGGAATTCTTTGACATGGGTGTGAATTACATGCTGGGACCAACCTACATTTATGCCAGTTCTTTTGGAGTTGGGCGTGGCTACACTTCAATTCACCTGTGGGTAGAAAACCGCGCGATGGACGCTCACATTAATTACCTCTCCACCTTTCCTGAGTTGGCGTGGACCAAAAATCCTTTCTGGTTGAAAATCGCTGACTTCTGGGACAGGACTTTCCCGGTGCAGTTCACCCAGGGGCATGAACCGTGGGGCGACGGTGGCTACGGTCGCATTGATACTTTCGGATGGGAAAACCGGTTGATGGGGCGGGCTATGAGCTTGTGGACCGGTCAGGGCAGCCATCTTCAGCACTATAATCGCGAATGCTACAACTGGAAATACTTGTTGATTCACGATCCGAGCGAAGACAACGTTTGGACGGCTCCTTTCCCATACTATTTTCAATATACCAATACGGTCGAGCAATCTTTGACGAACTTGGCCGCTTGTTATACGAATGAAGGGTGGGTTGTTAGTTCTTCCGAGAGCCCAAGCACGGCCTCCGGTTTCACCAATGGAGTCGGTATTATTTATCAGGCGCGTCCGGCTGGCAGTGTCACGGGACATGGTTATCCCAGTGATGGTTCATTTCAGATTTGGGCTTATGGTGCTTTGGTAACCGATGGCGGTGGAACGGACATATATGGCAGCTACGGCCCATATCCGAAGGTGCCTTGGGCGCATTATACGCTTCTGGTCAATGGATTGGGGCAGTGCCAGCCGCAGCAGGTCCCGGTGGAGCCGTGGTATTCGCGCATTTCCGGTTATACCAACTGTGAGAGCTTCACTTACTGGGCTTCCGATCTGACTGGTGCGTATGCCCGTTCCAATTTTGTTGCGGGTGGCGACACTGTGCCCCAAGTGTTCGCCGGTTTGCATAGCGGAGGCCCCCTTTCGTATTTGTCCAACGTGACGCGTCAGGTGTTGTTTAACAGGAAGAAGTACTTCGTGGTTTACGACACAATGCAAACAGGGAACTTTCCGACGAATACTTTTTCATGGATTTACCATGTCCCGGAAGACACGCTCGCCCTGAACGCACAAACGATGGCATTTAACTATTCCGTAACCAACCAGTACACCGGAAGCAATATTTCCGTATATGTTGCTCATGTTATAAATCCCAATCTGATGACTGTGACCGATCTAACCGGCACGAGCGTTCGCAAAAACCCAATCACCGGTGAGAACTATTGGACCAATTCTCCCCCATCGAATATCGGTGATATTCGTAGTCGGGCCCATGCGCTCTGGTTCAGCAACCGGATTCCCGCCAATCGCTGGCACTTTATGTCGGTCATCTATCCCGTGCGACCCGGTTCTTCAGCGCCAAAGATCAACCGTTTGGATGACTTTACTGTTGGCGTCACTAACGGACTTGAGGGTGATGTAATAACGTTCGATCCGCGCAGTGCCTCTACTTTTGGTGCTACCATCATTATCGACCCCGCGTCCATGGGTGCCTCACCTCAATCGGGCGCGGCGCCGCAAAGGCCGGGCGGCATCCGTCTGCAGCAGAACCCGTAAGGCTTTGCCCGAGGTTTTAATTGCTGGGCCCCGGCGTGCGCGGTCTTGCAAGGCACGGCAAAGTCCATCAAGGAACGGTAATTTCTCCGCACGTTGTCGGGTTTCCCCCCTGACTAGACGGACAAAAAGAGATTTAATATGAGTAGCATATATCAGTCCTTGCGGGAGGAACTGCGCCAGAGTCCTAAAAGGTGGCTCATCACGGGCGCCGCCGGATTCATCGGATCCAATTTGGTCGAGACGCTGCTCCGTCTCGATCAAAAGGTGGTTGGCCTTGATAACTTTGCCACGGGACATCGCCGAAATCTCCTTCAAATCGAGCGGATGCTTTCCGGGGAGCAGTGGGCCCGCTTCTCCTTCCTTGAATCTGATATTCGTAAGCTCGAAGATTGTCAGGCTGCGTGTCAGGGGGTTGATATTGTGTTGCACCAGGCTGCTCTCGGATCTGTCCCGCGCTCCCTCGCTTCCCCGCTCGATTCTCACGCCGCGAACGTTACCGGTACGGCGAACATGCTCTTGGCTGCAAAGGACAATCGCGTGCGTCGTTTCGTCTACGCCTCCAGCAGCTCAGTTTACGGCGATAACCAGGCCCTACCCAAGGTTGAGGAGGCGATCGGCGACTGCCTTTCACCTTATGCTGCTACTAAGCGCGCCAATGAACTTTATGCTGGAGTCTTTGCACGTTGTTATGGATTGCAAACAATCGGACTGCGCTACTTCAATGTTTTCGGCCCTCGCCAGGATCCTGATGGTCCCTACGCGGCCGTCATCCCCAAATGGATCGCCGCCATGATTGCGGGCGAAGATGTCATGATTTTCGGTGATGGGGAAACCAGTCGCGACTTCTGCTACATCGCCAACGTGGTTCAGGCTAATGTCCTCGCTGCCATGACTGAGAATGCCGGGGCATCCAACCGAGTCTTTAATGTGGCCGTTCGTGCCCGAACCAGTCTGAACGAATTATACGAACTGCTTCGCACCAAATTGCTACCCTTCTGTCCGCATCTCGCTTCGGCTCGGCCTTGCTACCGCCAGTTCCGGGCAGGAGACGTCCGCCATTCCGAGGCCAGCATCGATTTGGCGCAGCGTCTTCTGGGCTATGCGCCGGAATACGCGATTGCCGATGGATTGGATCAGGCTCTCGATTGGTATCGTGATGATCTTTCTCGCGAAGCTTCTGTCTCTGCAACCGCGAGGTGATCCGCTGGTCAGTCCTGAGCGTGTATGTCGGAGTGTGCTACGACGCTCTCATTTGTCGATGATTGGCTGCAAGGACTGTTGACCTCAGCTGGACGACGGCGATGGTAAATGGTCTTCTTTTTCAATCAGTGAGCAGCAGCCGAATACGTCTTGGTTTCATGTTCGCTTTGGTGGGGTAAAGCCCGCTGCTTGTCCTCGGCGGAGCCCCAGAGTCATTTTACAAATGCAGAATAGACACTCCCCGTCCCGAATCCCGTGCCTTGACGGCCTGCGCGCAATTGCGATTGGAGCTGTGCTTCTAGCGCATGCCACTGGCACCCGTGGTTTGCCAGTTTTCCCCGGGTTTCAATGGCTCGGCAACATCGGCGATCTCGGTGTTCGCGTTTTTTTTGTCATCTCAGGCTTTTTGATTACGCACCTGCTCCTTGCTGAGATGCAAGAAACTGGAGGAATTGGCCTTAGAACATTTTATATTCGGCGAGCTTTTCGAATCTTTCCGGCATTCTACGTGTTCATCGCCTTCGTAACTATTTTTTGGACGTTACGAATCCTCAACCTCAAGCCATCACATCTCGTCTATGCCGCGACCTATACCATTAATTACATACCAAAAAAATCGTGGAATGTCGGCCATCTCTGGTCGCTCGCGGTTGAAGAACAGTTTTATTTACTTTGGCCGGCGCTTTTGGCGGTGGCCGGACTGAAACGCTCCAAATCGGCTGCAATTGCTGCTGTCGCCGTAGCCCCCATTTTGAGAGTTTGTATCTGGTATTTGCTTCCGGAAAAGGAATACCTGATCAATAGATCGTTTCCGACTGTGATGGATAGTATTGCTACCGGTTGCCTCCTCGCGTGTTTTCGCCAGCAACTTTGGAATAATCCGATTTATCGCCGCTTATTGGAGTCCCAGGCCATTATCGCTGTGCCAATAATCGTCATGGTGGCAAATTATTTAAGCTCTCACACTCGTCCTGATATTGTGCTCGGTCAAACCGTGAGAAATTTTGGCGTGGCAATTTGCATCGATTGGTCTGTCCGCAATTGGGAATCACGGATGGGGCGTATTTTAAATTCCAAAGCCTTGGTTTTTTTGGGAACGCTTAGTTATTCGCTTTATTTATGGCAGCAAGTTTTTTTGAACTCCAGTTCCAGCGCTATATTTTGCGCATTTCCACTAAACTTGGTTCTTGCTTTCTTGTTCGCCAGTCTTTCCTTTTATATTATTGAAAGACCCTGTTTGCGATGGCGTAGTCGTTTGTTTCCCGAATTCACACGAAAGATTCCTTCAAATCAAGTTTCGGTGACCGGGGAGGAGGTCCCGAGTTTTGGGGACAGAGTTAATTCATTGTTCAAGTAAAACGATTGTAACACTGAGACTGACTTTAATGCGCTGTGTTGTTTTAACAGTTGATTACGAGATTTTCGGCAATGGAACCGGAGATGTGGGACAACACATGGTCGATCCAACCGAACGCATGGCGCGGCTGTGCGAAAAGTATGAGTCGCCGCTCACCGTGTTTGTCGAAATGGAGGAGACTTTCGCCTTCGAGCGGCACGCCTCCGAGCTTCAGCGCTGGCTCGGTTACAATCCTTATCGATTGGTTCGCGGACAAGTGGTCGATCTTGTCCGCCGCGGTCATGATGCTCAGTTGCACCTGCACCCGCAGTGGGTGGATCATCGGCTCGTCAATGGTGAGTGGCAGTTGAACGACACCAAAGCAACAGTAGATAGCCTGTTCGAAACGGCCGAAGAGACGACGGCTTATATCGCCCAGCGAGCTGCCGCGTTGCAGGAAATGGTCAGTGCGGGAAATCCGCGTAAACGCGTTAACGTCTATCGTGCCGGTGCCTTCAGTGCGCAGCCCGGGCAAAAACTAATCGCCGCGCTCGCCGCCAATGGTTTCAAAATCGATTCCTCCGTCGTCCACGGGCTGCGGCGCAACGACGAGAACGTTTCGCTCGATTACACCGGCGCTCCCGCCGGTCACCAAATGTGGCGGATTGAGAAGGATGTTGCCGTCGAGCACGCGGATGGCCGGCTCTGGGAAGTGCCCATCGCATCCAAGCCGGGACGCCGCCTGCATCAACTCACCTACGGTCGGCTCAAGGCCAAGTTTTCCAAACACGTACCCCGCGCCCAGCAAAGCCGGCTCGTGAAGCAACTCGGCGTGCGTAAGAATCCAATTCAGCTTCTCAAGTTTCTCGGCCAGCAAGTGCCCATCAAATTCGACTTTCACAATGTCGAGCCACGCAAACTGGTGAAGTGGATTCGTGCGCTCCCAGTTCCTGCAAATGCGCTCCCCGATGTCGTCGTGTTGATCGGCCATTCCAAGGAGCACATTAACGATGTCGCCTTCGAAACTCTGCTCGGTGAACTGAAGCGGAATGGTGATATCCGCGTGGTCAGTTTCAGCGATATAGCCGCCATGCTCCCCTCCGCCGCAAATAGAATGGGGAGCGCAGGCGTCTCGGCTGCTCCGGCCGGCGTCTCGCCGACGGGGGAACTTGTCTCCAGGGTTTCTTAGCGATCGGAGATTTAAGAGCGAAGCTCCGCGTCGTTGCGGTAGGGCAGAGCTGCCGCTCTGCTATTTCAATTTGATCGAATTTCTTTGACGCAAATAGCTCTCCAGTGCATTCTCTCCTTGCACTGCTTACATAGTAAAAACCATAAAGGGTTTAAGATTTTACTCGCTGCCAAATTCGTTGAACTGCAGCCATACCAAACGAAACGTAAGCCTCCCGAAATCACTGAATCTAAAATCATTGTTCTGATTGCAGTGCTTTGAGCGAGCGAATGATGGATCTGTAATGGCAGATTTCGTCCTCTTCCCGCTCCAGCTTTCGATTCCAGTTTGGTTATGAAAGATCAGGAAACGGTTCAGCGTTTTATTCAACTTCGCGCGGCGGGCTGGAGCTTCGCCCGCATCTCCGAAGAGTTGAAAACCTCAAAACCCACGCTCATTCAATGGGGCCGGGTTCACCAGTTCGAAATCCGAAATCTTCGGGCGGTGGAAACGGAAGCGTTGGCTGAGCAATGCTTCCGCTCCCGGCGCGAGCGTTGGGAGCAGATCGCGCAGGATCTCCGTCGTGTGGAAGCAGAACTCGCCAAGCGCGATCTCGGTGATGTGCCCACCGCGCGACTGATGAGTCTTGCCGCGCAATTACGCACTGAAGCGAGTCGTGAATCGCAGCCGCTTCCTATGGCTGCTGCCGTCCGCGATCTCCCCAACGATGAACGCTTCGACTGTGTCCTCGATTGGCAGGTGTGATCGTCATTCGAATGAAGACCCGTGCGAGAGATAGTGGGGCAGGCATCCTGCCTGCCGATACCGGTACCGGCACATTCGCCGAACAAACTGGCGCGCCGGTCAATGCCGCTACCTGCACGCGGGTTTGCGCCGATCCTGATTTTTTCGGGGTTAAACCCGGTAAAAAATGGTCAAGTTTTGCCGCGAGATGAATGACTTTCCCAAAAGCCGTCGGCTTTACCGCCGAGCTGAACGGAGTGCCTTCCGTCCTTGTGGACGATCGGTTGTGGTCAGTCGCACTCGCTCTCGGCTTCGCTCCGTATGGCGCACCGTCATTCCTTATGACGGACCTTCGCTGAACGACATTTGCGCTCTACTCAGCGGTTATATTCGTTTGGCCACGGCTCACGAAAAGAGAACTCGTCCATCCTCAGCCGATCGTTTTCAACCACTCTGTTCCGCCGAGGAAAGCCGCCGCAAATTCGAAGCGGATCTGCAACGCTGTTATGGAACTCCAGCGGATTTGGGTAGCACAGGCGGCCCGCCTGTCTCGTTCGGCGACCCGCTGGACGCAATGGAACCGGGCGTTCGCTCGAACCAGGACATCCTCGCGAAACAGGAGCGTTCCGCGGCAGGGACTGGCAAGTCGTGCGCGCCCGCTTCCGAAAAAAAGGACCTCGTTGCAGTGCCGCTCGTTCGGACAGCCGATGGCTGTCTCGGATTGAACTGGCAACAGGCCCGCTAACGCTAAGCTTATATGGTAGGACGGCGCCGCTGCGCCGCCACGATTGCCTCATTGGACCCTCAACTCTCAACTCTGAACTCTCAGCTTACTTCCGCCATCCGCGCGTTCATTGGCTGGCTGGATCGCGTCGGCTACGACAGCTACGATCCTTACGATCTTTGGGGAACGAAGTATGGCCTTTTCGCGCGCCGTCTTTATTACAAAAAAAATCCCTTCGGTCTTCCGCTCATCGCTCCCATCGTTGCGGTCGAGACGCTCTGCCCTTCGTTGCGCACCTTGTTCGTCCGCAAACAACGCTTCGCCACGGCCGACGCCCAGCTTTTGCTGGCTTTTCTAAACCTTCATGAGTTGCTTCCCTCTCCGCCTCGAATGGGGAGAGGGTTGGGTGAGGTGTCGAAATCCGAAGGTTCTCAACCATCAACCATCAACCATCAACTTCCATCCGCGTCTCAACCCTCAACTCTCAACTCTCAACCTTCATTGATTGCCCGCGCCCGGACTCTCGCCGACGATTTGCTGAAACTCAGCATTCCCGGTTACCAGGGTCATTGCTGGGGCTATCCCTTCGATTGGCAAAATAATCGGGGTCTTTGGGTGCGCCATACACCATTCATCACGTCCACGCCTTATTGCTATGAAGCATTCGTGAAACTCGCCGAAGCCACCGGCGAGAAGCGCTATCTCGACGTCGCTGAATCGGCCGCTCGCTTCGTCTTTCACGATCTCAACGACACGCCGACCTCAGCGACGGCTGCCGCGGGCAGTTACGGGCCGCACGATCGCACATTCGTCATCAACGCCAGTGCGTATCGCGCCTGGTTGCTTTTCGATGCGGCGGAACGTTTCGGCATTCCTGATTATCGCAGGAAAGCCGAACTGAATTTGAATTTCATTCTCGAAAGCCAGCGCCCCGATGGCTCCTGGCTCTACGCGCTCAACAGCCCTGCCGAGGCATTCATCGATCATTTTCATACCTGCTTCGTGCTGAAGAATCTTTTCAAACTGAATCGCTCTCTCCGATCGGAACGTGTGCGCAAAGCCATTGACGATGGTTACGGCTACTATCGCCGCGCGCTTTTCGATTCGGAGGGACTCCCCAAATCGTTTGCCATCGTTCCGCGCACCCAATTAGTCCGGTTCGAGATGTACAACTTCGCCGAAGCTATTACGCTCGGCGTCCTGTTGCGCGAGGAGCTTCCACCCGCTTTCGCGGATGCGAAGCGATTGGGCCAGTTGCTCATCGAGCGTTATCAGGTTTCTGCCGGACATTTCGTGACGCGCGTTTTCCGCGGCGGATGGAAACATCGCTTTCCGTTTCTGCGCTGGCCACAGGCCCAGCTTTTCTACGCGCTCACCAATCTGCTGCGTGCGTTGACGTCTCCTAAAGCAACGATGGTGGCCCAAGGAAACTTGCCGACGGAATCAGGCGGACAAAGGCACCGCCAGGTTCACGAACATGTCTAACCGCTCTGCGCCTTCGCGCCTCGGCGGTGAATCACGTCACCGCGCCTGCTTTGGTCTGTTCACGCAGCACGTGCGTTGGGGGCTTTCCTGGCGCGGATGGATTCTGTCACTGGCCTGTCTCGCTCTCCTCGCATTCATCGGCGTGCGCGGCCTCCATGATTTTCTTGCGGTCAATGCGCCTGTCGGAAATGGCATCCTCGTCGTCGAAGGTTGGATCCCTCGCTTTTCGCTCACGAACTGTCTCGCCCAGCAAAGCAACTACTCGAAAATCTATGTGACTGGCGGTCCGACCCAATTGGATCACGATTCCAAGGACATTTCCGATACCTATGCGTCGGTCGCTCGCTCGCGCTTGCTTCGCGCTGGTTTGCCTGCGGAGAAACTGGAGATGGTGCCATCGCTCACTCCAAAACGGGATCGCACCTACACTGCTGCGGCCGCCTTGCGCGAATGGGCCGCAACGAACCATGTCGATTTGAAGGCCTTTGATGTCATCACGATGGGGCCACATGCCCGGCGCAGTCGATTGCTTTACGAAATGGCGTTTGATCACGAAGCGAAGGTGGGCATCATTTGCGCGACCAATCGCGAATACGATTTCAGCAAATGGTGGCGTTACAGCGAGGGCGTAAAGGAAACTTCGTCGGAAGCAATCTCCTATTTGTACGCTCGATTTCTTTTCCGTCCGAATGATTGAGCTGCGCCTGTTCGCCACTGCTTGATTCCTTACACATGAACTATCTCGTCACCGGCGGCGCCGGTTTCATTGGCTCACATGTCTGCGAACGGTTGCTGCGCGCCGGCCACTCCGTGTGGACGTTTGATGACCTGAATAATTTCTACAGCCCCGACACAAAGCGCGGGAATCTGGCGGACATCGCGCGACTCGGGAAGCCGTTCACTTTTGTCGAAGGTGATCTGACCGACGAAGCCGCCATCAATACGCTGTTCAAAAGCGTCAGGTTCGATCACGTCATTCATCTCGCTGCGCGTGCCGGCGTCCGCCCCAGTCTGGTCGAGCCACAACTCTTTCAGCGCGTCAATGTCGAGGGCACGGTCAACATCCTCGAAGCAGCGCGGCGCACTGGCGTTCGTCGCGTCGTCATCGCTTCGTCCTCTTCCGTTTACGGAGTAAATTCCAAAGTGCCGTTCGCCGAAAGTGATCCCATCTTCTCTGCCATTTCTCCTTACGCTGCCAGCAAGCTCGCCTGTGAAGCGCTCGGCCACGTTTACCACCACGTGTACGGTATGCAGGTTACCATGCTGCGCTTCTTTACCGTCTATGGCCCCCGCCAGCGGCCCGATCTGGCTATTCACAAATTCGCTCGGCTCATTACCGCCGGAAAACCCATCGACATGTACGGCGATGGCTCGACGGCACGCGATTACACCTACATCTCTGATATTGTTGACGGCGTCATCGCCAGTACGGAATGCCACAGCGGTTATGAAATTTTCAATCTCGGCGGATCGAAAACCGTAAAACTCTCTCGTCTCGTGGAACTGCTGGAACTCGCTTTGGGAAAGAAGGCGATCATCAATTGCCTGCCGGAACAACCCGGTGATGTGCCGATCACGTTCGCGGACATTTCGAAATCCGCGCGAATGCTCGGCTACAATCCCAAAGTGCGCATCGAAGAAGGCATTCCGCTCTTCGTCGAATGGCTTCGTCGCCAAAAGGATTTCGTGACCGTGAACTGAACTGGTTTCATAGCTGCATTGGTAGGCCAAAGCTGCTGCTTTGCCCGTTTTGGCGGCGCATGACGCCACCCAACCTTATGAAGCCGGTAATCCTTTCGCCTTGGATCTATTTCAATGACCTATCTCGAACTTCAGAATCGTCTCCGTTCGGAACCTAAAACATGGCTCGTCACTGGCGCGGCCGGGTTCATTGGCTCCAACATCGTCGAGCAGCTTCTTCGACTCGATCAACGCGTCGTCGGCCTTGATGACTTCTCCACGGGTCACCAGAAAAATCTGGATGAAGTCCGCGCACTCGTCTCCGCCGCGCAATGGTCTCGCTTCAACATGAATCGCGGTGACGTTACGAAACTCGATGATTGCCGCCGTGCGTCTGCGGGTGCCGATTACGTTCTTCATCACGCGGCTGTTGGATCGGTGCCGCGTTCCATTGACGAACCACTCTTCGCTCACGCCGTGAATGTCACCGGCACATTGCATATGCTCGTTGCTGCACATGAAGCAAAAGCAAAGCGTTTCGTTTACGCCACCAGCAGCGCCGTTTATGGCGATGACGAAAGCCTTCCCAAGGTCGAGGGCGTCTTGGGCGAATGCCTCTCACCTTACGCGGTCAGCAAATTGGCTGATGAACTTTACGCCAAAGTGTTTACGCGCTGCTACGGCATCCAGACCATCGGTTTGCGCTATTTCAACATCTTCGGTCCACGTCAGGATCCGAACGGCCCTTACGCCGCTGTTATTCCGAAATGGATTGAAGCCATGATTCGCGGCAATGAAGTCCGCATCAACGGTGACGGCGAAAACACGCGTGACTTCTGTTATGTGGGCGACGTCGTTCAGGCGAACATTCTCGCTGCGACCACGGAAAACCCAAAAGCGAATGGCGGTGTTTACAACATTGCGCGTCACAGCAAAACCAGTCTGAACGATCTTTTCGAAGTGCTCCGCAGTCGCCTCAGCCGGCATTACCCGCATCTGCGAACCTTGAAGCCGGTTTACGGTCCGTTCCGTCCGGGCGATGTCCGTCATTCAGCCGCGAGCATTGAAGCAGCCCAACGATCGCTCGGCTTCGCTCCTGAGTTCACTGTCGTCCAAGGACTTGATGCCGCCTTGAACTGGTATCGGCAGAATCTCTCGTGAACACCGCGGCACTGCGTCGGCTTTCCTTACATTCTTCTCGCGGATTGAATATCGGTAGAGAGAGGCTCTTTAGTCTCAAATGGTTGAACGCACGTGACTTGTTCTTGATGACGTCGCTCTTTCTACATCGGTGGCCCCGCGCGTGCTCATGGACATTGCTGCAAAAAAACTCCATCGATGAAAACAATCGCATTGTGTATTGCTGCGCTTCTGTTCTCAGCCAAGCTAAACGCCATTCCGATCGCCCAATGGACTTTTGAGACATCCGCTCCCACGACCGCCGGGCCGCATGTCGCGGAAAGCGGCACTCAAGCGGGGGTGGCTGCCGCTTCCAGCGTCGGCTTGGGGACGATTTCCAGTCCTGCTGGCAACGGTTCAGCGCACTCTTTCAGCGGTAATGGTTGGAACATAGGAGATTATTTTCAATTTCACATCAGCACAATCGGATTTGACAACATTACGATCAGTTGGGATCAAACCGGCAGCAGCACGGGGCCGCGTGATTTCATTCTTCAGTACAGCACCGATGGAAGCTCGTTCAATTCGATTGGCAGTGCCTATCAAGTGCTGTTGACTGATTGGGTTTCCGGCAGCTTCCACACTGGTTTTACGTTCGCGCCATCATTGACGGCGATTGCTTCATCCATCGCGAATCAACCTGACTTGTATTTCCGCATCGTGGACAATTCCACAACAGCCATTGGTGGCGGCGCGGTTCAGACGAGTGGCACTGACCGCATCGACAATTTCACCGTCAATGGAACATCTGTGCCGGAATCATCTCCCGGTTTCATTGGCTGGGTGGTTATTGTGCTCCTGCTTGCCGTTGGCTCGTGGCGTTTGAATTCTGCTTCATCAAGCAACTTTTGATCGTCAAAGCACGCCGTCGCGACCTCGGTCAGCGTTCACGTTTGGCTGACGAGCGTTAATGTTTTGCATGAACATGCAGTTTAACTTTTCGTCCAAAATGTCCACGTTCGATTCGCTGCTACGCATCTGAGCAAAAATCGCGCGCTAGGATCGTATTCTTCCGATCCCTTTGCGGAGACTACACTCGGCGAAATCGGGAGGTTATTCTGAAGTTCGATAGTCGATCATGACTCCGCTAACGCCAACTCCCTCCATCGATCCGACGATTCCAGCGATCGCCTGCAATGGCCAGCAACGCCGCAAGTTTTTCGTGGTTGCGGGGGTTCTGACTGCGCTGTTTGCAGTGCCATTGTATTTGCTGGTTCGTTTGGCGTTGCACAGCGAACTGCATTCGCATTTGCTGCTGATCCCATTCGTTACCTGGTTTGTTTGGCGTTTTATCGATTCTCCGACCACTCAGCAGCACAACCAACCTTCGCGATCAGCCGCTGTTGCAGTCGCGGTCGGAAGCCTATTCTTTTCTGTAGCGTTTGTTGCAGCAACCTACATCCGACATCGGCCGAACATTGAGACTCTCTGGCTGGCCATTCTCGGTTATTTGCTTGCGCTGCTTGCCGCTGCATTGGCCACTCTAGGCTGGGGCCGGCTGCGTGATCATCAGTTCGCGCTGAGTTTTCTTGTATTCTTTCCGCCGCTGCCTCCAGCAGTGATGGACGCGATGAGCCGGTTGCTTCAATCGGCATCGGCGGAAGCCGCCGATTGGTTCATTCACATGACCGGACTGCCGGTTTTGCGCAGCGGAATGATGTTTCAAATGCCCGGTCTGAGCATCCGCGTGGCTGAGGAGTGCAGCGGTCTTCGTTCAACGCTCATGTTGTTCATCACCAGCACACTCGCAGCGAAACTGTTCTTGCAAACCACTTGGCGGCGAAGCGCTTTGGCGCTCGCGGTCATTCCGCTGGGCATCGCCCGCAACGCCGTGCGCATTACCGCGTTGTCATGGCTCACGGTGAACGTGGATTCGGGAATCATCAATGGCTGGTTGCATCACCAGGGTGGCCCGGTCTTTTTCGTCCTTTCTCTCGTGCCGCTTTTTATTCTACTCTGGTGGTTGCGGCGCTCCGAATCGGTCCGTCAAAAACATTGAATAATCTATGCAAGTCTCTTTGAAATCCGGCTCCTTCTGCCTCGTTACACTGCTGATGGCCGCGCTGCTGACCGGCTGTTCTGCCGAAGCCAAACGCAAACGTCATCTGGCGCGAGCGGAATCTTATTTTCAAAAAGGCGAATATCAGAAGGCGGAGATCGAATATCTCAACGTGATGCGCCTCGGACCGTTGGAACCTCTCGTCGTGGTTCGTTTGGGAACAATTTATGACGAACAAGGCCGTCCCGCTGATGCGTTTCCATTGCTGAAAAAAGCAAAAGAACTGAGTCCCGATAATCTGGACGTTCGCTATCGGCTGGGCACTGTACTCATCAGTTTTCGTCAGCCGAATGAAGCGCGAGAGGAAGCGTTGTTCATTCTGGATAAGCAACCTTCCGATACCCGCGCGCCCATTTTGCTGGCGGATGCCGCCACCACGAAGGAGGCATTGATATCTGCCCATCTGACATTGTCACAATTAGCCGGTGGCAAAGATAATTGGGCCATTCATACGGCACTCGCTCAACTTGCTTTGCGCGAACAGAAAATTCCTGAGGCGCAGCGCGAAGTGGAAGCTGCGGCGCGATTGAACCCGGCTGCGCCCGAGGTCAACGTGCTCCGCGCCACATTCGCAACCCTTGCGAAAGATGCGCGCCAAACCGAAGCATTCCTCTACGCGGCTTATACAAATGCGCCGACGCGTTCCGGACACAAGCTGCATTTGATCCGGTTCAAAATGCAGCAACAGGATTTGTCTGGCGCGAAGAAGTTGCTGTCGGAAATTCTCGATCGCGCGCCGGATTACGTTCCCGCCTGGGCACTACGCGGCCAAATCGCTCTCGGTGAAAAGGACTTCAAGGAATGCGATCGCATTACGGACTCAGTGTTGGCGTGGGACCGGCGCAGTTATGAATTGCGTTTACTCAAGGCGCGCTCGCTCGTGCTGCGCCAGCAGCCGGCGAAAGCGTTGGAAGCATTTCAGCAACTGGATTCTCTCTTTCCTGATGTCGCTGAAGTAAAATACGAAACTGCCGTCGCTCAAGTTCAACTGGGATCCATTACCGACGCACTGAAAAATCTCGATGATACCCTGCGCCTCAACCCAAATTATGCGGAGGCGGCCATTCTTCGTGGAGAATTGCAACTCCGCACCGGTGCGGCGGAACAGGCCGTGGCTGGATTGGCTCCCTTTACGCGTAGTCATCCCAACGTTGATTCAGCAAAAGAGTTGCTTGCGCGCGCGGATCAATCGCTCGGTCGAAACGACGAAGCCTTGGCGATCTATCGCGCGCTCGCTGCCAAATACACGAACGCTCCGCAGTTCCATGAAAGAATGGGTCTTGTGCTTCGAAGCCAGAAGAAACCTGCGGAAGCTCGCGGCGAATTCGATCGAGCGCTGGCCGTACAACCTCTTTACCTTCCGGCTGCTGAGGAATTGCTCGATTTGGATTTGGCGCAAAAGGATTTTCCAACTGCGGAAAAGAGAGTTGCAGCGCAACTCAAACTACATACTAACTCTGCTTCCGCATTGATGTTGCAGGCCAAATTTCAAACCAGCACTCGGAAGACCAATGAAGCCATCGCCACGCTCCAAAAAGTCGTTGAAATCGCGCCGGAAGCGGCGGCGCCTTACGGGATTCTCGCGCAGCTTTACATCGGCTCTGGCGATTCGAAGCGGGCTTTGGAAACCCTGAAACAAGCCGTAAAAAAGAATCCCGCTCTTGCGAGCGCGCACATGCAAATGGGTATGTTGGAGCAGGGAACGGGCGACTACAAAGCGGCGCGGGAATCTTACGAGGAAGTCACCAAATTGCGCCCTCGCTTTGCCCTCGCCTGGAACAATCTCGGCTTTCTTCTCGCCGAAAATCTCGGTGCGGTGGAGGAAGGTTTCGCCGCCGCCTCCAAAGCTCGAGAACTGGCTCCCACTGATCCGTACACGGCCGACACGTTGGGCTGGATTCAGTTCCGAAAAGGAAATTTAACATTGGCTGTTCCATTGATTCGCGAGAGCGCCGCCAAATTGGGAAGCGACCCGGATGTGGCTTACCACTTGGCCATGGCGGAATACTTCGCCGGAAACGAACGACAAGCGCAGGACGCCAGCACTGCGTTTTTCGCCAATGCTGGGGAATCAACCCATCGCCGCGAAATTGAACGTCACATGGCTGTGTTGAATGCCAACGCGAGCGCTGCGACTTCCATCAAAATTTTGGAGGAAGCGCTGAAGGCAGACTCGCATGATTTGTTGGCCGCCATGAAACTTGGACGAGCTTACGAGAACGCCGGACAGGAGGCGAAAGCGCGGGATGTTTATGAAACAGCCTACCGTACGAATCCGACATTTGTGCCTGTCTTGGTTCGCTTGGCTTCTCTCTACGGCGGAAAACTGAACGATCTCTCGAAAGCGACTGAGTTGGCCAAAGCTGCGCGCAAATTGGCACCCAACGATCCGGAACTCGCCGGAATCTCCGCCAATTTGGCCGCGCGTTCCGGGGATTACGCGGCGGCACTTGCCCTCTTGCAGGAACAAGCGCGCAGCACTCCCGCCGCCGTGGATGGATATGATTTGGCCTTGGCCTACTTCAATGTCGGTCAATTCAACCGCGCCACGGAGCTGTTGGCAACTTACCTCAAAGCACCGGCGCGAAACGCTGAAGCCGCCAAATCCTTGCAAACGCTCATCGCCTTTGCTGACGGAAAGGTGAACCGAAGCGTTGCTCTCCCGTTGGCCCAGTCTCGTTTGGCTCGCGATAAAGCGGACGTGCCGTCCGCTTTCGCCTTGGCTTTGAGTTTGGAACAGGACGGGAAATTTGCTGAGGCCGCCGCAACGTTTGAGGCCGTTGCCGCCCGAGATAAGTTTCTACCGCAAGTCCATCGGCAATTGGCGCTGCTTTACGCCAATCATCTCAACGACGACGCGAAAGCTTTGGACCACGGCTTGAAAGCCAAAGAAAGGTACGGCAACGACGGCGAATTGGCGAAAGCCCTCGGGGCGAGCGCCTATCGAAAAGGTGATTATCGCTACGCCACGCAATTGCTCGAACAGGCAGTTACGCTGCGCGCCACCGATGCAGACTGCTACTACTTCCTTGGAGCCACTTACCACAAATCCAATCGAACGGCTGACGCTAAACGCGCCTTGAACAAAGCCGTTGCGCTCGGTCTGTCGGGAGCCCGTGCCAACGACGCCGCCGCACTTTTGAAGCAGATTTGAGGGTCAGGAAAATGTTAAAGGCTTTTACGCTTTCTTTCTCCATTAGATTATTTGGAACCATGGTTATTCTCCTTAAACCATCTTTTTTCAGCGACTTAGGCATTTCTACATGGGTGGCACATCGGTTGCGTTAACTCACTCACGGAAAGTTAGACCGACAACAAAAAACAAACATGAATATGAGAATGAATTTCGCTAAAACCTTGATGGCCGGCACTGCACTGTTTCTGGCTGGTGCAATGAGCGTCCATGCGACCGCTCGTTTGCGCATGACCGATGGCGTTGGTTCCGGATACGATGTGGATGTGACGGACAATGGCGCTGGCGATGGTGATCCCTTAACCGTAGGAAGCATCAGTGCTGTCGGCCATTTCGGGGTTTGGACGGTGGCCTCTTCCACTGGCACCGCTGTCCCGATCACAGGTTTCACTGGTTCTCCTGATCTGGATTTGAGCTGGATTGCAGTCAGTTCCGGTGCTGGTAATCTCACGATCCAGTTTACGGATACCGGCTATAGTCTCGCCAGCGCGGTGAATATGATTACTTCTTTGTCAGCCAGTTTGGCTGCGGTTGGTAGTACTGCTACCTTCAGCGCTTGGTTTGATACAGAGAACAATCAGTTCGGTGATGGCGGCAGCGTGGCCAACGTTAATTTGGGTTCGGTGAGTCTCTCCTCTCCTGGTGGTTTTATTACCACAGGCGGTGGCCCAATCTCTGGATCCGGTTCCGTTACGGTCGAGCTTGTGGTGCATCATGAGGGTGCCGCTAACAGCAGCGGCAATGGTGAAACTAAGGTTCCCGAGGGTGGCTCCACTGTTGCAATGCTCGGCTTGGGCTTGCTTGGCTTGAGCGTCTTTGCGCTCCGTCGCCAACAGACCGCCTAAGCTTCGGTTCTAAACTTTCCGGAAGCCCGGCAGACAACTGCCGGGCTTTTTCTTTTTTTAGCCCCTGCCGATTGAAACGATCGTCGGGAAGTTCCGAGCCGGGTTTCTTGTTTCACATCCCATCCTTCTTAACTCAATCAAAGCTCAGGCTCGCTTCGAAGCGAATGCGAACCGAGAAAGGTATGTCGTGAGAGCAATACTCTTGGGAGTTTAAAAACTGCTGCATCGTCGGATGTGCTTACAGTCTCAGTTATTGTATAAACGGATTTCGAATCCTTTCAATCATCGTCTAACATTGCTTAGTATAGTAATTTCAGGTGTTTGCGATTGGTTTATTGATTGACGTAAAACAGGATTAAATCCTTGGTCTGTGCTCTGCTCCCACGCGCGTTGATCTCCGTGAAATGACGGTGCTCGGATGAATCGCGCCGATTTGAGTGTTCGATTCGTCCGCAAAAGTACGGTGCAAATGTACCGTGCCCCTCGCACTCAAAGAGAATTGCTCTGCAATTTCTTAATTGAGAGTTTCACGGCCGATTCGGAACTAATCAGAAAAAATCGCTATGAAATTCAAAAACAGTGGTCGGGTCCTTCAGCAGGCGGCTTTAGGTTCTTTGATCCTTTTCGCAATGTCCGCCTCTGCTGCCCTCCAGTTGAAATTGTCCGATGGAACTGTCGCGGGAACAGTCGTCATCACGGACGAAGGACCGGGCGACGCGTTCCCTGGTGAAGGTATCATTCAATATATCGGCCCGGTTGGAGACAAGTGGGTTGTGGACGTCTCGACCGGGGTATCGAAGCCAGTCCTTGGATCGCCAGCCTCAGCCCATTTGGATCTGGGATCATCGCACGTATCCGACGAAGCCAATGCTCATCTAACCGTCGAGCTCACGGACACCGATTTCTTTGGCGCTGGAACCGCTGTAGCGAATTTTTCCGGAACTACTGATGGTGTTCTCTCTTGGAAAACTTTTGTTGATGCTGCCAACGCTCCCTTTGGTCACGGCACGCTCGTAACTTCTCAGGGACCTTTTGGTCCGCCCGGCTTTTTCGATTTGGCGAGCAACAATGTTGCTCTCGCCGGCCCATATTCAGTCTCGTACGAAGTTACGATTGACCATGCTTCTCCTGGTAGAAGTTCTTTTAACGCTGATTTCAGTATTTCTCCTCCTACTTGCGATTGCGTTCTCTCCATCACTTGCCCGCCAGATGCCACTCTTCAATGTGGCAGTGGGACCGGCACGAATGTTACGGGAGTGGCCACGGTCACGAGCTCGGGCAACTGCAATGCCCTTTTGACTTATTCAGATTCCACCGCTCCCGGCAATTGCGCGGCGAATTATGTGATTACGCGCACTTGGACGGCGACTCCGCAGACCTGCGGTCAGGCGGTGAGTTGCACGCAGACGATTACAGTTCAGGACACCAATGGTCCGACGCTCACGGTGCCGGCCGATGTGACGGTGGAATGCAGCGCTATCCCGCCGGAAGGGACTGCGACGGCGACCGACAATTGTGATTCCAGCCCCGTTGTTACCTATCTCGGTGAAACCAGGACGGGCACGCCATGCGATTATCTTTTAGTTCGGACGTGGAAGGCAACCGATGCCTGCGGCAATACCACAACGAAGAGCCAGAACATCACCGTGCATGACACCACTGCGCCTGTGCTCATTGTTCCGCCGGATACCGCAGTGGAATGCACCGCGGTGCCTCCCCTTGGTTCGGCTACTGCACTTGATAATTGCGATACCAATCCGGTCGTAGCTTTCGTCGGTGAAAGCCGCATTGATGGCAACTGCGCAGGCAACTACACGTTAGTGCGAACATGGACTGCGACCGATGTCTGTGGCAATGCCACGACGAATCGGCAAACGATTACAGTGCGCGATACCACAGCGCCGACAATTTCGTGTTCCGCAAATAAAACGGTGGAATGCGGCAGCCAATGGGACTTCGATGCTCCGTCCGCCTCGGACGCTTGCAGCGGCGCTACAGTTTCCGTTCTCAACACGGTCACGAACGGCACCGCCTGCAACCAGACCATCACTCGCACGTGGCGTGCAACCGATGGTTGCGGCAACTTCGCCGATTGCAGCCAGACGGTCACGGTTCGCGACACGACACCGCCGGTAATCAATTGCCCGACGAATAGTGTGATGACGAACTCACAGGGAACTTTGTTCTGCGGCTACACGCCGGGCGGTTGGGGCGCGCCACCGAATGGCGGCAACCCGGGACAAATTCTCAAAGACAATTTCGCCACGGTGTATCCGGGCGGGTTTGTGGAAGTCGGTATTCCTGGAAACAGCGGTTACTCGGCGAAATTCACTTCCGCTGCCGCGATTGAGGCGTATCTGCCAGACGGCGGCACGCCGGGCGCGTTGACGGGCGACCTCGTTAATCCGACGAGCACACCTGCGGCGGTCTTTGGCCAACATGTTCTCGCGTTGCGCCTGAACGTGGATTTCAGCGCTGCGGGCATTATCGGTGGCTCCGGCGGATCGTTGGGTGTTCTGGTGTTGAATGATTCGGGGTCGCCGCTGAACGGCATGACCGTGAATCAAATTCTTGCTGCGGCAAATACCGCGCTCGGCGGTGGGGCGCTCCCGGCAGGCATGTCGATCTCACAATTGAACGACCTGCTCAACAACTTCAACAATGCGTTCGACAATTGTTCTGCGAACGGCTGGGCCGTGGCACATCTGTTGCCCGGTGGCGGAACACAGGATCCGGGAACAGCCACGGCGACTGACAATTGTGATGCACATCCCGTCATTACCTTTGCGGATTCAACCATCACAGAACAGTGCAGTTCCATTGTCATTCGTACTTGGACGGCCACAGACAAATGCGGGAATAGCGCGACGTGTGTGCAGCGGCTCACGTTGGCGAAACCGAGCGTATGCGTGCCGAATACCTTCAGCTTCAGCACGGGCTCGGGCAGCGCACTGGACGGTCCGGACGGAAACGTTCGCGTTTTCACCACCAACGGTGTTTCGGTGAAGGCCACCGCGTTCAGCCGTATTAAATCGAGCGGCGCGTGGTCCACCGCTTGGCTGGGCCAATACTCTGGCGGCTTGGGAGTGACCGACAGCAGCGAAGGCGACGGCAGTAACAACGCCCATACCACGGACAACATCGATCGCGATAATTTCGTGCTCTTCGAATTCTCGGAACCTGTGACTATCAAGCGCGCGTTCCTCGGCTACGTCGTGACCGACAGCGACCTGACTCTTTGGATTGGTAACTTCGCTGATCCTTACAATAACCACCTCGCGCTCAGCGATTCAGTTCTCTCGAGCTTCTCTCACACAGAAGAGAACTTGACGGATCTCACCACGACGCGCTGGGCCGACCTGAACTCGGGCGAAGTGGTCGGCAATGCCATTGTCATCGCGGCGTTGGTGTCCGATACAAGCCCTGAAGATCAGTTCAAGATCAGCATGCTCGACATCTGCCGACGCGTCTGCACGCCGCTCAAACTGGAATGTGTCGGCGCAAGTGGCAAAGTCGGCACCGCGTATTCATCGGCTTTGGCGGCCAGCGGCGGTGTGGCTCCTTACACGTTCTCGGTTATCTCGGGCAGCTTGCCGCCTGGATTGACGCTTAATCCGGCGACCGGCGCCATTACGGGAACGCCGACCACTGCAGGCTCCTTCAGCTTCACGGCGAAGGTGACAGATTCCCAAGGCAATTCCGCCTTCTCCGTTTGCACTGCCGGTTGCAGTGCTGGTCCGTGCAACACCACGTTTGACTTCAGCACGCCGACAGGTTGCCTCGGTGTTTCGCAGAGCTATACCGCCGGTGGCATGACGATCGTCGCTTACGGCTACAACGTCTCCGGCTCGCCAGTCGCGGCCAACCTGTATGGCAAGACTGGTGGCGGAAATGAAAACGGTCTCGGAATGTGCGCTGAAATCGATCACGAGATTGATAAGAACTACGCGATCGTTCTCGACCTCGGCGACGTCATTGCCAAAGGCGCGCAGAATGCGCAAATCCGCATCGGCAGCGCCCAGCCGGGTGAGCCTTACAACATTTACGGCTCAACCGATGGCGTCACGTGGACGTTGATCTTGTCGGACGGCACGTTGGATTACACCTACTTCGCGTTGCCCGCGTTCCCGACCTATCGTTACATTGCGGTGACTGCTGATGGCACTCAGAACGCCGCAGCTAATGTGTTGATCGGTGCGCTCACCGTGAATTGTGCCGGGCCGTGCTCAATCACGATTGCGCCGCCGGCGTGCAACGGCAGTATCTGTGGTTCAGTGCTGCGCGATTGTGATGCGGACGGTTACTTGACAGGTGAGCAAGGCCTCGCTGGCTGGACTGTGACGCTGAAGAACAGCGGCGGTACTGTGCTCGCGACTGCGACGACCGACGCCAACGGCAATTACTGCTTCAATAATCTGACGGCGGCGACGTACATCGTCGTCGTTACACCGAAGCCAAGTTACTCAGTGACCAGTCCTTCCGGCTGCAATCACCAGCAGACTGTAAGTGTCGGATCTTGCCAGAATAAGACCGGTATCAACTTCGGCTACACCGGAACGGCACCGGCTGTGAACATCGTGATGACTGGTCCTGCCAGCGCCAAGTGCGGTGACACGATCACCTACACGTTCTACGTCACCAATACAGGTAATACTTGTGTTTACGGTGGGTTGACGGTCAACGACACATTGCTGGGCGGCCAGATATTCCACCAGACGCCAGTCGCGCCGGGTGAAGGTTTCGTGTTCACCAAGACTTACGTGGTGAAGACCAGTGATCCGAATCCATTGGTGAATACGGCGACGGCAGTCGGTGATCCTCCCGGTTCGTTGGCGAACGTCAGTAAACAGGTTTCTGTTTCCACGGCGATTAGCTGTAGCACTGTGCCCGGTCCGACGTGCCTCACGGCTACGCCTGGTTGCAGCCAGGTCAGCCTGTCATGGAGTGCTTTGTCGGGTGCGTCGAGCTATCGCGTGAAGCGCTCAACAGTCAAAGGTGGGCCTTACACCACGATCAAGACCGGTCTCGGTTCGACCAGTTACACGGACACGTCTGTGGTGAACGGAACGGTGTACTACTACGTTGTCACGGCCATCAAGAGTGGTTCGGAAACCGACAACTCCAACGAGGAGAGCGCGATTCCGACGGCTGGATTGCCCAGTCCGTGGAACACGAAGGACGTGGGAAGCGTCGGTGATTCCGGTGGCGCCAGCTACACGAGCGGCAAGTTTACAGTGGTTGGTTCCGGTGCGGACATCTGGAACACGGCTGATGAATTCCGCTACGTCTATCAGACTGCAAGTGGGGATTGCTCGGTTGTGGCACGCGTTTCAAGTATCGGCAACACCGATCCATGGGCCAAGGCTGGTGTGATGATTCGTGAAACCACTGCCACTGGCTCGAAGCACGCCTCGGTGTTCATCACTCCTGGCAATGGAGTCGCCTTCCAGTCGCGTAATGCCACTGGCGGCAGCAGTGTTAATGCAAATACGACCGGACCGGCCGCTCCGTATTGGGTGAAGATCGTGCGCAGTGGCAACACATTCACGGCCTACTACTCGGCCACGGGCAGTAGCGGTAGCTGGGTATCGCTGGGTTCGCAGTCGATTACCATGTCATCGTCTGTCACCATCGGTCTGGCCGTAACAAGTCATAACGATGGCGTGCTCTGTAGCGCCATCATCGACAACGTTACGGCAACGCCATAATTCGAATAACCGTTACGGGCAGCCCCTCGCAAGAGGGGCTGCCCAATTCGAATGTTGAGGGGAAAGAAAATAGCGCTCGGAGGTTTGGTCTTGGCTGGTGTTGGCCTGTGCGCGGGATTGCTCGTGTCTTCTCGATCGCATTCACGTCATCCTGTCTCCATTGCTTCGTTTTCCAAAAAGCCGGTCGTCACGGAAATTTTGGATCAAGCTTCTTCAGTTTCCGAACCGCAGAATGCTTCCAGTGAACTGAAGATCGCCGCGACCGAATTATCACAACGACGTGCGTTCGGCCGCTGGCTCGATAAGAATCTGCTCGCAGTAGATGCCTCACCGGACCTGAACGAACGCGTTCAGGGACTGCATGCAATCGCCAGCCAACTTGGCTTGTCCGATATTCCGGCGACTTTGGCTTTGCTCAAAGAATCCAAACCTCATTCCTCGGGTGCGGAACTCGCTTCGTTACTGTTGAATCGTTGGGCCACGAATAATCCGGCGGCATCAGCCCGCTGGATCAGCCAAAACCTGAACGGCAGCCTGCGCTTGGAGGCTTTGAACGGAGTGGCCCGCGCATGGTCCGCCAGCGATTCAGTCGCGGCGATCGAGTGGGTCAAACATCTTGAGACTCCAGCCGAACGGACGAGTGTTCTTACCACTCTGGTTTATGAAGTTGCGCGGACGGATCCTGCAGGTGCCTCGGTTTTGGTTCCGGAGATGCCGACGGGCAACAGTCGTGAAGAAATGGCGGCCCGCGTTGCTGCGGAATGGACAGCGACTTCGCCAGCCAAAGCCCTGGCATGGGCTACCGGGATGCCTGATGAAAATGTTCGCGATCGTGCTGTTGCCGCTATTGCAACAACCTTGGCTGATATAGATCCAATTTCGGCCGGCACAATTGCGATCCAATCATTGCCGCCGGGCAAAACCCAGAATGACGCTGTTCTTTCCGTTGTGCAGACTTGGGTGCAAAGCGAACCGGAAAAGGCTGCGAACTGGGTGGCTGCATTTCCTGAGGGACTTCTGCGTGACACAGCTCTTGAAGCCGTTGTGAAACTGTGGGCTGATCAGGACCTCACTACAGTCGGTGCCTGGGTCACCACCATTGCCGGAACGTCTGGCGCAGACAACGCAGTCGCTGCCTACGCGCAGAAACTTGCTCTTGAGTTTCCTGAAACCGCCGCGCGTTGGATTCAGGAAATCAAAAGCGATACCTTGCGCGAACAACAAATGGAAAATCTTGGCGAGCTCTGGTTGCGCAACGACGCGACAGCAGCCAAAGCGTGGCTTGCATCGAGTTCATTGTCGGATGCGGTCAAATCACGATTGCGAGGTTCACCAGTAGAATGATCGCGCCTTCGGTAAACTGAACCGGACGCATTCGGCTATACGGCGATCGGCGTTGGTGGAGGAAGTTTGTTAATGATCGGCTGCGCCGGAGTGTCCGCCGTAGTTTGAATACCAAGTCCTTCGCGCGACGAAGGCTCCATTTCGGCCATCGCCAAGTTGTCACTAGGTTCGGGCACAGCAATCACCTCCAGCGAACGCGACGAAGCCCGCTTGGCTGCCAAGCAAAGTGCCAATACAAACACACCCGCGAACACCACCCACACCACCGCAATGATCAAGACGATGGTCATACGTCAGCGCCTCCTAAACGCTTTGCAACAATCCTGTTGCTCTCGAGGTTGTGAACAACTTGTGAATAACAATCGCGTTCACTCGCCGTCAAGCTAATCCACAAGGAAAAATCCAGCAAATGAGCGCCGGAAGATTCCGTCGCTGCTCTCCGGCAATCGCGCTCGACATTCTGGCGGCATTTCGATTCCATGATTCCCGTCTCGTTGCGCGTTCATTCCGCTGGAGACGCAGCAACAGTTCACGCAGTCCATCATGGCAGATCTGATCATTCTCGTAGTAGCTGCATTCGCGACCACCTTTGTGGGATTGTGGGTCGCGTGGCGTGAGAAGCTGTCATTGTCCACGCTGGCATTCTCGGCGGGGATGCTTCTCCTGGGGATCGAATTGGGTGCTGCCGCTGCTGCTTTGAAATGGCCGTTATCAGAAATGGCCTCGCGCCTTCAGTGGTTGGCGCTCGCGGTCAGCCCATCAGTGTGGCTCGTCTTTGCCGTCACGTACTCGCGCGGCGATTGTCAGGCGCACGTCAGAAAATGGTTTCCCATCATCGCGACGCTCGCGGTCACGGCGATGGCCGTGGCGATTATTTTTGCCAATCGGCTCATTGATGAGAGCGCCGCGGCTGTTCGTCTCGCGCCGGCGGGAAAGGTGCTGCACGTCATTATGGTGCTGGCGGCTACCGGGGTACTCATGAATTTGGAGCGGACCTTTCGTGCCTCCATTGGCGTCATGCGGTGGCAACTCAAATTCATGGTGCTCGGAGTTGCCACATTGTTCATTACCCGCGTTTACACCAGCACTCAGGCATTGGTCTTCTCGGCTGTCGATGGCCGTTTCGCTGTCTATCACGCGGTCGCGGGAATCGTCTGTAGCGCTCTGGCATTTCTGGCTGTGACTCGCCGGCAAGGTTTCAAACTCGATCTCTACCCATCGGGAATACTGATTTATCGCTCGCTGACAGTGCTCGCCGTCGGTACGTACCTGGTGCTCGTCGGTTTTCTCGCGCATCTCGCGCGGTTGCTCGGCGGCGGCGCGGCGTTTTCATTACAGGCATTGCTTCTGTTAATGGCGCTCGTGGCCTTGGCGGTCGTGCTGCTTTCCGATCACGCACGAATTACGATGAAGCGTTTTGTCAGCCGGCATTTGCGTCGGCCGGCTTACGACGTGCAAACTGTGTGGCGCCAGTTCACCGAGCACACGGCCACGCAGGTCAATGAATCCGATCTCAGTCGCGCGGCCTGCAAGTGGCTGTCGGAGACATTCGATTTGCTTTCCGCGACGGTCTGGCTTTTGAACCGCACGACCAATCGCGTCACCTTTGCCGCCTCGACGTCGCTCAGCGAAGACACGGGTAACGAACTCGTCAAGGATATCGATCTGAGTGCGTTGCCGTTGGAAAAAGTACGCGCCTCTCAACGCGGGTTGAACATCGATGCGGATGCGGACGCGTCTTTAGAGCCGCTGCGCCGAATGCAGCCGACGAAATTTTCCACTGGCGGCGATCGCATTTTCCTGCCCGTTCGCACGGGTGACGAGGTGGTTGCCCTGATAGCGATTGGCGATCGTGTGGCGGGAATTCCCATGACGCACGAAGAGTTGGATTTGATCAAGTGCGTGGCAGGCCAGATGGCCAGCGATCTTGTGCGGCTGCGACTTTCTGAACGGTTGCTTCAGTCAAAACAGATCGAGGCGTTCCAAACGATGGCGACATTTTTCGTGCATGATTTGAAGAACACGGCTTGGACGCTTTCGCTGCTCGTGCAGAACTTGCGCACGCATTTTGAAAATCCGAGCTTCCGCGATGAAGCTGTAAAATCGCTGGCGAACAGCGTCCAACGCATCAATGATTTGATCAGCCGCATCGGCACGTTGCGCGAGGAGTTTCGGATTCATCCGACACAGGCTGATCTGAATGCGTTGGTGGCGACCGTGTTGCAGGACTTCAAGGGAGCCGACGATGTGGCGCTGGACTCGGCGTTGGGGGCGGTACCGCAAATGATGCTCGATCGAGAACAAATGGAACGCGTGGTCCGCAACCTCGTGTTGAATGCGAAGGAAGCGAGCAAAGCGGGCGGACGAATCGAGGTCCGCACCGAGCAACAAAATGGATTCGCCGTTTTGACGGTGAGCGACAATGGTTCCGGCATGTCGGAAGAGTTTCTGCGGACGCAACTGTTTCGTCCATTTGCGACAACGAAAAAGAAGGGCATCGGTATCGGAATGTTCCAGACGAAGATGATCGTCGAGGCGCACCGTGGCCGCATTCTCGTGGATTCAAAACAAGGGCAGGGCACTACATTCCGCGTTCTGCTCCCCGTCACTCATGGATAATCCCAAACCCATTCTGCTCATTGTGGATGACGACGAGAGCATCCGCAGTCAATTGAAGTGGACGCTTCTGAACGACTTTGAAGTCGTCGAAGCTGATGACCGTCCCTCGACTCTGGCCGCGTTCGCAAAACATCATCCCGAGTTGGTGTTGCTCGATCTTGGATTGCCGCCCCATCCCGGCGCTCCCGAAGAAGGTTTTGCGCTCATTTCGGAACTGCGCGCATCTGATGACGGAGTGAAACTGGTTGTGATCAGCGGTCAAGGTGAGAAAGAGAACGCGGTGCGTGCGATCGGTTTGGGCGCTTACGATTTCTTTTGCAAACCAGTCAACATCGATGAGTTGAAGGCCATCATTACGCGCGCCCTCAACGTGGGACGGCTCGAACGCGAATTCCGGAAAATTCAGCAACAGTACGAGACTGCGGGTTTCGAGGGCATGCTCGGTCAAAGCCAGGCGATGGAGCAGGTCTTCGCGACGGTGCGCAAAGTTGCTTCCGCCGCCGCGCCGGTGCTTGTGCTGGGCGAGAGCGGTACTGGCAAGGAAGTCGTTGCGGTCACGATTCACCGCCAAAGTAAACGCGCGGCGGGACCGTTCATTGCGATTAACTGTGGTGCGATTCCCGAGACTCTCCTGGAAAGCGAATTGTTCGGTCATGAAAAAGGAGCGTTCACCGGCGCGCACATGCAGCGTCCAGGCCGCGTCGAAACGGCCTCCGGGGGAACGCTGTTCCTGGATGAAATCGGTGAGTTGCCGCTCGCTCTTCAAGTGAAGATGCTTCGCTTTCTTCAGGACCAGCACATCGAGCGAATCGGGGGACGTAAGCCAATCAAAGTCGATACGCGGGTTATCGCGGCCACAAATGTCGATTTGGAGAAAGCCATTCGCGAAGGCAAGTTTCGCGAGGATCTTTTTTATCGACTCGCCGTTGTTGTCGTGAAGTTGCCGCCACTGCGTGAGCGCGAGCGGGATGCCGTCCTGCTCGCTGAAACATTTTTGCAGCGTTACGCGATCGAGAATGGCAAACGCAAGCTGCGTTTCACCAAGGAAGCGGTCGGCGCGTTGCAGCAATATCCGTGGCCGGGAAACGTTCGGGAATTGGAGAACCGCGTGCGTCGCGCGGTGATCATGGCTGACGAAACGAAGGTGACGCCCGTTGATCTGGGTTTGGAGCAAATCGAAACTGCGACGTCGTCGTTGGACTTGAAGGAAGCTCGTGATCGCCTTGAACGCGATTTACTGACCAAGGCGCTGCGAAAACACCGCGGAAAAATCAGCCCGGCTGCCGCTGAGTTGGGAATTAGCCGCCCGACATTCTACGAAATGCTCCAGAAGCTGGGAATACCGAAGCCTTCGGAAGAAGCAGCCGAGGAATAGCTGGAGCACCGCAGTCGTTTCGTCGCAGCCAAAGTGCATGGCCAGCATACAAATGCCGCCAGGCTGAAATACAATCGACTTGCGATGGTGTCTTGGAGCCGAGATAGCGCAAGTAGATGGCGCGCTCCGACCGATCGAGCGTCGCCTCGTAGCCATAAGACGCAGTGACAATCTCGACCACATCCAGGTTGCTCGAGTCACATGGATGGAGCACGAAGTCGCGACGTGTGGCTAGAAACTTTGCTAGCCGCGCCAACGAAATAGGAGCCGAAATAGGTAGATATTTTTGCTTTGAAACACGCACACGCCAAAGCTCTTAGCAACGACAGTGCCACGCGTTGGTTCCACAGATAGAGCGTTCCCAAGCGAATGAGATGAAACAAAATTGTAAATACTCTTTACTCTTCGAAGTCATGGGAAATCCGAACGGAATCAAAGCCGATTTGAAATTCAATTCCGCTAATGGGACGCGCGCTTCCTAGTTGCCGATTATCGAAGCCCGTCAGAATCGGGCCGAAAGGCCGTAGTGGTGGGAGCAAATGGATTGCAGTGAATCTAATCCAAACAGAACGCGAACTTGAAGATGTCCTGACTCAGCCGCGCCAGGACCTTGTCAATTTCATCCGCAATGTCTCTGGCACGCTGGTCATCCTCGGTGCCGGCGGGAAAATGGGGCCGACACTCGCTGTCCTCGCGCATCGCGCCGCTGAAGCTGCGCGGCATCCATTGAACATCATCGCCGCGAGCCGCTTCTCCGATTCTCGTGCAAGATCGTGGCTGGAAGAGCGCGGAGTAAAAACGATCGAGGCCGATTTGCTTGATCAAGCGAGCGTGGAGAAGTTGCCCGATGCGGCGGCTGTCATCTACCTCGCGGGCTTTAAGTTCGGTGCTGCGAAAGATCCGTCATTGGCATGGGCGATCAACACGCTGGCCCCGGCACGGTCCGCTGAACGATACGCGTCTGCCCGTATCGTCGCGCTTTCCACCGGAAACGTGTATCCGTTGATCAACATCAACTCCGGCGGAGCGATCGAAACGACTTCGCTTACGCCCGTTGGTGAATACGCCAACGCCGCCGTCGCGCGCGAACGTGTGTTCGAATATTTCGCCCGCAAAAACGGAACAGCAATTGCAATCATTCGACTGAGTTATGCGGTGGAGCTGCGTTATGGAGTGCTCGTGGACATCGCGCGCAAAGTCTGGGCCGGCGAACCGCTCGATTTGTCGAACGGTTACTTCAACTGCATCTGGCAAAGTGACGCGAATGAAATGATCTTGCGGGCCTTCGCACTGCCCACGTCACCGCCGGAGCCCTGGAACCTCACCGGCACGGATCAAATCAGCGTGCGTTCTGTTGCCGAAAAGTTTTCGCGACTGTTCGACAAGCCGGCGCGATTTGGCGGAACGGAAACCGACACCGCGTTTCTCAGCAATTCTGCGCGGCTGCGCGCTCGGCTCGGTCCGCCAACGACTTCGTTGGAGACAATGGTGCAATGGATCGCGCATTGGATAAAAATCGGCGGACGACTTTTGGACAAGCCGACGCGGTTCGAAGTGCGCGACGGAAAATATTAAGCCCATGCCTCACCTCCCGATGCCGAATGAGCGAGTGCTGCGTGCGTTGCACGATGGGCTCGTTATTCCTGCGCATCCGCTGGCGCTCACGGCAGCGCGCAAACTCGATGAACGCCGCCAGCGCGCGCTCACTCGTTACTATCATGCCGCGGGTGCGCGCGGCATCGCCGTAGGCGTGCACACGACACAGTTCGCGATTCGAGAAGTGCAACACGGTTTGCTCAAACCGGTGCTGCAATTGGCGAGTGAAACCATCGCGGCGTGCGACTTTCGTGAGAGCACGCACACGGTTCGCGTTGCTGGAGTCTGCGGGCGCACAGAACAAGCGGTTACTGAAGCAACTCTGGCGCGGGACCTTGGCTTCGATGTCGGGCTGTTGTCACTGGCCGCGTTGAAAAACGAATCAGACGAAGAATTGATCGCGCACTGCGAGATCGTCGCACGGGAGATTCCGCTGTTCGGATTTTATCTTCAGCCCTCGGTCGGCGGGCGCGTGTTGTCGCGATTGTTCTGGAGGCGGTTCGCGGAAATCCCAAACGTTGTCGCCATCAAAATTGCGCCGTTCAATCGCTATCGCACTCTCGACGTGATCCGCGCTGTCGCCGAATCCGGCCGCACCGATGACATCGCTCTCTACACTGGCAATGACGACAATATCGTTGCTGACTTGCTGACCGAATTTCGTGTGCCCGAAGCGAGCAGTGAAACAGTTGTGCCGCAAGTCACCGACATGCTGCTCGCCGATGAACCGCACGTGGAGGTCAGGGAGAGCGCGACTCAACCGATGCGCATCGTCGGTGGATTGCTCGGCCACTGGGCTTGTTGGACGAAGAGGGCCGTCGAACTGCTCGACACGATCAAGCGGGTGCGGCGCAAGGCGCGCATTCCGGCTGACCTGCTCGCACTCGGCGCGCAAATCACGGACAGCAATGCGGCGTTGTTCGATGCTGCAAACAATTTTGTCGGTTGCATTCCCGGCATTCACGAAGTGCTGCGACGGCAAGGATTGCTCGAAGGCATCTGGTGTCTCGATGCGAGCGAGGGACTTTCGCCAGGACAAGCTGAGGAGATCGATCGCGTCTGCCGCGATTACCCGCACTTGAACGACGATGAGTTCGTGCGAGCGCATCGTGACGAGTGGCTGAAGGGATGAACTTCTGCAATCCATGAGCACGCCGACACCACGAGATATTTTGATTCGCAGCTTCGTGACGAGGGACCTCGAGCGGATGAAACAACTGACTATCGAATCCTTCGCGGGCGTGACGATCGAGGAAAACATCGAGCAAGCGTTCGGTGAATTAAATGACCACGATTGGCGCTGGCGCAAAGCGCGGCACATCGAGGAAGACATCGCGGCAAATCCCACCGGCGCGTTTGTCGCCGAAGCGGAAGGTCGCGTGATTGGCTATGTCACGACAGTCATCGACAGAGTGGCGGGCAGAGGGCGCATCCCCAATCTTGCGGTCGCGCCTGATTTCCGCGGCGCTGGACTCGGTCGCAAACTGATCGAGCGCGCGCTCGACTATTTTCGCGCGGAAAAACTTGCCTACGCGATGATTGAAACGATGGCACAGAACGACGTCGGCCAGCATCTCTATCCCGCGTGCGGTTTCGTGGAAGTCGCGCGGCAAGTCCACTTCGCGCGAAAGTTGTAATGGCATTCGGTGCTTTGCGAACACGTCAGCGCTTCGCCTGTCCGACAACGTTCGTGCTGAACTCGATGAACGCGAAGCACTCGGGAATGTGTGAATCCCAAATGCCATGGCGCGTCCACACCCAGCCGCCGGAATCCTTCGCCGGCGCTTGTGCCTTGTAGGTGTTAAATCGTGAGAAATCCATGCGCCAAACGTCGCCATTCTTCGGCGGCAACGCGCGCCCATCCGTCGCGAGCCATTTCATTTCCCGCCACGGAAACGCCAGTTCGACCGTCCAGCCTTTGTCCACGTCGCTGTCGTCATTCACCGTGCCGTCGATGTGCACCGCCGTCCTCTTCCCCGGAAAACTCCAATCGAAATTTCCCATTCGCCCGCCGCGAGGATGCGTTTTGAAATCCACGCCGTTGAACGGTTTGAGCTTCGAGCGCGCGAACTCCGGCGCTTTTGAAAATCCGCTCTTCTCGTAAGCATCCTCCCAAATGAAAAAGACTTCGTAACATGTGTTGAAGGCGTTGATCTCGAATTCGTAGTAGGCATCGCGCCCCGCGATGAAAAATTCCACATCGTTGTCGTAATAGATCGTGTCGTTGTGGTTTGTGAACTTCGCGTGCAAGTGCGGTTCCTCGACCCGATAACCGAGATAAAGATTTTCGTCGTCCCACACCACCGTCGCGCGCGTTTCGTGCAGCGTGGGTTTGCCGGTGAGAATGTCCACGAACCGCGGCGAAGCCGGCGCACTTTGCCAGACCGGTTCATCGAGTTTTCCGTCCACGCGAATGCGGCCCGCCGCGCGATACGCCGTGCAGCGCGCAATTTCATTTGTGGGGCAGGGGAACTTCCAGCCTTGCGCTGCGGCTGATGACGTGAGCAGCAGCACTACGGCGGCGAACGTGAACAATAGTTTCATTTAATAAACGCGAAGAACTGCTTCGTGGATCACTCACGAACCGCGAGCCGCCCCGTTTTTGTATCTTTGCCGACTTCGAAACTCGCGGTGAAAGCCAGCTCCGGATCGCCGCGGCGCGCCAATGTTTCCGCGAGCGTTCGCAAACTGGGCGCCAACGTGTGCGTTGTCGTCGCGCCGTTCAATTCCACCTGCACCGGCTTGCTGAAATCGACTAACCGCGAATCACACAGCACTGTCGCCGCCACCACGTTGCTGTTGGCGGTGACCACGAATCGGTTGTCGCGGCAACTGGCGAGGATTTCCTGTTTCTTGGAAGGCTGCGGCACACGCAACCAAAAGAAATCCGACACGACTTTGTCGGTCATCAGCCACGTGAGTTCGCGCGGTACTGGATTGCGGACGGCCCGATACATTTCTTTGATCTTGTCGCGGTCGGGCAAACCGGGATGCCCAAAGCCTTCTTTGATCTCAACCTTTACCGGATAAATGTCCGTGCGATCACCGCGCAGCTTTTCGATTTCGTCTGCGAATTTCCGATCACGATCGATGCGGCCATACATCGTATCTTTGTCCCCAACCATGCAGGTGAAGATCGTATTGCGCAGTGTCTTTGCTGTCGTCTCGCCGTCGGTGGGCGCGGCCGCGCTCGCGTGAATGGCAGCGAAGCGGTCCGGAATTTTCGGTCCAATCGCAAATGCGCCGTAGCCGCCGTGCGAGTAACCCATCAGAAAAACTTTATTGGCATCGACCTCACCGAACAGCAGGAACTGCTCGATGAGATTCGCGATGAGCGGATAAACATAAACGTCGTAAAATCCATTCCACGTGTCGTTCGGTGCGCGCAACGCGAGATAAATGTATCCGCCTTGTTCGGGATGATCGCGGTAGTAGCGCTTCATGATCTCCCATTGGCTGTCGTTGACCTGCTTGGGCGCACCACCGCCGCCGTGCATCGCAATGAACAGCGCCCAGCCATTGGTCGGTCGCGTGCCCACTGTGCGAACTGTGTAAGGGCTGAGATGCTTGTCGAACCGCACTTGCTTCGCATCAAAGTCCTGTTTCATCGACTCGTGAATTGGCGCGCTGCGATACACTTCCCACGCAGCAGCACGCACGGCTGGCTCGTTCTCGCGCAAAAGTTTTTCAAGATTGGCCGCGAAATGAAAACGGCCTCGTTGTTCTGAACTGGCCGTGAAAAATTGCGTGAACGCTTTCTTCAGTGTCGCAGACTGATCGTTCTTGAGTGGGTTCAAGATCGGCAGCGGTGCGTAACACGCTTGCGATGGCAGCACGAACGCCAGCGTCTCTGTCATCGTAATCGTGACCAGTTCCTGTGCGTTTGTGCCCGCGACGAAATCGCGCTGCGCTACGCGTCCATCGAACGATGCAGTCAGATGATACTTGCTTCCGGGAGTCACTTCGAACGCGAGCAGGTCATTCAGATCGGCGCTCTCGCCTTTGCTCATGTCTTCGATGACGCGACCTGGGTTCGAAGCTTCGTTGAAACGAACGCGCGCCACGACGCGTTTGCCCGCCGGTGCGTCGAGCACTTTTACGAGCAAGCGCACTTTGTTGTTGGTCGCGGGCAACGACTTCGGTGTGTAGCGGTCGGTGACGTTCACGGCTGCAACCGAAGTGTCGTCGGGCGACCAGACCAGCGGGAACGCCAGTCCTGTTTGCTTGAAACTCGTCGCGTAAATCGCGTGCTGCGGAACATCTCGCTTGGCTTGCGCGGCGTCGTGAACGAACCAGCCGCGATCGAGTCCTTTTTTGTCCGGCTCCGCTGCGCCGGTGAAATGCCAATCGCCGTCCCACACTTCCACCCAGGTGTGATTACCTCGCATGTTGGACCACATCGGCGTGCCGGCGACTCGTGCGGGCACGCCCACGGAGCGACAGGCGTCCACGAGCAGGATCGAAAGTCCGGTGCAAGTCGCTTTGCCACTTGAAATGGTTTCCGTGGGACATTGATCGGGACGTTTGCGATCAGTGGCGTAGCGAACCTTAAGCAGCGGAAAAATTTTTTGGTTCAGACGCTGCGCGGCTTCGCCCGGGGTTTTGCAGTCGGCGATCAATGGCAACGAAATCGCGCGCAACCTGGCGCGCCAGGCCTCGCGCTCCTCATTCACGCAAGCGTAAGGCAGCACATCATTGAGGAAAATTTGCTTCGGCAATTGATCCCGCCACGGCGAGGTGGACCACGCTTCATACGCGCCGCGAACATTCTCCAGCAGATAATCAGCGCTGAGCTGGCGCGCGTCGCGTTCCGGCATGTTCTCGATCAAGAACTGCAAACCTTCGCGTTGCGCGGCCGGCACGCGCCTCAATGCGCGGACGAGTTGGGCGCGATTCGTGCCGGCGGCGGTCAACTTCTGTTCGACGGCGGTTGACCATTGCAGCGTCGAAGCGGTGACCGCAGCGGATTTTTGCGGCGATGATTTTGCGCAACCGGCAACGATCAGCGCCGCACAACTTGCCAAAAAGAAAACTCGCGGAAGCATGGCGCGGATATTTGCAGAACGACGCGGAGAAGACAGGACGAAATCGAAAAGTTGCGCGGCGAATTTACCGCGGCTGACGGCTCACTTCGAAAACAGCGAGGCAAGCTTTCGCGGTCGCGGGATCATTCAAACACAACGCACCTTCTCGAATTCTCGCCACCGGCTCTCCTTCGAGCCTCAACGGAAATTGCACGCTCAACGCGCGGGCGTATTCGACGAAGCTCACGAAACCTTCCCGCTCCACGGTTGCCCGATTGACCAATCGAAAGACGCCGTAACTTCCAGGCGCCGTTTGTTTCATCAGTTCCAGCGTCAATCGGCCCATGGTGTAGCGCGAATTGATTTCAACAATTGGCTTCAGCCGGCAATGACCATCAGCGTCGCGATACACAAACACATCGATGCTGAGCGGCCCGATGTACGCGACGCGTCGAAGTTCGGTTTCGAGCAAAGAAAAAATGTCGGCATACAGGCGTTGCAATCGCGACGAGATTTCCGGCACGCCATGGAATGCAGCAGTCACGGCGGAAGGGATGCGACGGTCGTAATGCGGCGTGGCGGTGTTGGCGTGAAACTGTCCTTTGCGATCGTTGACCAGGCCAGTGTAGCCGCGCAGTTTCAAACCTCCTCGCGTCATTTCCAACTGCACCGAGAAATCACATTCGCGTTCGAGCCACGGCTCGACGACGACTTGCCGACCATCGTTTAACGCATCCGCGATCCAACGCCGTTGCGCATCGAGCAACTCCGGCTCCCAAAGACGAATCGAGTTACGACCGGCGAGACCGAGCGCTTCCTTCACGACAATCCTGTGATGATTGCGCGCGCGAATCGCATCAATGGCGGACAGGACCGCTTCGATAGTGTTACAGGCGACTCCGACTTCCGCGGCGCTGCAAAGCCATGACTCTTCCGGCCAGCGAGACAGAACTTTTTTCAGGAACGCGGCGCTCCAGGCTTTGGAATAAAGTTGCGCGATGTTCTCGTTGAAATACTCAGCAGCCGATTGTTTTTCACCGGTGACATTGGCCATGAGCGGTTCCAAAAGCTCAACACTGTCCGGCGCCCACGCCCACGGACGCAGCCGTTGGATCTTTCTCTGAAGCAAATTGCTCGCGAAATCGATCCGGCCATTCTTCAACTCGACGAATTCCGGCAACGCAAAGCCCGCGTGTTTGATTCCGCTCAGAAATTCGACAGACGGCCGCGCCGGGACGAGCACGATGTCGTCCTGCCGGCAAAGAAACTGCGGTAGGTTCGCAAGATCACGCGCGAGTTGGGCCTGGTGTTTGACCGGTGTGAACGAAGTGCCGAGCGCGATGCGTCCCTCTGCAAGCGGGTTGAAAAAGAACACACTCGGCGTGCGGCCTTTCGATTGCGAAAAAACATCAAGCTCAGCGATGAAGCGCGGATCGAAACCGGCGGCACGCCGGCCCTCGATATTCAGCGCAATGCCTTTGGCACGCTGCGGTGACAAAGGAAATTTCAGTTGGCGGCAAAATGCTTCCCAGTCGCTCTCGTTCGGATTCTTCCAGCGACGAAACCATTTCAGGCCGTAAGCGACGTGCGAAATTTCATCGCGATGAATTTTCTCGAGCAACGCGGCGGTCGCATCATCTCCGATTGCTGCAAAGCCGCGCGAGAAGTGGCGGGCGAAATCGAGATTCGCCTGCTCGAACGTGAGGCTAAGACCCGCGACGTAGTCGAGCGGATTCGTCATCGGAGAAACCACGCGCCAGAAATAACCGCTCACCGGCAATTCACCGAACGCGATGCCGCACTCGCGCATCCGTGCGATGTAGAGCCGCGTGTGTTCCTGCTCGTCCTTGAGTGTCTGCAACACGCCGCGTCGAAAAGCCGCGGGCGCATCGGGAAAACGCAACAGTACGAGCGCCATCAATTCTGTCGCGAGCAGTTCGTGGTTGGCAAAAAAATGCAGCAGCCGGCCGCGTTGATCTTTTTTGTCGAGTTGATGCACGCCAGGAAACTCTGAACGCGTTGAGCCAGCCTTCTTGAATTGCAACTCCGCGGGACGTCCGGGCGTATCCGGCGTAACAATGGTTGCGCCGGGGCGTTCGTCCGTCAGCAGATTCGGACACTGAAGTTTTTCCTCCAGTGTCGTCGCGAACAGAATTCGCTCAGCCAATTCACGCAGTTCCATTGAACGGGGAAAACTTGCCAGCGAACGTGCGGGATGGCGACACCTCTTGGAGGTAATGGCCTACGGCCAATCGTGAGTGGCACAGGCGAGAAATAACTCCTTGCAACGAAGTGCTTCGCTGCTAACTTCTGCGCTCCTTAAATCTGGAACAGGATTTTTATGGCACGAATTTGTGAATTGACCGGCAAAGGCCCCATCAAAGGCAGCCACATCTGGCGCAGCGGCAAAGCCAAGAAAAAAGGCGGTATCGGCACGCACGTGACGGCGATCACCAAGCGCCGGTTCATGCCGAACCTTCAGCGCGTCAAAGCTGTAATGCCGAATGGCGAAGTGCGCTACATCCGTGTCGCGGCCAGTGCCATCAAGAAAGGCCTGGTCACCAAAGCGCCGCGTCGCACCTGGAAGAAAGAAGAAGCGAAAAAGGCGGCGTAAGGTTTCGAATTGGATTTTCGCAGAGCGAGGTCGTGAGACCTCGCTCTTTTTTTTGTGCAGATTCAGTTCGGACTTGGTTCGATTCTTTCTCTGCGCGATAACGACTTCGATCGTGAATCCGTTGCCGGAATTTATTGTTGATCCCCAGTCAGCCGCGCCTGTGTTTGCCACCACGCACTGGACTGTGGTGCACGCGGCCGGCGAGGAAATGGACTCCGAGGCCGGCGAGGCGCTCACCAAACTTTGCCGCAGCTATTGGTATCCGCTCTACGCTTACGTGCGACGCCAGGGCTGCGATGCACACGAAGCCCAGGACCTCACGCAGGAATTTTTCGCGCGGTTGCTTGAGCGCAATTACTTCAGTGCGCTCGACCGGCGCAAAGGCCGCTTTCGTTCCTGGCTGCTCGCGTCCATGGAACATTTTCTGGCCAAGCAATGGCGCGACGCGCGGCGACTGAAACGCGGCGGCGGGCAGAAAATTCTTTCACTCGACGAGCAAACGGCCGAGCAGCGTTACAAACTTGAACCCACGGAAACGTTGACGGCCGAGCATTTGTACGAGCGGCGTTGGGCGCTCACATTGCTTGAACAAACGATGCAGGCTTTGCGGGCTGAATTTGCCTCAGCGGAAAAGTTGCCCCTGTTCGAACGCCTCCAGGTTTTTCTTACCAGCGAGCGGAGCGGCGAGACTTACGCTGAGACGGCTCGCGCGCTGAACATGACCGAAGGCGCGGTGAAAGTGGCCGTGCACCGTCTTCGCCAGCGCTATGGTGAATTGGTGCGTTCGGAAATCCGCAACACCGTTTCCACGGCGGAGGAACTGGAAGATGAATTGCGTTACCTGCTCTCCGTGCTCGCGCGATGACTCGCGTTCGCTTTAACGCCTGCCCGCCAGTCCGCACCTTTTCACTTTTCCGCTTTCTCCCACGGCGCTGCATTCTTTTTTTCCGGCCCACGATCATGTTCGTGCGCGGCTTGCTGTCGCTTTTCCGCCCGCTCTTCCTGTTTGGATTTGCGCGCGCCACACACGCGCTCGAACTCCTCCTGTAATTTATCGAGGTCATCGTCGCTCATCTCTTCGAGGTTCACGAGTTTGTTGCGCGCTCCTTTCAAGGCGCGAATCAGTTCGTCGAGCTTGAGATGCACGGCGCGCGCATCGCGGTTCTGCGTATTCTGAATGAGGAACACCATGAGAAAAGTGACGATGGTCGTCCCGGTATTGATGACGAGTTGCCAAGTGTCCGAATAGTTGAACATCGGCCCCGTTAAAGCCCAGCCGATGATGATCAGGCACGCGAAGGCGAACATCCAGGGCGAGCCGACGAATTGAGAAGTGCCGTGGGCGAATTTCCGAAATCGTTCCCGCCATGTCGGTGTTTTCTTTTGCTCCCCGTTCATAATCCCCTTGTGTGGACAATCTAACCGCGCCCGTCGCGCGTTCAACTGCCCGAACGCTGAGGCGAGTGTTGACTTGGTGGCGCGACTATTTACGCTGCGCGCGATGCAACCCCGCAGGCGCGCCACCGTTTTCAAAATTGTTCCAGCATTGCTCGTGGTGTTGTTCTGCGCCGTGACTGCCCACGGGGCTTCGCTGCGGACGTTTGCGGTGGTATTCGGGCAAGTCACGAACGAGATCGCAACCATCCAAGCGAACTTCGACAACTCAACCGCGCAGAAGCAAAAGCTCGCGAAATTGGTGCGCGCGCGCGGCGTGATTCTCGATCCGGAACTGCGCGATGACGAAGCGTTGAAGTCGCTTGTCGATTTGCTCGGCAGCAACAGCGATTACGATTCGACACTCGATGAGACCGCCAGCAATGCCCGCGCATCGGTCATCGATGACTATCATTTGCTCGGCCTGCGTGTGGCCGACTTGCCGCCGTCTCTGAAAACCACGCGCGCGAGAAATCGTTTCGATGAACTGGCCAATGATGCCGCGACTCTGGAAATTGCCCAGCACGCGGCTGGAGTTTCGGCGCAGCTTGCGCCCTTCGGCCGGCGACTGGACTCCATCCGCGAAACTGTCGAGCGCGCCACAAAAATGCCGGTGCCGGGCACACGTTTGAATTCGGTGCGGGCGCAGATAAATGGGCATCGCTTTGTTAGTGCCGGCGAAGCCGCACATTCCCCGAACCAGTTTGAAGTCACTGCGCCGAACGCGCTGTATCGCGAAGTGTCTTGCCGCGTCGTCGATGGCCCGGGCGTCATTACGTTCTCTTTGCCTGTCATTACGGAGCAAGTGCGGTATGAGATTGCGCAAGGCCTCGCCGGGCTTGCTTACACGGAAAACGTTTTTGCGACGGACCCGGTGACCGTGAGCGCGACGGAAGGAATCTTTTTTGTGCAGCGCGATCGAAATGAAATCTACGGCGTGTTCTCGGCCGCGGGACCGGGCTTCGAAGTGAAGGACGGACGGTTCCGCATCAGGTTGCCGCGAACATTGCGCGGAGATTGAGTGAAGAATTTTCGCTGTCCCATAGCGAAACCGGAGAGGGCACCGGCGGGGCGAGAATGGACAGCGATTGAGTAGGTCTCGTCCCCTTCTGATCCGCCGCGGGGCGACGGTGGCATGTCCTCATCGCCCCACTTATCTTTGTGCGTGAAGAAGTGGGTTTTATTGATGCTGCTCGCGGCGAGCGCACTGCTCGCGAAGGCGAGTGAGACTGCGCCCAGTTTATTCCGCGTTCGCAGTGTCATCGATGCGGCAGGAACGGTGCATCAACTCGGTGGCAAGCCCGGCGTTCAGGTCACCGTACTCGTGTTTCTCAGTCCCGAGTGTCCCATCTCGCAGCGCTACATCCCGGAACTCAACCGCATCGCGGCCGCGCACACCACGAACACAGTCGAGTTTTACGGCGTGGTTGCGGGCCAGACGATGACGCGCTCCAATGCCGTCACCTTCGTGCGGGAGTACGCGATTACTTTTCCAGTGCTGGTGGACGAGCGGCTTTCTCTCGCGCGCTGGCTGCGTCCCACGCACGTTCCAGAAGCTTACGTGCTCAAGCCAGACGGCGATGTCGTGTATCACGGTCGCATCGACGACGGTTACGAAGCGGTGGGCAGGCAACGGACTGTGGTGCAGCACCGTGAACTGCGTGATGCCATCGAAGCTGTCCTTGCCGGAAAAACTCCAGCGCCCGCATTTGCTCGTCCAGTGGGCTGTTATTTTGAAGAACTTCCGCCTCGCTAGATCCGAGATCGACACGCATCGATCCTGAAAATGGCGGCACGAATTCCACCCGGGCCGGTGAATAATTTCTCAGTTTTTTAGCTGGCGAGCCGCCTGCTTAGTCTCACCCTCGTTGTCCTAGGCACTGCGAGAACCCGGCGCATCCCCGACGCGAGTTCCGCAGCGGATGGGACGACCAAAAAAACAACGCAAAGGGAACATGAAAACTCATTCAACTCTGGTGTGCTGTACTCGTCTGATTCTATTTTTCGCGCGGCTCGGCCGTTTCGGTCGCAAGTCGCAACCGGCATCGGCGGTTTTATTTCTGTTGTTCATGGCGTCCGCGGAGAGCGCCGTGGCGCAAAATTTTTCCAATTGCGTCACCGTCATCTGTCCGCCGTCGGTGATTACAAATTTCTCGTGCGACGATGTTTACACGCCGGCGGCGTATCCGATCTTTGTTTCAAATTCGTGTCCGAATGTGCAGGTGCAGGTGAATTGTAATCCGCCGCCCGGCACACCGTTCCCGGTTGGCGCACATCCCGTTCACTGTGTCGTCACTGCCAGTGGCCAAGTGGTCGCGAACTGCGACTTCACGATTTTTGTCGAGCGCGACATCGTGCCGCCGTTCATTCGATGTCCAAGCAACGTGGTGGTGAATGCCTGTCCCGGGCCGGCGGGTTGCGGCGCATTTGTGAACTTTCCGCCACCCGTAGCATCCGATAACAGCGGCAGCGTCACGGTCACTTGCACTCCAGCTTCCGGCACTGTGTTTCCGTGCGGAACAACGCCGGTGACTTGCGTCGCTGAAGACGCATGTCACATGAAAGATTCTTGTCAGTTCAATGTCACCGTAAACCCGAATGGCCAGCCGCCCGCGATTGATTGCCCGCCCGACATCAAAATGGAAACGTGCAGCAACAGCGCCACGATCACGTTTACCGTGGGTGTGACGCCGCCCGGCACTTCGGTGATTTGCACTCCGCCCTCTGGTTCGATTTTTCCGCTCGGCTCGAGTTCCGTGAGTTGTGTGGCTTCGAATGGTTGCGGCCAGGCGCAGTGCGGTTTCAAAGTCGATGTTCGCCAATCGCCGCTGCCCACAATCCAATGCCCGACAAATCCTGTTATCATCACGGTCCTCTGCGGTTCGAACTGCGTTCCCGTTTTTTATCCATTGCCGACAGTGAGCAACGGCGCCTTGCAGATTTGTAATCCGCCGCCCGGCACGTGTCTGCCGATTGGCATTCACACGATCACGTGTCGCGCGACCAACGACTGCAAAGAAGCGGCCATCTGCCAGTTCGACGTGCGAGTGATTTCCGGCGACCCGGGACAAGGACCAATCATTCAATGCCCGAGCAACATCGTGACGGTCGCGCCTTGCGGATCGAATTGCGTGAAGGTCACGTACTCGAATCCGACCGTGAGTAACGGCGCACTCGAGAGCTGCAACCCACCATCCGGCTCTTGCTTCCCGCTTGGAGTCACCACAGTAATTTGCCGCGCAACGAACGGTTGCGGCCAAGTGGCGTATTGCTCGTTCGATGTTCGCGTCATCGAAGGAACGGGCCAGCCGCCGAGCATCACTTGCCCGAGCAACATCGTGGTCGATACGTGCCGGCCGAATTGTGAGTTCGTGAATTATCCATTGCCGCCGGTTGCGAACGGCGTGCTCGTCAGTTGCTCGCCTCCGCCCGGCTCATGTTTTCCGCTCGGCGTGAGCGCCGTCACCTGTCATGCGACAAACCAATGCGCCAGCAGCACATGCACTTTCACGGTGACGGTGCGCGAAGTGCCTCCGCCGACAATTCAATGCCCGACGCAACCTGTCATCGTCACGGCTCCATGCGGCTCGAACTGCGTGCCAGTTTCTTATCTGCTTCCGGCAGTGAGCAGTGGTTCACTCGTCAGTTGCACGCCGCCGCCCGGGACTTGCCTGCCTGTTGGTAGTTACACAGTGACATGCACCGCCACGAATCGCTGCGGACAGTCGAAAGTGTGCAGCTTCCCACTTGAAGTGCGCCTCAGCCAGGGCCAGCCACCAGTGATTCAATGCCCAACGAACGTGATCGTCTTCCGCGCGCCGTGCGGCACGAATTGTGTGCCGGTGAATTATCCGACGCCGGTCGTTTCGAATGGCGTGCTCGCCAGTTGCAGTATTGCGCCCGGCACGTGTCTTCCAATTGGCGACTTCACTGTTGATTGCGTTGCGACGAACGGATGCAGCGCGAGCACGTGCAGCTTCGTCATTCAAGTGCTGCCGACAGACCCAGCCCCGCCATTCATCATTTGTTCGAGCAACATCACCGTGACTGCCGCGTGCGGTTCAAATTGTATGCCGGTAAACTATCTCTTACCGACTGTGAACAATGGAACGCTGGAGAGCTGCAATCCGCCGCCCGGCACTTGTTTCCCAATCGGCGTCACGACAGTGCTGTGCCGCGCCACCAACAATTGCAAACTTACGGCGACCTGCTCGTTCGACATTCGCGTCGTACCCGGGAACGGCGAAGGGCCGACGATTCGCTGCCCCACCAACGTCACGATGGACATTCCGTGCAACTCGAATTGTGTGCCGATCAAATATCCGTCGCCCACAGTCGTGAATGGCGTGCTCGTCGGTTGCAATCCGCCGCTCGGAACTTGCCTGCCCGCTGGCAATCACGTCGTCACGTGCTTCGCGACGAACAACTGCGGCTCAGCCAGTTGCGAGTTCATCGTTTCGATCATCGGCCAAACGTTGCCGCCCACGATCCATTGTCCGAGCAATCGCGTCGTGGTCCTGCCCTGCGGTTCGAATTGCGTGCCGGTATTCTATCCGCTGCCGACCGTGAGCGACGGCGTGCTCGTCCGCTGCACTCCGCCATCCGGCAGTTGCCTGCCCGTCGGCATTTACAACGTGAGTTGTTTCGCGACCAATGGTTGCGGGCTTTCGACGAAATGCGATTTCCAGATTCGCGTGATCCAGGGACAAGGCGAGCCGCCGGTCATCCGGTGCCCGAGCAATCAAGTTGTGGTCGCGCCGTGCGGCACAACGTGCGCGCCGGTCACATATCCGCCGCCATTCGTGACCAATGGTGTGCTCGAAAGTTGCAGCGTGCCCCAGAATGCTTGTCTGCCGATCGGCACCAACACGATCGTTTGCCGCGCCACGAATAATTGTGGTAGCGCCATTTGCTCGTTCACGATCACGGTTGTGCCTGGCACAGGTCAGCCGCCCGGCATCAAATGCCCGAGCAACGTTGTTGTGACAGTGCCGTGCGGTTCGAACTGCGTTCCGGTGAATTATCCGCTGCCGACTGTGAGCAACGGAGTGCTCGTCGGTTGCAACCCGCCACCTGGCACATGCCTGCAAATCGGGACTTATTATGTGGTTTGCACTGCGAGCAATACTTGCGGCCAGACGCAATGCGAATTTCCGCTTCACGTCATTGGCGGTCCGGGACATTTCCCCATCATCAATTGTCCGAGCAATGTCACGTTCGAGACCTGCTCGCCGAATTGCACGCAGTTGAATTATCCATTGCCGAGTGTTGTGAACGGCACACTCGTCGGTTGCAATCCGCCGCCGACTTTCTGTTTCCCGATTGGTTCCACCACGGTGACGTGTCTCGCGACGAATGCGTGCGGCTCGAACACCTGCACGTTCGTGGTCGAAGTCAGGCAGATTCCGTTCCCGCAGATCGTCTGCCCAAGCAACAGGGTAGTGACGACTTGTGACAAGTTCGCCGTGGTGGACTATCCCTCGCCGACAATTCCCGGCGTCACTCCTGGAAGTGTCACGGTCACGTGCAATCCACCATCGGGGTCGTCCTTCCCGATCGGCACGAACGTCGTCACGTGCTGTGTGAGCGATCGTTGCAATCGCACCAACTGCTGCGAGTTCCTGATCATTGTACGCGGCGGCAATCCGTGCGTGAAGCCGCCGCCCGGCATGGTGCTGTGGCTGCCGCTTGATGAACCGTTCGGTCCCATTGCGCACAACATTATCCCCGGTGCGCCCAATGGTGGTCACATCGGCGGACCGGCGCCGCTGCTCGGACAGTACGTTTTGAACAGCCTGCGCTTCGACGGCATCAACGACTTCGTGCGCGTGCCGAACTACGCGGCGATCATGCTCAACGCGTCTGACTTCTCGATTGACGCCTGGGTGCGACGCGACCCGCCCGCTCAACAAGGACGCGCTGTCATCGTGAGCAAACTCGGCCAGATTCCCGGCGCAATCGGTGTGCGCGGCTACGAGTATTATCTCAACAACGGCGTGATGAATCTCTTCCTCGGCGGAGTCGTAGCGCAGAACTTCAACTCTGGCGTCATCGTTCCGCCGGATGGCAACTGGCACCACGTTGCTGTGACCGTGCAGCGGCCCAGCGGCGGCACTGTTCGATTCTACATTGATGGCGCTGTAGTGAATGCACAGCCGGGTCCCATCACTGCGCCGTTGAGCAACCAGAGCTCGCTGTTCGTGGGCGCAGGCACATTGCCGGGACCGAATGGATTTTTCCGCGGTGCGATCGATGAAGTGGAAATTTTCCGCCGCGCGTTGACGGTCTCCGAAGTGGCCTCGCTCTGGAACGCGCAACAATCCGGCAAGTGCAAGATCAGTTGCGCCGTGCCGATGCAAGTTCCCGTGAAGCCGGGTGGGTGCGTCACGATCACTGTGCGCGTTTGCAATGAAACGGCTGTGCCGCAAACGATCAATTGGGCCGCAACCGGTGCGGCGATTGCCGCGGCGCAGAGCGGGTCGTTCGTGCTGCCGCCATTCACTTGCACGAACGTTCCGGTGACGCTGTGCAGTCCCGCGACAACTCCCTCCGGAGCCGTGTTGCCGTGGAGTTTCTCCATCGGTTCGGACACGCAGTGCCCGGTGATCTGCGTTGGCTCAGTCGTGAGTCCCGGCGTTGTGGTAATCGGCCCGACTGATCCAACCAGCGTTCCCGGCACTAACACGACTGGCACAATTCGCGTGGGCCTCAATGGTTTGCCGCCGGGCGCACCGCTGCGAATCCTGGCGCTCGATTCAGACATGATGCCGGACACGCAGTTTGTCAGTCTCAATGGTTTGCCGCCCGGTACGCCGTGGGATTTGGTCGGAATTCTTATTGGGCTCGATAAGCCGAAAAGCAAAAGCCTCGATGAAGGACTCGACATTCCAATTCGGTTTGCCGATTCGGATCCCGCACGTCTCTACACGATCATGTTGGAAGCTGACCTCGATGGAGACGGGGCATTCGAGCCGCTCGGATCGTTTATCGTCGAAAATCCTGTCGTCACGCCGCCAACGCTCCGTCTCGTGAATGGCCAATTGTGGTGGGACGATCAGGGCGATGGATTTGGCCAACTCGAGGCCGCGAGTTCGATTGAAGGTCCGTGGACGCCGGTTCCCGGCGGTCCCGGCACTCCGATTGATGCGGACGGCGCCATGAAATTCTACCGCGTCGCAATTCCGACGCAGTAGTTGTTTGGGAACACGACACACCCGGGCGCTGGCACGAGCAAGCAGGTGCTGGCGCCCGTCGTCATTTGCGGACGTGAACGATCTTCTTGGACTCCGCGCCACCTTGTTGAACACTTCACGTCGCGTGCTCGCTGCATTCACTGCCCAGTTGAACGAGAACACCGCGCTCTCAGCGACTCAAATCGCCGACGCGGTGCGCGCACTCGTTTCGGAAGATTTAACTGCGGCCGCCAAAGCGGACTTCCTCTGCGCGCTGGCGCTGAAAGGGGAAACGGTCGGCGAAATTGCGGCGTTCGCCAGCGAGTTGCGCAAACTGTCCGTGCAGCCGGAACTCGATCCAGTCACGCGCGCCGGTGAAATTCTCGACGTCTGCGGCACGGGCGGTGATCGGCTCAACACGTTCAATATTTCCACGACAGTCGCGATCATTGCGGCTGCAGCGGGCGTGACGGTCGCGAAACACGGCAACCGCGCCATCACTTCGCAATCGGGCAGCGCTGATGTGCTGGAGGCGCTCGGCGTTCGCACTGATCTCGATCCGGCGCAGGCCGCGCAGTCCTTGCGTGAACATCACTTCGCATTTTTTTTCGCGCCCAGGTTTCATCCGGCGTTCAAGCACATCGGGCCGGCGCGAAAAATTTGCGCGGAACGCGGACGGCAAACCATTTTCAACTTTCTCGGTCCGCTGCTGAATCCCGCCCGGCCGAGCGCGCAGCTTGTCGGTGTTCCGCGACCCGAATTGTGCGAACCGATGGCTCGTGTGCTGCAAATGCTCGGCGTCCGGCGCGGCATGGTGGTGTGCGGTTCTCTCGGAACGAAACTCCAGAGGAACGGCGCCGCATTCCTCGATGAGTTCTCGACGTTCGGTGAAAATCGCGTGGCCGAGTTTTACCAGGAACGCGGGTTTCATCTGTCCGCGTTTTCCCCCCAACAATTTCCAGTCCAGCCCGGATCGATCGATGACCTGATCGGCGGCGATTGCCGCGCGAATGCAGGAATTCTGAAACGCATTTTGGGTGGGGATGAACGCGGGCCGAAGCGCGACGCGACTTTGTTGAACGCCGCCGCGGCGCTCTTCGTGGCGAACCGCGTGAAGAGCTTCGCGGAAGGGTGGGAATACGCGGTGCAATTAATCGACAACGGCCGTGCGTTGGCGAAGCTCCATTCGCTCGCGACTGTCGCGCAAAGTTGATCCTGATCCTCGATTCTGGTTCACGTTCGGCGGCTCCGCAGAATTTTGCCATTGGTTTAGCGGGGCGCTTCTGTCATCTATCCGCGCAGCGATAAATCGGGAAGGAGCAGCGCATGTATAAAATCATCGGGGCAGATCAAAAGCAATATGGGCCGGTCAGCGTGGATGAATTACGCCAGTGGATTACGGAAGGGCGCGTCAACCAGCAGACATTGATTCAAGCTGAAGGGCAGGCGGATTGGCGTCCGCTTTCCACTTTCCCCGAGTTCGCCACAGTCGCGCAGCCCGTCCCAAGTGGAACACCGCTCGCCGCCGCGCCGCTCGCAAATGCGCAGAATGTCGTAAGCGGACCGGCCACTGGTTTGCTCATCGTCGGTATTTTGTGCGTGCTGGGTTCGTTGTGGGGTTTGGTTTCAAATCTTTTCGGCATTGGGATGGGGGCTATGGGAAATGTGCCGCGCGGCGATTTGCCTCCGCAGTTCACGCAGTACATCCAGATCATGTCCGGCGGCGTCGGTCTCGCCATCAATGTGATCGCGATGGCGCTGGGTGGATTTTATATTTTTGCGTCCACCAAACTGCGAAAACTCGAAAGCTACGGGATGGTCATGACCGCCACAATTCTTTCCATGCTGCCTTGCACGTCGTCCTGTTGCTGCGTTGGCCTGCCCGTCGGCATTTGGATTCTCGTGGTGCTGTCGAAGCCGGATGTGAAGTCTGCGTTCCACTGAGATGCGTGCCAGTTCGCCTCCGATTATCGAGGAACGCGAGCGCTCCAAAATTTTTCTCTGGCTGGGGCTGGCATTCGGTGCCGGCAGCGTCGCGCTCCTTTATTTTTTGAATCCTGCCCAGCATGGTTTTTATCCACGCTGCTTTTTCAAGATGGCTACTGGCCTCGACTGCCCCGGCTGCGGCGGCTTGCGCGCCACGCATCAGTTGTTGCACGGAAATATTCGCGAAGCCTTTTTGCTCAACCCACTCTTCGTCGCATCACTTCCCATTGCCGGCTTTTTTGTCTTACGCGCTCTCATCGAGCGCGCGACTGGTCGCAAGTGGCGTCGATTGCTACGCCTGACAACCGCCGTGTGGACCTGCGCGGTGATTGTGATCGCTTTCGGTGTGTTGCGAAATGTGCCGTGGCGCCGATGGTTCGACTCTTGATCAAGTGACAGTTCGTCTGCACTAAACCGGAAAATAAAAAACGCCGCACTGGAATGCGGCGCTCTCTCTCCAAAATGGAAGAGGGCGAGCCCGGAACCCCTAAACCAAGCTCACCCTCCGATCCATCCCTCAGTCCGAACCCGAGCCTCCTGACGGTCCCCTATCCGTCCTCAGCGGGTTCGACGCGCAAGAAATTATCAAACGCACTTGCGCGGTCTATCGGGGAGAACCCGGAAATTCGCCTCAGGCCCGCCCTGCACACACGAATAGCCAGGTTCTCCGTTGAACGATTGCTTGCGCGAAGCTTGTGCGGGGAAACAACATTCACTCATGCGGGTGGTGAAAACTGTGGCGGCCATGCAACGTCTCGCGCTGAGCTGGCGTCGGCGTGGCGCGCGCGTCGGGTTCGTACCAACGATGGGTTATCTCCATGCGGGCCACACAAGTCTGATACGTCGCGCGCGAAAAATTGTCGGCTCGGAAGGAGTGGTCGTTGTCAGCATTTACGTGAACCCGACGCAGTTCGGTCCCGCGGAAGATCTGGGCCGTTACCCGCGCGATTTCCGCCGGGACAGCAAACTTTGTCGCGATGCCAGGGCCGACGTGATTTTTTTTCCCACGGATGAACAAATGTATCCCGGCAAAGCGGAGGGCCGCTACAGCACGTACGTGGTGGAAGAAAATCTTTCGCGCGCAATGGAAGGCAAATCGCGCCCAACACATTTCCGTGGCGTAACCACGATTGTGACCAAGCTCTTCAACATTGTGCTGCCGGACGTGGCGGTGTTCGGCGCGAAAGATTTTCAGCAAGCGGCGATCATTCGTCGCATGGTGTCGGACTTGAATTTCCCGGTGAAGATCGTGGTCGCTCCGACCGTGCGCGAAGCAGATGGACTCGCGCTGAGTTCGCGCAACAAATATCTCAACGCCGGGCACCGCGCACAAGCCACAGTGCTTTATCGCGCCATGCTACTCGCGCGCGAAGCCGTGGCCAAATCCGCGCGTCCATTGAGTGCCGCCGCTTTGCGCGAGCATGTGAAGCGATTGATTGAACAACACTCCGCCGCGCGACTGGATTACGTCGAGTTCTTCGATCCTGAGACTTTGGAAACGCTGAAGACGGTGAAGCACGGGGCGCACATGGCGCTGGCGGTTTTTGTCGGGAACACACGATTGATTGATAATTCGCCGCTGTAAGTCATGAAACAATTCGACTTCATCGTCCTCGGCAGCGGCATCGCGGGGCTTTCTTTTGCGCTCAAAGTTGCGGGGCGCGGGCGCGTGGCCATCATCACCAAAAAAAATCGCGCGGACTCCAATACTAATTGGGCGCAGGGCGGCATCGCAGCAGTGACGAGCAAAGAGGACTCCGTGGAGATGCACGTGCGCGATACTTTGGAAGCCGGCGCAGGTCTTTGCGATGAAGCGGTCGTGCGCACGATCATCGGTGAGGGACCGAAGCGCATCCAGGAGTTGATCGAACTTGGCACGCATTTCACGGAACGCGAAGTACCGAACAGCCACGGCGAGCGCGAGTTGGATTTAACAAAAGAAGGCGGCCATTCGAAGCGCCGCGTGTTGCACGCGAAGGATGCGACGGGTCGCGAAGTCGAACGCGCACTGCTCGAAGCGATTGCGCGGCATCCCGACATCGAGGTGTTCGAAAATCATTTCGCGATCGATTTTATCACGACCCAGAAACTTGGACTCGAAGGAGCCAATCGCTGTCTGGGTGTTTATGCGCTCGACAGGGCGTCAGCGCGCGTTGAGACCTTCGCCGCGCCTGTCACGCTTCTCGCCACCGGCGGCTGCGGCAAAGTTTATCTCTACACGACGAACCCGGACATCGCGACGGGCGATGGTGTGGCGATGGCGTATCGTGCCGGCGCGGTCATCGCGAACATGGAATTCATTCAGTTTCATCCCACGTGCCTGTTTCATCCGCGCGAGCGCACGCTGCTCATTACGGAAGCTGTGCGTGGAGAAGGTGGCTACCTGCTCGGCGCGGATCGCAAACGGTTCATGCATCGCTACGATTCGCGCGGCGAACTCGCACCGCGCGACATCGTAGCGCGCGCGATCGATTCCGAAATGAAACGCACGGGCGCGGACAACGTGTGGCTCGACATCACGCATCAGCCTGCGCCGTTCATCGTCTCGCATTTCCCGAACATCTACGATCGGCTGCTGCGGCTCGGCATCGACATGACCAAAGAGCCGATTCCGGTCGTGCCTGCCGCGCATTATCAGTGCGGAGGCGTAAAGACGAACGTGGATGGCGAAACGGAAATCACCGGCTTGTTCGCCGTCGGAGAAGTGGCCTGCACTGGATTGCACGGTGCGAATCGGCTCGCCAGCAATTCACTTCTCGAAGCACTCGTCTGCGCGCATCGCGCCGCGGAAAAAGTGATCCACCGGTCGTGGCCCAAGCCCGACGGGATCATCCCGCTGTGGCAATCAGGCAACGCCCACGACCCGGATGAACTCGTCGTGGTGTCGCACAATTGGGATGAAATTCGCCGACTGATGTGGGACTACGTTGGCATCGTTCGAACCACGAAGCGTTTGCAGCGCGCCAAGAAGCGCATCGCGCATCTCCAGGAAGAAATTCAGGATTACTACTGGGACTTTATCGTCACGAGCGATCTGCTTGAGCTGCGCAACATCGCAACGGTGGCGCAACTAATTGTCGAATGCGCGTTGCAGCGGCCGGAGAGCCGCGGCCTTCACTACAATTTGGATTTTCCGAAAGCCGATCCGGCATGGTCGCAGCGCGACAGTATTGTGCGCCGAATCATCTCCGCCGCGGAGATGGCTGCGCACATCTGAAGGAGTGAGCGGTTGCGAAGGAAAGCGCGGCGATGCACCGCGCCTTCGCTTCGAAACACTTTAGTTCTTCTGCGTGCCAGAGCTGTTGCTGTTCTGGCTGCTGTTCGCGCCACTGTTCTGGCTCGAATTGCTGCCGCTGCTGGTGCCACTCGACGTGCCCGGCGCGCCACTCGAACTGTTCGTTATGCTCGAGCTGTTAGTGGACTGCATGCTGCGATCGTAGCTCTCAGAACCTGTTTGGGAACTTGAACGATTCTGGACTCCGCCACGATGTTCCGCGCATCCCACGAACGCGGCCGCCGCGCACGCGACAATCAGATACTTCTTCATAATTGATCTCCTTGGTTTCCCGGTTGTTTTGTGAACCGACGGGCGCCCGCTGCAATTCTCGTTCCGCGAAGGACCGATTTAAATCGTTGCGGCGCGAAGCCACGCTCGCGTTCCAGATTCTTTTTGCGCGAATGCAAAGTGCACAGGCCGGGCGTCCGGGCATTGCAGCGCGCACAGTCTCAGCGAAGCGTTTGGATGAGCCTCGTGCATGACGGAACTTCAAATAAACTTCGGTAAAACAAAGCTGCGCGTGCGCTGCGCCGGGCGCGAGTCGCGTGCTGGCACTGAGTTAGCTCAGTCGAGCCGCCATGTCTTACGTGTCGATTACGACTCAACAAGAAAACTGCGCGGACGCAAAAGGAGCGGCGGTCGCAGCCGATAAAACATCGCGCATCGTTTCGCAGGCAAAGTTCCGGCGCGCGTTGACGCAGAATGAACCTCCAGCGCGTTCGTCAGCATCGCAAGCTTCCGAAAATTTTCCGATCATCGTCCACTGCCATCTCTGCTGGGATTGGGTCTGGCAGCGACCGCAGCAATTTTTGTCGCGGTTGAGCGCGCGCCACAGAATTTTATTCGTGGAAACCGTCGGGCCTGACCCGCATTTGGCTGCGCCTTACGCACGGTTCAGGAACGCCGACGGTTTTCCGAATATCACGATTCTGCGGATTCAATTTCCGACGTGGCAATGGAGGGATGCTGATTTTGTCGATCGTGAACGGCGACGGCTCGTGCAACTGGCGCTCGAAAGTGAACTGCTCGCCGGCCAATTTGAAAATCCTGTCCAGTGGTTCTACGACCCAATGGCGGTAAAAGCGTTTGCGCGGCAGATGAATGAGATCGCCACGGTGTACGATTGCATGGACGAACTTTCGAAGTTCAAAGGCGCGCCGCCGGCGATCGTGGAGCGAGAGCGTGAGTTGCTCGCGCTCGCAGACGTGGTGTTCACCGGCGGCCGCAAAATGTTTGAGTCGAAGAGTCAGTTCAACGGGAACTGTCACTTCTATGGCTGCGGTGTGGATGTGGCGCACTTCGGACAGGCGCGCAGCGAATCAACGGCTGTGTTCGCGGACATTGCTGGATTGAAGAAGCCGGTGCTTGGCTACTTTGGTGTTGTAGATGAGCGCATGGATTACGAACTCGTCGCGAAACTCGCGGACGCGAATCCCAATTGGTCAGTCGTCATCATTGGCCCCGCGATCAAAGTTGATCCCGATCAATTTCCGCAACGGCCCAATCTGCATTGGCTCGGCGGACGCGAATACAAAGACCTGCCGGCGTACGGCAAAGGCTTCGACGTGTGCCTGATGCCGTTTGCGATGAACGAGCACACGCAATTCATCAATCCAACCAAGTCGCTGGAATACATGGCCACGGGCCGCGAGATCATTTCCAGTGCAGTGCCCGACGTCATCTCGAACTTCGGTGCGGTGGTGAAGGTCGCGCACTCGCACGACGAATTCATCCAGCTTTGCCGTCAGGCAGTGGAGCGTCCCGATCAGAAGGCAATCGAACGAGGGTTGAAGATGGCTTCAGAGAACTCGTGGGAGTCCATCGTGAACAAACTCGAACAGCACGTCCGCGATGTGCTCGTTCGCAACAACAACGAAGTGTTGGCGGCGGCTTGATGCCGCCGTTTTCATTTCAAGGAGGTGGAGATGTTTGATTATTTGATCGTTGGCGCCGGTTTTGCCGGCAGTGTCATCGCGGAACGGCTCGCGCGTGGGTCGGGCAAAAAAGTTTTGCTCGTGGACCGGCGTAATCACATCGGCGGCAATGCCTACGACTGTTTCGACGATCACGGGATTCTCATTCACAAATACGGCCCGCACATTTTTCACACGGCGTCGAAGGAGGTGTTCGACTATTTGAGCCGCTTCACTGATTGGCGGCAGTATCAGCACAAAGTGCTGGCGTCTGTGGACGGCCAGCTCGTGCCCATTCCCATCAACCTTGACACGATCAATCGCCTCTACGGTTTGCATCTAAGCTCGTTCGAGTTGGACAACTGGTTCGCCGAACGCGCCGAAAAGAAAGACCTTTGCAAAACTTCCGAAGACGTGGTGGTGAGCAAAGTGGGCCGCGAGCTTTACGAAAAGTTTTTCCGCGGCTACACGCGCAAGCAATGGGGGCTCGATCCTTCCGAGCTTGATGCGCAAGTGACCGCGCGTGTGCCGACACGCACCAATCGCGATGATCGGTATTTCACGGACGCGTATCAAGCGATGCCGCGATTTGGATTCACGCGCATGTTCGAGAAGATGCTCGACCACCCAAACATCACTGTGTTGCTCAAAGCGGACTTCCGTGATGTGAAGAATTGGGCGCCCTACAAGGAACTGATTTTCACCGGGCCAGTGGACGAATATTTTGACTGCCGTTATGGCAAGCTTCCGTATCGCTGCTTGGAATTCAAACACGAGACCATCAACAAGGAATGGGTGCAGCCGGTCGCCGTAATCAATTATCCGAATGATTATCCCTACACGCGCGTGACGGAGTTCAAGCACCTCACCGGTCAGGAACATCCGAAGACCAGCATTGTGTACGAGTTCTCGTGCGCGGAAGGAGATCCGTATTACCCGATTCCGCGCGGAGAGAACGCGGAGCTTTATCGCAAATATGCTTCGCTCGCGGAGCAGACGCCCGACGTTCACTTCGTGGGACGACTCGCGACTTACAAGTATTACAACATGGACCAGGTCGTGGCGCAGGCGCTGACCACTTACGCAAAGCTCGTCGGCCTTTCACGTCAGGAAGCGACCGAACTCAAAACTGAACCGCGCATCACGCGCATTAACGTGCCGATGCACGCGCAGCTCGTTCCATTGACGGGAAATGGAAATGGAAATGGTGGCAACCACAATGGGAATGGCGCTCTTACGAACGGGAACGGAAATGGCCATCACAACGGAAATGGTCACGCTCCAAAACGCCGCGGACGAGCGAGCAGTTCCGAAGTGTTGCCGGGTGAAACGCGCCGGACATAGAGCGTTATAGCTGCCGCAACGAGAGCAGTCACCGAATCAGTTGCCGCGACAACACGATGAAGCCCCGACACACCTCCCAAGTTGGGAACCGCAACGCGCGAGCGATGCCGCGAACATTCTCAAGCTTCTTCATCGGCGGCTTTGAATGTTCGACGCACAAACTGCTCGACGGCAAACGACTGGATCTCGTTCGCAGCACGCAGCACGACACCTTCGCTCTGCAGGATTACTTGCGCTTGAAGGAGCAAGGCATTCGCGTTGCGCGCGATGGTTTGCGCTGGCATATCATCGAAGCACGTTCGGGCGAATACGATTTCAGCACGCTCGCGCCGATGGTGCGAGCCGCCCAGCAATCGGAAGTGCTGGTGATTTGGGACCTGCTGCATTTCGGCTGGCCGGATCACTGGGACATCTTTGCGGCGGATTTTCCCGAGCGATTTGCCGCGTTTGTGCGGAACGCTGCGGAGTGGTTCAAGCGTAATGCTGGGCCGCCCTACTGGTTCACGCCCGTGAATGAAATCTCGTGGGTGGCCTGGGCGGGAGGTTCGGCAGGCTGCATCAATCCCTTCGCGACTGATAAGGCACTGGAGATCAAAATGCAGTTGGTCCGCTGCGCAGTCACTGCGGTGCGGACGGTTCGCGAGATCATTCCCGAGGCGAAGTTCACGTCAGTCGATCCGATCGTTCACGTGGTGCCGACACCCGGAAAACCGGAAGAGATCAGCATTGCGAGCCAGCGCAACGAGTCGAAGTTCGAAGCTTGGGACATGCTCTACGGCCGCGTGTCTCCAGAACTCGGCGGCGCGCAAGATTTGTTTGATCTGATTGGCGTCAATTTCTATCCGCACAACGAATGGATCCTGAGCGAGGAAGGGCAGGGCTTCATCCGTACCGATCATCCAAGTTACAAACCGTTTCGTGAATTGCTGGCGGACGTTTGGGCGCGTTACCAGACTCCCATTTACATCAGTGAGACAGGCACCGAAGACGAAGAGCGCGTGCCTTGGATGCGCTACGTTTGCGAAGAAGTTGCCGCTGCGATCGAGAGCGGTATTCCGATCGAAGGAATTTGTATTTACCCGATCGTGAATCATCCCGGCTGGGTGGACGATCGTCATTGCTACAACGGTCTCTGGGATTACGCGAATGAACGCGGAGAGCGGGAAATCTACGAACCACTTGAAGCAGAAATTCATCGCTGGCAACAGGTGTTCGATGCCCGCGATCGCGATCGTCTATCGGCGCACGCCGTCGAAGAAGCTGCGGCTCACGAGCCGACGCCACATGCTGCGCCGGACTCACGCGTCATGCATCTGACCGGTCCGTTGCAGGGTTACAAACGCGCGACTCGAAAACGATAAGTTCTAGCGCTTGTCTTCCGCGAATCGAAATGGCGGTTTGCCCGTAAGATCTGAGCTGAGAAAGGATGGGCACCAATACTTTTCAACGTGTGCGATGACCAAATCCGTGCCCGCGAAATGATCTACGTTCGGTCGCTTCTCGGGATTGTACATCGTGTCCGTCATGTCGCGCATCAGCGCAACGTTCTTGCCGAGTTGCACCATTTGCCGGATGCCAAAGGGCCGTCCGAGCACGCACATGTTCAGATGCACGCCGGTCAGGATGACGTTCTCGATGCCGCGCTGTTGAAGCAGGTTCCACGTTTCCTGCCCATTGTCGGTCAGCGCGTCGCCAGGCATCAGCTCGATCGTTGAAATCTGCCGCGTCCACGCTTCGCGAATCGAACATTTCGTTCCGCGGCACGAGCAGCCCATGTCCGAATCGTCGATGGGCAAGTCCGGTTCGCGTTTTGGATCGGGCCAACACCACGTCGTTCCCCAGCGTTCATTTGTGGAGAGCGGCACTTTGACGGGAGCAAACGGTGCCGCCTGCGCGAGCTTCCGTTGCGGTGTGTTCGTGTAAAAAGTCGTGACGCTGCTGGGCGCGTGAATGATGAACACGCCTTTGGCGCGCTCTTGTTTGACGGCTTCGTTGAGCGGTCCGGCCAATTCACCGACGCGCCGCGCCGCGGATTTGCACCAGTGATCGTCCCACATGTCGCAGATGATCAACGCCGTTTTCTTCGGGTCCCACGTTACTTTCTTTTCGATCACGGCCACTTTGTTGGTGTCGTTCCGATCCGCGACGCGCGAGCGCATCGTGAGTCGAAGCGGCGATTCCGCGGCACCAACCCGAGTGGCCACCAGAAAAGTCAACGAGAGCAGGGCCACCGTTACGAAGGCGCGAGAGCTGGGCCGGAGTGGTGAGTGCATGACCTGTGTTTTACCGCGCAACGAGGCTGCGGCGCAAAGCGGAACTTGGGAGCTCGCGCCGGCGCGGTTGTAAAAAGATTGGCACAAATATGGGCGGGCGGTGTCTATTGGTTGCACGCCAACCTCATGACAAACGCGAAACGTAAAGGACGGAAGAAGTGGATTTGGATCATTCTTGTTCTGTGCGTCGGTCTTGGCGCTGGGGCATTTTCCTATTTCCACAAACGGGAAGTGGTGCCGACGGTGCAAACGGAACGCGCCGCGCGACGCAACATCACCGAACTCGTCGTGGCGAATGGAAAAGTTCAGCCGGTGCTTCAGGTCGTCATTAATCCCGAAGTCAGCGGCGAGATTACCGAACTCCCGGTCAAGGAAGGTCAGCCTGTGAAAAAGGGCGATCTCCTCGTGAAAATCAAACCGGACAATTACCAGGCTGTGCGCAATTCGGCGGAAGCCAGCTACAGATCGGCCGTGGCCGCGAAGACGCTCGCGCAAGCGAACCTGAAGAAGGCGGAAATCGAACTCAGACGGGCCAAAGAACTCGCGGCGAGCAAACTCATTTCCGAATCGGAACTTTTGGACGCCCAAACTTCGTTCGAAGTCATGAGCGCGAGTTACGAGACGAGTGTGCACCAGGCAGAGCAAGCAGCGGCGTCGCTCGCGAAAGCCGACGACGATCTTTCCAAAACAACCATTTACGCGCCGATGGCCGGCATCGTGACCAAACTCAAGTCGCAGCGCGGCGAACGCGTTGTGGGCACCGCGCTGATGGCGGGAACAGAAATCATGACGGTGGCTGATCTCAATGAAATGGAGGCGCGCGTGGACATTGGCGAGGTGGACGTGGTGCTGATCCAAACTGGACAGGTCGCGCGGCTCGAAGTCGATGCCTTTCGAGATCGGAAGTTTGCCGGCGTTGTAACCGAGATTGCCAATTCGTCGAAGACGGCTGGCGCGTCGCCGCAAGCTGGCGGTTCGTCGTCTCCACAATCGCAGCAGGAGGCAACGAAGTTCGAAGTGAAAATTCGAATCCAGGAGAAGGAGATGTTTCGCCCTGGGATGTCCGTCACAGCCGAAGTCGAAACGCGTTATCGCACCAACGTGCTGGCGGTGCCGATTCAAAGTGTGACGACGCGAGTGCCGAGCAAAACGAATGCGGCGCCGGCGGGAACATCCGGGATTGTCAGCGCAGCGCGAGCGGCAGGCACGCCCGTGGCCAAGGAACCCGACAAAAAGGAAAAACCGATCGAGGTCGTGTTTGTTCTCGATGGTGAGCGCGTGAAGATGGTTCCCGTGAAACGCGGCGTGAGCGACGATGCATTTGTCGAAATCACGGAAGGCGTTTCCGAAAAAGTCGAAGTCATTTCCGGCAGCTACAAAGCCATCAACCGCGAGTTGGAAGATGGCAAGCGCGTGAAGGTCGGGCCGCCGGACGGGAAATCGGACAAGGACGAGAAGAAGTAGCAGTCGCCATGCGCCTGATTCGCCTGCAAAACATCTCGCGCATTTACCAGATGGGCGCCGAGACGGTTTATGCGCTGCGCGATGTCTCGCTGGAGATCGAGCGCGGCGAATACGTCGCCATTATGGGACCGTCTGGCTCCGGCAAATCCACGCTCATGAATATTCTCGGCTGTCTCGATTCGCCGAGTTCGGGCAAATACGAACTCAATGGCATCGATGTGAGCGAGATGGATGACAACGCGCTCGCCGAAGTGCGGAACCGGGAAATTGGTTTCGTTTTCCAGACCTTCAACCTGTTGCCGCGCTCGCACGCACTGCACAACGTTGAGCTGCCGCTGATTTACGCCAGCATCGATGCGGAAGTACGACGAGAGCTGGCGCGCGAAGCACTGGCCGCTGTGGGACTCGCCGATCGAATGCAGCATCGGCCGAATGAATTGTCGGGCGGGCAACGCCAGCGCGTTGCCGTTGCGCGGGCCTTGATCAACAAACCTTCGATTCTCCTCGCGGATGAACCGACGGGGAATCTGGATTCAAAGACCGGCTCGGAAATCATGGCGCTCTTCGAGGAACTGTCGCGCCGTGGTCACACGATCATCGTGGTGACGCACGAGGAAGACATCGCGCGGCACGCACGGCGCGTGGTGCGGATTCGGGATGGACTCATTGCCGCGGATGAGCGCGTGGTTTTGGATGTTCACGCGCCATGAACTTCACCCGTGAAGTGAGCGAAGCGGTGAAGATTTCCGCGAGCGCCATCTTCGCGAACAAGCTGCGATCGGGATTGACGACACTCGGCATCGTCATCGGCATCGTCACCGTTTCGCTCATGGCCATGGCCATCGAAGGCATGCGGCAGAAATTTATCCGCAGCATCTCCGCGCTTGGTGCAGACGTGTTCTACATCGAAAAATATCCGTGGGAGCGCACTGGGCCTTGGTGGAAAATTCGCAACCGGCGCGACTTTGCGATCGGCGACGCAAAGATCATCCAGCGAGAGTCGGCGCACACGCTGGCGATTTCAGTCGAGAATTCCGAGACGTTGCCCGTGCGCTACCGCGATCGCAGTTCATCGGGAGCATGGGTCGTGGGGAACAACGAGCAGAGCGCTCTTGTGCGGCAATTGATTGTGAAGGAAGGCCGCTTCTTCTCTGAAGCCGAAGTCGCGGGCGCACGGCCCGTCTGCGTGCTCGGTGCTGAGATTGCGGAGAAGTTATTTCCCCAAGGGCACGCGCTGGGCGAGCGCATCCAGATCGCGGGCAAGAATTTCGAAGTGATTGGCGTGAACGAAAAGTTTGGCCAATTCCTTTTCGCCAACATGGACAACCAGGTCATCATTCCAATTACGCGCCTGGTTTCGGATTTCGTGCGCGACCCCTACATTTTTTTTATGGTGAAGGTCCGGCCTGATTCGAAGATGGACGACGCGCGGGAGGAGTTGCGCGGTATCGTGCGCAAGATTCGGCGCGTGCCGCCCGGCGCCGAAGACGACTTCGCGATCAACCAACAGGAGATGATGATTAAGCGCTTCGATCAGATGGGAAAAATCATTGGCTCGATCGGACTGTTCATCACAGGACTGGCGCTTTTCGTCGGCGGCATCGGGATCATGAACATCATGTTTGTCTCTGTCGCCGAGCGCACGAAAGAGATTGGCATCCGCAAAGCCTTGGGCGCGAAGCGGCGCACAATCCTGATTCAGTTCCTGATTGAGGCGGCGACGATTTGTCTGTTCGGCGGACTGATCGGGTTAAGCATCGCGTGGGGCGCGAGCGTGGGAATGAAAAAGTTTTTGCCTACCGAGATGTCGCTGCACGTTGCCGTTCTCGCGATCGCGATGTCATTGCTCACTGGAATAGTCGCTGGATTTCTTCCCGCATGGCGCGCCGCGCGGATGAATCCAGTCGATGCATTGCGGGCCGAATGATGGCAAACCCACAACAACGTTTAGTCCGTACACGACCGATGGCTCGCCTGCGCGCTGAATTGCGCGAGAGCTTCCTTATGGCGGTCAACGCGATTGCCGCGCACAAATTACGTTCAGCGCTGACGCTGCTTGGTGTTACGGTCGGCGTCTTTTCCATCATCGTGGTGATGACGGCGATGCGTGTGCTGCAATCGAACATCGAAACGCAAATGGGGCAATTGGGCACGCACACTTTCAGCGTGCAGAAGTGGCCGCCTATTTTCGTCGGCGGCCGGGAGGGTTGGGAAAAAATCTGGCGACGAAAAAATATTTCGTGGCAACAAATCCAGGCACTCAAGGAGAAAGCCACGCTCGCGCAAACCATCGCCGTAGAGACTTACCTCGAACGCAACAATGTTTCGTCGCGATTTTCAGAATTCGACAACGATGTGCCAATGCTCGGAGTTTCGCCGGAATCATTTATCGCCAAGCAATGGAACGTCGAGCAGGGCCGCGCGATTATGAGTTCGGATTTGGACAGCACGCGCTCTGTTTGTGTGCTCGGGAGCACGCTGGCCACGAATTTGTTTCCGCACGGTTCAGCGATTGGCGAACGCGTGAAATTCCACGGCATCAACTATTCCGTCGTGGGCGTGCTCGAATCGAAAGGCCAGATGCTCGGCGGCGATCAGGACTCATTTCTCGCCATTCCGATCACAACTGGATTGAACCGTTACGGAATGCATTGGCGGAGCCTTACGATTCTTGTGGAAGCGCGCAGCGAAAAGTTGCTCAACGATACGATGGAACAAGTGCGCGGCATCCTGCGCGCGATTCGCAAAGTGCCGCCACAGGATGAAGACGACTTCGAAGTGTTTACGAACGATTCACTCATCGAACAATTTCGCTCGATGACTTTCGCGGCGCGCGCGGGCGCTGCTGTGATCAGTTCCATCGCCTTGCTCGCGGCGGGAATTGGGATCATGAACATCATGCTCGTCTCGGTGACCGAGCGAACGCGCGAGATTGGAATTCGCCGCGCCATTGGAGCGAAGAAGCGAAACATTCTCACGCAGTTCATGAGCGAAGCGGTGATCCTTTGCCAGTTCGGCGGAATTATTGGCGCGGCGCTTGGAATCGTCGGCGGGAACATTACCGCCTTCGCCTTTCACATGCCGCCGGTGTTCCCGTTTGATTGGGCGATCCTCGCGATGGTGATTTGCACGGCGGTCGGTTTGATCTTCGGTACTTATCCCGCCGTAAAGGCCGCGAATATGGATCCGGTGGAATCGCTGCGCTACGAGTGAAGTAACCATTACGCCAGTGTTGCGCCGAAGCCACGCATCGCACGCACACTGCCGTCATTGAGCAGCGACGCATTCATCGGAACGCTGTCTTGCGCCAAACAAAGCGGCACGTCCGGTGCGAGATCGGGATTCGCCAGCAGGCGGCGCGCGTTCAGCGAAGAATTCTTCAACGTGCTGTTCTCAACGGCGTTGCGCGACGCGTGCCAAGCTGTTTGCGCGGAATCGCTCGACGCTTCATCGTTCACCAAATGCCGCAGCCGATCAATCAGCGCACCCGCCGCAAAAATGTCTTCGAAGGCGGGCGCCTCGAAAGTTCCCGCGCACACGAGGAGCAATTGCTTCGGCCTTAAGGTGTCGAGCACGTCCGCAAGCGCGCGGAGGTTGACCAGCGCGCCGAGGAGGACCATCTCGGCGCGAGCACACGCGCGTAGTGCGCGGGTGCCATTGGTCGTCGTCCAGGCAATTGTTTTTTCCCGCACGCGCGCGGGAACGAAGTCGCGCGGTGAATTGCCGAAATCGAATTCAATGCTGCCGGTCAATTCCCGGCCAATGCGCAGTCCGTGGCGTTCGCCCGCGAGCAACACTTCCGGGCGGCGCGCTTTAATCGCGAGTGCTTCGCTGATTTCGCTCACGGGAATGATGGCGTCGGCGCCGTTGTTCAGCGCGGTCAGCATCGAAGAAGTCGCGCGCAAGACATCGAAGACAACGCAGGTTGTCGCGCTCAGATCACGCGCATTCAATACTGGAAATTCAGCCGGGCCGAGGACGACATCGATGTTCATGCCATGTCGAGAGTTGAGGGTCGAGAGTGCAGAGTCAAATTGAACGCGAGTCATCTCTCAATTTTTCGACTCTCAACTTCCGCGTCCTCATGTAGTGAAAGAGATACTGCTGCGCGTAGCCCGCGTTTTGACCGAAGTGCGTCGCGACGAAGCGTGCCAGGCGTTTGGAACCAACACGTCGTTTCGGAAAATAAAGTTCGCGCAACGCCTTCATTATCCACACATCGACGGGGAACGCCTGCTGAAAACCATAAGCGAAGAGCAGCACGCAATTGGCGATTTTGTGGCCGACGCCCGGGAGTTTCAGGAGTTCTGCGCGCGCTTCCTCGACGCTTTGCGTGTGCGGGCTCGCGAGGTTTGCTTCGCGCGCAGAAATCATTTTTGCGGTGCGCAGCAGGTTCGGCGCGCGGAACCCCATTTTGCAGCCGCGCAAATCGCTTTCGCTGCACGCGGCCAGCCGGTCAGCAGTGGGAAATGAAAACGCTGGAGCGTGGCCCGCCGGAACGAGCAATGGTTCGCCGAAACGTTCGCAGAGCAGCGAGACGATTTGCTGGATTTGGACGATTTGTTTTGTGGACGAGAGAATGAAGGACGCGAGGCATTCCCACGGTTCCTGCCGCAGCAATCGCAGACCGCGGCACGCGGTCACGGCCGCGCGCATCGGTTCGTCATCGGGAAAGCTGAGCAGGATGGAGCCGAGATCAACCTCCGTTTGCAGGTAATGCGCAAGCCAGTTCCACGAGGAGACGACATTCGGCTCTCGAGTTTCGACGGTCTCAGCGAAGATGCCTTGATCCACTTGCTTGAGCCGCACCCAGCGCGCGTTGCTCACACCTTCCCACCACTGATTCTGTTCGCGCCAGCGGAACGCCTGGCCCGAAGTCAGCGTCGCCGCCAAATCGTAATCGCGAACAATAAAAAGATGCTGGCGCAAAGAATCGGACATCATCGCTGAAGGTCTCGGCAGGCGAAGACCTGGATGTAATGGAGCACGCGACCGCGATGCTGCAATGGAAAGCGATCGATTTCCGTGACGGAGGCGAATTCCTTCAGCACATCCGCAGGCGCGGGCGCGGGTTTGTCTTTCTCCTGAACGTAGATGGCATTTTCTCCGCGGCGCGTCCCGATGTAACTGGGCCAGAAATAGAACTGCGTGTTCGGCTTCGCCATGTAGCGAAAGTAAACGAGAGGCTCATCCTTCAACGCGGCTTTGGCTTCCGGCATGTAAAACGAAAGGAGGCTTGTCGTTCCGTAATGGCCGCCGATGACGAACACGGGCTTGCCTTCCTCGGCGAGTTTGTCGCGCTCGCGCGTGACGATGCGCGCCATTTGCGTCCAGCCGCGCACGCGCCGGAGCGGATCCATCCTCGGCGGCAAGTAAATGCCAAAGATTTTTTTGGTGAGATCGGTTTCGTGCAACACGACGACTGCCAGCGTGCCAATCATCACGGCAATCGTGAGCAGAGCGCGAATGTGTCGTGCTCCTTCGAGATAGCGCCGTTCCCAATAGAGCGCCATCAGGCAAAAGAAAGGAATGACAGCGGCGGCGATCCAGTTGACGAGCACTGACGAGTGCAATGTATAGAGCAGGTAGATCAGCAAGAGCGGCGCGCCCATCGAAAAGAAAAAGCGCAACAGCGCATCATGCTTTGATGAGCTTTCTGAAAGCGGCGCATCACTCCTGGTTCGTTTCCACATTGCAATGGCAGCCCACAACGCAGCGACGAAAAGCATCGGGTGCAGGACTCCCGCAGCTTCACCAATGAATTCCACCGGAGCGCGCCAGCCGAAGTCCCATCCCTCGCCGGCTTTCGCGTCATTCGCGACGTGTCCCGCCGTGACCCAATGATGCTGCAAATTCCAAACGATGACAGGAGTGGCGCAGAGCGCGTTGATGAGCAAGGCGAGCCACGGACCGGGCCGCCGCAAATGAATTCGCGCTGGTTTCCAAAGAGCGAAGAACACGATCCAGCAGACCCATTGGAACAGCGCCGTGTACTTGCTGAGAAACGCGAGGCCCATCCACAAGCCAACGCGGATCCATTGCGACGTGCGTGCGTTTGGTTGCACCGCGCGCCAGCCCGCGAACATAGCCAGCGACCAAAAAAGCGCGAGCAGCGGATCGACGGTCATCAGCGTCGATCCGGCGGCGAGCATGGGAGTGAGATTGACGAGAACGACGAGCCAGAACCCGGCGCGCGCGCTGGCGTGGTTCGCAAAAAACTGCAATGCGATCAAACTGCCGATGGCGGCGCACACCGGAGAGAAAAAACGGACGCCGAATTCGCGATCGCCAAAGCAGTGCGTGCCGAGCCATTGCACGTACGCGATCAGCGGCGGCTTGCTGAAGTAGGAGAGCGCCAGGTGTTTTGACCAGAGCCATTGATAGGCTTCGTCTTCGCTGAGTTCGATGCGTCCACTCGCGAGATAGATCAGACGAAAGATGAAGAGGAGTGCGATGACAACGTAGCCGAGCCGAAGCCAATGAGCGGCCATGCTCGCAGTTGGATTTTCAATATCGGAAGGATCGCGCGGGTTTTTCGCAAGTGTCGCGAGTGAGGGAAAAGCGTTGAACCACAACGGAAACCAGCGTTGTGCGGCGAACCGCCAACACGCGTCAATCGCAAACAAGAAAGCACAGCCGTAGCCCGCGCCCAGGACTGCGCCGGCGAGAACATCGCTGGGATAATGGACTCCATTATAGACGCGGGAGAAGGCGACGAGACAGGCGAGCGGGACCATGAACCGCCAGGTGCGACGATAAAAAAGCCACGCGACCATGGCGGCGGCGAACCAATTACTCGCGTGCGCCGACGGCATGCTTCCCGAATCGCTACAGCCGGTGCGGCGAAAATCACTTTCGTCTTCGGCTGCTTTGAAGTCGCGCATCGGCAAGTTCACATTTTCCAAAACCCGACAGGGTCGTTGACGACCAACAGCGTGCTTGATCGTGTTGGTGATCCATCCGTCACCCAGCGGAAGCGCGATGGCCAGCATGAGCACGCAAATTCGACCGCGGACTCCGCCTTTCCAAATGAGCGCGAGTCCCAGCACGATGGCCAGCGGAAGAAACCACGGTCCGCCCGCGAAGATTGGCATCAACGAATCAAACAGCGAGTTCCGCAACGTCCCGTTGATGAAACGGAACAGCGCAGTGTCGATCGATAACAGGGCAGACACGCCGCGAGGCTAAAGGCTGGCCAGCAAAGGTTGCAAGTTGGCGCAACGCGCCGTTGAAGTGGCGCGGATTAGAACTGCACGATCGAACGCACCGGAAAATTCTTCAGTTTGTCGCGCCCTTTCAGAAATGTGAGTTCGATCAGAAAAGTTGCCTCCAGCAATTTGCCGCCGACTTTTTGCACCAGGTTCGCCGCGGCGCCTGCTGTGCCGCCCGTGGCGAGCAGATCATCCACGAGCACCACGCGACTGCCAGGCTTGATTGCATCGATGTGAATGGCGAGCACGTTGGAGCCGTACTCCAGTTCGTAGCTTTCTTCGTGCGTGCTGAACGGCAGCTTGCCTTTTTTGCGAATGGGGACGAAGCCCGCATTCCATTTCAGCGCTGCCGCGCCTGCAAAAATAAATCCGCGCGCGTCAATGCCGACGACGAAATCAACTTCGCCCGGTTTGAAGCTGCTCGTGAGTTGCTCGATGCTTGCGGCAAACAACTTCGGATCGCCGAGCACGGGCGTGATGTCCTTGAATTGAATTCCTGGCTTCGGAAAATCAGGAATGTTGCGAATCGCGTTTTGGATCGCGTCGGCGGAACCGTTGGCGTTGCTCATCAGGGCGCGGATTATTTTTGCTGCGCCTCGAGCTTTTCAATCATTTTGCGCAACTTGTTGAGCGCAATGTTTTGAATCTGCCGGACGCGTTCACGCGTCACGCCGAACTTCTGGCCTACTTCTTCGAGTGTTTTCTCGGGGCCGCCATCAAGACCGAACCGATAGCGCAGGATGGTGGCCTCACGTTGATCGAGAGTCTTGACCATCTCCTGCAACATGCTCGTGACGGTTTTGTCCTCGAGTTGCTCGTAAGGCGTGTCGGCATTTTCGTCCTGCACGACTTCGGAAAAATTGTTCGAGTCATCGTCGCCGATGGGTGCGTCCAGAGACGCCGGACGAATGGCGGCAGTGCGCATCTGCCCAACGCGCGACGCAGAGATGCCGAGTTCCTCGGCCAATTCTTCGTCGGTGGGCTCGCGGCCCAGTTCTTCCTGAAGCTTCATCGCCACGCGGCGCATCTTGGAAATTTTGTCCACGAGATGCACTGGGAGGCGAATGGTCTTCGATTGATTTGCCAATGCGCGCTTGATCGACTGTTTGATCCACCATGAGCCGTACGTGGAAAGCTTGCCGCCTTTCGCGGGATCGAAACGCTCGACCGCTTTCATCAGACCGATGTTTCCTTCGCTGATCAAATCGAGCAGCGGCAAACCAAAACCTTCGTAATCGTGCGCGATTTTCACGACGAGGCGCAGGTTGGCCTTGATCATTTGCTCGCGCGCCCGCTTGTCTCCCTTCTTGATCTTGGCTGCGAGATCGATTTCCTCCTGCGGCGTAAGCAGCGCGACCTGGCCGATTTCGCGCAGATAAAGTTTGATGGCGGTATCGCCATCGTAACTGCCGCGTTCCGGTGCTGGTGCGGGTTCAGCGGCTGAATGTTCGCGCGGGACGAGAGCTTCGGCGAGTCGCACCACTTTTTGCCCTTCGGTGCCGTTCGACGCGGGGGATTTCGATGAAGCGCTCTCCGTTTCCGATTTGCCGACAACCAATTGCCGGTGGGCCGGCGCGATGCGCGCGTTTCCCAGAGAACCCGGTTGCCCCTTCTTTGGGTGTGCTTTTCCGGCCATAGAATCTGTTAAAAGTTTCAAGTCGTACCTCCCTTTGCGCAAGAGATTATTGGTTGCGTGGCCCGCTCGTAATCAGGCGCGTGACCGAAATGCAGCCCGGAAAAGTCCCGTCCGCGAAGGGGAGCGATTCGAGGGTGTCAGACTCCGGTGAACGCTATGGCTGCGGCCAGCGCAATTCGCGTCCCAGAAATTTGAAGGTGCCGATGCCGTTGATCGTGTGAGGGCCATTGAAAAATTCGATCTCAGTCCGATCACCGATTCCGAGCTTGTCGTACATGCGCCGAATTTTCGCGTACTCGTAAGCGACCCATTGATCGGGCGCCACACCGTCATCGTGGCCACGCTCCACCATGAACGGACGCGGCGCAATGAGGCTCGCCATCTCGGCATAGTTGAACGTGTGGCCGAGGTTCCATTCCGGCATTTCGTATTCGCCGGTGAACAGATAGCTGTAAGCCGATTCGGTTGTGGCGCATTTCTCCACCCACTCGTTGAAGTCCGCTGAACAAATCGAAAGGCAATAGCGCTCGACCACTGCCGGCACGCGCATCGCCGTCTTGCCGCCGTAGCTCAATCCGTAAAACGCAATGCGTTGCGCATCGACAAACGGAAGCGACGCCAACCAATCGGTTGCCACTTCGTGTTGCGCGATGATGAACGAGAAGAGCGACAGCCCGAGCGGGTTCGCTTTCCGCTGGAGCACACGGAACTTGTCCTGTCCGCGATAGGGATTATGCGGCGCGTAAACGACGAAGCCTTCCTCCGCCAATCGCGCGGCAAAGGCCTTGTAGTATTTGTAGCCGTTTGATTTCGGATCTTCGGTGACTGTGTCTTCCGGCACACCTTCAAGTCCGTGCTGGCAGACGACGACCGGACGGCGTTCGCCTGGTTTGATATTTTTTGGAACCAGCAAGTAGCCCCACGCATAAACGTCCGGCAGCACATTGAGCATCACTTCGTAACCGGTCCATCTTTCCCGATCATAAATCTGTCGCGTGCGCGGGCTTGGCGACAGCTTTGGCGCGTCGATTTTGCCGATGACTTTTTCCCAGAAGAACGTGCGGTTCGATTTTGTTGCGGCGAGAAATTCATTCGTGTTGCCGAGCAGTTTCCAGATGTGATCGTCGCGCACACGCTCGCAACGGCGGAAGAGCGACTGCGTAAAGTCTTCCAACTCGCGCACCGCACGCTCCTGCCGATTCGTGATTTCCACAGGCGCCACCGTCGCGAGTTTCTCGTCTTCGAGATCGAACACGATCTCGTTCGTGACGCGTTGCGCGGTCGCCAGCGCAGCGAGTGATTTGCGAGAGCCGAATGAAACGGCAGTGCCTTCACTGCCATGCACGAATTCCACGAATGGACTGCCGCGTTGTTTGGCCGTGAATTTATTCGCGCGCTCGACTTCGCTTTCGATGTCGCCGAATTCCATCGCCGCAATCGCGCCCGGCGCGGCGCCACTGCGACCGGACCGTGCAGCAGGCGGGCCGCTGATCTGCGGCGGTTGGCTGAACTCCACGATGACCCTGCGCGGCGCAATCAACGCCGCGAGTTCCGCATCACTGAATTCGCGCAGGTAGCCGAACATGTTGCGATAGATGGGCTGTTGCCAAAGTGATTCGCGTGGCCCGAAGTAGCCGCTCACCAGCGCAGCACCGATGCGCGGATCGAGTGCCGCGGCGTGCAGTGCGATCATTCCACCTTCGCCGTAACCAACGACAGCGACGTTTTCCTGGAAGCCCAGCACGGCGTTGATCGCGGCCAGCACTTTCTGGACTTCGTACCCAATGATGTGCCGTCCCATTTCGTAAGCCTGGCGGTAAATCCATTCGCGATGCGGCTGGTTGGTGAATCGATTGAGGCGCCGATTGCCGGAGAATGAATCGTCACGGCTGATGAGCACCGGCACGAGCACGCGCCAGCCGCTCTCGACAAGATGCCGCGCGTACTGCGACGCGGGCGCAACGCCGGGGCGCAGACCCGCGAGCATTTCGGGCGATTGATCGGCGTCGGGAATCGCGATGGCCGCTGGCGCCGCCAGACGGGTTTTTCCGTTTTGATCCAATGGCACCAGCAACAAGCCTTCGCCAAATACTTCTTCGAACACGCGCCAGCGAACGCGATGCGCGGCAAACGGATGCGGGCCGCGGGAGCGAAATAATTCCGAGCCACGCTCGTCGTCGCCAATAAATTCCAACGATGGCGCGGCGAGCGGATCGACTGCTCCGATGATCTCTCGCAAGTGCTCGCGCTTCATCGCTTGAAATTTGGAACTGCTGTTGGAGTTGGGAAAATCGGCGTCCCACATGCGCGCCCGGTTCGCGGCGACACGTTCCGTTTCGCGCATCAGCCAGCGATCGATGCCCTCGACCATCTGCGCGGAAAGGTCGCCGCGGTTGGTCAGGAGTGTCGTTTGCGGCAACGTGACTTCCGCTGCCGCGGCACGCGCAATGAGCAAAAGGAAAACGAGTGGCAAAAATCTCGCTGGCATGTCGCCATCGTTTGCACCGCGCGCAAAACTGTCGAGCCAAACTCGCGCGACGGACCGAAACGGCATTTTCTGAGAACGCCATCGCTTTCAGACGAATGCGGCGCGTTACGAGGCGCAGCTACAAAAAAGAGACCGGGACGAATCCCGGTCTCTCTGTGTTGTTGCTACGGATTGTTTGCGCTGTTACGGCGAAATCAGCCGATAGAAACGCGCGCCCGGTTCAACCTGGCCGCGGATTTCGCCGCCGCCGAATGTTGAAGAGTGAATGTTCAGATACCAGAGACCGTTATGGATGTCCTGGATCTGCGCGGGAATGCTCTTGCCGCCGTATTGCAAGTTCACGAGTGGCAGGCTGCCTTTGATCGTGCCAGAGGTGGTGCCAGCGCTGATCGAACCGAGATCATACACCACACCCGCATTCGCGCCGCGCGCCGCCGGCGCATGGAAATGGTCCGCGCTCCGATTGCCCGATAGGCCAGAGTAAACCACATCGACGAGCAGCACGTTGTTGTTCGACAAGATGATCGAACCACTGCCGATGCCGCTCCGCGCGCCGGGAGGAGTCGCTTCCTGCGCCGGGTCGAGGTTCACGGTGAACTGGTTCGAGAGGACCACCGCGTAAGTGGTCGCGCCGCCGGTATCGACGTCGCGCCAGTTAATCGGTGGATTCAAACTCGTCGCGAACTGCAAACGCGCTGGCGCATCCCACGAGAGCGTGAGCGTGCCATTGCTGTAACTTTGGCGCAGCACAGGACCGCCGCTGCTGCCGCCGCTCACGGTCAACGTCGCCGAGGCCGAAGTCGCGTTCGCGCCCGGGATGTAAACCACCACGCGGAACTGCGCTCCACTGTCGGTTTGCGTCGGCACAAACGTATAGCTTGCGCTGTTCGCGTTCGGGATGGCCACAAAGCCCGAGCCGTTGTTGCGATACCATTGATAGAAGCGCGGCGGGTTCGTGCTCTGGGCATTCACGGCATTGGCGCCCACGGTGAACGTCGCCCCGGCGGCTCCCGAACCTTGCGTCAACGTCACGTCGTTGATTTCCCAGTTCGGAACCTGGCCGCGTGTGTTCGTGTCGCTGGCTGCGATGAATTGCACGCGCACGGTCGAACCCGCGGGAAGTGAACCAAGACTGGCGCGGCTCACGATGTTGCTCGTGGCGTAGCCCGGCGAAGTCGCGATGAATGCTTCCTGGCCGTGCAAGTCCGACCCGCTGCCGCTGGATACGGTGCCGGGATAACCATTTTGCGTGAACGCGCTGCCGGGGACGGTCACAAACGGTCCGCCATTGATGCTCACGCGCACCTGGCCGCCGTCCCACGCTGTGCCGTCGTGCTCGAAGCTATAGCGATGCGTGAAGCTCAGCACCACGGTGCCACTCGCCGTCACGTTCAACGTTGGGCTATTGAGCATTGATGTATTCGGATGTCCATCCTCCGCGTCCTGTCCGCTCTCCTGCCAGGAACCAGCCGCGGCGTTGTAAGCCCACGGGCCATCGAAGGCCACCGGCGTATCCACCGTGAAGCCGCCGCCGCTGGAATTGAAATCCTGCGAGAACAACGGCAACGAGCCGATGACGAACAAATAGTTCGCGGGCTGCTGCGTGATGGTCACCGAGGCTCCAACCGGATCCGCGAGCGTTGCGAGGAGCGAGCCGCGGATCGGCGTCAGCGTGTCGGGATTCGTCGGGTCGCCGTTGTCCTTTATCGCGGCCTGGCCGAAATCCCCGCCGGTACCTTCCTTGTAGAGCAATTCGATGTAATAAGGCTGGCCGCCGACGAGGGAATTCGTGGTGCCGTGCAATGAGAAGCCATTGCAGCAGGCCGTCTCTTCCTGGATTTTCACGACGTTCGTCGGGTTGCTGTTCGTGCTCAACCACAACTGCGACGAGTCATCGCTGCGGAGGTAGAGATTGTAGTTCGTGGTCTGTGGCGGAATGAGGAAGCCCGAGATGCGCGCGCCGTAACCCTCATGGCTGTCGTCCGGATACGCGCCGCGTGAATCCAACGAGGTGAGATACACGGTATCGCGCGGGTTGTTCGGATAATTCGGATTGCTCGTCAGGTCCGAAACGTTATTGCCGCCGCCGGTGTCATACGCCTCGAACAAAATGAACCCGGGGCTGATGACCCATGCCTGGAACTGAATGTTCGTTGGCACCATGGTGTTGCCCGCGGCGTCCTGCACATTCTGGATGTGCGCCGTGTAAAACGCTCCCGGATTTTGCGCGGAAGTCGGGATCGTCACCGTCAATTGATCGGGGCCCAACGTCGGCGTGCCGAGCGTCAGCGCTGCGCCGTTCGTGTCCGTCAACGAATAGTTGGCGGGATTCACCGCTGTGGCCGGCGAAAGCACTTCATCAAAGGTGATGCGAATCGCCGCGAGCGAGCGCGTGCCGCGCACCGCCAGCACCTTTGGAGGCACTGGATCGGAAGTGACGTTCAACGTCGCCGCAGCGCTTGTGATGGAACGGCCTGGAACATTCACAATCACGCGATATTGGTTGCCGTTGTTCGCGACCGTGCGCAGCGGAGTGGTGTAGCTCGAGCTGTTTGCGCCCGCGATGTCTGCAAAGCCGCCACCTGAATCGAGTTGCCATTGATAACTTACGGCGCCACCTGTGTTCGTGACTGTCACCGAGAAGGTGGCCGTGTGATTTTCAAAAATGTTCTGACTTTGCGGCTGCGTCGCGATGCCTACGTTCGGAGCGCTGCCCGGATCGAACGCGATGGCCAGGTATTGCGCGTTGATCGGGGTCACAGTCGGGCCTGAGGGCAATGTGACGTGCAGGCCGGCGTGATCGCCACCGCCGTACTCCTTTCCAGCACAGTGGGATCCGAAGCTTGGAATTCACGTGACTTGAAGTCGCGGCCGCACTGACCCTATAGTGAGTCGTATTAATTTAAATCATACCAACATGGTCAAATAAAACGAAAGGCTCAGTCGAAAGACTGGGCCTTTCGTTTTAATCTGATCGGCACGTAAGAGGTTCCAACTTTCACCATAATGAAATAAGATCACTACCGGGCGTATTTTTTGAGTTATCGAGATTTTCAGGAGCTAAGGAAGCTAAAATGGAGAAAAAAATCACTGGATATACCACCGTTGATATATCCCAATGGCATCGTAAAGAACATTTTGAGGCATTTCAGTCAGTTGCTCAATGTACCTATAACCAGACCGTTCAGCTGGATATTACGGCCTTTTTAAAGACCGTAAAGAAAAATAAGCACAAGTTTTATCCGGCCTTTATTCACATTCTTGCCCGCCTGATGAATGCTCATCCGGAATTTCGTATGGCAATGAAAGACGGTGAGCTGGTGATATGGGATAGTGTTCACCCTTGTTACACCGTTTTCCATGAGCAAACTGAAACGTTTTCATCGCTCTGGAGTGAATACCACGACGATTTCCGGCAGTTTCTACACATATATTCGCAAGATGTGGCGTGTTACGGTGAAAACCTGGCCTATTTCCCTAAAGGGTTTATTGAGAATATGTTTTTCGTCTCAGCCAATCCCTGGGTGAGTTTCACCAGTTTTGATTTAAACGTGGCCAATATGGACAACTTCTTCGCCCCCGTTTTCACCATGGGCAAATATTATACGCAAGGCGACAAGGTGCTGATGCCGCTGGCGATTCAGGTTCATCATGCCGTTTGTGATGGCTTCCATGTCGGCAGAATGCTTAATGAATTACAACAGTACTGCGATGAGTGGCAGGGCGGGGCGTAACCTAGGTGACAGAAGTTAAAAGCCTCCGGTCGGAGGCTTTTGACTTTCTGCTAGATCGGCCGCATCGAATATAACTTCGTATAATGTATAATGTATATTGATTTAAATTGCAATAATAAAT
>JADMIO011331779.1_pt1 | contig 110379 bp, 96 predicted proteins | sample 8958161 | NCBI WGS metagenome assembly JADMIO01 (sample SAMN16585339, study PRJNA669376) | soil metagenome | isolation source: Crop rotation soil | place: USA: Cullars Rotation, Alabama | collected 2011 | reverse complement strand
CGATTAATCAGTTGCCTGACATGACGGTAGCGAAGTCGCACAGCGGCAACTTCACGCAGGGACAAACCGGCGCGACTTACACGATTACTGCGACCAACTCTGGTTTTGCAGCGACGAGTGGAACCGTTACAGTGACTGACACTTTACCCACCGGTCTGACGGCGACGGCTATTAGCGGTACGGGCTGGAGTTGTGTGTTGGGAACGCTAACTTGTACGAGAAGTGACGCGCTCGCGACCGGCGCCAGTTATCCGGCGATCACCGTAACGGTGAATGTCGCCAATAACGCTGCCTCGAGTGTCACGAATTCCGTCGCGGTTTCCGGCGGGGGCCAGACGAATACCACCAACGATACGGCTAACGATCCCACCACCATCAATCAACTGCCGGACTTAACGATTGCCAAGTCACACAGCGGCAACTTCACGCAGGGCCAAGTCGGTGTGACTTACACGATTACTGCGACCAACTCTGGTTTTGCGGCTACGAGCGGCACCGTCACGGTGACTGACACGTTACCCGCCGGTCTGACGGCGACTGCAATCAGCGGCACAGGTTGGACCTGCGTGCTCGCAACGCTCACCTGCACGCGCAGCAACGCGCTCGCGGCCGGCGCCAGTTATCCGGCGATCACCGTGACGGTGAATGTCGCCAACAATGCGGCTTCGAGTGTCACGAATTCCGTCGCAGTCTCTGGCGGGAGCCAGACGAATACTACCAATGACTCGGCCACTGATCCGACCACGATTAATCAGTTGCCTGACATGACGGTAGCGAAGTCGCACAGCGGCAACTTCACGCAGGGACAAACCGGCGCGACTTACACGATTACTGCGACCAACTCTGGTTTTGCAGCGACGAGTGGAACCGTTACGGTGACTGACACTTTACCCGCTGGTCTGACGGCGACGGCTATTAGCGGTACGGGCTGGAGCTGTGTGCTGGGAACTCTGACTTGTACTCGCAATGACGCGCTCGCGACCGGCGCCAGCTATCCGGCGATCACCGTAACGGTGAACGTCGCCAACAATGCTGCTTCGAGTGTCACGAATTCCGTCGCAGTGTCCGGAGGTGGTCAGACAAATACGAGCAACGACTCGGCCACTGATCCGACGACCATCAACCAACGGCCTGACTTAACCATCGCAAAAAGCCACGTCGGCAATTTCTCTCAAGGTCAGACCGGAGCAACTTATTCGATTACGGTCACGAATTCAGGTTCAGCGGCCACCACAGCGTCGGTATCAGTCACAGACACGCTGCCAAGCGGATTGACCGCTACGGCCATTAGCGGCGGTGGGTGGACCTGTGTTCTGGCTACGCTGACTTGTACGAGAAGCGACGTCCTCGCGGCTGGCGCCAGCTACCCCGTCATCACGCTAACCGTGAATGTCGCGACCAACGCGGCCAGCAGCGTGACAAATTCCGTGTCAGTCTCAGGAGGTGGCGAGGTCGTCACTAATAACGACTCCGCGAGCGATCCGACCACGATCAATCAATTACCGGATATGACCGTTGCCAAGTCGCATACGGGCAATTTCACTCAGGGACAAACCGGTGCGACTTACACGATCACTGCAACCAACTCTGGTTTTGCAGCGACGACCGGAACCGTGACAGTGACTGACACTTTACCCACTGGTCTTACAGCGACTGCAATCAGCGGCACAGGTTGGACCTGCGTGCTCGCAACGCTCACCTGCACGCGCAGCAATGCGCTCGCCGCCGGCGCCAGTTATCCGGCGATTACCGTGACCGTGAATGTCGCGAACAACGCGGCCACCAGTGTCACAAACTCGGCCGCAGTTTCTGGCGGCGGCCAAACAAATACCACCAACGATACGGCTAACGATCCCACTACCATCAATCAGCTGCCAGACTTAACGATTGCCAAGTCACACACGGGCAACTTCACGCAGGGCCAGGTCGGCGCGACCTACTCGATTACCGTGACAAATTCGGGCAGCGCGGTCACCAGTGGCGTGGTAAGCGTGACGGATACTTTGCCGACTGGCCTGACTGCGACGGCGATCGGCGGCGCCGGTTGGACCTGCGTGCTGGGGACTCTCACATGTACCAGAAGTGACGCGCTGGCAGCGGGTTCGAGTTATCCAGTCATCACCCTTACCGTTAATGTGGCGATGAATGCGGCGTCGAGCGTGACTAACTCTGTGGCAGTCTCAGGCGGCGGAGAAACGAATACCGCAAATAATTCAGCAAATGATCTGACCACCATCGCCGCCGGCCCGCCGATCATTACACTCGTGAAGAGCGTCAATCCTGCCGGCGCGCAGATTCCGGGCACTGATCTGACTTACACGATTGTCTATACCAACAACGGTGGTAAGCCGGCGAGCAATTTCGTAATTATTGATCCGAACTTAGGCAATGCCGATCCGCTTGAGCGAGTTTTCCACAACGTCGATTTCAAGGTTGGCTCGATCGGCAGCGCGCCTGGCACAAGTGGATTGGTCGCCACGTTTGCTTATTCAAATGACGGCGGAAGCACCTGGACTTACGCGCCGGTCAGTGGCGGCGGCGGGGCGCCAGCCGGCTATGATCGCAACGTAACTAATGTGCGCTGGACCTTTGCCGGCAACCTGAGCCAGACGGCCCCAAACAATACGGGTAGCGTGAGTTTTATCGTGCGGATTCGATAAGTCACACGAAGGAGGAACCAAAAAATGAAATGCCCACAATGCGGCCTGGTAAATTCGCAAAGCGCCTCTCGGTGCAAACGCTGCGGTGCGGCATTTTCACCCGAAGCCACCGCTGCGACTCAGGGTGTTAATGGCGGCTGGCGAGATTCCAACCTACTTGTGATTGCGAAGAATACCGCGTTGCCACCGCGCTGCTTGCGTTGTAACTCTTCCGCGCACGTTGCGCCCCGTAAGCTGAGAATCAATCACTATTCAAAGAGTAACTTACTCACATACTTTGTCGGCTATTTGGAATGGAAAGAGTTTACGATTCGGTTGCCGCTGTGCCGGACACATAATCTAAGCCGTTGGGGTTCGATCGTCCTGGGAATATCAATGATCTTTCTGGGCATTGCTGTGGCGGTGGCGGGATTTGGCTACAACCAAGATGTCTTTTGTTACCTTGGGTTGGCTTTAGTGCTGGCAGGGTTTGTCATCACCGCAATCAAAGGTCATCCGATATCGGTTCATAGATCCAAGACTCCGTTTGTTTGGCTGCGAGGCATCGATACAAATTATCTCGCCCCTCTTCCGCCGTGGAAGTAATCGGCAACCTGGAAATAAAAAAGCCGCGCTAACGAGCGCGGCTTTTTTGTTAGTGCACTTTCTGGATTTGCTTATTCAATCTTAAAGACGTCGTCGCCAAGTGTTTGATTAAGCTTCACGTCTTTGACCTTGTACTCTGCAAAGAACGCGCCCTGAGGCATCTCGAGACGTTGCGAGAAACTGGTTGGCACGAGCACTCCTTCGACTTCCTTGAATTTTGAGTTCTCAGTGCCAAACGTATAGCCGTTGTATGGAATGAGGTATTGCACAACCCGCGCGGTGGTCAGGTCGACATAAAAGTCGGTCGTGTTGCCTTCCGCATCAGCGATGCGAAAACCGCGCATCTTCTTCTTGTCCGGAAGCGCTGAAACCGTGTAGCCCGCCTGATCATATTTTGCGAGCACCGTTAGTCCAAACTTGTTCGCGGGCGGCACCTGCACGCCGGGAATCGAACTGAATGACTGTTGGCCGTCGTAGATCTGCTTGAACTTAAAAGCCGGTGACGCATCCACATCAAGCCGCATGCGCTCTCCGGCGGTGACTAGGGAAAACTTTCCGGGAATCGAACCCGCGCTATTCGGCGCGTAGAGATCGACGCTGCCGAAGAGCCACATGTTCTTCAACTTTTTGAAGCTGTCGCCACCCTGGGCGGCCAGCGCTGCAGCTGCAAGTTCGGCAGGCGAACTGCTGGCAGTGATTGCCGGATGGGTGATGACACTCGCCGCAGGGGCGGCGTTACCGCTTGCTGGAGCCGGCGTGCCGGCGGACTGGGCGTAGACCGAGGCCACGCTCAGAAAAACGAGCAGGAATGACGGCGCAAGTCTGTTCATAGGGAAGCTCCTCAAATCCAGAATAGCGAAGTTACCGTGCTTAACGCCGTCACTCTGAGAAAGTTCAGAAATTAAACCGAACGTTGAGATAAATTCGGCGATTACCGGCGCCGACGCTACCACCACCGCCACCAAATCCGCCGAAGCCGCCCGCCAACCCGAGCGATTGCCCAAAGTTAGACGACGAAAGATTGCTTTCCGGATTGGCCAGGTTTACGTGATTAAATAAGTTCTGAACATTGAGTGACAAGGTGAGCGAGTACCTGCCCGCAGAGCCGCCACCGGCCGGGCCGCCGCCCATTCCCATCATGACCGGACCGCCGCCTCCGGTCGGCTTCGCGCCGCCTGCTGGGGCGCCACTCGGAACTGACGGGCCACCGCGACCGCTGCGGCCACCACGGTTGCCGCCACCAGACGCGTTGCTTCGTGCCGTCTCGCCGCCAAATGTCCAGGTGCGGCTGGCGCGCAGATTAACTGATACTGAGCCTGGCCCGTTACCGTAGTTGCGCGGAATGATGGCATTGCTCGTACTTGAATAGTCGAATCTCGCACAACGCGCTGGAAAGGTCGTGCAGTACGTATTCAGTTGAGCAAAGGTCGGCCGCTCGTTGTACTGGCGATCCAGATTCAAATCTTCGCCGGTAGTGATATTAAAGGGCCGTCCGGTATTAGCCACCACGAATGGATTAAAGACCAGCTTCCACCACGGCGAATTTATCGTTCCGAAAATGGTGAAGCGGTGCCGCACATCAAACGAGGCACGTCCAAACTCACCGCTCAAATCGTAGGAATTTCTCGGAAACAAGCTGCCGCCCTGGCCATCGGTATCGTTGGTGGTCTTGCTCAGGCTGTAATTACCAGAGATCGAGAAGTTCGGATTAAGCCGGCTGTTGAAACCAATGAACATCTGGCTCTGGCGATACTTGCCGCTCGATTCATACTGATAGATGTCGCCAAAACCGGGAGTTGGCCGTACGCCATTCGGAGCGAGCGCGCTGATGGTGCCCGGCAAAGGTGCATTGATGTCGCGCGCGCGAATCACATGCAGGATGCGCAGCGTGTACACGCCGGCAAACATGGTCATGTTTCGCGGAAGCTGTCGCTCGACCTGCAGGCCGGCCAGGTAAACCGTAGGCGCCTGAAGATTGGGCGCAACGCGCCAGATTGTTTGTTGACTGGCGGGCACGCCCGCGACCGAGGGAACTGTTGGATACGAATTGAGCAAAGCAAACGTGGGATTAGCCAACTGTTCAGCCGGAGTAGGAGGCCGTTGCAACACCACGCTGGGATCAGTGAGGACATATTGCAACTGATCGGTGCCGTTGAATCGGTGCGTAATCAGCGTGTTGAATTCATTAAAACGGTTATAGAAAATGCCACCGCCGCCGCGAATGACGGTCTTCGGCGGCTTGGTTGAGTTGGCGCCGCCGCCGGGGGACCAGGCGAAGCCAAGGCGAGGTGCAAAGTTGAACTTGCTGTTTGCGTTGGTTTGGTTCTCGTAACGCAATCCGTAGCTCAAGGTAAAGTTGGGCCGGATGCGCCAATCGTCCTGCGCGTAAAAACCGGCATCAAACTGTGAAACTTCGGCTTCAGGATTTCCGGCGTTGATGCTGAATTGATTAGCGCCACCGCCGAGAGCGCGAATGCACTGGGCCGTCGTCGCTGCTCCGCAATACGCTTGTTGTGCCACGCTCAGTCCCTGGCTCTGAATCAATGATGTGCGGCGGTAGCGTTCAATACTGCTGAGCGGAATGTTACTTCCCGCGATGGGGTTGCCGCTGGCATCTAACTGTGGTCCAAATCCACCGGTGAAAACCCATTGTCCGCCGAAATTGTTGGGGTTGATGTCGTCGATTGATACGCCGCGCACGCGTCCGCCGAACTTATACGTGTGCATGCCTTTTTGCATCTGGGTGAAGTTGTTCAGTTCCCAGCTACTTCTTTCATTGATGGCATGTCCCACCTGTGAACCACCATCGATGAAAGCGCCGCTAACGATCACTACCGGTATCGAGTTGCCCAAAGACTCACTGTTGCTACGGGTAAACTGAAATCGCGTTTCGTTGATGGTGGTGGCGTTGATGACCGCGGTCTCAGTCAATTGAAGAGTGTGGTTCGTTGAAGTGAGATCGTAGCCGCGCGACGGTAGTGAAAATCCGCCCACGCCGTTGTTCTGCGTTTCATTGCGATTGAAGTTGTAGCGCGCAATCAAAGTGTTACGCGAGTTGATCGCATACTCCAAACGAGGACTTATGTTTGTGTTGCGCCGCGGCAGCAGAAAACCTACACCCACCTGAGTAATATTGAACGCCGAATCAAGGACGGTGGCCCTGACCAGTTCGTTGTCGTCCGTCTCGTTGCGATTGATTTCAAAAAAGAACGAAGCCTTGTTCTTGACGAGCGGGCCGCTGAAACTGCCGCTGTACTGACGCACCTGAAACGGTGAGCGTTTGGGCGAGCTGACGGCAAACGGATTGCGCGAATTCAGGCTCTCGTCATCGAAATTGAATGACACACCGCCGCGGAATTTATCCGTTCCAGGTTTGGTCAGGATGTCGATGCGGCCTGAGGGCTGATCGTTCTCGGCGGCGAATGGATTCTGGTTTATGCGGATTTCTCGAATGGAATTCTTGGGCGGCAAGCTCGCACCGGAAAAGCCATCGATGAAGATTTGACCGCCGCCGGGGCCGATTGAAGGGCCGGCCAGCGCCTGTAGCGCAGCGGCGAGCTCATCCGGATCATCGGGAAGCGCGTCGAGGTCTTTTCCGTTTAGCACCTGTTGATTTGCATTGTTCGCACTGTCCGTGCTGATCGGCGTGTTCGCTTCGACCTTAACTTCGCTTTCAACGGTAGCGACTTTGAGGGTGATGTTAACCGGCTCACGCCGCGCGGCGCTGAGATCGACTTCGACCTCTTCAGAAGCCGAAAAGCCAGCCGCCTCAGCCCGCAACGAATATTTTCCCGGCGCCAGGCCGGTAAATGTGTAGGCGCCGTCCGCGTTTGAGGTGGCGGTTTTTGCAGTGCCGCCGGCATCGGTGAGGGTGATGACGGCGCCGACAATTACCGCGCCAACCTCGTCACTAACCGATCCGCGCAGGGTGGCGCGTCCCTGGGCCGCTACCTGCCCGTGCATCAGGGCAAACGCTAAAACCGTAAGCGCCGCCAGACTAAAAAATTTTCTCAAAGTCATGATCTCTTTTTACCTGTTCTCGCAAATCAACAATTGCAGATGTGATGCAAAGCTACGGCAGTCCGGCTCCGCCAAACATGCCGCCAAAATTAGAATTCAAATCAGATGAGGGTCGGGCGCCTCCAGGGCCTGCCTGTTGCCGCGCGGCCATCATCGTCAAAAGTTGTTCGACGCCGGCCACCATTGAAATCGCTGTGATGCGTTCCGGATTGGCCCCGTGAGTGGTCGACATGATGATCGTGTCACCAACCTTTAGATCGTTTACTGAGATCGTCGGCAGGCGCTCAAGCATGTCAGCCATGCTCATACCGCCACCTGGTCGTGGGCCACCCGCGGTTGGCCCACCGGGTCCACCTTGAGATCCACCTGCGGGTCCGCCAGTCGGAGGTTTTTGTTGGGCCTGGGCCCCACCGGCCTGCGGTTGACCACCACCTTGACCTCCCGGCGGGCCTCCGCCAAACATCCCGGGACCACCCTGCGGGAAGCGGCGAATCACCGAATCCGGTTTGAGCACAATCGTGAGAGGTTTTTTGGTTTGCAGATCGCTGATTTTCAGCTCGCCGGTTGCGGCATCGATAGCTGTGATCGTCCCGCCCACGATTTTGAAGGAACCGGACACAACCTCTTCGGCCGTCAGGCGCAGTCCATCGGGACTCTTTTCTCCACGAGCATTCAACTGATCGCCGATCTTAACCTCTTCAAACTTGCTCGGCTTGGCCTCGGCGTACTTGGGAAGTGAATCCGCGGGATAGCGCTTCATCTCCGCCTTGTCCGAAACGGCAACGGTCACTGCCTGTGAGGCGCCCATCAGCGAGCGGCTGGTAACGGTGATTTCTCGCGCGGTGGGATTAACAGCCGAAACCACACCTTTGACGCCGCCGGCCCACTTGGCCCGCTCCATAGCGTTCTTCTTGGCGATTTCGGATTGGCTGACCACGTATATCTTTTGCGCTGGAACCGATTTCCGATCGGCTTCGACGTAGCCACGCGCCACCAGCCCATCCCCGACGGTAATCTCCGTGAGCGAAATAGGCTCGGCTTTGCTGAGGCTGGTTTCGCCGGGGGGTACGCGCTGGTATGTAGTCTTTTCGCTTAAATTGACCGTGACGATTGAGCCGGAAGCCGTTTTGACTACCAATTTCCCTACCGAGGCGTTGATCTCCGTGACTTTGCCGACAACCTGAGTGGCCGTGATCGCCGAATCCTGCGTTTGCGCGAGGGCGGGCAGCGAAAACACAGCGATAATTCCAAAGATCAGAATCGAACCGATAAGCTTTTTCATTGTTGTTTTCTCGAAAACCTGCAGAGTCCTCATGATTTACGCCTCACTAACCCTGTTTGTTGCAAAACTTTGTCTGAAATTGGGGAAAAATTCTCTCGATTTAGAGGGAGATGGATGCGAGATCGATCCTGCGGGCTGTCCAGTCTCAGTAACGCGATTTTTCTTCTTGATTATGCTGCGCGTCCTGTTGCGCGACCATGGCATCGAATTTCTGTTGCTGCTCGGCGTTGAGCAACGCGCGAATCCGCGTGCGCGCCTTCACCCGCGGCTCTTCAAATCGAGGCCGCAATTCAGTGCGCAAAGCCCGGTATTCGTTGCGCGTTTCATCCAAAATTGCGCGCACCGCGGTTGTCTGTTTGTCGTCAAGGTTCAAGTCCTGGCGCATCTTTTCAAAGCGCTGCTCGCGCAACCCTGAACGATCGCCGCTGGCCCGCGAACGAAGTAGTCCGGTTAACGCCGCGCCGGTCACGCCGCCGAGCACAAAAACCACCACCAGCACCAACCAAATCTTCAGCCTGGTTCGGCCCGTTACGGTCATCTATCGCTTCTCCCGCTCGTTACGTTCGAGCACAATATTAAAGACGTCGTCACGCGAGAGATTATTACGGCTGAGCACGGTTTGTTCGATGCCGGGGTTGCGAGTGTCCGCGAGCGCTTCCTCATCAAGCCGGTTCCACCCCGGAGTAACTGAAGTTTGCCATGACCACAACATCACCATGGCCGCCAGCAAAGCAATCAAGGCCATTGCGGGCACCGCGCTCCGCGCAATCATTAGCACCGAAAACCAGTTGCTGTTCTGGTTCCCGCGACGTTCTTCCGCAAGCCGGGCCCGCACTCGTGCGAAGAGAAACGGCGCCTCTGCCATCGGCTCGCTTTCAGCATCGCTCAAGGCCGCGGCGCGCAAGATGACGCGACCCAGCCGGTCGAGACTCTCATTTTCCTGTGGTTTGCTGGCCATGACGCTTTCTCCCGCTTGCTCCACAAGACAAAGACGAATGCCGGCGCATCCGGGTTACAGCCTTTGTTCTCTTCATGAATCTCAAAAACCTCAAATCCTACAGATACTTACGAAGGATTCGCCGCAAATGCGCGCGCGCGCGGTGGGCGCGCACCTTCACTTTCGAGATCGACCAGGATGTCATCTCCGCGATTTCGGCGACCGAGAAGCCTTCGACGTCCAGCAGGGTCAACACCAGCCGGTCCTCAGCGCTGAGCCTGGCAAGCAGTTTTGTCGCCAGATCCCGCGAGACCAGCGCGCCTTCGATGTCCCCGCGGGCGGCGCGCAGCTGCGTGATGACATCCTCAGATTCGTTTTCAGTGAGTTCTCCGAGCGCGTGTTCAGGGCGCCGGCGCGCGCGTCGCAGATGATCATAGCAAGCGTTAACAGTTATCTGAGCCAGCCAGGCTTTGAATGACGCCTCGTGCGTGCCGTGATACGTGTGCAGCGCAAAGTAGATCTTGGTGAACGTGTCCTGGATGATCTCTTCGATTTGTTCGCGTTGAGAGAAGAAACGGCCGGCGATGCGCGCGACCTGTCGGCGGTGACGCTCGAAGAGTTTCTCAAAAGCTTCTTCATCACCGGCTGAGGCCGCCGCCACCAGCGCGTCGTCAGTGCGTTCGTCCGCAGGATGCAAGAAGTCTACCCTTTTCGGGGGAATGTGTCCGTGAGATCAAACTTTTGCCGGCTCAGATCTTTTCCAACTGAGGCGATAACGCGCCGTCAGGGCAAGCCCCAGGCTGGTGACTAGTATCCCCGCTACTACCACCGGCCATACGAAGGGCAGAGAAGCCATGATTACCCAAAACGTCACGCCAATGAGCAAGGCCACAGATTCGGACTTGAGTCGCGGAAAAAACCGTCGCTGTATCCAGCGACCCGTGGCTGCGCAGATGACGACCCGGCCGAATAACGTCGCGACGATGGCGAGCAGCACTGCGAGAATACATACAATCACGCCGATCAGCGGAGGCAGCACCAGCAGAGCGAGAAATACGCCCACCGACATCACAATTGATCCCACCAAACCGATGATCGCGACGCGCAAACTGGTAAGTTGCAGACGCGCCACTGCGCGGCTCACGGTGTTCGGCATCGCCGCGGTCAGCGCCAGCGCAATGATGAACCAAAAAAGAATTGCCAGCAGGCGAACGCCAAAGAATACGGGTGTCAGTTGGGGCCGCAGCAAACTAAAAGGTTCACGCATTACCTGCCGCAGTTGGTCTTCGTACCCGGCGTACATGATGGTGACGGATTTCGGATCACGTCCGGGCGCCGTCCGGCCATGATGATAAATACCACCCAAAACGATCACGTCCCCGCCGATGCGGGATCCCTCGCGCTGCACGACTGACCCGCCAATTGCCGCGACGTCGCCATCCACGGTCCCTTCGACAATCACATCACCGCCAAAGGCGATCGCGCCTTCTTTTACCACTCCGGTAATTCTAATTGACTGTCCCAGTCCGAAGACGGTCGTGTTGTTCACACCTTCGATTACACGCGCGTTGGGATCTCCCGGATGATCCACCGGAATGGGTTGCGCCTGAATGGCGATGAGGCAAACGAGAAAAGCTCCCAGCAGCGCCAGAGCTCTCAGGCCGGCGATAATCGGCGCGCGACGCATGATTCCTGCGCGAGGACTTGCGGTGCCGCGAATGTTAACGGTTAACGAGATCTCAGGCGAGAGCGGGTGCACGACCATTGAACCGACTAGTTAGGCTCCTATTCAATGATCTCTTTGCGATGATAGTTGGCGATCAGACGAGGCAGCAGAGTAACAGCGATCAGGAAGGTCACAGTTAAGAATAAACCCAGCCCGTAGGGACTAACGAGGGCGGCGCGACTGAGCATCCGCAGAATGATAATTACCCCGATGGCGGCGTCGTACATGGTTTGCCAAAGCAGATCGGAAATGCGCGCGATGATTTGTGCAAAGCGACCGAGCGGCTGGAAGACTACGGCGCTCGACGTCGCACCGAGCAATGCAAACGCAGCCAGGGCGAGCAGCGCGCATAACTGCAATGCGCGGCGCCGCTCAGACTTATTACGCACTCCACGCATGTCACTCTCAGCATGGGCCGCCACCACGCGCGTAAAGTCCTGCGGCAGGTCAAATCGAGATGGTTGCGTGAACGCCGCTTCGAGTGTGCAAAGCAATTGTCGTTGCTGACGTAATTCGGCGGCGCAATCGGCACAATGGGCGACGTGACTTTCGAAGGCTTCCTCGGAGGCGCTGCTAAGCTCGCCGTCAAGGTATGCCGCGACGTCTTCGACTGGACAGATATGCTCGTTAATCGCGTCGTTCATCAGGCGTTGGTAATTCCTCTTTGCACCAGTTGCTCGCGCATTGCCTCGCGCGCGCGAAACAGCCGATTCTTGACTGTGCCCAGCGGCAATCCCGTCACTTCGGCGATTTCGTCATAGCTCAGATCGTGCGAATGTCTCAGCACAATTAATTCCCGGTATGCATGCGGTAGCAACTGCACCACGACTTCGATCTCAGAACAGCGTTCGTTTCGCTCGCTCTCCTGCTCAGGCGTCATGCGCCGGCTTTCCAGCACGACTTCCGAACGCTCGGCGACATCGCCAGTGGCAAGCGTCTGTTCGCGCGCCGCGTGCCGACGGAGATGATCGATGGCCGCGTTGTGTGCGATCTTGTAAATCCAGGTCGAGAACTTGTATTCCGATCGATAGCGCCCGAGCGAGTTATAGACTTTGATAAAAACTTCCTGGGTCAGGTCAAGGGCCGAGTCATAATCGCCGACCATGCGATACACGTAGGCCGCGATGGGGCGCTGATAACGGCGCACCAACTCTTCAAAGCCTGACTCGCGTCCGGCCAGCGCACTCTGCACCAGCTCGCCGTCCGCTAACGCATTCCAGCTCGCCAAAGATATCGTTGTGCTCATTTGCAATTGCCCTGGTGTTACGCTGCGCGCCCGCTGGAAGTTTCAAGCACAGACTCTGGATCTGTGGTGTGGTGCGAAAAAGGCTTCATCCGCCGAGATTACCAGGCCAGCCGAGCCGCGCCCGCGGGGGCGGCGATCGTGTCGAACGGCAGGTCACCCGGAATCAGAAGTCCCACGTCTGCGGCGCCGAGCGGCTTCAGACTGACACCCAAAGTTTCTCCGGCGATCTCGGCGACGCGGGCCTTATCCAGGCCCTCGCCCATCACCATCAAACGGTTCACCGATGAACCCCCATTGGATCCGGAACGATCACGATAAAAGAGAAGCACGCGGTGAATTTCGTCATCACATTCTTCCGTGTCGCAGAAAACACTGCGCAGGGTGAGCGGCCGATTGTTTCTCAGCAGCACCGCAATAAAGCCGTCCTCGTGTGAGCTGAGCAACAGCCCATCCCCGCCTGCGCCATTCCGCAGCCACTGCTCTTCACCAACGTGGCGGGGCAATACCAGCCCGGCTTGCCAGCCCATCGCCGCAAACACTGATTCATATTCGGCTAGCACCGACAAATGGACCGCCGTGAGCAGATAGCGAATCTGGTTTTGCTCATTTGGGGCGAGAAGTTCGCGGGCGACGCGCAGTTGAGAAGCAGGCGCGCCAAAGTTGCGTTCGATTTTCCACTCGATCACTTCGTCAATCTCACGGCGCGAGCTGCCCGTGCCCTCGATCGTCAGAATCGCGCTGCGCGTGGTTGCCTCAGGCAGTGTGACTGACCACTTCCGTTGTCGCAGCAACCCGGCGCTGGTCATTAAATCGGAAAGCGCGGCGACCAATTGATCGGGATCGGTGACATTGTTTTGCTCAAAACTGGCGTTGATGAGACCTTTCGGTAAACCCAGAGTGGCGGCGCGTTTGATCACATAGCCACCGCGGTTACGATCGAGCTGCACCACTGACGCGGCGCCATGCTCGATGCCAACCGCGCAAGCGGGAAAGCGAGGTCTAAGAAGTTTGTCGAATACCACGATGAGTTTGATCTTGAGATCTGAAATTTGAGATCTGAGATCTCAAATGTTACCAGTCACTGTACAAAGTGCCATCAGTTGAAGTTTCAGACGACGAGCTGTGCACGTCGATGACCCCGCTGCCGCCTTCAGTCGAAAACGGATCGTCGCCAGTCTCAAGAGTCCAGTCCTTCTGATCGGTGATCGGATCGGTCGGAATGTCACGCATGTAACCTGAGCTCACCAGATCGTCAAGCGAGGACGGCAATTTCCCTTTGTCGGCGGCGTACTGATCGATCAGCATGCGGATTCTGAAAAGATCATCACGCAGAACAGTCTCGCGCGCGTGCATGATCGTTTTTTGATACTGAGGCAGCGCCACCGCCGCCAGAATGATGATGATTGAAATGACAATCATCAGCTCGAGCAGCGTAAAGCCAGTAGGCAGACGGCAGTAGGCAGAAGGCAGCGAACGTCCAAGGCCCGCTTTCTGCCGAATGCTTAGCGCCGTCTGCTTACTGTTTCTACCAGTCACGATACTTCTCTCCGTTCAGCGCGATGCCATCCGACTTTGAATGAACGTCAAAAACGTTCTCACCGCCCCAGGATGTCGAGTCGGCCGCGTCGTAGCATGATCGCAATTCCCAGTCAGCCTTTCCGGTCATCGGATCAATAGGAATCCGACGCAAATAAACCTTGTTCTTCGGAATGACCGAATCTTCGGACGCCGCTTCGGTGGCGGTGAAGTTCATATTGCCTCGTCTCCCCATCCCGCCCGCGGTAATCGGAAGCACATCCACGCCATCAACCAGAGTCTCGAGCTCTGGAGGGAAGCGGTCCGGATTATCGGAACTGAAAATTGTTTGATCGGTGATGAAGACCCGCACGCGAGGATCCGCAAAAATCGCTTGCTGTGCCTGGGCTTGCGGAAGTCTCGGCGCGCCTTCCTGCGCCGTAGTATTGCCCTGTTGCTGTTGATTTGCCTGCATTTGGGCGCCTACCAATGCTTCGCGATGGAACTGATCGATCGCTTCGCGAATCTCGCGCAGCGACGCGCGCAGCCGTTCCTCTTTTTGACGCTTGACTGAAACCTGCACCAGCGGAATTACGCCAAGTGTGAGAATTGCCAACACCGCAACCGTAATTACCAGCTCGATCAGCGAGAACCCGCGCACGCATCTCAGCGGGCGGTTTCCCGCCAACAGCAAGCCTGAGTTGCGCCGCCTGCTCTTGATACTTCGATTTGTAAGCACGGTATTTCTCGCTGGTGAACGTTTACGGAATTATAAGCTTGCTTCCCATGGCCAGCACATCGCCGTTCAGTTTTGGATTTGCCTGCCGTAGCGACGTTACGGAAACGCGATTTGCGCTGGCGATTTTCCAAAGATTGTCATTCTTCTGCACGATGTAGGACTTGGGTCCGACCGGCGTCGACACCGAACGCCCAGACGACGCGGCGCCGGCCTTGAGCGCAGAGTCGACCGCCCACGCCAGACTCGGAAGCACGAGCGGCTGAGTCACCGCCGGGGCCGATGTCGCTTCCGAAGCAGGCTTTGAAATCGTGGCTGGTGGCGCTGGCTTGACCGTCAAGCTCATCGGCGCCAACTGCAAGACAGTGGCCTGGCCCTCAGCGGAAACCAGGTGCACATTCGACAGATCAAAAGCGACCGCGCTGTCACCGGAGCCGATGGCCTCGACTTCGACATTGATCAATGCGCCAGCGCCAAAAATCTGCGCGCCCGCGGCCGGTGCGACTGAAACGAGCATCACGCCTTTTTGATCAAGCGATTGAGTGATGGTTGGTGTTAATTTCGCATCCGCGAACAACTTGCCGGCTGATACGCTGTTCACCTTGAGCACGTTCGGATCAAAACGAAGCATCAGCACCGCCAATCCCAGGCGAGCTTCCGAATTCATTTCGATGGCAAGTTGGCGTTTCTCTCCGACCGTCAATTCCGACTTGGCAGGCGTGAGCCCGAGCTCGATGACTGCCGGCATCGGGGCCTTGACTGTCGAGGTTACGTCGGTGGCCGGGCTCTTCGGCGCGAGGTCTTCGACCGGAGTTGTCATGTTGACGTCTTTGTTCGCATTGTCCGCGGTGGTTGAAACCGTAGTCGAAGGCGAAACTACATTCTTAATGGCGGCTGCGACATCGAGGGTCTTTGTCGCCGCTGAGTCTGATGCCGGCGTTACCGACGCGGCTTTGGGCTGAGGCATTACGTTTTCAGCTTGCGAGCCACTGTCCTTGGCGGTGGTTTGCGTAGGTGGAGTTGCCGGGGTAACTGCATCCTTGACGTCTAAAACAGTCGCCACTGTCGTGTTTTGATTATTGGACGCCGCCGTTTGTTGAGCTGTGTTCGCAGCGGGAGCATAGGTCGTCGGTTCAGGCATCGGAGCGCTTGGCGCCGGTTGAGTATTCCGAGCGGCCTGGTTCGCGCGGGCGGCCGCAATCTGCTGCTCTTCTCGCTCACCTTCACGCAGCATCGCTTCCAGCGATCCGGTAGTTGGCGATTGCAGCGTGCCGCTCGGCCGCATTTCTTCGTCGCGTGGCGTCACGGCTGGTGCGCGCAGGACACGGGGCGTCACCGCGATCACGATATCGACCTGACGATTCTCTTTCGTCGGTGAAGTGAAGAAGCGGCCAAGGATCGGAAGGCCGCTAAGTATTGGTAAGCCAGCGCGGCCGTTCGCTTCCACGGTCGTGGAAACGCTGGCCAGCATCATGGTGCGATTATTTTGCACACGCGCGGTGCCGGTAATAGTCCGTTCCGTGAAGATTGGCGTGAGCGTATTGGCGCCGCTTACATCTTTCGATTCGATCTTCATTTTCACTTGAACGTCATAATTCGGGAAGACCTGCGGCGTAAAACTCAACGTCAAACCGGTGGGTTCATAATTGATAACCGGAAAGCCTCCGGTCGGAAATCCATTGCTGCCGGTCGTGGGCGCGCCCGTTTGCACGCCGAAGGGATAAGCCTGAGCTGTTTGCACCGGTACGCGCTGTCCGATGCGCGCGGTGGATTCTTCGTTATTGAAAGCATGCACCTGGGTGGATGCCAGCAACTTCGCATTATTCCTGCTTTGAAAAGCCGTAAGCACCGAAGATGGAAGGAGCAGCGCCATCGCCCATCCAGTTGGGGTCGTCCCCACGATGTTGCTGAGATTGACTCCCTGTTGCTGCGGGGTGGCCACGCCGTTGTTGGTAAGTATTGCCAGGCCGTTTGTGCCGCCCAGATTGAAATTTCCCTGTCCGATTTGATTGCCGAATTGAAGCAAGTCATTTCGGTTCACTTCGTAAATATTGACGTCCATCACTACTTCGGCGCGATCCTTGTCGATGCTGGTGATCAGCTCTCCAATGAGTTTTACGTTCTCAGCAGTGTCGCGCACGGTCAAACTATTTGTGTCTTCGTCGACTACTACGATGGACTGAGGACGCCCAACAGAGGCGGGCAGGGCTTTCGTGATCACCTCGAGCGCCTTCGCCGGTTTTGCATTCGAGAGATAGAAAGTCCGCACCACCAGTTGCTGGTATTGGGGTCGACGTGCCTGTTCAGCTACCAAAATCGTGTGACGATCGAGCTTCTGAAAGAACAAGCCTTCTTGCAGAAATATGAAATCAAGCGCCTTTGCAGTAGTCGTCGGCTGAGTCAGATTAATTTCCAGCGTGCGGGGCTGCGCGAAGGATTGCTTATCAAAAATAACGTTTAGGCCCAACTGCTCGGCCAGCGTGCGAATGTAGTGCTTCAGATCGCCATTGTAGTTAACTACGCGCACCTGTTCCGGCCGGCTTGCTTGCACGTCTTCAGGCGTTTTTACATTTGACGGTGAAGCCGGTGTGCCGCCGTTGCCATCAGTTGACGAGGCATTGCCATCGGGAGACCGCGTCGCGCCGCTTTTGACATCCTGCAAACGCAGCATGCGTTCCATTTCAGATACCGCAAGCTGGTTCACCGGGTCGTAACCGAACGCCTGTCGAAACGCGTTGTAAGCTCCCACATAATCGCGTTGTTCAGCCAGCGCGCGTCCCTGCTGCATGTACATTTGGGAAGCATTGAACAATGCGCGCCGGTAGTGGAGCTGAAAGTCGGTGTTGGAAGGATCCTGGGCCAGCGCCAGTGTGAACTCCTGGGCGGCTTTCTCCCATTGCTGCGCCTGCTCGTACTGAAGGCCACGGTTGAAATGATCACGGCCCTTTCTGGCAAAGGCGGACATCGGCACGGCGAGAAGGCACGCGACGATGACCAGCGACACAATTGGGTTCCAACGATTTTGCAGTTTCATAAGTAATACCTTTCGGCGATTGGCTTCAGTTTGATGCAGGGAAGCCGGGGTTCACTGCTCGTTACACGCGATTGAGGCCTGATCGGTTCCGCAATGCGACAAACTCGCGAAGTCTATCAGAAAAACAGGCCTATTTTAAGCGGGGGGGTCGGGCTGAGACTGAGATGGCCATTATCGCTGGCCGGCGAGATTTATTTCCTCGACAAATGTAACGCGGTTAATTTCATGCAGGGTTGAGATACCCGCAAAGACTTTCTTCAAAGCCGATTCCCGAAGGCTGGTTAGCCCCTCGGCTTCTGCCGCACGCCGCACCTCTGAGCCGGGCCGGCGCTCGACAATCATCTCGCGGATATTATCGCTTAAATCGAGCAATTCGTGAATAGCTGTTCTGCCACGGTAGCCGGTGTGATTACAGGTGTCACATCCGGCATTGCTGTAAAACACACTACCGTGGTGTTCTTCGGGCCTTAGCCCGGATTCCAGCAACTCGTCGTCGGTGGGTCGAAACGGCCTGCGGCAGATCGAGCACAGGACGCGGACCAGGCGTTGGGCGAGCACACAATTCAGGGAGGAAACAAAGTTATAAGGCTCGACTCCCATGTTGAGGAACCGGCCAATGACGTCGATCACATTGTTCGCGTGGACCGTGGTAAACACCAGATGCCCGGTCAGCGCTGATTGAATAGCAATCTGGGCAGTCTCTTCGTCGCGAATTTCGCCCACCATTATTTTGTCGGGGTCGTGACGCAGGATCGAGCGCAAGCCACGCGCGAAGGTCAGACCCTTCTTTTCATTCACCGGAATCTGGGTGATCCCGTGTAGCTGGTACTCCACCGGATCTTCGATGGTGATGATCTTATCTTCTTCGTTTCGAATTTCATTGAGCGCGGCATACAAGGTTGTCGTTTTTCCCGAGCCGGTGGGTCCGGTCACCAGCACCATGCCGTAAGGCTCAGCGATGTAACGCCGGAACTTGCGCAGATCGTCCGGGTCGAAACCCACTACGTTCAGATCGAGGTTCTTGAACTCTTCGTTTATCTGTTCTTTGTCGAGGATGCGAATCACTGCGTCTTCGCCATGCACGGTGGGCATGATCGAAACACGAAAGTCGACATTCCGGCCTTTATAGCGGACGCGAAAACGGCCGTCCTGAGGCACGCGGCGTTCGGCAATGTCGAGCTCGGACATGACCTTGATGCGTGAGATCAATGTCTGATGAAAGGCGAGATCGATCGGATCGACCTTGGCGTAGAGCGCGCCATCGATGCGGTACTTGACCTGCACTTCAGTGTCGCGGGTCTCGATGTGAATGTCAGAGGCGCGCGACTCCATCGCGTTGTAAATGATGGTGTCGACCAGCTTGATGATCGGGGACATGTCGCTATCGGTAGCCAGCCGATCGAGATCCAGAACTTCTTCGCCCGCCTCAGTCTCGCGCACCAGCGAGATACGAAAGCCCGAAGCCGCTTCCTGCAGAACGCGCTGAGTCGCGTCACCTTTGCGCAACACCACGTCGATGGCGCCGGCGGTGGCCACCGACGGCACGAGCCGCGCACGCAAAGCGCTGGCGAGATCGTCCAGGCGATCCAGGTCAGTCGGATCGGCCATTGCGATGTGGAGCCGCCCGTTTTCGCGCCGCAGAGGGACGAACTGATTGCGCACCATCAAGTCGACCGGGATTTCGCTCAGTAAGGAATAATCAATTGGAGATTCTTCGTCCTGCGGCAGCAGGTTGACGTAGGGCAGCCGGTATCGACTGGCGAGTTCTTTGGCCTGGCGGACCTCCGGCGGATCAGCCGCCTCCGGCAGTTCGTTGGCCGGCGAGAGCGCGACGGGGTCAGTCGCCGTCTTATTAGTTTGATCTTCGGTGAATTGCTTCATAGCGCCGGGCCGGTTTGACTTAGTGCTTCATCATCGGGCCGCCGGAAATCGATTCAATGATGGGCAGGTAAATCGCGAGCAGAATCACCACGACGATCCCACCCATCAGCACAAGGATCGCAGGCTCAAGCGTGGTCGTCAACTGTTCTAATTTTACTTCTCCTTCAGCGTCATAGAAGACGGCTACTTCGTCGAGCATCTCGCGGAGACTGCCGGAACGTTCGCCGATTCCGATCATATCGAGGGCCAGCGCCGGCAACCATCCGGCGGATTCCAGGCTTTCGGTAAACGATTGCCCTTCGCGAATCAGAGGCAAAATTGCCGAGCTGCGACGGCGGAGCTCGAGATTGGTAATCGACTCAGCCGCGATCTCCCAGGACTCAACAAGTGTGATACCGCCGGCGAGCAGCGTGGCCAGTGAACGCGCGGACTGTGCGACGGAAAGCTGCACCAACAATTTTCCGGCGATGGGAATTTTCAATTTCCAGCGATCAATAGTCAGGCGCCCGGCGAGTGTGCGCGACCAGATCCCGATCGCTATCGAGCTGATGATGAGTACTGGTGCGAGCCAAAAAATGTTTCCCGTTAGCCAGTGAGAAATTCCCAGGACAATCTGTGTCACGAGCGGCAGGTTACCGCCAAAACCCGCAAACAGTTCCGACATGCGCGGCACCACGTAAATCGTGAGAAATAACACCATGCCGAACGACGCAGCCAGAAGGAACATCGGATAAGCCAGCGCCCCACGTATCTTGCGACGCAGACCAACTGAGCGCCTCATGTAGGTGACATAGCGCGAAAGCACTTCGTCCAACGCACCTGATCGTTCGCCGGCGAGAATCGAGGCGGTGTAAATGCGCGGAAAGATCGCACCCTGCGCGGCAAATGCCTGTGACAGCGCCGCGCCGCCACGAATCGCTTCTTCGACTTCTTCCAGCACGGCGCGGAGACGCACCGAAGTGGCGCGGCGGCGCAACATGAATATCGCCTGAAGAATCGGAATACCGGCGCGCAACAAGGCGGCGAGCTGTTGATTAAAAAGCAGGAAGTCGTTGGCTTTTACCTTCGCGCGTCCGCCGGTGCCGCCAAATTTGGTGAGCGTGCTGACACCTTCGGCTTTTGGCGGGGTGATATTGAAGACTTTGAAGCCTTCGCGCTCAAGTCGCGCGCGTGCTTCGTGGACCGCCGAGGCTTCGACAACCCGCGTGACAATGTCACCCGCCGGCGTTCCTAAACGACAAATAAATTCAGCCATTCCGTGCGAAGTATAACACGCTGCGAATCAGCAACGATGAACCCGTGGCCCATCGCGGCCGCGAGCAATAACACGCCAGCCGCATGAGTTTCGTTGCAGAAATTTTAAGAGGTTGCAGCTTACAGTCTTTACCGTTGACGAAATCCCGGGACTGGCATATCGTCCGCGCGTTCTTTCCGACAACCCCCTCGGGCAGGAGATAGGCGGATGAGTTTCCCCGACGCAACACACACTGAAAAGACGCAAAGCCTGGTGCGAAGCCTGAGCCTGCTGGACGCGACAATGATCGTGATCGGCTCGATGATCGGATCAGGCATCTTCATCGTTTCGGCGAAATCGATGACGCTCGTCGGTTCTCCCGGGTGGCTGCTCGCGGCGTGGGGAATCGCCGGCGTGCTGACGATCACCGGCGCGCTCTGCTGCGCTGAGCTTGCCGCCATGATGCCACGCGCGGGCGGTCAATATGTTTTCCTACGCGAAGCCTATGGCAAGTCGATCGGATTTCTCTTTGGCTGGACACTTTTCTTTGTGGTGCAGACCGGGACCATCGCCGCGGTTGCGGTGGCGTTTGCGATATTCATGGGCGTACTAACGCCGGCCGTTTCAGAAAGCGTTTACCTGATTCAGCCAATTCACCTGGGAAGTTATGCCATTACGCTTTCCACTCAACAGTTTGTCGCCATCCTGCTGATTCTGATCCTCACGTTCACCAACACACGCGGACTGAAAACGGGAACGCTGATTCAAAACACATTCACGTTCACAAAGACGGCGGCGCTGATCGGATTGATTGGCGTCGGTCTGCTGCTGGGACGAAATTCAGGCAGCGCGCTTTATTCAACAAGTTGGTGGAACCCCTGGGCCAATACCGGTTGGAATCCGAGTCTGGCCCAACCCGGAATGCAAACCACAAATTGGCTTTGGCTTTTGATGCTGGTCGGGTTAGCCATGGTCGGACCGTTGTTCGCACAGTCAGCCTGGAACAACGTTACTTTTACGGGCAGCGAGATTCGCGAGCCTGGGCGCAATCTGCCCCGCGCACTCTTCATTGGTTGCGGCGCAGTCGTCCTGCTTTATTTGCTTGCCAATTTGGCTTACGTGGTGACTTTGCCGCTCGGCGCATTCCCCGGTTTGCGCGTGGCTCCGAACACGGTGGCCACGGAGACCATGAGAGTGGCGCTCGGCCGACCGGGTCTTGTGTTAATGGCGGTCGCCATCATGATCTCGACCTTTGGCTGCAACAACGGATTGATTCTGGCGGGCGCGCGGATCTACTACGCGATGGCGCGGGACGGGCTTTTCTTTAAGAGTGTCGGCAAGCTCAATCGCCGTCACGTGCCAGTCGTGGCTTTGATGGCGCAGGGCATCTGGACGTGTCTTCTGACCTTGCCCCGCACAGTAACTCCCGGAGCGCATCCAGGCGAATTCAAGTACGGAAACGTTTACAGTCAGTTACTTGATTATGTGGTCTCGGCAGATCTGGTCTTCTATGGCTTGATGGTGGGCGCGGTTTTTGTGATGCGGAAGAAGGCGCCGGGTATGGAAAGACCGTATCGCACCATTGGTTATCCAGTAGTGCCCGTCATTTACATTCTGCTCGCTGTTTTGTTGATAATGGATCTTGCGTATCTGACTCCGGCGACTTCCGGCATTGGATATTTGCTGGTGATCGCAGGAATTCCAGCTTACTTAATCTGGAACAGACAGAAGCAGACTTAATCCATTTGTAGAGGAAAAAGAGCCTGCGAGAGTTTTGCTCTCGCAGGCTTTTTCTGAGTGACCAATTCTTTCAGGTTATGGTCTTGGCGGACCAGCCGGACCACCGCCAGGACCACCGGGTCTCGGGCCGTTTGGCATGCCTGGTCCACCCGGACCTGGGCCACCCGGCCGGCGGCCTGGTCCCATTCCTGGACCGCGACCGGGTCCGCGCTCAGGTCCATCATTCATACCCGGACCACGGCGCATGCCGCGAAGCTTCAGTTGCTGTTCCGGCGTGAGCTTGTTCTTAAGCCGGATGGCCAGTTCCATGTGGAGCCGCTTGATCTGCCGCTCGTTCTCGAGAACTTTGTCGAGCTCAGCCAGCGCCGCCTGCTCGTCCACGGTATCGCTTTTCATCGTCGCGCCTAATGCTTCCATCGAATCCTCGAGTTGCCATTGCAGTTCATTGAAGCGCGAGCTGGTCCGGTTGATCTCACCACGCATAAACGCCTTCTGCTCATCAGTCAGTGCGAGCTCGCGCTGATGTTGCATGATCAATTCCGGCGGGAACATCGAATCGCCCAGTGGATCGCGCGGATGATCCGGCGGTTGCGGTTGCTGAGGCGGCGGCCCAGGCTGTTGCGGCGGTTGCTCCTGCCCGGCCACCAATACAGCGCTGCCCAGAGCAAACACGCTGGCCAGAATTATTGGTCCGATTTTCTTTCTCATGAATTCCTCCTGCTAATTAGAGCGGCTGGGCAAGAATGATTTCAAATCGCTGGCGCTCTTGTTTAGTTGTGGCAGCGAAGAAAATATTTCGTCACTCGGCGACGTTAAGAGCGTGGATGTTGGCGATTCCCAACTCGTGATCGCTTTCGCATCGAGCGTGAGTTTTTGATCCGCTTTCGCGAGCGCAGGTTCATGTCCCGCATACTTCAAAGTTCGCGATCGTTTGGCTCCGGGTTTGGCTGTCGCCGGAACAACGCTCTCTGGGTTCTTTATGGCTGCCGCAATTGGAGCCGGCCGCGGGTTGGGATTCACTGAAGGCGTTGTCACTTTCGCAACTTCGGGCTTCGGCTGGGATGCCATGCGTGACCATACGGCCAACGAAACGATGCCAAAGACCAGCAACGCGGTCGCGGCCACAAATATCGGATTGAATATGCGCGGGCGGCGCGGCGCGGCTTGCGCGCGGTTCCAGACACGCCCGAAGTGAGGCGCAGCCTGTTCGTCAGCCGTGCGCAACTCGCTAAACAGCGCCTGGATTTTCTTTTCTTCCAAATCCGATTCCATATTCCACATCCGTTTCCGTCAACCACTCTCGCAAATGTTTCTTGCCGCGCTCGTAATGTTGCCGCGCACTGCCAATCGAAATTCCCATGACGTCGGCGGCCTCGCGCAAAGTCAGGTCCTGATAAAAGACCAGGTGCAGCGCCTCGCGCTGTCGCGGTGGCAGCTTTGTCAGCGCTAAGCGAAAAAGTTTTTGCGTCTCTGACTTTTCTAAAACCGTGGCCGGCGCGTCCATCACCGCCGGTTCTTCAATCGGCTTTTCTGAGCTGCCAAGAAAAACCAGATTGCGCACCACGCGTTTCCGATATTCGCCGATAGCAGTTTTGCGAATCACTGCGAACAGCCACGTTTTCAAACTTGCCTCACCGCGATACCGTGCCTTGCCTTCAAAGATCTTCAAGTAGACGGTTTGCAAAACTTCTTCGGCTTCGGCGTGGTCGCGATGGCAACAATTCAAGGCCCAGCCAAAACTGGCGCTATGGAGCTTTTCCAGTTCGTCCTTCAGCTCCGCGATGTCGATCGATTCCATTTTCACGGATTAGCGCCGTGTTTCATTGAGTTAGTCGCGTCAGGCGACCGGATTATATGACAGGATGGCCGGGCCGCCCCGTGCTGTGGGGCGTACTCGCCTCTGCGATCTTTCTGACTTTTCTTAGCATTAATAGACGAATAAGCCCACTAAAAGGCCGCACAAAGAGCCAGTAAAGACGAAACTTGCGGCGACTGGCAGGATCTCCACAGACTACTCGGGTTTCGGTGCCGAGAGTTGTTTGTCCGTTGCTTACCTGACGAACCTGGAAATTCCACAGGGCCCGGGCCATTCCGGCCGGCACCGTACGATCGAAATCTGCACGGTGGAATGAAGAAAGATTACCCATCGGCCGCCAGAAGCGGCCGGTAACACCGAGCACAATTTCTTCATCCGGCTTTTCCGCCAGGATCCCAAATCCAGCATCGATGATCGTTTGTAAGGTGACCTTCCGATTATGTCTCTTTGAGCGAAAGCCACTCGCGACAAATTCGGGGATCGAGCGCAACGCCATCAGGAACTTGATGACAAATGAATCGCCGAGATCAGTGGTCCACAGTGCATGGTAAACAGTCTGAGGAGAGGCTTGAATATTGATGCGGTGAATCTCGACGGCGTCAGGGTTTGGTGCGAATAAGTCAATGAGCATTGGTGGTCGCACATCTCCGGCGTGCAATCTGAGCGCGCCGGAGGCGCGCGTACCGAATTTACTTTACTTCGTCCACTCACTCGCGATTTGCGTTTCAACTTTGACCGGTACGGTGTGCAGGTATTCTTCACCGGCGGCGCACATCGCGCGTTCAACTTTTGCTGCAACGTCTTTGGCCTCGCCTTCGTCGACCTCGACCACGATTTCGTCGTGAATGATGTTCACGATCTTTGCAGAAGTTTGGCGCAGCTCGTCGTTCAAAAGTCGCAGTGCGCGCTTCAAAATGTCGGCACTGGTTCCCTGAATCGGCGCGTTCTTACCGTTACGTTGCGTCATCGACACCTGCTGGCGATCAGCCGGATCGAAGTTGAACTTTACCAGGCGTCCTGAAGCGGTGCGGGCTTGCTTCTCTTCGACCGCGCGATTAGACGACTCGCGCAGATAAGTATCGAGCCTTCGATAAGTCGAAAAATATTTCCGCAAAACATTTTCTGCTTCGGGCACTCCCAAACCCGTCATAATCGAGAATCTCGACGCGCCGATGCCGTACACGACGCCAAAGTTGAGTCGCTTGGCGAAATCGCGTTGTTCCTTGCTCACCTGATCCTCAGCCACGCCAAACACCTGCGCGGCGGTCACCTTATGCAGGTCCGCACCTGACTTAAACGCGTTGATAAAAGCTTCATCGCCTGAGAACTCGGCGAGAATGCGTAACTCAATTTGCGAGTAGTCGGCAATGATCAGGTTGCGGTTGTCGGGATGGCCCATGAAGCAGCGGCGATATTCGACCGCGTGCGGCACTTGCTGGATGTTCGGGTTGGTACAGGCGAAGCGTCCCGTGGGTGCGCCGATCTGACGAAAGTCTGCGTGCAGGCGGCCGGTCTTGGGACTAATGAACTCGATCATGTTGTGACCGTAACTGGTCAGCGCCTTCTGCATGGTGCGGTACTCGAGCAGTTTCGCGACCACTGGATACTGTGCCGCCAACGGTTGCAACTTCCAATTACGCGTCGAATCGGGAAGCGGTACGCCGAGTCGGTTGAGCGCATCAGTGACTTGCTGTTGCGAATCAAGATTGATGTTAGCGCGTGGCGGGCCAAACAAAGATGCCTGGGCCACTCCTTCGCCCAACATCTCCTGCAATTCATTGGCGAGTTCGGCGCGTCTTTCTTCCACGATTGCCAGCTGTTCCAACCAGCGCTGCTTATCCATGAAAAAGCCGGCCAGCTCGAGATCCACCACCGGCATCACGCAATCGAATTCGAGTTTGGCTACGTCGATCAAATCGTTCGACTTAATTTTCTCGATCAACTTTTCGCGCAGCGGGATGAGCACCGCGGCGTCGCGGGCCGCGTACTGCAACTGCGCTTCTGAAAGTTCGAATTCCCAATTGCTGAGACGCTCAGTCTTATCGACAGCTTCGTTCAAGTATCGGCCCGCGATGGCTTCCAAGCCGTGACGCTCTTCGATGTCACCGGCGGAAACCAGCTGGCTGGCCAAAAGCGTGTCGAACAATCCGCCGATGTCGACGCCGAAGTTGTACTTGATGAATTTCGCGTCGAACTTGGCATTGTGCGCGATCTTGATGGGGCGCGCCGCGGCGAACAGCTGGCGCAATGACGCGAATTCTTCCGCGTGTGACAAATCACGATCCGCGAACTTATCGAGATCAATGACAAAGACCCCTTCGGACGTGGCGAGCTGAATCAGACGCAGCCGCGCACGATGCGGGTCAAGGTCGGTGGTTTCAGTGTCGAGCCCAATGACCTGCCGGCTGGCGAGGTCTTCCACCGCGCGGCGCAAATCTTCGGCCGTGCCGATAAGTTGATACTGCGTGTTCATGGACCGGCTTATTGTACGACAAGCTGCCAGCTTGTGGCGGGATGGGGAGCGGCAGCGTGGAGTAGCTTTGCCCCCAAAACTCTCGCGCGCGAATCGCAAAAGAAACGTGCCGTAGGCACGGAATGTTTATAGAAAATGCACGGACTTGTCACTTCTTCTGTAAAGAGCGAAATGCTGAGCATTTCGCTCTTTGCGCAGATGACAGAACAATCGCGTGGCTATAAACATCTTGCCGCTATGCGGCGATGATTCAGTTCCGCTCTTTCAGAGAACTAATCGACGGACTTTTGGGGCAAAGCTGCGTGGAGTGCGTCTTCAACGTTTTGTGCCGATGGTAGCCCTGCCGGTTGGGTAGGAAGCACCCTGGTTATCTTTGAAGTGAATCGCGACGCTGCTGTTATTGTTCGAAAGATCCTTAGCGGAAAGTTTTGGCAGAACAAATGTGAGAATGCCGCTTAGAGTCGCGCCTGGTGCGATGGCGGTGTCCTTGCTCTTAATCATCAGATCTTCCTTGTCGAGATCGACTCGCTGGCCAGTTCCGGGCATTGCCACCACGCCGTTCACGTGAACTGGTTGTATACCTCTGAGATCGCGACTGCCCGGAGTATTCACCGCCAGCGTCCAGTCCAAAGCGTTGGTGGCCGGACCCGAGTTGCTGACTGAAACCACGACTGAGATAGCCAGGTTCTGCGGATTATTCGGCACCGGATAAAGCGAGAGGTTTTCGATCTTTCCGGACATCGCCGACCGCTCGACCGCCGGCGTGGCTGTGGCTGGCGAGATCGTTTGTGTTGGTATCGGCGAATTCGTTTGTGGCGCCGAGCTGTTCTTACATCCAGCCAGAACCAGACTCATCAGCGCCAGGAACAGAAAGCAAGAGAGTGTGAATGTTCGCCTGGTCATTCCTAATATTTGGCTCCGATTATGTATACGACCGCAGCCTGTCCGGGCACGGAAGCCGAGTGAATTGTGTTCGCCGGAAGAAAGTCGCGGTCGCCCGCGCGTAGCCGGTAAGTTTCGTGGCCTACAGTTAGTTCAAGCTCGCCGCTCAGGATCCAGTGCGATTGATCCTCAGAGTGCGCATGCGGACCATACTTGGTGCCCGGTGCATCACTCCACTGAAATACGCTGTAACCTTCGCTTTGCAGCTGGCTCTTCAATTCGACAGGGTCGGGTACGGTGTCGTTGCTCCAACGTTCAACTTGAATATTCATATTGTGTGACTATGCGATGAGGTCAGTACCGGAAGCGGTAGCGACCGGTTCCTTTCACGAATGATCGACTTTGATGTAATGAAGATACCCGGTAGCTACCGCTCCCGGTACTGACCTCATCACTTCTGGTTCGCCCGGCGGTTGGTATTGCTTCGTTGGTTCGTTGGCTGACCGGACCGCCGCGCCGACGGCGAGAACCATCCCTGCCACCATCCCACGGTCGCGCCTCCGAGCAAAACGAAAACCAAAGCTAGCGCAAAAGCGATTTTGACTGCGAGACGGAAGACTCTGCGAGCGATGTAAAAGAAAGCCAGCGTGGCGAAGAAAACTACCAGACCGATGGTGATGGTGGTGAGCACTGCGGACTACCTGCTGCCTTCAGATTTGCGATAACTCGCGGACACGGTGGTTTTGATGTTCCCGCGCACGTTAAAGTCGCCTGCAACCTCTACGCTGAGCGGATCGCATGCGTTCACAAAATCTTCAAGGATCATGTTGACGACGTGCTCGTGAAATACCTTCACGTCGCGAAACGAATTGATGTAGAGCTTCAGACTCTTTAACTCGATGCAACGTTGGTTGGGCACGTACTCGATGCGAATGGTGGCAAAGTCCGGGAAATCTGAAAACGGGCAGACGCAGGTGAACTCAGGAATCTCGAAATTGATTTTGATTTCTTTACCAGGGAATTCGTAAGCAAAGGTGTCGAGCGGATAGAGCTTCATCTCTTCGCGCGGCGTCGAGCGAATATCGAGACCCTGCTGGTTCGGCGATGCCAGGTCTTTTTCCGGCGCTACCATGCGTTCACGGGTGGGCGAGTCATCGGACCCGCGCTGCCTCGTCCAATCTCAAATATCTTAATCAAAACAAGCCCGGCAATGAAACCGCCGATGTGCGCCGCGTAGGCGACACCGCCTGCTTGCGAGCCACTGCCCAGCATCCCGAGTCCGCTGATTAGCTGGAAAACAAACCACAGCCCAATGGCAATAAAGGCCGGCACCGTGGTCGCAAACCACGAGATCAATACCACCACTTTTCGTTTGGGGAACAGGAGCAAATAGCCGCCGAGCACTCCCGAAATTGCTCCCGAAGCACCCAAACTTGGAATCAACAAGCTCGCCTGGTTATCTCCGGCAAAAGCGGCAGTGCTGAGAACATGCGCAAGTCCGGCGAGCACGCCACAAACAAGATAAAAGATCGCATAGCGAAGGTGGCCCAGCCGATCTTCGATGTTGTCGCCAAAGATCCAGAGGAAGAGCATGTTGCCAAAGATGTGCGCAATTCCGCCATGCATAAACATCGAAGTGATGAGGGTGAGATAGACCGGAATCGGCGTGGGCTGCAATCCGGGCATTTCAATTACCTGGCCCGTGAACTGCTCAACCGAGACCGGACGAGTAACGATGTCTTTGCCGGTAATGATTTCACCCGGCACCGTCGAATATGCGTAGGTGAAGCGATCGTTTGAGCCCAGTCCCTGCAGAAACACGAAGACCAGAATATTGATCCCGATCAAAATATAGTTGACGACCGGAGTGGTTCGCCGATCCGCGTTGTCGTCTGCAATTGGAAAAAGCATCGCAGTGTTCTAGCTCAGATTTGTTCCGGGACTGTAACGCCGATGTTGCTAAACCTGTTTCATTCCGGCCTGAACGATGGCCGGCGTTTGCGGCTTTAATAGTTCATAACCCTCGGATCGGGCCACGAACGTGGCCGCGGTGATATCGCCGGCGACATTCAGCGTCGTACGACACATGTCGAGTATGCGATCGACGCCGATGATGATGGCGATTAGCGCCGTATCTACATTAATCGTAGCCAGCACCCCGATGATGAATGGAATCGATCCGGAAGGTACGCCGGCCGTCCCTATGCCACCCAGAATCGCCAGGTAAACAACCATCAGCTGCTGGCCCAGCGACAAGTCGACTCCGGCCAGCTGCGCCAGAAACAAAACGGTCACGCCCTCATACAGCGCGGTTCCGTTCTGGTTCGCCGTCGCCCCGACAGTCAAAACAAAGCTGTTGATTTCCTGCGGTACTCCTAGATTCTCTTCGGAAATCTTCAGGGCGGTGGGTAAGGTCGCGTTGGAAGACGAAGTTGAAAAAGCGGTCAGAATAACCGTCTTGATGCGCCTGAAAAAATCCAATGGATTAATTCGCGAGAGGAAATAGACTGAGAGAGAGTAAACGCCAAACATGTGGATCGAAAGTCCGAGCAGCACCGTCAACACAAACCAGCCCAAAGCTTTCAGCAGGTCGAGCCCGAACTGTGCGGTGTTACTGAAGAGCAGGCATGCGACGGCGAAAGGCGCGAACTTCATGATCATCTCAATGATCTTCGCGGTGATTTCATAAAGCGCCTCGAGCAGACTGAGGGCCGGCGCCGTGACTTTGACCGGAAGCAGCGTGATGGCAATGCCGATGACGAGAGCGAAGAACATCAGGTGAAGCATGTTCGGGGTCGCCGGCTCAGTCGCCTGGCTCGGATTTGCGGGCACACCGGAGATGGCGGCAAAAGGGTTCGAAGGCACGATGGTTTCAACCATCTGCATTAAAGGCGTCTTGATGGCTCCGGCTTTCTTCGCCGATTCAATCTCTTTTGTCGCTCGCGAGTTGAAACGCGTTTCCAGGGCTGCCTTTGTGCCCGGGTCGATACGCGTGCCCGGTTTGATGGTGTTCGCCAGGGTCAGTCCGATGACGACGGAGATGGCGGAAACCACCAGGCAGTAGCCGAAAGATTTCAACCCGACGCGGCCAAGTTTGCGAATGTCGCCAATGCCGGCGACGCCCACCACCAGCGACGAGAAGACCAGCGGCACCACGATCATGAGCAACAGCCGCAGGAACAGTTGGCCGATCGGGTTAGTGAAATTATCTACGACCCAGACGACACGGGGGTGCTGATCGCCCCATTTCCAGTTCACGGCTACGCCAGCCAGCACGCCAACCGCCAGTCCGATCAGGATGCGCGTGTGCAACGCCATGCCTTTCGGCTTGTCCGGTGTCTCTTCGTCGAGATCGGTGGTTACTTCACGTTCGAACGCATCAACGTCGAGCTTTGACTCCGATGACTTACGATCGTTTTCTTCCGGCATAGTTTTCCTCTGCCCTGACGAACCGTTTCAGAAAAGTTTATTTAGGCGTTATCACAAAGATAATGTTCACGTTCATTGCGGTGAGATGCTCGATCCTCTCTTCAACGTGCGCGTTGCTCTGGCCCTTTGAATTGAGCACTTGTTCCAGCACGCGAATGGCAGCCTTAGTGGCGTCGACGTTGTAGATCCGACCGGTTCGCATGTTTATGTGCTCCCTCTCCCAGGCTTCGAATACAGTTGAGCGATCAATTGTCAGGCCTTCAAAACTGACTTCATTGATGAGCGGCAATTCGAAGACCTCGAAAATGACGACAACACCCCCGCGCACTCCGTCTTCTGTAGTAACCCCGGTTTGACTCTTGTCGAACTGGCCCGTCGCCAGGATAGCCTCAAGGTCCCGTTCTAACTGTGCGAGATCAAACGGCTCTCCTGGCCGAGTTCGGATAAAGGACAGAACTTGTTCCGTAGTTAATCGACGCTGGCCAACGATATCCACCTCTTCGACGAGACGTCCAGCCGTCTCAGCAGACGTCGTGAGTTTGATTCCTGGCTCGTTGTCCCCAATCGAGAACTCGAACTGCGTGCGTTGCGAAACGCTGTGCCACCTGAGTTCTGCGGGAATGAACCTGACCAGGTTAAGCTGCGCCATGGCGAACTGATTCACCTCGGGTGACGCGCCCTTAATTACGCGAATATCGGTCAATTGACCGGTGCGACAAAGAACCGCACCCAAAACGATGACCCCGCGGAAAGTCGGCTCAATCACGCTGTGGATCGAACTTAGATCAGGGCGCGTGACGATTCTTGCGCGTTTGGTTACTTCGCCCGCGCCATAAATCTTCCCCGGGCACTCTGCCTCCTCCTTGGTCTGTGCCGGCGCGACCAGCACAGCCAGCATTACGAGGATCCCGGCACCGGATAGTCTCTTCAACATAGCGGCGGGCTATCGGCCCCACTTCAACTTATCGCGCAGGACGTCAAAATAATTTCGATTGGTGGGGCGCACCAGGTTAAAGGTCGTTTCGCTTTTGCGAACAATCAGGCGATCGCCAACCTGCAGAGGAAAACCAACCTGGCCGTCGAGCGTGAGCGCCACTTCCTCGTTTCTGGTCTTCAGCCTGACTTCAATCATGGAATCGTCCGGCACGACGATGGGACGATTTGAAAGTGTGAACGGGCATATTGGCGTGATTACAACTGCGTGCATGGACGGATAAACGATCGGGCCTCCGGCCGAAAGGTTGTAAGCGGTCGAGCCCGTCGGTGTCGAAACGATTAAGCCGTCGGCGCGAAACGAGTTCACAAATTGTTCGTTGAGATAGGTCTCGATTTCGATGATGCGGGCCAGCGCGGACTTGTTCACTACCACATCGTTGAGCACGCGATTATGAGTGACCAGTTCGTCGCCTCGCCGCAATTCGACTTCGAGCATGAGGCGCGATTCAAGTTCGTAATTTCCGGCCAGGATCGTCTCAAGAGCAGAAAACATCTCCTGGATGCGAAACTCGGCCAGATAACCGAGGCCGCCGTAGTTCACGCCGATCACCGGAACCTCGGCATCCCCGATAGTGCGCGCGGTGGCGATCATCGTACCGTCACCACCCAGCACCAGGATCAGGTCGGCGTTTTTCGCAAGTTCATGATCGGCGACCGCATCGACCGTGCATCCGGTCTTGTGCTCGATGCGCTCTCGATCGAGCGTCTGGGTGCCGACCAGTCTGATCTCACGTTCGTTGAGCCACGAAGTCAGGCCGCACAAAGTCTCGAGTGCGTCCGGCTGGTGCGGCTTAACGACCACACCGATGCGTTTGATTGGCTTTTGGCTCATTTGCAGCAAGCAGAAAGAAGGGACGCGCGGACCTTTGCACAAAAAAGTCAGCAATTCACTTGATTTTCTCTAATGACTACTTCTTGCACGCCCGGAAGAGTTTTTGTGCAAAGTCACGCGCGGATAATATCTGTGCGCAGATCAGAGTGTCAACGAAGTGTCGCGTCGGATTCAGAGTCAGGTCGTCTGGTACAACGCCAGAAACTCAAGGTTTCCCTCCGCCCCCTGAATCGGCGAATCGATTACTCCGATGATGACCAGGCCTAGATCTGCCGCGGCGTTGTTTATTTCCTCGATCACCCGCTGATGCTTCTCGGGCTCGCGCACAATCCCGCCCTTTCCCACTTCACCTTTGCCGACTTCGAATTGTGGTTTGATAAGCGTGACGATGCGGCCCCCTCCGCGCAAGAGCGGAACTATTGCTGGCAGAATTTTTGTCGCGGAAATGAAGGCGACGTCGATCGTCGCCAGATCGAACTCGTCGTCAAAGTCCGCGGTCTGTAAGTGACGCGCATTGACGCCTTCGCGGGTTTCGACGCGCGGATCGGTTCGCAATTTCCAGTCAATCTGGTTATGGCCCACGTCGACTGCGATGACTTTGCGCGCGCCGTGTTGCAAAAGACAGTCGGTAAACCCGCCGGTCGATGCCCCGACGTCGAGGCAAACTAATCCATTAACGTCGATATGAAACTCTTTGAGTGCGGCTTCGAGTTTCAATCCACCGCGTCCAACGTATCTAAGCGCGGCATCATCGCCGCCCTTCAACCGAATGATTGCGTCCGAGGAAAAAGATTCGGAAGGTTTGTTGACTAGTTGTTCATCGACGAGCACGACGCCGGACATTACCAGCGCCTGCGCCCTGGTGCGAGATGAAGCGAAACCGCGATCGACGAGGAGTTTATCGATGCGTTCGCCTCTCATGGCGACATGTTGTACGACAAGTTGCCAGCTTGTCGAATTCAAGCAGGCTGGCAGTCTGCCGTTTTAGCGCCGAGCGCCCTGTACGATGGCGCGCGGCGCGTCCGCCAGAGACAGATCCGTCGCGCACTCTTTGCACAACCAGACCAGGACCCGGGGCGCATCAACCCAATAGAAGGGTGAAACCTTGCTGGCCATCTTTAACGCATCATCACTCTGCAAACGCTGCAGCGCCTGAACGAAAAACATTCCGTTATAAACTTCACCATCTGCTCCGCGATCGCGATGCACGCACTCGCGTTCATAAAAAATCTGCCGCTTCATAGGGGTGACCTCCTCTCGCGCCGCACCGCGCGAGTTTAGTTCCGCCAAGAACCGTCGGGTTTCCAAATTATTCGGAGGATGGGGGAGGCGAACCGGGAAAAAAGGGCAAAATCTGCTGAACGCCTCAGGCCGCATAATGCCACGACGCCTAAGACTTGGTCAACACTCTTTTAAAAACAAAAACCGAGTTTGGATGAGAAAAACAGGAGATAGTGGCGGGTTATTGATTCGGCCCGCTAAAAATATCCTGAATTCGAGCGGCGCCACGAGGTTTAGGCTCGTCATTCTGGCCTGCCGGGCGATCGGAAAGCGGATGCCCCCGTCGTTGCCGAACCAGCAGTTTCGGGTCAGACGGAATGGCCGGCTTCTTTGCAACTGCCAGGGTCTGTTCGGGTTTGGTCTCAGGTTTTTCAGGCGCGTCCGCTGCCGCCGAGCTGTTGGCTATGGCGCCTGCCGGCTCGGAGGTTTCCGCCGGAGCATCCTCACTTTTTGTTGGTCTGGGTTCAGCTAACGGTAGCCGCTTCTCCTCCTTCACGCTGATCGTGGCAGGCTGAGAAACAGTCGGAGTATGGGAGCGGCCCTCGAAGTAATTGACCGTGAACGCGCCGAGTGCGCCGCACAGTGTTGCCGCCAATAGAACCGGCACAAAGGCCAGTAACCTTCGCCGTCGATCGTGGCTGCGCGCCTCGTCCAGCGGCACCACCTGACGTGCTGAGACGATGGTCGCCTCGTCTTCAAAATCTGGTTCAGGAAGAGATACCGGAACTTGTATGCGCGTGGCGTTCATATCGTTTGCGGGAGAGTTTCTTCACGGCGACTTTGATGCGGCCTCCGGTCCCGGCGTTGTTAGAGCGAGACAGCGAAAGGCCATTGCAACTCAATTACCTCTCAACTTTCGCAATGACTCGATCGAAGACGGGAAATTAGGCTCGATTGACAGGGCTTTTTCGTAACTCTTGATCGCTTCTTCCTTTCGTCCCGCGGCTGCCAGGGCATCACCCAGACTGTCATAGGCGTTCGCCGAATTCGGATAAGCCTCGACGTTGAGTTTGAAGACCTCGACGGCTGCAGCAACTTGATTGGATTGGAGCAGGTTGTAGCCCAAGCGATTTATGAGACCTTCGGTGTCAACGTATCGATGCTTTGTCTCGCTCTTGAAGGATTTGTACCTGGCAATAAACTCGCTGAGGTCCTTTTGTCCGTTGGCCGCGCTAATTATTTCAGCAAAACTCGAGCCGGCACTGTAATCGTGCACAGCCTGCAACGCGGGATCACGGCCAGTGCGATAGTCCTGCGAGGTCAGATCGGCGGCCAGCTCGGGCGCGGTCCATTGACGTTCATCGCGCGGATCCATGTCCTGCCAGTACAAGGTCGAAACACGCAACTGGAGTTTGCTGTTTGGTAAGGTGATCGGCCGGTTGTCACCATAATGATTCGGATGGCCCGCGGTCGGTTCCCCCACAAAGATCGCTTTCGTGTACTTCTCGAGTTCATTGACAAAGTTTTGCGCCGCGGAAAAAGTGGCGCGGCCGGTAATGACAAAGAGTTTCCCGCGCTCATCGATCTTTGACTTGATGATACCGATCACGACCGGCCGGTTAAGACCGTTGTTACCGCCGTCGTTGTTTCTCAAATCCAAAACGAACTTGTCCACCGGGTTGTTGGCCACAAAGTCGAAAACTCTGCGATAAAAGGCCGCCACCGTTTCGTCTGGTTTGTTCTGCACTGCGTTTTGCTGGACGTAAAGCACGCGGGAATCTTTCAAGTATTCAAACCAGAATTGGTTTTTCGGATCTTTCAGGTAGAGCGGCCGGGGGCTGGCGCCGGACGCATCGACCCAGCTCGCGGGCGGGTCGAGTAACTCGCCGAGATTTGCCGAAGGCTTTATTTGAAACGCTTTCGGCTGACCATTTATCTCGACGGTGAGACTCAGGTCTTTCTTATCGTCGATAATGTGCTGACCAGCAAGCAGCTCGGGAATCGAAAGCAGAATCGGCGCATTTTCGTTAACGCCCATCTGATTGTCCGCGGCCACTAACTGTCCCATGAGCCGCAACGCTTCATTGCTTTCCATTTTGCCGATCTTAAGCACGCGTGCGCCCACTGCGCCTGCGTAATCCGGAGCCGCTTGTCTCACAAAAAGCCCATCCTGATAGAGATAGAAGCGAATCGGATAAATGCCGGTGCGAAAGTAACTGTGCGGAAACAGGCCGGTATGACCGTCGTGAACCATTGCGACAATCTTCATCAGTCCGGCGATGATTTCATCTTCGTTTTGCGACGGTATGCGATCGTGAAACTGCTTGACGGCCGCATCAAAGTCTTCACGTTTCATCCGCCGAAAAAGGTTAGGGTGCTGGCGCGGCATCGCCTGGGCCAGAAAGTCCACATCAGCCTGCCACTGTTCAGGGCTCACACGCGTCGGCGGCGTCTGGGCCGCCACGTTCGCGAAACTTGACAGGACCAAAACAGGAACGAGGAAAAGGAGACGCTTCCAGAATGCAGGTCGGTATTTGCTCTTCATGATTTTCAGTCTGATACGAGCGGGAAGTACTTCGCGTTGCGCTTTTCTGGCGGTCTGGCTAAAAAGCCAAAGACAGGTGTCCCGAATTTGGAACACAATGTCTAAGCGTCGATTGCAGGGGAGAGGATGCGGCGAGTCTAAGCTCGTACTTTTTCGTGACGCGTACGCCGATCTTCCAGGACTTCGACGGCTTCCTTAATGCGAGTGTAAATGCCGTCTTGATCAAGTCCGTACTTGGCGAGCAGCAGTTTTGCATCGCCGTGCGTTACGATGCGATCGGGAATACCCATGCGCACCACTCGCACTTTGTCCTGGAGACCGTTCTCTTCGAGCAATTCGAGCACGGCTGAACCAAAGCCACCGGCAAGATAGGCTTCTTCCACTGTCACGATTAGTCGTTTGGTGCGCGCCAGCGCGAGTAACAGTCCACTGTCGAGCGGTTTGGCAAACCGCGCGTTGATTACAGTAGCTTCGATCCCATCTTTGGCGAGATGCTCTGCGGCTTGCAACGCGGGATGGACCATCGAGCCGTACGCAACGATCGCAATTTCACCGCCATCGCGCAGCAACTCAGCCTTGCCAATTTCGAGAAGTTGCGGAGGCCGGTCGATAGGTACGCCGATTCCATTGCCGCGCGGGTAACGTATGGTGGCGGGCCCGACGTGCTCGACCATCGTATACATCATGTCGCGCATTTCGCCTTCGTCTTTCGGCGCCATCACCACCATGTTCGGCACGCCGCGCATGTATGCAATGTCGAGCAAGCCATGATGCGTAGGCCCGTCACCACCGGCGACGCCGCCGCGATCCAGACAGAACTTTACGTTCAAGTCCTGAATACAGACATCGTGAATCACCTGGTCGAAGGCACGTTGGAGAAAAGTCGAATAGATGGCGCAGACGGGTTTCAGTCCTTCGATTGATAAACCCGCGGCAAACGTAACGCAGTGCTGCTCTGCGATGCCGACGTCGAACGAACGCGACGGGAATTGCGTAAGCGCTTCACAGACTCCCGTGCCGTCCGGCATTGCGGCGGTCAGCGCGACAATCTTCTCGTCTTTGGCCATCAGCTCGCACAACGTGTCGCCGAACACCTTGGTGTAAGTCGGCGCTTTGGCTGGCGATTTGATCGGCTTGCCGGTCTTCAGATCGAACGGACCGGTCGCATGCCACTTGTAGTAATCATTCTCAGCCGCGGGATGGCCTTTGCCTTTGGTGGTCAACGCGTGAACGATCACGGGGCCATCTTTGATCTGCTGCGCTTCGCGAAAGGCCCTGACCAAGGCTTTCACGTTGTGTCCATCAACGTAGCCGATGTATTTGAAGCCGAGTTCGTTGACGAGTGCGCCCGGCAAAACAGCCGCGGCGATTGCATCCTTCATCGTCTTGGCCGCGTGATGAAGACGCTCGCCCACAGAAGGAATCGCCAAAAGCTTTTCTTCGACTTCATCTTTGAAGCGATGATAGCCGTGCGCCTCGCGAATTCGATTAAGATAGCCGGTGAGTGCGCCGACCGCCGGAGCGATCGACATTTCATTGTCATTCAGGACAACAATCAGACGGGTCTTCAAGTGACCGGCCTGGTTGATGGCTTCCATCGCCATGCCGCCGGCGAGCGACGCATCGCCGATGAGCGCAATGACGTTATGATCTTCGCTTTTTCGATCGCGCGCGATCGCCATACCCAGGGCCGCGGAAAGCGAAGTGGATGCGTGTCCGGCGCCGAAGGTGTCATATTCCGATTCGTCGCGACGCAGAAATCCGCTGATGCCGCCATATTGTTTCACGGTCGGCAGTGAGTCGCGCCGCCCCGTGAGGATCTTATGGGCATAGGCCTGGTGCCCTACATCCCACACCAAACGATCGTGCGGCGTGTCGAACGCATAATGCATTGCGACAGCGAGTTCAACCGCGCCGAGTGATGCGCCGGTGTGGCCACCCACCCGGGACATGGTCTCCAGGATGTATTCGCGGATTTCCTCCGCTACATCCTGCAATTGATCGATTTTCAGTTTCCTGAGATCGGCGGGCGAGTTGATGTTCTGAAGAAGTGTCATTCGCGCGAATTGTAAACCCGGGCTCCCGGCTTTTGCTAACCACATCAGATTAATGTCTGTGGGCCACCGAAGCAAGCACGAATTCAAGTAGTGGCACGGAAGTGCCGCCCGTGAAACCACGCCGGCCGCGTGTGCTACTACCGAATTAAGTTTCGGCCCTTTTGGCTGGTTGACCGTCTAAGCGTTAGTGACGCCAAAGATTAGTTCAAAAAGGGAAACGGCGTCACCACATTTATTGTTAACAAGGGAGTGAATAATGTTGAAGAAAATTAAGGTTATGGGCGCTAGCCTGATAACCATCTTGTCCCTCTCAGGCGCCGTAGTGGTCGCCCAGGAAACTCAAACCGGCACGGCCAGCGCCGGCGCCCAGCAACCTCGCAATCGCGCCGAGCGTTTTGAACGGCGTCGCATGCGCCGGCTTCAACGCGGACATGGGCTGGGCGAATTGAATCTCACCGATCAGCAGAAAGAGCAGGCGCGTGCGATCAGACGTGCCAACTTTGAAAACAACAAAGCTCAGCGTCAGGAGTTGGTTCAACTGAGAGAAAAGTGGAGCGCCGGCACGCTCAGCGACGCTGATAAGGCCAGGGCAAAAGAGTTGCGCGCCCAGTTGCGAGAGTCGCGTCAGAGTGCGCGTACGCAGATGGCGAGTCTGCTTACCACCGAACAGAAAACAAAACTCGACGAGATGATTAAGAACCGCCGCGAACGGCGTGGCCGATTCGGACGCGGGCAACGTCCAGGCCGGACCGCACCCACCACGCAGAATCCGACAACACCTTCGTAACTGATGGGTCGAATGGAAAAGAAGCACCGTCGAGCTTATTCGGCGGTGCTTTTCTCTTGCGCAATAAAATTTTGAATTCGTGCGCGCATGTCGTCACGCGCGCGGCGAAAGGCTTCGAGTTGTGCGTCTTCGCCGCCGGGCGCGACGGGATCGGCGATGCTCCAGTGAATACGCTTTGCCGGACCCGGAAAGACGGGGCAATGCCGGCTGGCGTGATCGCACACGGTAATCACATAGTCGAAAGGCGTGTCGAGAAACTCATTCATCGATTTGGATCGATGATGCGAGATGTCGATGCCAAGCTCGCCCATCACCTTAATTGCATGCGGCCGAACATAGCTCGGTGAGAGTCCGGCGCTGGAAACCTCAAAGCGATCGCCGCCCAGGTGGCGCAGCAGACCCTCGGCCATCTGGCTGCGTGCCACGTTGCCCGTGCAAAGAATAAGGACGCGTTTCATATCAGTCATGGGCTCTCCTCAGTTTCAGTGCGAAACAACCATTGGGCCAGCACGGTGGCGGCTATCCCTCCGACAAATTGCGCCAGCACAAACCACGGGACATCGTTAAGTCGAATGCCGGTAAATGTGTCGCTCAGGGAACGAGCGAGGGTCACCGCCGGGTTCGCAAATGACGTGGACGATGTGAACCAGTATCCGGCGGTGATGAAACTCGCCACCGCAAAGGCAACTAGCCTCGGCTGAAAAGCAGCACAGCCGTGAATTACCAGGATCAGTCCAAAGGTGGCCACGCATTCACTGAAGACCAAAGCCATCCCACTCCGCTCGTGCCGCGCCAGAGAGATCACAGGCAGACTAAACATCAGGTTGGCGACTACCGTGCCCAGGACTCCGCCTGCCACTTGGACTGAAACGTAACTCAGGGCCTCTGTCCAAGTCAGCTTCTTTGAGAACGCAAAACTAAGCGTCACAGCCGGATTGAAGTGAGCGCCCGAAACCGAGATAAATGTCAGAATCAGCGCTACCAATGCCGCGCCAGTGGCGATGGTATTCGCCAGCAACGTCTGGCCGGCATTGCCGCCTGAGCGCTCAGCCATGATGCCCGAGCCGACGATGGCCGCCAGCAGCAGGGCAGTCCCAACGGCTTCGGCCGCCAATCGTCGACTCAGAGAGGCGCTCACTCTTGAATTCCCGCAGCCGGCGAGCAACACGAATTGGCCGTTTCGATCACTTTCGATGCAAGTTGCTCTACCTCGGTGCTACAGGCGCACGGGGCCGTTTCCGGCAGATTGTCTTCCAACACCACGAACACTTCCCACTCATTGCCGTCCGGGTCGCGCACCCAGGTCTTGTCCTGCGTCGCATAGCAACAGTTGGTTTGCATTTCGTCACGAGTAAGCAGTCCGGCTGCGCCCCATCGTTGACGGGTCGCGAGCACGTCGGCGGTCGAGGCCACCTGGATTCCCAGGTGCGATAACGCTCCCCGATTCGCGACCGGGCGTTCGTTGAGGGTGAAGTTGAGCGGGGGATTGTGCACGTCGAACTTGGCGTAGCCGGTGCGCACCTTGCTGGGCTCGATGCCGAACAACTTCCGATAAAACTGAATGCTTTCAATCACATTGGTAACGTTCAGGGCTAAATGCGCTTTCAGTGCACTCACTTGATCAGCCGTTGGCGCCGTCGTTATTTCGTTCTTGCCTTCCATTGAAATCCTCCTTAGAATCATATTCGCGTATGCGAATGTGAAGGCATAGTAGTCCCGGTGGATATATCTGTCAAGCCGTATATGAATGATTGCACGGTTGCGCCGATGAGGCCGGAGGATTGGGAGCGGGTGCGCGCGATTTATCTTGAAGGAGTCGCAACGGGGCAGGCCACTTTCGAGACTCAGGCTCCCGCCTGGGAAGGATGGGACCGGACGCATTTGCCGGTGGCGCGGCTGGTGGGCCGCGTGGCTGATGAAATAGCCGGATGGGCTGCTCTTAGCGCAGTCTCGCAGCGAAAAGCATATGCCGGCGTGGCCGAAGTCAGCGTGTATGTCGCGGCCGGTAGTCGCGGCCGCGGCATCGGGCGCGCTCTTCTGACCCATCTAATTACAGAGTCAGAAAAGAACGGCATCTGGACATTGCAGGCGGTAGTCTTCCCCGAAAATGCGGCGACCGTTGCGCTGCACCGGGGATGCGGCTTTCGTGAGGTGGGCCGGCGCGAGCGCATCAGCAAGCTGAATGGCCTTTGGCGCGATACAGTGTTGCTGGAGCGGCGCAGCCAGGAAGTGGAAATTGATTAATGAGCCGGAAAACTTACGACCTCGAATTTCTTTTCAAAGCACTTGCCGATAAGACTCGATTGCGATTGATCAGCCTGATTGGCGAATCGGAAGTGTGTGTCTGCTTCCTGGTGGCGATCCTGAAAACGAGTCAGCCAAAAATTTCGCGGCATCTTGCCTACCTCCGTCGGGCCGGCTTGGTGGCATCTCGGCGCGAAGGAAAATGGATGCATTATCGGCTTTCTGCCCCGCCGGACGATCATGCGGCGGGCATCTTTCGGGAAGTGCGGGTATCCTTGGCCGAGCATCCCGAACTTCAACGCGATCGCGAGAAGTTGATGCAAGTCTGTTGTGCACCGCAGCTGCCGGTGCAGTTGCGCGGGGCTCCACGACCTGTAGCTTCGGTTGGATGAGCCTAAAAGGAGTAATCGCGTGCGTCTTCTCTGGAAATCAGCAATCGTGGTCGCGTTTTGCCTTCTGGGTGCAGCGCCATCCACCGCGCAACGAAACGGCCCACCTAACGGTGCGCCGAACGGACAGCCAAACGGCTCGGCTAACGGCCAACCCTCAAACGGCTCGCCGAACGGACAGCCAAACGGCTCGGCTAACGGCCAACCCTCAAACGGCTCGCCGAACGGACAGCCAAACGGCTCGGCTAACGGCCAACCCTCAAACGGCTCGCCGAACGGACAGCCAAACGGCTCGCCCAACGGCCAACCCTCAAACGGCTCGCCCAATGGACAGCCGAACGGTGCCAACGTTATCGAAGTTATCCACACAAATTTTGGGTCGGTGCTTGAACCAGTTGCTCCGGTGAAACCGTTTTATCTCATCGGCGATTTGAATGGCGATCGCATCGAGGACTTGATCATTGTGGTGCGGATCAACGGACTTCGCAGTTCGCTGCCGAAAGACGTGCGACTGCTGAATCCCTTCGACGCGGAGCGCAAAATCAACTATCCAGCCGCCAAGGAAAATAAGTTCGGGCTCGCGATCATTCACAGTTGGAAGAGACCGCAACCTACCGGCAAGTTTCTTCTGATTGGCGACTCGCCCATTCTGATTCTTGAGAACAGCCGGCCCACTTCCGGGCCTGACGCCGGCGACATGAAGTTGATGTTGCGCAACGCGCGGCGCCGCCCAGGCGAGGTCTATCCGAAGACAGCTAAGGGCGACATAGTGGTTATGGGCACTGAAGTTGGAGGCGACAGCAAACTTTATTGGAATGGAACGACTTACGTCTGGGAAGACTCACCCGATGATTAATTGAACCGAGGGCAGCGGCTTAGTTTGTCTTTGCGGCGTCTGCGACTTGGCGTCGTTGCGTGAATGTTTGCTCCATTGCACCGGCGATCTCACGCAAAAGCGCAATGCCGCAAAGAAAAACCGCAAAGTGAGACACTCCCTAACCGAACACCGCCTTGACAATGTACTGTCGCGCTTTAGAATAACTTTTCGAACTCGTCGCGGAGATGTGGCCGAGTGGCTGAAGGCGGCGGTTTGCTAAACCGTTAAGGGTCAAAAGCCCTTCACAGGTTCGAATCCTGTCATCTCCGCCATTAAATTAGTCAGTGGTCAGTAGTCAGTGGTCAGTTGCTTTTCGCTGATCGCCGGGGGCTGTTCTACTGACTCTTTTTCTTGTATGGCAGGGATTACTGACAATTAACAACTGAAAAGGAACCACTGACCACTGACTGATGACCAATAGAGTTCGCTTCGCTCCATCGCCCACCGGTTACCTGCATATCGGCGCAGCCCGGTCCGCGCTTTTCAACTGGTTGTTCGCGCGCAAGACTGGCGGCAAATTCCTTTTGCGCGTCGAGGACACTGACCTGGAAAGATCCACTGAGGAATCCACGCGCTCGATCATTGAAGGCCTGAAGTGGTTGGAGCTGGACTATGACGAAGAGCTAGTCTTTCAGTCCGACAACGCGGACAAGCATCGTGCTGCGGCCCGGCGATTGGTTGAGGAAGGGAAAGCCTATCGCGATTTCACCCCCAAGGAGCAGCGCGAAGACAAATCGGTCAAGCAGGACATCGCCGTGCGCGCCCGGGCGCAGTCAGCGGAAGGCGTCGACCACCGCAGCAATCCGTTTCGTGATCTGGCGCAGGCTGAATCAGATGAACGCGCGGAAAAAGGCGAGCCTTTCGCCGTTCGTCTGAAGGTGGCGGCGGAAGGTGCATCTCGATTCACGGACATCGTGTATGGCGAGCAGGAGCGCGCGTACTCCGAGATCGAAGATCTCGTGCTGTTACGTTCTGATGGCCACCCGCTCTATAACCTTTCCGTGGTGCTTGATGACATCGAGATGGGGATCACGCACGTGATTCGCGGCCAGGATCATCTGACTAACACGCACAAGCAGATTTTGCTTTACCAGGCTTTTGGCGCTCCGGCTCCGCAGTTCGCGCACCTGCCGTTGATTCTGGCTCCGAACAAAGCAAAGCTGTCCAAGCGCAAACACGGCGAGGTAGTTTCGCTGACGACCTATCGCGATCGCGGGTTTATTCCGGCCGCGTTTCGCAACTTTCTGGTGTTGCTGGGCTGGTCCCCGCCGGAAGGCAAAGAGATCTTGTCGCGCGATGAACTGATCGAGGGATTTTCGCTGCAAGGCATTGGACGCGCTAACGCGGTGTTCAACTTTCACGAAAATGATCCGTGGCACTGGACCGATGACAAAGCGCTCTGGATGAATGCCGAGTACATTCGCACCATGCCTTTGGTCGAATTATTGCCGATGGTGAAGTCAGAGTTGCGCCGTGAAAAACTCTGGCGTGAAGAGTACGACGATGACGATCGCGAATGGTTTGAAAAAACAGTCGAGCTTATCCGGCACCGCTTCTTTACCCTGAAAGATTTTTCTTCACAAGGCCGCGCATATTTTTCCGAAGACTTTGATTTCGACGAAGCGGCCGTGAAAAAGAATATTCTGAAAGAACCACGTTTGCGGGAACTGTTGCCGCGACTCGCCGATCAACTCGACGCAGTTGAACCGTTCAACGTCGAGCCAGTCGAAGCCGCGTTGCGCGTGGCGGCCGAACAGGCTTCAGTAAAGGCTGGCCTTTTCATCAATGCTTCGCGCACAATGCTGACCGGCCAGGCTGTGGGTCCGTCGATGTTTGAAGTTTTTGAGATCCTCGGCCGTGAGCGTTCGGTGATGCGTTTAAGAAGCCAGCGTCCATGGAATGAATTTAGTTAGGAGGACGGCCGGTGTTTCAAGAGAAGGAAAAGGAAAGAGATTGGCGATGGCGCTACAGTGCCTGGATCGGGGTTATGTATGGACCGATTCCCGTAGGCTTGATTGTTGCGGCTGTCCTTTTCGCGGGCTACGTGATTTACCATGTAATGAAATAAGTAACTTGACCGGACTTTGTGGCAAAGATTGAGGAGCTAATCATGCTGAAAAAACTTCTCGTTACGAGTTCAATAATCGTATCGTGCGCCGGATTTGGCTGGGCGCAGAATTCAAATTCCTCGACGGTAATGGAGGGCTCTCCGTCGACGCGCACGCGCACGGTGGCGACCAAGCCGGCACAGAAAACCGTAACAAAGACGCCGGCCGCGACCAGTTCGCCGACTCCAGCGGCAACCTCAAACAAGCCGTCCGCCGCCGGTGGTCAGGTGTCGCCGTCGGGAGCGGTGCTCGCGGCTTTCAACACCCTGCTTGATGGAATTCGCCACGCAGATGTTAAGGCTGTCGTTAACTCTTATCAGAACTCGCCGCGGCTGCTGCTTTTTAACTTTAACGGCACCGTCACGAAGGGTTGGGAACAGATGAGATCAAATCGCGAGTCCACTTACGCGAAAGTTAAGGACGTAAAGCTCGAGGTTCGCGATCTGCGGGTGACGATGCTGGGTCGTGATGCGGCGCTCATCACTTGTCAGTGGACGCAATCGATGACATTTAACGGCGTGCCTGAAACCGACACCGGCCGTATGACGATTGTCTTTCGTAAGATCGGCAAAGACTGGAAGGCGATTCACCTGCACACGTCAAACGACAATCCGGATCCGTCGCGCATCCCGGCTTCGGAACAGACACCGCAACCGTAAGAGGCTTTGGAGTGCGCCGGCCAGAGTCCCGACTTGTCGGGTGGCGACGGCGCTTTGGATCTGTGTCACGAGGATTCGATAATCCAAAGCGGTGTCGCTGCGCTTGTCACCGCACTCCAAAGCTCGCTATCGCTCGCTGGACACCTTCCTCCCAATTCGCCCAATCGCAATCGCGCCTAACACCGTAAGGATCGGAAAGAACTCAACCAGATAACGTGGTTCGGGATTCTCGAGTGACGAAAAAAGAATCAGCCGCAGCAGAATGGCCAACGCTGCGAGCAATAACCAACGACGTGCGCCAAACGCGCGTGTTCGCCACAAGACCCAACTTCCGGCCAGACCCAGCAGCGTGTATAGCGCCGTCAATCCGGCGAAGAGCGGCAGCCAATACTGTTGATGATGTTGGTAGTCCAAATCGTCGAGCGGCAGCAATGCGCCTTCGAACGGCCAGTACTGTGAATGCGTATCGACCCACATGGCGCGGGCACGCTTGATCGGCAACCAGACGTAGTAGCGGAACCGGTGTCGAGCGATGCGCTCGCGCGCCAGCTGGGCAAAACCTGCGTCGATTTCCGGCGTCATTTCAACCGCAGCGGTTTGGTCGTTTTTGTCTGCTGATTCGTCAGACTGATCGGGCTGATCGGTATCTTCGGAATCGTCTGCATCCGGCTGGTCCTGATCGGCTTTATCCTCATCCGCGTGGTTGTACTTATCCAGCAAAGCAGCCACGCGATCTTTTTCTTGTGGCGAGTCGTACGCAGACAAAGGCAGATCGTCGATGTCGATTGGTTCGGAATCCATCGACCACAAAAAAGGTCCGACGTAACTGTCGTCGTCGACCCAGGTGCGCAGCCAGAGCATGTAGCCCCGCGGCACAAATTCGCCGGGCATTTCCGCGTGGGCGGGTGAGAGCGGTTGGAAAACATGAAAGACGCGCCAGTTGCGAATTGTCCAGGGCGTGAGCACGAAGGCGAAGGCAAGCGAGAAAAGCGCGCCGGCGAAGATCATGCGGAGAAGTTTAGAGTACGCCGGCGGAGTCGCGACTTTATCGGGAGGCCGATGTCGTTTTGGATCTCGTGTTTCTTGAGCGGCGGATTGTCGAAAGCGGCGTCGCACCGCGTTGGCAGCTGCACTCCAAAAGCCATTCGTGATGACCAAGGTGAGACCGACGGCCGCCAGGAACAATCCATTGTCGGGACGAAACAATACCGCGAGGCCGCCGATCAGGCCCGCGATGACCCACCAAAGAATCGCAAGCTTCGAATTCTCGTGATCGGTTTGGCGAAATGCGACGGTGGCCCCAAGAAACAGCGTGATTACCAGAAAGTTCGTTGGTACTTCGGTGAGAATCGTGGCCGCATAGATCGTGGTGAAAGGGCAGATGGCTGCCAGCGCGAGCGCTGCGACTGCTGTCCGAAGTTTTCTTTTTTCATCGGGTTGCCAAAGCCACGCCAGCAGCGCGATCAGCACACAAGTGCCAGTGTCGATTAAGGCTTGAACTGCGCGTACCGCGCCGTTATTTGCATGGCCAAAGATGGAATAAATCGCGGCAAGAAAGAGTGGGTAACCGGGCAGTCGAATCAGAGAAGGAACATAAGGCGCGGCGGTCTCGTGCGAATAGACATGCTGCTCAAGGACATTACGCGCCATCTGCGCATAAATTCGACCATCATCAGGCGCGTCATTCGGAAGCCAATGGGCAACGGCGAGGCGAAATCCTATGGCCAGGATCAAAATGCTGCCGATGGCAATCCATAATTTCCATTTTTCATTTCTCATTTTTCACTTTTCAATGGTTTCAACGGGAGAGGAATCAAATGAAAATTGAAGAATGACCATTGAAAAATGAAAAATAGGATGCAAATGAACTAAGGTTGCGCCTCAACGGTCGCTTTTCTTTCCAGCTTGCCCCAGCCCACCAGCGGGCCGCCAATCGCGGTGGCGACTGACTTGACCATTACGTAGTACATCACCTGCCGGTAGCAAAACCGTTGCAGGAACAACCACCAAAGCAAACGCCAGCGTTCTTTGCGCTCGAGCAGGAAAGCAAAACTGGCGGCCGCCCAATCGACCGCGAGGAAGAGAGCGTAATAGAAGACGACCTGGCGCACGTTTGTGAAAGAAAACTCGGCGGGCTGCTCCAGCCGGTAGATCGCGGTGGAAATGAGCGTGTAGATCAGAATTAAGTCCATGATCGGCGAGATCAGTGGAAACAGAATTTGAAAGATCCAAACATTCGGCAGAGCGATGAATCCAAGCGCGCCGTACTTTCGACGAAACGTCGCGTCGCGATGCTTCCAGAGACATTGCAACGTTCCATAGGCCCATCGAAAACGCTGCCGCGCGAGCATGCGAATCCTGTCAGGCGCTTCGGTCCAGCCGATTGCTTCTTCTTCGTAACCGATCTTGAAGCCAAGTCTGCGGATTTGCAGCGTCAAGTCCTGGTCCTCAGCGAGCGTATCGGCGCTGAATCCGCCGCAGCGTTCAATCAATTCACGGCGCCAGGCGCCCACGGCGCCGGGAACCACGGTGATGCAGTTCAAACTGGCGAAAGCACGCCGGTCCATATTTTGCGAAGTCACATATTCCAGTGCCTGCCAGCGCGTCACGATGTTGATGCGATTGCCGACTTTGGCATTGCCGGCGACCGCGCCCATCTCAGGATCGACAAAGCGATGCGCCAGCCGGGCGATGGTGTCTGAAGAAAACTGCGTGTCGGCATCGAGTGCGACGATCACGTCGCCCTGCGCTTGTCGCAGGCCAAAGTTGAGCGCGGCCGCTTTACCCGCGTTGGCGACAGTGAACAAACGCACCAAAGGCTGACTCGCAAATTGTTCGCGCACGACTTCGGTAGTGCGATCCGACGAGCCATCATCAACTACAATAATTTCGAATTTTTGATATTTTGAGTTCAACAGGCTGCGAATCGTGCTGTCGATGACACGTTCTTCGTTATAGGCCGGTACGATGACTGTAACGAACGGTTCAAAGTCGGCGCCCGTGTGCTCTCGTTCGCGCCGACGTGAACGAGTCCATTGTGCGAACGCCAGCGCGCCGATCATCAACAGCCTTGCCAACCCGAGCGTGATTCCGATCAGAAAAGCCCATTGCAGCAGCCAGCCGCCCGTGGAGAGCAGCAAAAACGCAAACGCATCGGTGCGCGTGTAGACGTCTTCGCTGCGCGGCAGCTCAGGCATTACCTGATCGCGCGACCATTCGCCGAGGGCAGACACGAGTACGAACTTAAAACCGCGATTGCGCAGTTCATGGATCAACTTAGGCAACGCCTCGATCGTCGCGGCCCGATTTCCACCTGAATCATGCAACAAAACGATCTGTCCACGAGTTTCGGGATTTGTGTCCATCGACCGCGCGATCGTCCTTTGCACAATCTGATCCGCGGTCACGTTCGGCTCCCAATCACTGGGATCGATGCGCAGACCAACAATTACGTACCCAAGCTTTTCGGCAATGATGGCCGGCTCGACTTCACCGGGCTTGTCGGCTTCGGCATCACCGAAATAAGGGGGCCGGAACAAAACAGTCGAACGTCCGGTGATCGACTCGATCAATCGCTGCGTCGCATTTAATTCCAGCGTCGTGAGCCGTCCCGGAATTTCACCAAGGTTCGGATGCGTGAAAGTGTGGTTTCCTACCTCGTGCCCTTCATTGACGATGCGACGCAAAAGGTCCGGATGTTCGTCTCCGTTTTTGCCGATGACAAAAAAAGTAGCGGGCACATTCTCGCGTTTGAGAATGTCGAGGATGGCCGGCGTGTAAGCCGGATCGGGGCCGTCATCAAAGGTCAGCGCAATCCATCCGGGATGATCGCCGGTGCGCTCGATTACATAAGAAGTCGGAATGTTGTTGCGGTCGTACGTCTCAGAAGCTATGAAGCCGTTGGCTGGATCGACATTCAATCCGCGCTGGCCGTCATGGGGACTTGCCTGCACCCTTAACAATTCGCCCGTACCTTCAAAGTCGACTTCGTACCCGTAGGTCATGCGTCGCAACGATTCCGGAGATGGGTTGGGTTGATCTGTGCCGAAGACCGACCAGACGGAAGGATCTTCCGATCCTAGCCGCCACAAAGCGAAACCGGCGCAGTGATAACCGCTGGCGGCGCGCATTTCGTTGAAGGCGGTTACCGCGTCGAGAAACCAGATAGTGTGATGGGTGTCGTCTTCTTCGTCGAACTCGAAGTGAGGATTGCGAGTAGCGGGATCAAAAATAATGTCGGCTTCGGAATCGCGCGAGGCAATCAGGGCTTCCTGAAAGCTGACTTCCTTTCCATTGCCTGGGCCGTCGACCCATTCATACCCGTAACTTCCCAACGCCACGATAGTTTTGGCCGGATCGAGATCGTGCATGCGATTGGCGAGATTCTGTTCAAACCAGCTTTGCGACGCGACTGAGCCAATCTCGGGGCCGGTAGACCAGTGCTCGTCGTACGCCATCAACATCAGATAATCCGAGGCTGCCGCATAGTCGTGGTAATTCCAATCAGCGTCGCTGAAAGGCACGGTCTGCAGGACGGACCAGCCCTTGGGTTGAAAGGCAGCATGCAACTCCTGCATAAAGCGCAGCAGGTTAGGCTGCGTTTCTTTGGTCACCTCTTCAAAGTCGACGCAGATGCCGGCGAATTTGTTTTGCTCAACGAACTGAGAAATGGCATTGATTAGTCGCTGGCGTGACGGCTCGTCGGCGACCGCGCGCGCGAGGACGTCCTTCTGCCATTCCTCATCGTTCAAATTCTGAATCATCGGCAGCACCTGAATCTGCGGGCGCTTTTCACGAATGAGATTCAAAGCCTTAGCGTCGATATCGGTTTGCAGGGGACTCGCCCCGTCCTTGCTGTCGCGAACGTAAAGCCATTGCGGCACCACCCAGTCGAGATGATCCAGGTTGCGCTCAAGCGACGCGTAGCTGGACTCGTCCCAGTTGATGTAGAAACCAATCGCTAACTGTTTGTCGCTGAAACTGGCTGGAGCAGGCAAAGGCGTCCCGGCCGGTGGAGGAATGATTGAAGTGAGCTCAGAACGTTTTGCGGGAGTAACTTTTGTTTGCGACAGAGCTTTTTGCAGATCGGCCTTTGCTTTTTTGGCTTTGGCTTCGCGCCCATTCGGCGGCAGGACTGCGGGTGGTCTTGGCTTTAAGTCGGTCGCGTGTGGCAGATTCGGCAGTGGACGCAGATTCAAACGAGGCAGGAGAGGATTTGCCAGCACACTGGCGATGAACATCGCCGCCAGCGCGGTCGCCAAAACACCGAGCGCAAGATAGGTGCGGCGCGCGTGCCGGCGACGGCGCCCGCGCGGATCGTAGAAAACCGGAGAACCTGAAGATTTGTCAGACACTTAATCGCTTCAATCTGGTAGCCGACGGTGTTTGATGTCTTATCCCCTGCGCGGGTTGATAGTCAAGGAGGTGTGGAGTGGGCTGCAAAATCACCTGACCCCGCCAGCGGCCGAGGCTTGGCGAGGGTTTCTATATTTGACTCCGCAACCCGAAGGGTTGCAAAGAAAGTAGCCGGTGGTCGGAGTCTGCGGAGACCACCGGGAATAGGATATTAATTGGGTAGCACCCCGGAGGGGCGCCAGATCTTTCGATGTAAAGATCTTTTACGTTGACCTGTAGTCTAGACTCAGATTATGGATTCAACCTTCTTCAGCCTGCACTATCACATCGTCTTCTCGACCAAAGAGCGGCGCCCCTTCATTAAGCCCGACTGGCAACCACTCATGCTTATCTCGGTGGGATCATTAAAGGCATGAACGGCGTGTCCGAGATTGTTGGCGGAGTCGATGATCATGTCCACATCCTGGCGAGTCTCAGGCCAGTGCATTGCATTGCCGATGTGCTTCGCGACTTGAAGAAGGAATCGTCCGCGTGGGTGAAAGAGAATTTTGATCGCAGATTCACCTGGCAAGAGGGTTATGCGGCATTCACTGTAAGCCCCACGGCGACCGACTCAGTGCGGCGCTACATTGCCACGCAGGAGGCGCATCATCGTAAACATTCTTTTGTTGATGAACTGAGAGCCCTTCTCAAGGCGGCGGGCATCGAATTTGACGAGAAATATCTATTGTGACGTCTGGCACCCCTTCAGAGTGCGATAATGACTAACGCCTTCTCCGGTGGTCTCCGCGGACTCCGACCACCGGCTACTTTCCTGCAACCCTTCGGGTTGCGCAGTGTTTCAATTACATAAATGCCTTTGCGAGCCTTTGGAAAACCAAGTGCGTTTTAGATTGGCGGAGCTCCGCAACGCCGACTTTAACTCCAGACAAGAAAAGCCGCTCGCGATTTCTCAAGCGAGCGGCTTTCCGGTGGTACTGTTTGGATTGACCTCGGGCTGTGACCTTCGGAAAGAAGGTGTCACAGTGGCTCTCTCAGGAAGACAATCCCAAACGCACGAATTATCAATCCTGAGGTTAGGTCTCAGCCACCTCACTGTGATTAGAACTCATATGCTTTTAGATCACCTCCTTTCCAGTGTTAGGTGGATGATAAAAAAGAAGTTCGATCACGTCAATAAAAATCTTTGTGTAGCTTCAGCCTGTCCTCTGCCTCAGAGAGGGAACAGTACTTACAAGCGCGTCAGGTATGAATGTCAGGTTACCCAGTCGCTACCGCTCCCGGTACTGGCTTCATGATCGCGCGAACGCCAATTTACCCGAGACAAAAACCTGCTGCGCGTGCTCGATGCCAAAGAAGTAAGGCAGCTCGCGATAGTCTTCGCAGTCGTGAATCACAAAGTCAGCGCGCTTTCCTTTTTCCAGGCTGCCGATTTCATCGCCGCGGCCCAGCGAATACGCAGCATTGATGGTGGCGGCGGTAATGGCTTCCGCTGGAGTCATCTTCATCTGCGTGCAGGCAATTGAAAGGATCGTAGCCATTGAAGGCGTCGGCGACGAGCCCGGATTAAAGTCGGTGGCCAGCACCACGGCTAACCCCGCGTCGATCATTTCGCGGGCCGGCGGATAGCGATTCGATCCGAGCGCATACACGGCGCCAGGCAAGAGTACGGGCTGTATTTTCGCGGCCTTGAGCGCTGCGATTCCTTCACTGTCGGTATGTTCGAGGTGATCAGCGGTCGTCGCGTTCAGCTCAGCCGCCAGTTTTGCGCCACCCGACAGCGAAAGCTGATCGGCGTGAATCCGTAACCCGAGCCCGTGACAACGCGCCGCGGAAAGAATCTCCCAGGTCTCGTCGTTGGTGAACACCTCGTTTTCACAAAAGACATCGCAGTATTCCGCCAGCTTCTCTTCAGCGACGCGGGGCAGCATCTCGTTGATGACCAAACTTACGTACATCTGCCGGCGCGTTTTGTATTCGAAGGGAATGTCGTGTGCGCCTAAAAAAGTCGGCACGTAATTCAGCGGAGTTTCCTGATCGAGCTGTTTAATCGCCCGAAGAATTTTCAGCTCGTCTTCAATGGTCAGTCCGTAACCGGACTTGGCTTCAATCGTCGTCGTGCCGCCGCGCAGAAACCATTCGCTGTAGCGTTTGCCAATCCTGACTAAGTCGTTCAACGACGCGTTCCGCGTAGCGCGAACGGTGCTGCGAATCCCGCCGCCGCGCGCGGAAATTTCGCGGTAGGTAGCGCCGGCGGTGCGCTGCTCGAATTCATTGGCTCGATTTCCGGCGAACACCGGATGTGTGTGTGCATCGACAAAACCGGGCATGACCACGCGGTGACCGGCGTCGATCACCATACAATCCTCATTGATGAGGTCTTCGATTTGACGGCGGCGACCGACGGCTTCGATGCGATCGCCGCGTATGAAGAGTCCGCCATCTTCGGTGATTGCCAGTTGCCGCAGATCGCCGCCCGTGCGCGGCCGGCGGGCGCCCGATAGCGTGACGACCTGTGAGCAGTTGACTACGGCAAGTGAGTTCGACAATCGACTGATTCAGGAGTTTCAGGCTTCTTTGTAAACAGCAGCCCCAGCGACCGTGCCAATGATGTACTCGACCAGTCCCCAAGCCAGCGCAATCACCACGAACTTGACCGGAAGCATGCCCAGGCCCAAGGCAATTACATTTTGGTAAACATAGACACCGAACCACGCGAACAGTGCCGCAATCACGGCGGTCTTCGGTCCAGGGCCAAATCGCGACCTAATTGCTGCATAGCCCAACACGATTACGATGCCCAGCACGAACGTAATCACGACGGCGATGATGATGAAGTTTGTGCCCGGCTCGGCAAAGTTGCATCGCTTGAAGAACTCCTCCATTTCGTTTTTAAGGACAAACGAATTCAGGACAAACTCTCCGATGTTGAGGATGAGACCCGTCAGAAGTCCTCCCAGAATTGCCCGGCCAACATTTATGCTACCCATCTTTGATTCTCCTTCGTAGGGGGGTTGAAGTCACAATCAGACTTGTTGCGCGCTGCTTCTTATCACAAAAGTACGACAAGCTGCCAGCTTGTCGGGTGTCGTCTTACTTTCACACGGCGATAGGCTGGCAGTCCGTTGTACAGGCTTACTGCGCCTTTCGTCCTCTGAGCAGGTAAAGCACAGCGCCGATCACATTGGCAATTAGAGCCACCGCGAAAACCTTAACGGCAAAGGCAATTGGCTGCTCGACCTTCTTCACCGGAAACATCGCGTACACGCCCGCAATGATCGAGACAATCAGACCGGACGCCGAGGCAATCTTGAGCCACAAAGGAGCTTTCACGCCGAAGCGGCCCAGCGAGACGAACGGAATCGCGAAGAGGACGATGTATATCAAGGCATAAAACATGGTGGCGGCGTTGTCCTGAATTTGAAAGGCCTCCTGTTCCACCACGCCGATCAGCGGGACAAGACTAAACGCCAGCGTGATCACCCCCACGAATAGAATCGAATTGACCGGCGTTCGATGGCGTTTGTGCAAACGGCTGAACCAGGCCGGCAGCAGATTGTCCCAGCCCGCCACCATTGGTAGCCGCGTGTTGCCGGCAAAGTAAATGCTCATCAGAGCGATTTGCCGGGCGGCCACTCCGAAGATAGTGATCGAGACCACCGTCGATACCCAACCAAAAGAACCGAAGCCGAGACTCAACACCTGCGGAATTGGCCCAATCAGGTCAACGTTTTCGGGCGCCACAAACGAGAGCACCGAAGCGGTGCCGAGAATGAACATCACCACGATAATCGGCGCGGAGATTAAGACTGAGCGACTGATGTTTCGCGCGGGCGCGCGACACTCACCGGCCAGAATCGCGATGTACTCAAAACCCGATAGAGCTCCGACGGCCAGTTTGCTGAAGACGTTGATGTTGTGGCTGCTGACTTCGGGAAAGCTCATCGCAAAGGGATGATAGTTGTTAAGCGTGCCGCGACCGGCGGTGATGAAGGGCAGGAGGATCAGTGTCGCGAACGTCACGAGCAGAAAAAGCCCGCCGACATTCTGTACCCATTTACCGAGCGCCAGGCCCCGGCGCGACGCGGCGATGATGCTGAGCATTAACAACACACAGATAACGGTCGTCATCCATTTGCTTTCATGCATCCACTGGGCGCGTGGGCCAACCGCGTAGGCGATGTTCTTCTTAATAATCAGTCCGATGCCGGACATCACCGAGATCCCAAAAATCCAAAGGTTCCACGCCACCATGAAAGCGGCGAAATCACTAAATGCCACCTTGGCCCACTGGTACACGCCACCCTCGAGCGGCGCCAGCCGATTAAGGAAGATAACGACCGCGGCGAGGGGCAAATAAAAAGTGACAATCGCCAGGACCCAGTAGAAAGTCTGTTGGTTGCCGAGTTGGGCGGCCCAGCCCACCCAGATCGTGCCGACCACAAAAACCACCTGGGTGAGCACGAGATCGAACAGGCCGAGTTCTTTCTTAAAGACGGCACTGCGTTGTTCGACTTCGCGTTCGATGCCGGCGAGATTTGAAGTCTTGGGGTGGTTTTGAGGTTCCATCGAAGCGATACAGAACCGGGAGCGGTAGCGCCCGGATGACAAGTGCGACTTGAATTAGTTTCCCCGCGCTACCGCTCGGGTTCTGTAACATCGAGGCTTAAATCAGGCGGACGATGAGTGGTCGTGGACAATTCGCCAGCCGTCCGCGGTCTTCCGAAACAGCAGCGTAAAAGTTCCGTGCGGCTGGTCTTTGGCCCGCACCAAACGCCAGCGCCCGAGAACAAGAGCTGCGTCTTTGCTCAGTACAGTGATTTCCAAATCGGAAAATGTGAGCGTGCCCATCTTATCGCGCGTGTCGTAACGCTTCTTATATCGATCCAGCACTGATTGCCACCCGTGCGTGATGCGGTCGCCGCCGACGAATTCAGTGTTCGGCGAATTATGGTAGCCGGCCATGTAACCTTCGAGGTCACCCCGATTCCAGGCGGCACTTTGGGCTTGAAGCACTTCGCGAATTGCGGCAATGGCTTTTACGTCGCTTGATTTTTGCGCTGCAGTGCAAATTGGCACAGTGATTAAGAAGAGAGACGCGATTGTGATAGATAGCAGGCGAGATTTCATAACCAGACTCCCGAATACAATTAGCTGAAATGTCTGCGTTCAGGCGCGACCTTATAACACGACCAACCTGAAAGGGCGAGGACTAGTTACAAGAATGTCAGCACTTTGGAGTGCGCCGGCCTGACGGCGCTTTGGATACGCAGACGAGCATGTTTCGGCTGGACCCCTCCGCTACTGCGGACGGTACTGACTTCAAGACGCAACTTTAGAAGTATCGATAGTGTCCCGTGATCTTCCACGCAAACAAAACATCTTCCATGCGCGTGCCGGCGCCGATGTTATGAACGATCAGGTACCGCTGCGAGGGTTTGAACCAAACGTTCACCACGATGCCGACATGATCGACGCCGCCACCCAAATCCCAGGTGACTACATCTCCGGGCAGGAAAGTATCGGCGCTGCCGGTGGTCGCAACCTGTTTGCCCTGGCGCGCAAAAAAAGTTTGCAGGTTAGGCACGCGGCGATGATCGATGTTCGCGTCAGTGCCGCTCAAACCCCACTTGGCAGGATAGGTCGAGAAGTTACTCTTCATATCTTCGTGAACGGTCTTCTGCAAATCAACGCCGGCTTTGCGAAAAGCGCGCACGATAACGTCAGAGCAAACACCGGTTTCAATCGGCACATCGCCATTCGGATATTCGAGTCTTTGATAAGAAGGATCGTAGCTGGTGGTGACTCCCACCTGACTGATCGCGCCGTCTATGAGCAGCTTGAGATTGGGTGAGCTATTCGCTGGCAGCGCTCGCACTTCGGTTTGTTGCTCAGGCGGTTTGAGCGGTGGCCGCGTCAGGGCGGCCTGATGTTGGCATGCGACCAGAAGGATCAGAGCCAGCGTGAGAACGGTTGAAACTAATAGATTTGGTTTCATTTACTCCGCTTAGATGCCCGATTTGCTGGCTATGTTCCGCGGATGCAGGTCAGGGTTCATGGTTTTGCAACCACGCCCGAATGTCCTCGCGCATTGGCGCGCTGATTTCGTGACCGGCGTCATAGCTGCGAAACTCAACATCATCGGCCCGCATGCGCAGTTGAACGGCGTAGTCTGCAACGCGTTCGGGCGTGTAGAACTCGTCGCGCGTCCCCGCCAAATGAAAGACTGCCGCGTTGGTCTTTTTATAGCTTGCGCTGGTAGTCCAATCACCGGGCAAGCCTCCACAAATACCAATGACGCCGCGCAACAGCTCATTTTGCGTAAAGGCGAAGCGATAGTTCAGCGCGCACGATTGGGAAAAGCCGAGGAGATAAACGTGGGCGGGATCGGCGATTCCATCTTTCGCCAGCGTTTCGATCAGATCGACGAGCGCCTGATGATGCACGCGTACCGATTCTTCCGGATGAAAGTTTGTCAGCCAGCCAAAGCCAAATCGCAGCGGACCACCAGGGGTCTTGGGATCTTTCAAATGCTGATGCGGACCCTGAATTGAAGCGAGCGCGAACCCATCGGGTGCGCTGGCTCTCACTTCGCGCGTCGCATGCCATTTGTTGGCGCCATAGCCGTGCAGCGCAATCAACAGCGGTGCGGGCGTGACGGCCGGCGTGTGCACGTCGTAATAGAGCTTAATGCTGGCATCGAGAGTGCGTTCAGAAATAAGACTTTCGTTAATCGCTTTAGCTTCGGTCATGGTTGTAGGCTTATAACATGCGACACTAAGCGGGTGAAAATTGTTGAGGCAAGACCAAAATCGCTGCCTTTGCATTCAGTTTGATTGACGGTTACGATGCTCACACGCAGTTAACAATCTGATCGATCTTCTAAGCGAGGGCTTATCATGAAATTTCCGGGCGGCTTAAACATTCAGTCGATGATGAAACAGGCGCAGCAAATGCAGGAAAAAATGGCGCGTGAGATGGAAGAGCTGCGCGTTGACGCATCAGCCGGAGGCGGCGTGGTGACCGTGAACATGAAAGGCGATCACGAGATCCTGGCGCTGAAAGTGGATCCGGAAATCGTCAAAGAGGGCGACGTGGAAATGCTCCAGGACATGATTGTGGCGGCAGTGAACGAAGCTAATCGCAAGGTGAATGAGGCGATGAAGAGCAAGCTGGGATCGATGTTGCCGCCGGGATTAGGGAACTTGTTTTAGACCACTCACCACCAGTTCTAGTACTTGGTGCTTTGTACTTTGAATTCTTTCGCAGTCGACTTCGAAAACTCACAGGCACTGGGAACAGACGACAAAGCACCAAGCTCAAAGATCAAAGTACCTAAACCGAAATGTTGGACTATGCAGAGCCAGTTACGAAACTAATTGATGAATTCAAACGCCTGCCGAGCATCGGACAGAAGTCGGCACAGCGGCTCGCCTTTCACATCCTGCGCGCGCCCGAGGCGGATGTTGAGCGTCTCATTGCCGCGCTGCACGAGGTGAAAGAGCGCATCACCGAATGCTCAGTCTGTAACAACCTAACGGACGTCAATCCCTGTCATTTTTGTGTTTCGCCCACTCGTGATCGCTCAATGATGTGCGTAATTGAGCAGCCTTATGACCTCGTCGCGGTGGAAAAGACGCGCAGTTACAAAGGCCTCTATCATGTGCTGCACGGATCGTTGTCGCCGATTCGCGGGGTGCGGCCGAGCGATCTGCGTCTCGAGAATCTGTTGTTTCGCCTGAAGCCGGAAAACAACGACGGCGTTGAGGTGCGCGAAATTATTCTGGCCACGAATCCCAACACCGAAGGGGAAGCGACCGCGAATTACATCAGTCGTCTATTGAAGCCCCTGGGTCTGCGCGTCACGCGCCTCGCGATGGGCATGCCAGTGGGAAGCGATCTGGAATACGTCGACGAAGTTACGATGGACAAGGCGCTCTCTAACCGTCACGAGATGTAGAAAGCAAAGGGCAGTGGGCAGAAGGCAGAAGGCAGAAGGCAGTAGGCAGAAGGCAGAAGGCAGTAGGCAGAAGGCAGAAAGCAGAAAGCAGAAAGCCTATCTCCACTAGCGAGTGAAGCCAAACAATTGACTATATAGTCATTCGTCTTGATAAAAATCCTTACTTGACGACCGCGTTACGATCTTCATCTCAGGACAAGCCTAAACAATTTGCGCCAGGTCTAAGCATGGTTCTAAGGAGGCAGTCTAATGCTCTGTGGACATCGAGATCTAAAGGTCTATCAATTGTCTTATAAGCTGGCGATGGAGATCTTCCATCTGTCGAAAGCATTTCCGAGAGAAGAGATCTATTCGCTCACGAATCAGATAAGACGATCATCTCGAAGCGTCGCGGCGAATTTAGCGGAAGGATTTCGCAAACGTCGCTACCCTAACATGTTAGTCAATAAGCTTACGGAGTGCGATGGTGAGGCGACTGAAACTCAAGTTTGGCTAGACTTCGCTCGCGACTGTGGGTACTTGTCGAGTAAAAACTATGATCGGTTGATCGCAGGTTATGAGGAGGTTGGCAAAATGCTTTCTGGAATGATGGCAAATCCTACGAAGTTTGCCCCCGTGAGGTAGTACTCTGCCTACTGCACTCTGCCTACTGCCTACTGCCTACTGCCTTCAGAACCTCACATGCTCTTCCGGCGCACCCTTTTTGCAGTCCCCGCAGTCCGAGGCGTTGTCGTAGAACCGTTCTTCAAACTCAACCAGTGATTTGATCGGAACGCCGTCGATCTCTTTTGGAGCGGAAGAGAAACGCACGATGGCGCCGCAACCAATAATCGGCGCTCCCAGCCCTTTGACCAGGGCCACAGTTTCTTCGATGGCGTGTCCGCTGCGAATAATGTCATCGACGATGATGCAGGGTTTAATGTCACCCTGATTCACGTACTGGCGGAACATGCGTTTGCCGTTTTCCTGCTCGGCCCAGTAAATCTGTTCAGCGCTAAGTGCTTCGCGCACGCCGAACGCGACCGGAATTCCACCGGAGCTCGGACTGACGATCGCGACGCGTGGTAGCTGACTGGCAATGTCACGCTCGATGCGAAATTTTCGGCTGAGGGCCACGGCCAGGACGCGCGCGGTGTCGTACAAACGAAACGCCAGGGGCATTTGAAAGTAGTGCGCGGTGTGCTTGCCGTTCGGATAAACAAAGTGGCCTTCGCGAAACGCGCCGGTCTTCCGCAAAATCTCCATGACCACATCGGGTGAGGGAATAAGCTGGACACTTTGTGCCGCCATGTCAGTCTCCTAAGTTGTGTGATGAATTTCGCCGCGTAGCATACATCATTCGAGCGATTTTTTTCTAACAGCGAGGGCGCGTTCGATGATCCGGCGCTGATCCTGCGAAAGATCCGCCGGAAGATTGTCGGTGGTAAACCATTCGGCCTTTGTAATCTCAAAACTGCTGGGCGAGGGAACACCTGCGGGCTTGCAGAGAAAATAAATCTCTACCTGGCGCGGCCGCGGTAAGGTCCGCGCGAAGAGAAATTGAAGATCAGTGACTTCGAGCGCGACTTCCTCAACCAGTTCGCGTCGTAAAGCCGCGTCGGGTTGCTCGCCTTTACCGAGAAATCCTCCGGGAATTCCCCACCGGCTATCGGGTCTAAACACGTGCTCCAGCAGCAGAATCCGGCCTTCGTCGTCAAAGACCATCGCGCCTGCGGTGACTGTAAACCGGCGTTGGCCGAGGCGCACCAGACGCCGGCGCAAAGCCCCGGGCAAATGCCGCCAAACATCTCCGAAGAACTTAATGAGCATGGGCGATCAGGATATCACGTCGCTACTGCGTAATTACGGAACTGTAGTTTTCAACCCGCGCTCAGGCTACTGTGTTCCCTTACGTCTTCTTAGCGTTCGTAGTGGCCTTCATTGTTCTGTGTGTTCTGACTTCGCTGATTCTCAAAGAGCTGAATAGGCACCGTTAGTCTTTAGAGAGACGTCAGAGCATTGACGTCGTTCGATTCCATCTTTAAGATTCTGCTCGCCCATGTCAGCCAACGCCACTGAAGTCACCAGCAAGATGACCCTCCCGGCCGTGCCCAAGCGCATCACGAATGCGCAGACGGTCTGTAATGAACGGAATGAAAAGAACAAGCTGTGCAACGGGCACCTAAAGCAATTGAAGACTGCCGGAGAAGCTTCGGAAGTCCATCTTCGTGGCGATGATGTTTTGTTCAACTGTCAGATCTGTGGAACATTTTACATGGGCCCGCCGCTCGGGCATGTGCGCGATCCGGAAAAGCAAAGACGCTTTGTCGAAGCCGAATTGTCCTCACTGCTGCAAGCTGCCGGTGGGACCCTGCCGGTCATTAAGAAAAATGAAAAGGGTGTTTACGTAATTGTCGAAGGCGAGGACGCGCAAGGTCACGGCGCTCCGGCAGCGAAGCCTGCTCCCGCTGCTCCTGCGGCTGTGGCTGCCAAACCGGCAGCGCCTGCGGCAAAAGCGGCCGCCGTTGTTGAAAAAGCAATGGCTGCCCCTCCGGCTGGTGCAAAAGCAGCGGCTGAGCCTAATCGATCTCTTAACCGGCGCTCGACTTATGCCGGCGTGGTTGATACCGGACCAGTTGCCGGCGAAACGAAAGAGCAGAAGATAGCCAGACTGTCTCAGCTCGTTGCCGGTGTAAAGCAGCGGACCGAAGAGGGTGGTGGGCCGGAACCGGCAGCGGTCACCCTCATTGATTCATCGGCGGAGGCCGATGCGCACCGTCCGGCTGCGGAAGCGCAGGCAGAAACTGGGGCGGCTTCGGCCGCGCCTCTCAGCAAGGCCGCCGCCGGGGCCTCGCCGGTTGCGGGAGCTGAAACCGCGAGCGAGCTGGCGCCAGACTCCGTCACCGCCAAGACGGAGCCGACCGCCACCACTTCAAGTGGCCAACCCGATCGCGCGATGTTGAGAAGATCGACTTATGCGGGCGTGACGGATACCGGCCCCGTGGCCGGCGAAACGCCTGAACAAAAGATCGCGCGTCTCACCACCCTGGTCGAAGCAGTCAAACGCCGCACAGAAGAAGCGGGCTAGGCCAAACCCTCCAAGCTGAGAAGCAACGGCCGTAGTTAAGGCCAGGCTCCGCAAGCCTTGGAAAACTTATACCCTTGCGCTCAAACGGAGCCCCGAAGCGGGCGACGTTCTCGGTTAGGATTTTCAGTTCCAACTCAGAACCAACCCGATTGCGCCAGTTGGTCGCGGCTCCGCGGCTCCCGCAAGTTTTTTCACTGGTAACCCAACGCTCGCCAAGCCTCGCATTGGGCTTAACTAAGACCGCTGCTTCGCAGCTTGTTGAACATTGGTAGCCGCGTCGCGGCAACCCTGGGCTCTTGTACGCAGCCCCTTTGGGGCTGGATCAGATACGCAGCCCTTTGGGGCTAAGTCACAAATGCAGATCTAACCTTCCGTCACGCTTAATCCTTCGCGCGAAACTTTCCAGTTGAGTATTTCTGCGCCTTCTTCGGCGGCGAGCGCTTGTTCGACGTTCTGCTTCCGGCCGTCGGCGCAGAGAAAAGCGATACAGCCACCGCCACCCGCGCCGCAAACTTTCGCGGCTTCCGCACCGTTGGCCAGGGCCTTCTCGACGAGCAAGTCCATCTGCGGCGTGGTGATGCCGGGCGCCAAACGCTTCCGGTTTGGATAGGCCTCGCGCATGACGCGCGCCACTTCCGCCCAATCATTCGCCAACAATGCAGCGCGCACCTTATTCGCGGCCCCGCGAATGCCTTCGAAAATATCGAACACGTTTTGGTCTTTGTCGATATGACGCTTAAAGATTTCCCAGTTGTTGATGCCTGAGTTGCGCGGCTCGCCCGTGTAGCAAATCACAAAGCGACGCTCGATCTCCTCGAGATCGATATCGAGTTGCTCGCGTTCAATGCCGTCGGCGCGAAAATGAATACACGAGGCTGAGCCATGAAACGCGGGATAGTAATCCTGAAACCCGGCCGGCACTTTGATCACAGTCGTTTCAACGTTCGCGGCCAACGTAATGAACCTTCTCTGGTCGTAACGATTACCCACCAGCCGATTGAGCGCGCCGATCAAAGCGATGGCCAGCGCCGACGAGCCTGAAATACCCGCCCCGGCCGGAGCTTCGCTGTTCGCAATCAAATGAAATCCCTGATTGGGCTGAAAGAAGTGGACCATCTTCGCTACCAGTTCCAGCCGTTCCTCATGCGCCAAATCGGCAATGCGATCCAAAGTAGTCTCAAAGCCTACATTGCGGTCGCGCGACTCGAGAATAATTCGACGATCATTGCGAGTCTCAATGCGCACGGACGCCAGCAGCGACAGCGCAAAATTCACCGTCATCGCGCCGGGATGAAAGAGATACAGCGGCCAAATGTCGATAGTGCCTCCCGCGAGATCCACGCGGGTCGGTGCGGATGATTCGATGTTCACGATAGTCTATTTAAAATGAATCTTTTCCCTGATCTCGTCTTTAAAATCCTTGAGGCCTTCGATCGCGGCATGTTCGATCTCGTGAAGCTTTTCCGGTTCTGCCTCTTCCACTTTCTTTGACACCCAAATGCGCTTGACCAAATAAAACCCAAGAATACCAAGCACCACAATTACCAGAAGAAGTTTTCCGAGGCGACGAAAGTCGCCAATCAACCCCATCACCGCGCTACTGAAGAAATAACCCACACCGCTCAGGATGAAGACCCAGACAAAACAACTGGCGGCCGACAGCGTGAGGAACCGCAAGTATGGCATGTGTGCAACGCCATAGAACGTGCAGGACGCCCACCGCAGTCCATAAATGTACTTTGAAAGAAAGATCGACAAAGTGCCAAAGCGATCGGTAAGTCGCTGCATGCGCAGCTTGGCGCTGCTATAGAAACGAAAGTTCCGCACCGATTTGCCAAAAGCGCGGCCCGCGAAGTAGGCGCAGTTATCGCTCGCCAGTCCTCCCAGCGTTCCCCACAGTAATACGCGTGCAAAACTTGCCAGTGCCGAGTCGCCGAAAAATGCACTGTGGGCCAGCACACCGGCCAGCAGCAGTGTGATGTCGCCTTCGATCATCACCAGAAAAAAGACAGCATACAACCCGTAATGCTCGATCAGTTGAGAAAGGAACTGAAGACTGGTCATAGAAGAGAGGTGGCAGGGAAGCAGCAGCAGTTAATTTGCGGCTCGCTTTAGTTCGTCTCCTCTGCAGCGGTTGGAGGTTTTACGACCAGTACGGGGCAATTGGCATGACGCACGACCGCCTCAGCAGTCGAGCCAAAAATCATCCGGCCCAGGCCGGTGCGGCCATGCGAAGAAATGACGATCAGATCAACTTTCTCTTCGGCTGCGACCCGGACAATCTCCGCGGCCGCGTCGCCGTGCACAATGATCTCCTCGACGTTGAGACCGGCGCAAGCTTCGCATTCGGCGAGCTGGGGCAATTGACGTTCGGCTGAATCTTCCAGCTGTTCGCTAATGTCGGCAATAGGCATCGGTTCAGCCAATCCGGTGTAGCCCACCGCGGGCACGACCGGCTCGACCACGTGCACACAAACAATTGTTGCCTTGGTGGCGCGCGCTATTTCGGCGGCATAAGGCAGTGCATAATTCGCACACCCGCTGAAATCCGTGGGCAGGAGGATTTTGTGAAGTCTCGGAAACTCTCCCTTGCTTTGGTTCACTTCAGACATTCGATTTCGCGGGCATTCTACACGCACCAGACGCAGTTTGACAGTCCTCCGACGCTCGCATAAGATCGGCGCGAATTCCTGCCCTCAAACGTAAGCTCGTAAGAAAGGTATCGCTATGTCTGCGCCCGCGAACGAGTTCTTTGCTGGGATCGACGTCACGCAAACGTCGATGCGCGGTGTCGTTGTTTCGGCAGATGGCCAGGTTGTGGCAAGCCGCGAGGCGACGCGCCAGCCAGACAATCTGGTGAAGGATGTGGCGGATATGGTCACGTCCTTGCGCGAAGCCGGAGAGATTAAGTGTGTGGGCATAGCCCTCCCCGGACTGGTTAACCGCGAGACGGATCGCGTCCTGATATCAACCGGCCTGCCTTCAGCCGTCCGGGCCGATTTGCACTCGGAACTGATGAAGGTGACGGGCACCCAGGTTGAGTTCGAAAACGACGCCAATGCCGCGGCTTACGGTGAATACAAAGCCGGCGCCGGACGCGACGCGAAGGATTTGTTCTACATCCATATCGGCGATGCAGTCGGCGGCGCCATCATCATCGACGGCAAGCTTTGGACCGGCGCATCCGGATGTGCCGGAGAAGTGGGCCACACCACCATCAACACCGAAGGCATTCAATGCGAATGCGGTAACGTTGGTTGTCTCGAGACCGTGGCTTCGGGGCCAAACATTGCGCGCCGCGCGCGCGAACGGCTTGATCGCGACTCGACCTCATCGCTGTCGCGGCTGGCAGTGACTGATGATTTCACCGCCGCCGATCTGGCGCTCGAAGCGACCAATGGCGACGACTTTTCGATCATGATGATCGAGCGCACGGGTAGATACATCGGCACTGCGGTGGCGGGCATCATCAACCTGTTAAGTTTAGAGCGAATCGTGCTTGGCGGAGCAGTTATGGGCGCGGGAGATCTTCTGCTCAAACCAATCATCGAAGCGGCCCGCAAGCAATCGTTTCAGCCTTGCTTCGAATCGACCAAGATCGTTTCCGGCCAGTTGGGCGCAGATGCCGTGGCGATTGGCGCAGCGTTGCTGGCGCGCGACGCGTAGGGCAAGCGCACCCTTGTAGAGACGAGGCGAAAAGTTAAAGCCTGTCGTGCATCAAAATCGCTGACGCCATTGATCGTACAGCCAGGCCGTGCGCATGTGATAGAGCACGGTCATAACGATCACTACAATCTCCATCAAGACGAGTATCACCGGCGGCACCCACTTCCTCCTGGCCCGCAGAAAACCCGGCAACGGAATCACTGACGTAATCAGCAGAATGAACACGCTCACAAGTCCGACCGTTAGCGCGAGCATCAGCAACAGAGTGATCTTACTGGCCACCTCAACGACTCCCGCCGATCTCGAGAACATAACTTCGAGGAGTAGCGACTGGGCTTGCCACAACGCCAGCATCGGGAGGAAACCGATGATCCCGGCGATTAAATAAAACCATGCTGAAGGCGATGCGGTGGTAGTGGTTACAAAAATCCGCGCGATTGCCACGGCAATCCCTACCAGCCCGATTACGAGTGCCAAATACAGGGTCACGACGATGACCAGATTGGCTTCACTGATTCCCCTTGAAACTGCGCCAATGCCGGCGGCTTCGGCTTCGCGCATCGCACGCATGACGGTGATAAAGAGATATGCGCTGCCCGCTGCGCCGAAGGCGGGCAGTGCGTAGGAAAACGCCGGAATAATCCGCGCCACGATACTGACGCGCGCGGGGACAGGGGATGAGACGACCGGGGCAGGTGTCATTACAAGTTTCTAAGGCGTCGGTTTCGCCGCGGGCTTGTTGAATTTCGTCTCATCAATCGGCTGGTTCGATTTAATTTCGCTGTAGGTGCGCGTGGAAATTGGATTTCCGACCTCGATGGAATAAACCTTCCATAGGAACGGGACCTTCATGCCATCGACTTCGCGATAATCTTCGAAGTCAATCTGGTCGGGAATTACTCCGATCAGTGTTTGCGTAAAAGCCACGCGCCGCAACAGCAATCCGGTTTCTGCGTCAAAGTACAACCGCTCGGTTTCGTCGGTGGGGGTTGTTCCAATTAGCACATACGTGGGACGGTCGCCGATCTTTTCACCAACCCTGACGCGCATGCTCTTGAACTGCTCTCTCAGTTGAATGTGCCGCAGGAGCGCATTCGATGTGCGCAGCGTTTTCAATTCTTCGCCGGTGACATCGCGCAAGCCGCGTGCGGTTTTATCCCAGCCCGTCGTGCCGTTGAAAGCGCGCTCGACCGTGCCCTGGCCGATCGTGGCGACGGTATAGAACTTATCCGGCGCGATCTGATAGTTCTCAAACGGAATTACGTTGCCATTTGATTGTGTCAACGTCCCTTTGGACACGCGCGATTTCAATTTGTCGATCGTCGCCTGGCCGCCGATAGCCGTGATGTACTTGTTAAGAATGTCGTCTGCGCTGGGCAGTGCCGGAGTCGGATTCGGCGAAGCTGCTGGCGCCGCCGGGGCACCAGAACCCCCCGCCGATGGCGCACTCGGCGGACGCGGCGAGGGAACTGGAAGCGGCAGCAGCGGCACATTCGAGGGATGCGGCTGGCCGCGATGGCATGTGTAGCAACTGATTTCGTCCGCGCCATGAAACTTCTGCTTGTGTAAATCCAGAACCAGCTTGATCATTTCCCGCGCCGACGCCTTCTCGGGTTTCTCGTCCGACGCGTAATCCCACTGACCATCCTTGTTCACGTGACAAAAATTGCAGCGCCGGCCGAGCGATGCCGACATGAAGTTCATGACCGGAATCAGCTGTGACTGGGGCATGCCGGTCAGCACCTTGATGTTCTTCTGCACCTGCTCGACCGTTTTCTCCTGTGGCAGAGTTTCGCTCTCAGTAATGTGCGCGTCACCTGGTCGCTGCAGGAAAACAAACAACGCCGCGATTGACAGACTAAGTGCGGTGAACTTAAGAACGGTTCGCTTCATGGATAAGCCGAGGCCTCCTCGAGATTTGTTCAATTAGAGTCAGGGGTGAAGCGCCAAGATAAATGAAAGACCGCAAAAGCGCAAAAGTAGGTGGCACGGCGTCCCGCCCGTGAAGATCACGCGCAAGATGCGCGTGCCACAAACGAAAAGCACCCGGCGTTTCCACCGGGTGCTTGCAAGAGTGCGTTCTGGGTTGATTTAACGACGCGACTGTAAGGCCGACTTAGACCGATCGCTGGCGCTGCCGGTTTTGAGCCTTCGCGCGTGGTTCTCTTTCGCTTTCATCGAGCTATCCAGTGCCTGATAGATCTGAAGATACATTTGAGTTTCGCGCGGAATCAGTGTGCGCCAGCCATAGCCAGCACGACGAATGTAGCCCGGGATCTTTGCTGCATTTGAGTTGTATCCGGCCGCCATTAATTCACTGGGGGTGATTTGTTTGGCGTTCAACGCGTCCTGAATGTCCTGATTGGCGATCAAATCGCTCCAGGTGTCCTGCATATACAGCAGCATGGCTTCGAGTGCGTTGCCGTGATTGCGCATGCCATAAACAAAATCAGGATTAAGTCCGACACCGGGATGACGCGAGCGCATCAGTGCGTAAGTCCACGGAATCATCTGCACCATGCCTCCGGCGCCGGCCGAACTGACCGAGTAACGGTAGGTGTCCAGCTCGTTGAGTGCGTAGAGCGAATAGATTTCGTCAAACAGCGCCGTGCGGTTCTCGTTGCGAAAGCGCTCGTGGTCCACGTGCTCTACGATGCAGAGCCGCTTGGCGATTTCAATCAGGTTCTGGGCCACGGGCTTGCCCTTGTCGCGCAACCGTTTGGCCGCCAACTCCACCATCGAATTGACGTAACCCTGGCCGGCCTTGGTCAGCTCGGGGCTTAAGAGCGCGGGATGCGCGGAGGTGTAATAAGCCAATTCGCGAAACACGCCGCGCCGCTCGATCGGAAACTCGACGACCAACGGCGTGAGCGATCGATTCTTATTGTCAAAAACGGTGACGGCGGTATTGACACCGTTGGCCCGCACGATACGAACATCGACGGGCAGTCCGAGCGAGGTCGTGGTAGAGAACTCAGACCCCTTGCTCAGAAAAATCTCTTTCGAAATCCGGATCAAATGAATATGCGAGTTATCCGGCAGAAACGCCGCCAGCGTCACATGATCCAACGAAGGCGGGGTGAGCGCGGTCGGCATCGGCCGGCTTTTCATCAGGCGCTCCGCTTCTTCAATTTTCGCGCGAAGACGCTGCGGCGACGTGCGCTTTGGCGCTTCATCCCGTTGCGCCGGGCTGTTAGTGGTGGGCTCCTGGTAACGAACTGTACGGCTTTGCGAAGAAGCTTTGACCGGCTGCGTGTTTTTTATCCCGGCCACCGTTCGGGGCCGCGTGATCGCATTTATTGAATTAGTTTTTTGAGCGGATGCGCTAACCGAAACGGACAGAACGAGCGCAGATAAAAGTAGGATTGACGACTTTTTCATGATTGCGATTCCGGGAAAGTGACTTCGCGTGAGAGCGAAGCTTGGGAACTCAGATTCGCGTAAAGAGAAGTTGGTTGTCAACCGCTTTTTTTCTGGAAGATCATGCGTTTGATTCCAAAAAATTTCTGGAAGATCCGTCAACCTTTTCCAATTATTTTTTCTGGAACAAGCAGGCTCGCGTTCCAGTTCTTTATCCGCACTTTTCACTTTGAAAAGCGCCGGTTTTTGGGCGCTGCCAATAATTTCCATCAAACTTCCCGTCATCGCATTCTGATAAAGAACGGTCGCGCTAACGCAAGTTTCCCTCGCTTTCAGACGACGCTTTTTCCAACTCCTTAACTCGACTCTGAAGTGCTTTCAACTCTTCGCGGATGTGGGGCAGGCGTCCCACGTGCGCATTCAAACGCTTGTACTGATCTAGAGGTTGAATCGGAATCCCCCACCAGACGCCGGGGCGCACAATCTTACCGGGCAAGATCCCGGCCTTTGATCCGATGATGGCGCCGCTTTGTACGTGAATATGATCGCCAAAGCCGACTTGGCCTCCAATCACACAGTCATCCTCGATGGTGACACTGCCACTGATGCCGGTTTGTGCGGCGATGACCACGCGCTCACCGATATCGCAGTTGTGCCCGACATGAATCATGTTGTCGAGCTTGGTGCCGCGACCGATTCGCGTGCGGCCCAGCGCGGCGCGATCCACGCAGGTGTGTGCGCCTAACTCGACCTCATCCTCGATCAAGACCGTGCCTATTTGGGGAAACTTATGATGGCCTTGATCGTCACGCACATAGCCAAAACCGTCAGCCCCCAGCACTACGCCGGCGTGCAGAATCACGCGATTTCCAATCGTCACATTGTCATAGACCACGACATTCGGATGGATGACGCAGTCGTTGCCAACCACAACGTGATTGCCGATGCTTGTTCCCGGATAGATCTGCGTGCCGCCGCCGATGGTTGTCTCTTCGCCGATACAGACGTGCGCGCCAATGTACGCAGTGAGAGCGACGTCAGCAGATTCAGCCACAATGGCTGATTCATGAATCGATGGTTCGTGCTGCGTCGGCGGATAGAGTTTTTCCGCAACCAGCGAAAAAGCCAGTTTCGGTTTAGCGACTTCGATCCGGCAGGGGAAGTCCACACCAGCTTTCGCGGGAGCGATCAAGCATGAAGCCCTCGTGTTATTTGCCGCCTCGAAGAACTTTTCATCTTCGACGTAGGCAATATCGCCCGTACCAGCCGTGTCCAGGCTGGCAATACGCTCAATCAGAGTTTCGCCATCACCAACGACGTGCCCGCCGACAAGGGCGGCGAGTTCAGAAACGGTCTGAGGATGCGATGGTGTCATCGGCTCGAATTGATCAGAGCGATTGGCTCAACAGGACACACAATGGCCCGTGAAACCTAATCGTTGCTCGTTCGATTAACTGTGCGGCGGGATCTTACACGCGGCTAAATCTGAGTACAACCCGGGGTCTGACTCGGAGGGTTTTGAGACTAAAAATTCTTCACGCAGCGCTGGTCATAATCGCGAGAGTTTACGAACCAATCGTAAGCGCGGTCCTTTCTAAAGTACTCACAGTAGGCCGGGTTAACGTCGAGCGTAGCCCGCGCTTCTTTAAACGCGTTGGCGTTGTCGCCGCTTAACTGGTAAGCGAGAGCTAACGTGAAGTGGCCTTGCGCGTACGACGGATCAACCTTTGTAGTCAGATCCTGAAGCGTCTTGATGGCGTCAGGGAGTTGGTTGGCGCGGAGATAGGCATAACCCTTCTGATGAAAAGGCGAAGGGTTGTAGGGATCCAGCTTGATCGCTTCGTCAAACTCGCTGATTGCCTCGGCGTACTTTCTCCGCTGAAGAAAGTTCTGACCGTTGCGAATGTGAATGCCCGCCGAGCGCACATCCTGCTGCCGTTTGTATTCGGCCATGACCTTAGCCGTGAGAGCGTCCCTGGCTTTTTTAGCCTCGTACATTTGCCAAAACGCGAAGGCCATGAGCCCGGCCATAATCACCATGACCATTAGCAAAGCCGTAATCATGCGCCGCAGCCTTCGACTTTTTTCTTTTTCGCGAACGCGCTCTGCCTGTTCCAATTCTTCGGCACGACGGGCCTGTTCTTCCTGACGAATTCGTTCCTGATCCTGATAAGCGACATAACGGCGCCGCCAGTTCAGGACGGCCTGGGCCAGCACATCATGAAAGATTTCATACCGCATCGGCTGTCCGGGCGCCTGCATTGTCCGCAGGATGCGCATATCAGGCCCACTAAGCCGGTTGAGTATTTCCTCGACCTGTTCTTTCTTAAGCTCAGTCCACGACGTAAGCGCGCCGGCCTCTTGCGCGATCTTTGTGCCCGATGGCGTAACCAGATAACGCAGTACTTCCGCGGCCCCGACGCGTTGCGCATCCGTCAGCTTGGCCATCATCGTGTCGAGGTGCGTGCGCGCGATGTTCGCTGCGCGTCCCAGCTTTTCAAATGTTTGCAAGCGCAACGTATGCGAACCGGCCGCGCGCTCTTCATCCCAGAGCCGCGTCAGGACCATTTGCAAAAAGGGAGTTTCGATCGGCGACTTCGTATCCGCCTGAACTACGTTCGCGACCGCTCCCTGGCCCAGCTGCTCAACGACGGGCTTGGCACCTTCCAAATCGTCCAGAATCGCTTTGACCAGTGGGGGTTCGATGGTGATTGCCGGGTGGCCGCCGTTGGCCATCAGGTTGTATTGCTCGAGGGGCCGGATGATCGCTTCGCGCGCCGCGTTCCGGTCGAGATGCTCGAGCCGCAACATGTTGTTCATGAGCGTGGGAATGCGCCCCTGAAAGCGATCGAGTTTGCTCAGACTGTCCTCGCGCATCGACAACAGAAAGTTTGTGCTGACGTCGCGCCGGTTTATGGCGCGTGCAAACTCGGCTTCAAAGCCTCCTGCGTCCGATAGCGTGGGGTTGTACAAAAAATATTCTTCAAACTGATCAAAGACGAAGAAGATCGAGCCGCGCGCTGCTCGCGAAAGCGCGACCAGGAACTCGTCTAACGGAAGTGAGAGATCGGTTGAGAGTTCTTTACCGGTATCGCTGCTGACCGTCGCCAGCGTCTGTTCCTTGAGCTGCTTAAGAAATTCCGGATCCTGCCAGCTGCGAAACACGATCACCGACAGGTTCCGCTCCTGCTTGAGCAAAGGTACTGAGCCGGCCAACAGGACTGAACTCTTGCCGACGCCGCTGGCGCCGTAGAGTACGGTTAATGACGAAGCGTAAAGATTTGAAATAACGATTTGCTGGTCGCGGTCGCGGCCAAAAAAGAAGATCCGGTCCTGCTCGGTGTACGGTTGCAGGCCCTTGTACGGACAGAAATCAGAAGGTAAGTTCGCGCTCATTTCGACATCCGAGCTTATCCGGTCTCGCGCATGCGTTTGACGAACTGGTTGATGTCCACGTCATAGATTCTTACGTTCCGAGCATTCCAGAGCTCGACCTCCAGATCGGATGGGCGAAACTGGATTGCCCATGAGCGGAGTTCCTCTTCGTCGTTGGTCTCGGCCGACACCGCGGGATCACCCGGCAGCACACTACGCAGATTGTTCAAAACGACGCGCAGGTTCCAGTCGTTGAGCCCGTATCCCATAAATAAAAAATGGCGGGTGCGAAAGTGACGCATGAACTGGGCCGGAACCGCAGTTTGGCCGGTCATGCGTGAGAGAAAATTGACATAGTCTTCTTCGGTGATGACATAACTGTCCCACTGCTTCGCCACGCGATCGACTGTGCCATGCATTTTGTAGATAACGGTTGTCTTGGTCAGATCGACAAAGAGTTTGTTAGGCGCGATCGTTTCCGGCTTCTCAGCGCCATGAGGCCACCAAAGCACTGAAGCCTCGACGTCCTTGCGATCGGTGGGGTGCACCACCAGATCAAATGGCTTGCCGGATTTTACGAACGCCTGCTCAGTCAAATCATCATAGTTGGTAGTGACGATCAGCAACGGCGCGGGTACTTCAGCAAGAAAACAATGAATTTCGCAGGGTGTGAAATCGCGGTCAAAGACTTCGCGCAGTCTTTGCCTGAGACGACTGCGGGCGCTTGTCTCAACAAAGTACGAAGCTACCTTCGCGAGATCCGCTAAATCGTGATCGTCCTTGGAAGGGAAGTTACTCTTGGATGCGAGAAACCTTGAGAGCTCAGCGCCACTGGGCAGGAAGGTCGGTGTCTTATCGTCCCAACACGCGCCCGCTTGCCGCATGCCAAAATTTACGCCCGCACCCAAAAACGGCACGACCTGACTGCTCTTCAGAAGATCAACGATTTCCCCATAGGGTGGTTCAGCCATTGTGCCCTCCGTGTTCTGCGGGGCGAATCAAAGCCTCGGGAGTGGGCTTTTGATGAGTAATGGAAACAATCTATCAGTGCGACCGAGCGTCAAATGACTCGTGAAGATACCTGGCCGGACTGAAATCTGCGCAGGTGTTATACGTCCGACCAGCACGAGTGTCAATACTTTGCAGTACTTATGCGGTTGGAGTTAGATGGGTTAAAGTACGCTTGCTCAATTTCTTGCGCCTCTATTATTAACGTCGGTAACGCTAAGTCTTCCGTTGTTGTCCAAATGAGTGACTTTTGGCCTTGCCTTTGCCTAGTCCGGACAATTATCATGGCGGCGCGGCTTTCTAAGTCAAAAATCAGCCGGCAGCATTCTGTCTTATTGTCCGAGTGCGTGTAATTTGTTGCGTCCTCGAAGGAGAAGCATTAATTGTTTAGTGATCAATTTCGCCGCGGCGAATCAGAAAAAGGAAAACTGGCCGGGGTAACCGGCTCTAAAGTTGTCTCGACGCTTTCCGACGTGGCTTGGAAGGCGTTCCAGTCAGTCAATCAACGTCTACCTGAAGGCGAAGCCATCCGTCCCAATTGGGCGCCTGGTCCGCTTTTGAAGTCGTACGAACGAACCGCCCCACCGCTCGGTTTTCCCCGCGAGACAGATTCGCTTTGCCCGCGTTGCGTGAAGGAAGTGCGAACCGCGGTGATCGACGGCACGACCTCCCTTGAGTCGTTGATGAACGAACATCCGGGAGAACTCAAAGCTCAGATTGTGGAAGAGAACGGCCAGGTCGTCATGCGTAAGACCTGTCCCAAACACGGCGAGTTTGTCGATGTAATGGCCACTGATCCGGCTTTCCTTGAAAGAATTGAATCGCTCTTTTTTGGTCGCGACTTTAAGGCTGCCGAAGATTCGCACGTACACAAACACGGGACATCGAATATTAAGTTTGGCCGTGGCGCCGTGCTCACCGTCGATCTCACCAACCGCTGCAACATGATGTGCAATCCCTGCTTCATGGATGCAAACCAGGTGGGCTATGTGCACGAACCGACATTCGAAGATACCAAGGCGATTCTCGACCGCGCTGTCAGCTTCAAGCCGAAGCGTCAGGTAATCATTCTTTTCTCAGGCGGCGAACCAACTCTGTCGCCTTATTATCTCGACGCGGTCGCTTACGCGAAGAAGATCGGTTTCTATCGCATCCTCGCGGCGACAAACGGGATTCGATTTGCCGAAGACATTGAGTTCTGCAAAGCAGCCAAAGCGGCAGGCCAGCACGGCGTCTATCTCCAGTTCGACGGCGTCGGCGAAGAAAAGAACAAGCATCGCGGCGTCGGTAACCTGTTCGATGTAAAGGTGCGCGCGATCGAAAACCTTGCCAAGGTCGGTATTAAAGTTACGCTCGTGGTTACAATCGTCAATAGCGTCAACAACGACGCGATCGGACAGATTGTCGAGTTCGCCGCAAAGAATATCGACAAAGTGCAGACGATTGCTTTCCAGCCGGTGTCGTTCACTGGCCGCGACGAAGATATCTCGGACGAGCTTCGCAAGAAGTGGCGTTACACGCTCTCCGGCATGACTCATGATTTGAAGGACCAGCTGGGCGGGCGGATGCAGCCATTACGCGACTGGTTCCCGCTGTCGTCTTACTCGGCTTTTACCAGCGTGATGGACATGCTCCAGGGGGCGGATGCGCCGTGGGGTTGGTCGTCGTGTAACTGCCATCCCAACTGCGGCATTTTCACGCTCGCCGTGGTCAATAAGAAGACCGGTGACTTTTGTTCGCTGTTCGAGTTTTTCAATTACGAGCAGTTCATGAAAGACGTGGCCGTCATCACGGACACCGCGCGCGGGAAGAAACTTTCTTATGCGCAGTTGGCCATGGCGATCATGCGCAACTACGATGCGTCGAAAGCGCCCGAGGGCTTTCCCATTTCGCAGATCGTCAATTTGTTCAAGCCGTCTTCGACTAACTCCAATTCTGATCGTAACGACCGGATGACCAGCGCGGGGCAGGACACCACCAACGACAATTGGCGCGTGCTATGCGTCGAAGGTATGTGGTTTCAGGATCTTTTCAACTATGACTTCCGCCGCACTGAGATGTGCGTAATTCCTTACGGCACTCAGGAAGGCGAGATTTCATTCTGTGCCTACAACACGGGTGTCGGTTGGCGTCAGATCATTGAGAACATGCATAAGACGGCGAATCTCGCCGACTGGTACAAAGAGAACGAGCGGCACGCAGTCTATGCGGCCGGCCACGACGTCCCGAACATTTCCAAACGGCACTCGTTGAGTCTGCCGATCATCAGCGCAGTTCTCGCTGAGGACGCCGAAGAAAAGCCTCTAGCAGTGTCTCCCTATTTAGTCGAAGAGCCGGAGCACGAAGTAGCCGGGGTGGGCTCCGCTTAGCTTCTCACTCTCAGAAGTAACAAGCTCAAAGGGCGGCTATCCAGCCGCCTTTACTTTTTGTCTCACTCCTTCAACCCGCTATCAAACTCGGCATCGTGATTGCCTACTCAGTGATGTTGTAGACATCTGAGGAGGATTCAATCACATGCTCAAGTCGTTTTCCGGGTTATTCATACTGCTTTTTTGCTTTAGCGCTTTCGGGCAAACGCCTGAAAATCAAGGCAGTGCAGCAAATCCGATCCAAGAGTCGCGGTCGCTGGCCACATTCGCCACCGACCCGCCGAGTTTCCGCGAGCTGAAAGTTCCCGCCGGAACCCCAATTGAGATCGAAGCGGTTTACGCGATCAGTTCGTTCGACGCCAGAGTTGGCGACTTGGTGAGCTTTCGCGTTCTCATTCCCGTGAAAGTGGATGACACGATTGTCATCGGTGACGGCGCCTTGGTTACCGGACGAATCGTAAAGACGAAACGCGCTGGCCATTGGGGCAAGGCCGGCAAGCTCGCGTGGACGATGCAGGATGTAGTAGCTGTCGATTTGACGCGGGTTTCTCTAACCGCCAATCCGGATTTTCCGGGCGGGCAACAAGGAGTTACGGGTCAAAGTCACGGTGGCGAGGTCGCGACCAAGACGGCAGTCATGGGCGCCTTGCTGGCGCCGACGGTTGTGTTGGCGCCGCTGGCACTGATGCAGGGATTCAAGCGAGGTGAGAATGCGGTCGTGCCGGAAGGCAAGCGGTTTGTGGCCTATGTTCAGAAAGACACGATCATACGATTACCGACAGAAACCAAAACGATCCGAATTGATCGCTGAACGGTAAACAAGGGGACAAAAAAATCGGCGCGATCAATTTCTGATCGCGCCGTTCACTTTAGCTACGGGAGTGAAAATAAAACCTAGCGCTGCGGCACCGGCGGCGGAGCGCCCTGCGGAACGATCCACAGTTCGGTCATCCAACCATCGCGCGCAGATCCCATCGTGATGTTGAAACGGCTGGCGTCGATGCCGCGCGAATTGACCAGGTAATCGGTGATTCGCGTAGCGCGCGCTTGCGCTTCATTAGGCTTAGCCTTACGTGCTGGGTAGATGATGATGTAACCCATCGTTCCCGGCTCGCTCTGCAACTGAATTGCATAGTTGTCCAGTCGAGCTTTTTCATCGTTGCGCGCGATGTCGTAGTACTCGTCAAATTTGCGCGCCTTATTTTCGATCGGGATCGAAACTGTGCAACTCGCCGGACAGGGCGTTCCATATCCCCCAACGTCCAGGCTCGCGCGGATTGTTTGACCGGCGAGTCCGGAGGTATCAACGGTAATGCTCTCGGTTCCCTGACCGTTGGTAATGCGACCGGCTGAAACAGTCCAGTTGTAAATTGGTTTGATGTTTCCCGAGCCACCGCTCACTGTCGCCGAGAAAGTCACCGGCGCATTTTCCGTGGCACTGTCCGGGCAACTAACGGTGACGGTCGGACATGTAGGTGGTTCAGGCTGGGGCGGCGGACAAGCCTCTACCATTACCGCCACCGATGAAAAGGCGACACAGTTTAGATCCGTACCGTCGTCGACCTCGACCACCGCGTAATAAACACCCGGCTGAGCGCCGGACATATCCCACACGCTGTTAGCCCCGCTGCCGGTGACTCGACCACCGTTAACGGTCCACTTGTAACGCAGGGCAGAGCCCGACGAGGTGCTGGCAGTAGCAACCAGGTTAACGCGGGCGGCGTCCCCTTCGCAGTCGCGCACGACTGCGGGATCTGCCGTGAGCGATAGCGTCGGTGGACCGGACGCGCGGTCAGCCGTTTTCTTCTGAGCTCTTGCACCCGTCGGCGCCAACAATATCGTAGTGGCGGTAAAAGCCATTGCCAGTCCTGACCACAGACTCTTTCGAAACATTATCATTTACCTTTCGTGGGCTTGGCTCGGGGCAACGAGCCAAGCCATTTTCAGTTTTCAGGAATCCGGCGACCCTGATCTCGAGTAACAACAAGCAGATAAAACAGCTAATTGGGCTTTCTTTCCAGTCGATTAGGCCACTTTAAGGGCTCGCTCGAACCAACGCTTCTGTACTAAAGTCTTCACCATGCCAACGGTTCGTGTGCGCCTGCCGGGGCGTTCGCAAAATTACGAAATCAAAATTGGCGCAGGCCTGCTGCCATCTCTCGGGCCCGAGATGCGCGCCTGCCTTGGGTCTAAGCCGCGCCACGCCGCGCTGATTTCGAACCCGACGGTCTTCAAGTTGTACGGACGAGTAATCACCAAGAGTTTGCGCGGGGCCGGTCTGGCTGTCAATCAATTCTTAATCGCCGACGGCGAGCGTCACAAGTCATTCCGATCGCTGGAAAAGGCGGTCGGTTTTCTTAGTCAGCAAAGGCTGGAAAGAAACGACGTGGTGGTCTCGCTGGGCGGCGGCGTGGTGGGCGACCTGGCCGGGTTTGCTGCCGCAACCTATCTTCGGGGCATCGACTTCGTGCAGGTACCGACTACGCTGCTCGCACAAATCGATGCATCGGTGGGAGGCAAGACAGGCGTGAATTTACCTGCGGGAAAAAACCTGGCAGGTGCATTTCATCAACCGCGACTGGTTTTGATCGATCCGAACACCCTCGGCACACTGCCGGCGCGAGAGCTAACTTCAGGCTGGTGCGAAGCAATCAAGCAGGGAGCCGTCGGCAGTCGCAAGCTGTTTGATCAAACCGTCGCATTACTCGGAAATCCTGGCGCAGACTTTGGTGGTGAAGCTCCTGACGAAGCATTCCAGGACGAAGTGGGCGAGGCGATTGCCGCTCATTGTCGCTTCAAAGCGTCGATTGTGGCCGGGGATGAACGCGAGAACCCTGACCGTTCCGATCGGCGCTCGCGGCGCATCCTCAATTTTGGTCATACCACTGCCCACGCTCTCGAGGCCATTACCGGGTATCGGCGCTTCCTGCATGGGGAAGCGGTGGGCTATGGAATGCTGGTAGCCGCGGAAATTTCGAAAAGTCTAGGCATGCTCCCGTTCCGCGAGTTAGAATCGATCCGCGAGGCGGTGTCTCTGTGCGGGCCGCTGCCTCCCGCGAAAGGCCTGGCAGTGGAGAAGATTATCCAGGCCATGACTGCCGACAAGAAATCGCTTGCCGGTAGTCTGAAGTGGGTCCTGCTCGAACGTATTGGACGCCCGCGCATTGTCGATGGCAGTGAAATCAGCTCGCGGGTGTTAACTGATGCTTTGTGGGCAGGATTGCAGACATACACAGATCCCCGACGTTAAGGGGGCTACATTACTCCTATGAACAGACATTCTGAACTTGGTGGCGCTCGGTTGAAGTTAGTAATTGCACTCGCGATTATCGCAGTGGTGGGCTACGCGGGTTATATGTACGTCCCGGTAGCCGTCGATGCTTACTACTTCAAGGACGCGATGCAGAACAAAGTGAATTTGGCTGCGGCTCAGGGATATGATTCGTCCTGGCTTAGCGAACAACTGGCCAAGAGCAAATCTGAATATCACGTGCCCGATGACGCTGTCATCTCACCTTCGCAAAAGGACGGCCGGATGGAAGTGCGCGTGCAATTCACGCGACCGATTTCTTTCCCGGGGTTTACTTATAACTACGATTTTGATTACACCGCGCAGAGCACGCAGTTTCTGACTGTTAAATAGGGACTCGACCTTTCAGCAACCCAGTGTAGCGAGAGAAAAGTTTGATATAGGCGAGCGCAATCCTAATCCGACAGTGTGAGGCCCCGTCTTTCAAAAGTCAGCAACCACCGTTCGCAACCACCATTCAGAGCCGGCAGAGTCATATGCTTGAGCATCGCTCTAACTGGGTAAAGAATATTTATGAAAAAGCGATTATTCTTTTTGTTGGTCCTGCTCTGGATTTTAGCCGGCGAATGTCCCGCGCAACAGCCGCGCGAAGGCCACCTCCGAACTCTCGACGGCGTCAATATCTACTTCAAAGTAGTCGGTAGCGGTCCTGAAGTATTAATTGCCGTCCATGGCGGGCCGGGCAACACGATGGATTCAATCCTGCCTGATCTGGCGCCGTTGGCAAACGGTCGCACGGTCATTTACTACGACCAACGCGGCAACGGGCGATCGGATCTGATTAAAGACCGTGACAGCCTCTCAATTTCAAAACACATTGCCGACCTTGAAGCTGTTCGCACCTATTTCAAGCTCGATAAAGTGACGTTGTTGGGAAACTCCTGGGGCGGACTGCTCATTTCGTTTTATGCCGCCGCCTATCCTGAGCGAGTCAAACGATTAATACTCGACAGTCCGGCCGGGCCCAACCGAGAATTCCTTGTCGACGCTGCCCGGGAAACTCAAGCACGCATCCGTTCGCATTATGACGAGGAGCAAAGGAAGCGGTGGGCATTTTTATCCAATCCGCAGAGTTGGATGGAAGCCAGGGACCCACGCGCGATTTGCCATGAGTTTTTTGCTATGCTTCTCCCCCTCTATGTTGCCCGGGTGGAAAGTTTTTCGGGATTCAAGGGCGACGTTTGCGCAGGCTCGGAGGACGCGGTCCGGCAGCAACAGTATGTGAATAGTCAGGTGTGGCAGTCCCTCGGAAATTACAACCTCTTACCGTCCCTAAGAGTTGTCAAAGCGCCGGTTCTGGTGATCCACGGCGCGGCTGATCCGATCCCGGTTAAATCGGCCGAAGCGTGGGCCGCCGGATTCCCCAACGCTAGACTGCTTCTTATCAAAAACGCCGGACACATCTCCCAAGTCGAAACGCCTCAAATATTTTTCAGCGCCGTCGAAACATTCTTAAAGGGTAAATTTCCGGTCGAGGCTAGGAAGGTGGAGGCACCACAGAAAAAATGATCCGAATGCCTTAATTGTAATGTTTAAGCTGCGTGGTGATCTCAAGCCGTTACGCTGGTCGCAAATGCTTTCAACTGCACCAGGGCCTGCGGAGCTTCCGCGAGCCAGGTGGTCGGACAAACTCCACAGCGAGTGCATTGGTTGACCGAAGGGCAGGGAGCCGTCGAGCGGGCTTCATGCGAACGGTCGTGCTCTTGTTCCATGAACTCGCGCGAAAGCCCGGTCTGAATAATTTCCCAGGGAAGAATCTCATCATGCGCGCGCTCGCGACTTGTGTGAAAGTGCGGATCGAGTCGGGTTTCGCGCAGCGCGGCATTTAAATCTCCTTGCAAACGCGCAGCGGCTTCGATGACTGGCGCGATGCGACGATCGCCCGACGAAAACAGCGCCTGTTCGTGCGCGATACGCGCGGACATGGTGCGCACTTCAACATTCGGAATCCTTGCCAGAGCTTTGCAAACCCATTTAAGTCGCCGCTTCAATTCCTTTTCCGCGCAAATCGATTCCCACTGAAAAGGCGTGTTGGGCTTGGGCACAAACCCGTTGAGCGAAGGAATGATTTTGCCGACCCGTCCGAACTTGCGGCCGGCTTCGAGCATGCGATCCTTGATGCGCTCGACCAAGATGACCATCTCTGCCAGGTCTTCGTCGGTCTCAGTCGGCAACCCCACCATCAGGTAAAGCTTCACGGTCAGCATGCCGCGATCGAATACTGCGCCGCAAATGTCAACAATCTCGTCATTAGTCAGGTTCTTGTTAATGACCCGACGCAAACGATCCGAACCAGTCTCCGGCGCCACAGCGATTTGCTGATCGCGCGATTCGACGAGAGCGTCCAGCAGTTCTTCCGAAATTTGATCGAGGCGTAGCGACGAAACTGAGATGCGATATTCCATCGCGCGCAGGCCCTGAAGAATCTCGCTGATTTCGGGATGGTCGCAAACGGCCGTGGAAACCAAGCCGATCTTGTCGGTCTTACCGCGCCACTCCGCAGCTTTCGCCAGAATGTCGCGCGCGGGCACGACGCGCGGCGGCCAATAGTTGTAGCCCGCCCAGCAAAAACGACAGCCCTGCGAACAGCCGCGCGAGATCTCGATTAAAAAGCGATCACCCATCTCAGCCTGTGGCGCGAAGATCGTTGTCGAAGGTGCGAACACCTCATCGCGTCGCAGCTGCGCCACCAGATCATCCTGTCCACGTCTAATGGCGCGGCGCAAACTTCCTTCCTTCGGATTCTCTGCCGCTACTGCGCGCCCAACGCGAGCGGGGACGCCCTCGGCGACCGGCGTATAGGCTGAGATCGTGTCGTCGTCTTTGTAAGTCACGTCGTAAAGCGAAGGCACGTAAAAGCCCCTGCCCTGCTGAGCCAAAGCTAACAGGATTTCTGCGCGCGTTTCCTTCTCGAAAATGATATCGACGAGTTTGGGGCCGAGCACTTCGCCTTCGCCGACCCCAATGACATCTGTAAATTCAGCGATTGGCTCGGGATTCAGGAAAGACGAAGCGCCGCCCATGACGATCAGCGGATCGTGCGCGGTGCGATCTTTCGCCCACACGGGCACGCCGCTCAACTGCAGCATGCGCGCCATGTTTGTGTAATCGGTTTCGAACGAGATGGAGAAAGCGACGACATCGAAATCACGGACCGGTGTTTGCGATTCGAGCGAGAGCAGCAGCGTGCGCGTGCGTTCGTACTCGCGCATCTCGTCGATCGATGAGCGCCCTTGCGCGTGATCGTAGCCGGAACCGCCGCGCGATCCGCGGCCGCTATCCGGCAGAAAAACTCGCTCGCACGAGACTTCGGGAATGCGATTGAAGATTTCGTACATCGCGTGAAAGCCCAGGTTCGCCATCCCGATCGAGTAGACGTTCGGGTAACAGAGCGCAATCCGCAGTTGGCAGCCACGCTTCAACACCCAGCCGTCTTCGCTGGCGAGTTTCTGTTTGTAGCTTTCGACGATCTTTTTCATAAACAACTGTCAGCTGTCAGTAGTCGCTGGTCACGTGCATTCTTTGACCAGCGAACCACTGACCACTGACCACTGACAACGGACTGCTGACTAAACTAGTTATGCTGTACCGTCTCCAAAAACGCTTTCAGCTTGCGCGAGCGCGAGGGATGTCTGAGTTTGCGCAGCGCTTTCGCTTCGATTTGGCGGATGCGTTCGCGGGTGACCGCAAAGTGCTGGCCCACTTCTTCGAGAGTATGTTCCGATCCAGTTGTGCCGAGTCCAAACCGCATTTTGATCACTTTTTCCTCACGCGGCGTGAGCGTGGCGAGCACTTCATCGGTGATCTCACGCAGGTTCGAAGCCACCACGGCATCAGAAGGATTCAGGATCGATTTGTCTTCGATGAAATCTCCGAGGTGCGAATCTTCCTCTTCGCCGATCGGCGTCTCGAGTGAGATTGGCTCCTGCGCAATCTTCAAAACCTTCCGCACTTTCGAAACCGGAATGTCCATCTTCTTTGCGATTTCTTCGCTGGTTGGTTCGCGGCCCAGTTCCTGCACGAGGGCGCGCGAAGTGCGAATCAGCTTGTTGATGGTTTCGATCATGTGCACCGGAATGCGGATGGTGCGGGCCTGGTCGGCAATCGCGCGGGTGATCGCCTGGCGAATCCACCAGGTCGCGTAAGTTGAAAACTTGTAGCCGCGCCGCCATTCAAACTTGTCCACCGCCTTCATCAAACCGATGTTGCCTTCCTGAATCAGATCAAGGAACTGCAGGCCGCGATTGGTGTATTTCTTGGCGATGGATACCACCAGGCGGAGGTTAGCCTCGACCAATTCGCGCTTGGCCTGGCCGGTTTGCTGTTCGCCGGTGACAATTGCCTGAAGCGAGCGTTTTACCTCGACCGGCGAGATGTGGTACTCGTCCTCGACCGTGTGCAAACGCTTCCGGGCATTGAGCACGTGCTTCTTGTAATTCTTTTGGTCCTCAGCTTTAAGGCGCTTCTTCGTCAGTTTCTCGGTGTAGGTTGCGAGTTCGCGTTCGGCCGAACGCACTTCCTTCTGCACGTTCCGAATAGCATTGATTAAGCGCTGGCGTGAGCGTTCCGTCATGTTGAGACGGCCAATCTCGTCGGCAATCTCAATGCGCAGGCGCGCCACTTTGCGTCGCAACCGCAGCAGCTTCTTAGTTTTCTTGCCCCGCGTCGCCTTTTGCTCGGCACGCAGCTTGGCCCACTCTTTCAATGCGTTCTTGAAAATTCTGCGAATGTTTTCGATGCCTTCGATGGTCCACTCGCGATATTCTTCAGCCTTGTCTTCCTCGCCGGCCAGTTCGGCCTGCTCGGAAAAGTTCACCACTTCGCGAATGTTAATGCTGGTAGTGGAGAGTTCTTCGCCAATCTTCATCAACTCAGCCACGGCGATGGGCGATCTGGCGATCGCCTTTTGGGTCTTCATCAAGCCGCGTTCGATGCGTTTGGCAATGGCCACCTCGCCTTCGCGCGTCAACAACGGGACCACGCCCATCTCGCGCAGGTAAAGCCGGACAGGATCGTTGGTCTTCTCGAGCGCGCCGGCTGAGAGATCCAGTTCCAGCTCTTCGTCAGAATCTTCTTCCTCGGTCGCGATGGCCGCCGCCTGTTCGATTAAGCGTTCGTCCGAATCTGCGACGTGGATGTTCGAAGCATCCAACTTTTGGAGCACGTCTTCAATGTCGTCCGGCGAAACTACGTTCTCCGGCAACTCGCGATTCAAATCGTCGTAAGACAAAAACTTTTTATCGCCACCCAACTGCAGCAGGCGATCCATCACATCATCACGATCTTTTTCTTCAATAGCCACGTTATTTTCTGTTCCTCTTTTATCCAACCGCGAGCGACGAGACGGTGGTCTCGCGCTCAAGAAATTAATGCGCGCTCTTGCTTACCGGCGCCTGATGCAAAAAGCCGCCGCGCTGTTTCGATAGTTCCAAAAGTTCCATAGACAGGCGGTCGCGCTTCTCGGCTTCACCGGCGCGTTCGGCTTCAGCAATTTCAGAAGTCAGTTCATCAATGTGCCGATCAAGTTTCACCAGCCGCAGAGCGTTCAGGCAGCTGTCGGCCTGAGTTAACGCGTCGTCAAACGACTCAGGCTGTTCGGTAATCAGCAGACGAGCCAGCAATTCGCTCGATCGCGGATCCTCCGGGATCAGCTCACCCAGTGATTCGAAGGTAACTTCGCGCTCGTTACGGGCGACTTGCAGCAACGCGCGAAAAATAGGCGCGCTCGCCAAATCCTCATAGTCGCCCTCTTCCAATCGCGGCAAGATGATCTTGCGCAGCTCTTCATTGCCCAGCAGCGATCCTAAAAGCCGCTCTTCTGCTACGGTCGGCTTCGCGATGCGAGCTACCATTTGCTGAATGCCAGCCCGGTCAGGACTTGCGTCGCCGCGGGTCCGCTGCCATAGTTCGCGTCGTCCGTCCGCAGGGACGCGCAAAGCATCCATGGCGATATCAAAATATTCGCGTCGCTGAATCCGATTTCGGACAGCACGAACAAACGGGAGCGTCTCCTCGACCGCGGCGGCTTTGTCAGCCGGGCGATGCAGGTTGCGATCCCGTACCGCTTCATCGATCACGAATTGTATGTGGGGCCGTGCTGTGCCTCGGCGCTGCTGATACTCCGTCACGCCGTGTTTTCTGATGAAATCGTCAGGGTCGGAGTTGTCCGGAAGGACCAACACCTTAACCTCAAGGTCTTCTGCCAGAAGAGTTTCGATTGCCCGCTTCGCTGCCTGCACGCCCGCTCGGTCACCATCATAATTCACCACAACTTTACGCGCAAACCTGCCGATCAGTTTCACTTGCTCAGGCGTCAGCGCCGTGCCCAGGCTGGCGACTACATTTCGCACCCCAAACTGATACGGCACAATAAGATCGAGATAACCTTCGACCAGTATCGCAAAGCCTGATCGCCGAATTTCGTCCCGGGTCAGATTAAGTCCAAAAAGGTGACGGCCTTTCACATAAGCCGGGGTTTCGGGCGAGTTCAGGTACTTCGGCTCGCCGTCGGGATCGAGAGTCCGGCCGCCGAAAGCGATTGGTTTTCCCTGGGCATCGAACACGGGAAACATCAGCCGGCCACGGAAGCGGTCGTACGAGCCGCCCTCCTCTTTCTTCACCACCAGGCCACTGCGTTCGAGCAGCTGCTGCGATGCGCCTTTTTGGCGAAGATGGGTTGAAAGAGCGTCCCAACTGTCCGGCGCGAATCCGATACGGAACGTTTGCGCGGTTTCCTCAGTAAGGCCACGCTGCTTCAAATATTCGCGGACTGAGCGCGCCGCCCGCCCTTTCAACTGCTCTTCCCACCATGAAAGCGCCCACTGATTCAGGTCGATGATTTGATCCGATTCACGCTTCTGAGCTTCAAAGCGGCCATCATCTTCCATTTTCGGCAGCGGCACACCGGATTTTTCCGCCACTAGTTTGATGGCTTCCGGAAAAGTGACCCGCTCAATTTCCATGATGAAGGTGAAGACAGATCCGCCTTTGTGACAACCAAAGCAGAAAAACATTTCCTTGGCGGGATTGACCGAAAACGATGGCTTGGTTTCTTTGTGGAAGGGGCAGGGCGCGACCCAGTTGGCGCCGGCTTTTTTCAGCGTCACATAGTCCTGCACGATGCGAACAATGTCCGACTGGCGGCGCAGGTCTTCAATGAAGGTTTGGGGAAAACGCACAGTCTAATTCCGAAACTATTCCCCCGACGCATCGAGGATAGACTTTCTTACACGAAAGCGCCTTACTTAACCAAATTTCGAATGGTTATATTTCGCCTCTCGGGCGGTCAATCCGGCCGAGCCTATTGCTTCAATTCCACGACGACGGCGCCGGATCCTCCTTTATCCTGAGGAGCCTGCACATGACGTGCAACATGTGGGTGATCTCTGAGAAATTCGGTTACGGCCTTACGCAGGGCCCCCGTACCGTGGCCGTGAATTATCCGCACTTCATTCAGGCCGTTCAAGAATGCCTGGTCAAGAAACTTGTCTGCCAACTCAACAGCTTCGTGTGTAGTCTTGCCTATCAGGTTTAGCTCGGCGGGCTGCCCTTGCGCACTGGACGAGTGCAAATGAAGCTCGGTTTGATTGCGACGTTCCTTTAGGGTTTCCAGTTTGCCGCGGGCCCGATCACTACCGCTTCCGGTACTGACTGCTTTGCCGCGCGAACCTATCTCACTCGTCGAACTCTTGCCATCAATCAGTTCGAGATTGGTTAGCTTCTCGCGCAGATGAACCGAACCGACACGAACATCTGCTTCTTCGCCTTTAATACCATCGACGACGCCGGTTGAGCCGAACGAAATCACTCGCACTCGATCGCCCACCTTGAGGGCACGATTGTCACCGCTGGGAGCGCTGACATCTTGTAGGCTGTCGTGCAACGTCTGAAGCCCAGGCTCGTCGCTGACTACTTTCCCATCGCGAACTACGCGCACACCGCGCAGCGAAGCGGGCACGCTCTCTTTCGCAGGAGCGGTGGCCGGCTTGTTGATGGCCTGCGCGGCACGCTTGGCTTCACGCTTCAGTTCCTCAACTCGCTTTTGTGCTTCGCGCTCGACCTTGAGGCGATCAGCGCGCTCGGCGACGCTGGCCGCCAATTCGCGCGATCGCTTTTCAAAATCGGCAATCGAATTCTTCAACTGCTGCTCAAACTCGGCCTGGCGTTCACGTTCGCGTTTTTGGAAGTCGAGATCGAGTGCGGTGAATTTTTCCGCGGTCGCAGCTCGTTCCTCTTCAAGTGCACGGCGCAATGCTTCTGCGTCTTCAGCCTCGCGTTTAATGCGCCGCAGAAACTCGATCGCGTCAAGCGAAGACTGCTTTACCTGCTCGGTTGCTTTGCTAATAAGCGCTGCGGGGATCCCAAACCGGCTGGCAATATCCAATCCGGAAGACGAACCGGCGAGCCCGACCAGCAGCTGGTAAGTCGGTTTTAAGGTTTTTTCGTCGAATTCAACGCTGGCATTGAGCACGCCGGGCTCGTTCGCGGCGAACATCTTAAGACCCGAGTAATGCGTAGTCGCCAGTACATGGGCGCCGCTTTGCTTGAAATGATCGACGACGGCCACGCCCAATGCAGAGCCCTCCTCGGGATCAGTGCCAGTGCCAACTTCGTCCAGTAAAACCAGGGCAGGTAACTCGCAGGTCTCAATCATCATGGCAATGTTGGCTACGTGTGACGTGAAAGTCGAAAGATTTGCCGCCAGCGATTGATGGTCGCCGATGTCTGCCAACACCGCGCGATAAAAGGGAACGCGTGCCGCGCGCGCCGGCACCGGCAAGCCGGAAAGCGCCATTAACGAAAGCAGTCCCGTCGTTTTCAAAACCACGGTTTTTCCGCCGGCATTGGCGCCTGAGATGACCATCGTGGTCGTTTGGTCGTCGAGTGCAAACGAAACTGGCACGACTTCACCGCCGCTTTCGCGCAAAGACTCTTCGAGCAGAGGGTGACGCGCGTCGAGGAATTCGAGCGTAGCAGTGAGGTCGCTACCGCTCCTGGTACTGACTTCACGCCGCGCGGCCTTCTCTCTAACTTCCGGCACCACGCAATTGAACCTTTCAGCGAAGGCCGCCTTGGCGTTTACAAAATCCAACTCCGCCACCGCATGAGCTGCCAGCTCAATCGCGGGCAACTCGCGGCGCAGGTCTTCTGAAAGTCGAAACAGAATCTCGGCGATCTCGCGCAGTTCGGCTTCGCGCAAAGTCTGCAGTTCGTTGTTCGCTTCGATGGTCTGCATCGGTTCGACAAAGATCGTGGCGCCCGAAGACGATGAACCATGCGCGACTCCGTTGATGCGGCCGCGATGATCGGCGCGCACGGGGATGACAAAACGATCGTTGCGGACAGTGACCAGCTCTTCCTGAATCGCCTCGGTCGAGCGGCGCATCAGGTTTTCCAGCGAGCGGGTGATTGACGAACGCAATCTGCCGATTTCGTGACGTATGCGTGCCAGCTCAGGACTTGCGCGATCGTCAATTTCGCCATTGGGCAATATTTTTTTCGTAATTGCCGCCGCGAGCTTCTTTAATTCAGTCGCCAACGCCTGGACGATCGCTAACAGCTCAGGACAGTTTTCACGTTCAGCCAGGACGGCGTTGCGCGCATCGATGGCGGCATGGCACAAACCGACCAGATCGAGGATAGCGGCGGGCTCGAGGGCAGTGCCCTCTATCTTCAACCGCGCAATCGATTCGATCGGATCGGCCACGCCGTCAAAGGAAAGTCGCGCGCCACGCTGTCTTAGCTCGATCATTTCCGCCACCTGCCGCAAAGCGCGTTGCAGTGCGTCGAGCTCGTCGAGTGGTTCGATGGCTTCGAGGCGCCGCCGGGCCATTTCAGTTTGCGCACCGCGATGGACGAGCGTGCGCAACGAATTGAACTCGAGAATGGCGAAGGCCTGTTTGTTCATCTGGAGAATTCCAATCTTACCATCGGACAATCGTATCCACAGATTGGAAGCCTTCCCCCGCTTTGCTCGCTCCTGGCTTTAGGCGTATATTCGTCAACTTCCAATTCACGCAGAAAGGCAATCTTTCAATGGGCACAGTGCCGATTACAGTGGCGTACGGTGATGGTATCGGACCAGAAATCATGGAGGCGACGCTCTTCATTTTGAAGGAAGCGGGCGCCAAACTCGACATTCAAAAGATCGACATTGGCGAGAAAGTGTACCTGGCGGGGAACACCTCAGGTATTGAACCGAGCTCATGGGATTCGCTGCGCAGCACCCGGGTTTTCCTGAAAGCCCCAATCACTACGCCTCAGGGCGGCGGCTTCAAGAGCCTGAATGTGACCGTGCGAAAAACCCTCGGTCTTTACGCGAACGTGCGACCGTGTGTTTCTTACCATCCGTTTGTCGAGACCAAACACCCCGGCATGAACGTAGTGATCGTGCGTGAGAACGAAGAGGATCTTTATGCCGGCATCGAGCATCGCCAGACTGATCAGGTTATCCAGTGCCTCAAGCTGATCTCGCGTCCCGGATCAGAAAAGATAGTTCGTTACGCATTTGAATATGCCCGCCGTCACAGCCGCAAGAAAGTTACCTGCTTTACCAAAGACAACATCATGAAACTGACGGACGGTCTGTTTCATAAAGTCTTTGATGAAATCGCGGCCGAATATCCGGAAATTGAAAACGAGCACTGGATCGTGGACATCGGCGCCGCCAAGCTGGCCGATACGCCGACGGTGTTTGATGTTCTCGTTATGCCAAACCTCTATGGTGACGTGTTGTCAGACGTAGCCGCGCAGATTGCGGGCTCGGTGGGTCTCGCTGGTTCGGCGAACATCGGCGAGAACATCGCGATGTTTGAAGCTATTCACGGGTCAGCGCCGCGGCGCGCCGGACAGAACCTGGCGAATCCATCCGGACTCTTGCATGGCGCCATCATGATGCTGGTCCACATCGGCCAGCAGGGAGCCGCCGAGCGCGTTCACAATGCCTGGCTGCGCACGATCGAAGACGGCGTGCACACGTACGACATCTTCGACGACAGCGTCAGCAAGCAAAAGGTAGGCACCAAAGAATTTGGCCAGGCAGTGGTCGAGCGGCTGGGCAAGAAACCGCACACCCTGCCGGCGGTCGCTTACAAACTTAATGGCGACGATGAAACTTTCGCCGGCGAGACCATCGTTAAAGAGCGATCAGACACGCACAAAGAACTAGTCGGCGTCGACGTTTTTCTCGACTGGATGAAAGGCTCGCCTGACGATCTCGGCGAAGCCGTCAGTCAGATCACGCCGGAAGATTTAAAGCTGGTGATGATCAGCAATCGCGGGGTTAAGGTCTGGCCCGGCGGCAAGTCGGAAACATTCTGTTCTGATCACTGGCGCTGTCGCTTCATGTCGCAGAGCGACGGAAGCGAAATCAATCACGAGCAGATTATTAATTTGCTCTCGAGTGTTGCCGCGGGCGGCTTTGACTTTATCAAGACCGAAAATCTGTGCAACTTTGACGGGGAACGCGGGTACTCACTCGACCAGGGAGAGTAAAGCATTTCGGGTTGCGAAAACTCGAATTGCCAGTTAGCAATCGATCTCTTCATACAACAATCAAATATCATGTCTGCCAAAAAGCGAACCAAAAATCCGCAGTCTGCAATTCGCAATCCGAAATCTCTTGTGATCGTCGTTATGGGCAGCAAGTCCGACTGGGACACGATGCGCGCCGCCGCAGAAACGCTGGAGAAGTTCGGCGTGCCGCATGAGGCACACGTGATGTCCGCGCATCGCTCGCCGGGAATTGCCACTCAGTTGGCCGCGAACGCCGATGCCCGCGGTGTTGAAGTGATCATCGCCGCCGCCGGAGGCGCTGCGCATCTGGCAGGAGTCGTTGCCGCGCACACAATCCTGCCGGTGCTGGGCGTGCCGATGAAGAGTGACGCGCTCAACGGGCTCGATTCGCTGCTTTCGACGGTGCAGATGCCGGCGGGTATTCCGGTGGGAACGCTGGCAATTGGAAAAGCCGGGGCTACTAACGCCGCTTTACTAGCGATCGCAATTTTGGCGACCAGCCGCCCGAATCTTAAAAAGAAGTTGCGCGACTTTCGGGCAGAGCAGGAAGCGAAAATCCGCGCGACTAAATTGGATTAAGATTCTTGCTGGGAGCGCGGACGTCCCGTCCGCAGCGAACCGTTGTCGCGAGGCTTTGCGGACGAGACGTCCGCGCTCCCAGGCAACTCACTCCTCCTTCAGCTCTTCATCCAGATGCTTGAGAGTCTTTTCGAGCTGAGCGCGATAACGCGCGTTTTTGGTTTCTTTTATCCGGCCAACAATTTGCGCGCGAGAAAGCAGCAACGACTCGCGACGTGATCGCTTTTCGCGCTCCTCAGGTGAGAGCTGCGGTTTGGCCTGTGCTTCTTTGGCCGCTTCCGCAGCTCCAATTTGATCTTCAACCGACTTGCTTTCCCAGCCGCGCGCCATGGAATTTCGAAGTCGCGTTCCTAGGAGACCGAAAAGGTGGCGATCTTCTGATCCTTCTGCTCGCCCTTTTCGTCCATCATCGTCGTTTCAACGCGGTACTTTCCCGGAGGCCAGCCATCTGGTGGAGGCGTGAAAGAAAAAGTGGCAGTGCCACTGCCGTTCAGGTCGAGTGTCTTTTCCAGCCCAGACACCGGACCGGGTTTCTGTCCGGCCACGTCTTCGATGGCTAGCTGACCTTTGACTTTCACTTTGCCCGGCGCGTTCGAGACTGTGGCGACCGCATAAACTGTATCGGTGGGCGCAAAAATACTTGCTTCTTGTTTGACCTCGCGGTCTCTGCCGAGTTTCACTGAGCTGAGGCGCGCAGTTGAGAAGCTACATGCGAAGGCGAGTGCTCCCAGCAACGCAATCGCAGACGCGGGCGCTGCTTGTTTGTTTTTCATTCCGTCTCCTTTAATACCTTGTATTGGTTAGTTTCGCCGAACCGTTTTGATTAAAGTCCAGCACGAAAAATACGTCAACCCGTCCGTTTCGAGCTAGAACAAACCCCGTGTCCAGCCGCCGTCCACTTGCAAAGTCACGCCGGTGATATACGACGCGCGTTCGGAAGCAAGAAATGCGATCGCGGCGGCAATCTCTTCAGCTCGCGCCATGCGGCGAACAGGCGTTTGACTGGCCCACAGCTCAATCGTCTCCTGTTTTGATTTGCCCAATGCTTTGCTGCGTGCTTCAGCTAATTCGTCCTGCCGTTCAGTCAGGGTATAACCCGGCGCCACGTTGTTAACCGTCACGTTGTCGGCGGCGACTTCGTTCGAAACTGTCTTGGCCCAACCAGTCAGTCCGGCGCGCACGGTGTTCGAAAGCAGCAATCCTTCGACCGGTTGTTTGACCGAAATGGAAGTCACGTTAACGATCCGGCCCCACTTACGATCGCGCATTCCCGGCAGCACGAGTTTCGCCAGCCGAATCGCTGACAGCGCATTAAGCTCAAACGCCTGCCGAAACATTTCGATCTCGGTATCGGCAAAAACCGTCGAGGGCGGACCGCCGGCATTTGTCACACAGATGTCGATTCTTCCGGCGCGTTCTTCAGCTAGCCGCACGAACCGCTCTGTTTCCGCGCCGTTAGTAACGTCAGCCGCAATCCCGGCGACATTCGCGCCAGTTGCTTTGTGAATCGCCGCAGCAGCTTCCGAGGCGTGATTCTCGTTCCGCGAGCAAAGGAAAACGCGCGCGCCTTCACGGGCGAGTTCGAGCGCTGCGGCATAGCCAATGCCGCGACTGGCCGCAGCCACCAGGGCAACGCGATCTTTTAGACCAAAGTCCATTTCGTGTTCCTTTCAAGTCGGGCCATCTGCCACGTTCGTGGCAGAATGTTTATAGCATTACAGAAATGAAAGTTTCGTAAGCTCCAGAGGAGCGAAATATATGTGTCGCCATGAATGGCTCGCTCTTTTGATTACAAGCGGGGTCTATAAATATTTCGTCGCTACGGGACCTCATTAAGGCATTTCTCAATCAAACCGACTGGCTCACTATCAAACAACAAACGCGCCTTCGTTGGTTTGCTGAGCGTCTTCACAATCCGCTCAACCTCATCAGCCACCCCGCCGGTGCCAGTCAGGCAGCCAATTATCTTTCCTTCGTCATATGCGATTGTGAATTCGTTCAACGAGCCGATTGAGCCGGCAACGATTATCACGATGTCGCACGAGCGCACCAGCACTACATTTCGACCCTTCAAACCAAATCCCGTGTAAATGATTGCGTCGCATGCGTCGACCGGCAAACGATATTTTTCCACGTGCTCGCTCTTGTCGTGGGCGGGAGAAATCCCGATGTGAACGGCCCCCGCTGCCTGCGCCGCTTTCCCAGTCGCATAAATCAGTCCAGTTGTAGCTCCCGTGAGAAGGATGGCGTTGTGTGCGGCGATGGCCTGGCCCAGCGCTTCCGCTCTTTCCTGAACGGCGGGAGCGTCTTCCGCGGATCCCATGACTCCGATCTTGATCTTCATGAAAACTAAATCTCAAACTGATCGCGTTCAATTGCGAGATCGGCATCGGTCTTTTCCAACGCCGGCGCCGTGCGCGCGGGCGTCGCTTTTTTGTCCCACGAATTGCGGGTCAGAAACCAGGTGATGCCGGGTAGCAGGAAGCAGACACCAACACCCGCGGTCACCACGCGCGGAGAAAAGCCAAATCGGTCCATCAATTCACCCACTATGTAGTTGGACGCCGCCATCGTAAAAGTCGCCAGCGTCAGCTCAGCCGCAAACACCCGGCCGCGAAACTGATCTTCAACCTCGCGTTGCAGCAGCACGGTCGAGAACACCCAAAGAATACTGCCACCGGCATGGGCAATCAGCAGACACAGTAACGCGAGCCAAAGATTTCGCGCCGATCCGAATCCGATATAAAAGACTCCGCCCAGCAGAAAAGCGATGCCGATCGAGATCTGCATCTGCCGGCGCGTCTCGCCGGCCCATCGGCGCGCGAGAATTGGTCCAATCGCGGTGCCGACGCCGCGCGCCGTGAACAGCACACCGATGCCAGTCGCCGTCTTTCCGGCCACCGGAAAAATTCTTTCACCAAACACCGCCAGCAACGTCATGATGCCGCCACCGACTCCCCACGCTGGCTTCACCAGCAAATAAGCCAGTACGCGCGAACGGCTCTTCACATAACGGGCTCCTTCGATCGTGTCGATGATTCCCAGGGCCTTGCCGATTGTGAGCTTGGATTTTGGTCGCGACGGTCTCTTGGGAAACCTGACCTGCATGATCAAAAGCGCTGATGCAACAAAGGTTAGCGAATCCAGCACAAATGCGGCATTGGTGCCGAACCAGCCGGTAACAAATCCGCCGATGGCCGCGCCCAGCGTGAGCATGACCGACCACGTGACCGATGAAATCGCGTTTGCCGGGATAAGCTCTCGTTCGGAAACGATGGACGGAATGGCGGCGGTCTTGGCCGGCTCGAAAAATGCCGAGAAAGCCAACTGCAAAACCGTGAATACATAGACCAGCCACATTTGGTCGGGACGACGAATGAATAAGAATCCGAGCACCACCAGTGCGCGCAGGACGTCGGAGATGATCATGATCGAGCGGCGGCTGAATCGGTCTGCTACCACTCCTGAGAGTGGCCCGACAACCACGCTCGGCAAAAAGCGCGCGACCATAATCAAAGCGACCGAGCGACTTGACCCGGTGAGCTGAAGCGCAAGCGTGTACACCGCGATCGTGTCGAACCAATCGCCCATCTGACTGACGACCTGTCCCAACCAAAGCAAGCGGAAGCTGCGATTGTTGCGCAGCAACTCGCCGTAACCGACTGACCGACCGGTGTCGATGTTGCTCTTAATTGTTCTGCTCACAGTTCCAGACAAAATTTTGGAAAAGATAATGAAAGGTGCACTGGGAGATCTTAGGTTGTCAACCAGAGCACTTTTTGAGTAAGGCCGCTTTTTAAAGCGCTGACGGGTCAGCGCACTCCAAAGCTTCAATTTGACAGGTCAGATTGAGCGGGTGACCGAACACCTTCGGCGAAATGTAGCCGTTACTGCCGATTCTCAAAGGAAATCTCCCGGCACGCGCCTTGTAATGCAGACCAGGCGCGGCTAGGAAGCGTTAACCGCGCTCGTTAGGCTCACCGCACTGAGTCCTGCTAGCCGCCTAAAGACAATGACCGCGAACCACCGACGATTTGTCCTTCTCTCTACACCCCAGACGGCGCATGCGTGCCTGCATCGCCGACTTGCCCAGTCCCGCGCCGGAATCGAAAAACCGAGTTGCTCCGGAAGAGCGATTTCGGCGCGGACTTTTTTGAAGGTATTCAAACACGAGAGGAAACATCGATGCCCTGATTTGTGAGCGTGCGAAGTGTTAGTGCAGTTCGACGTGAACACTAATGAAATCAATCGACATGTCTGATTACAATCGCGCCGCAAAGACCTACTGGTGGGGAATGGTCGTTGCGGGCACAGCTGCATTTACCTGGGCCCTCTACCATTCTGTTGTTTTCTCGCCGTTGCAATGGGCTGAGTTCGCGGGATTGCTCTCGCTCGTCATTTTGACCAGCGCGAATCCGATTCGCATTCCCAACACCGCTTGCAGTTTCACGGCTGGTGACACATTCATTTTTCTCGCAGTCATGTTTCTTGGTGTGCCGGCGGCAATTCTAATCGGTTGTGTTGATTCATTTGTAAGTTCTCGTCGCACTTCGCGGCGGATGGCGAGCTGGATAGGCGCGCCAGCCATGATGGCGCTCACCGTGTTTCTCTCAGGCAATACATTTTATTTCGTTCTTCAGCGTCTTGGTAATGTCTCCGCATACCCGCTTGGCACTGCGCCGGTTTCGATCTCGCGTTTGTTTGCCGGCATTGGCTTGATGGCCATGCTGCAGTATTTCCTGAATGGTTTTGGCGTGTCGACCATCTATGCCCTGAAAACCCGCAATTCGATTCTGAGGTTTTGGCGCGATGGTTACTTGTGGACCTGGTCATCTTTTCTGGCGGCGGCCATCGCCAGCGGAGTTGTTTACTCAGCCATGTCTCGCTTCGGATTGATTTATGTCCTGCTGGGTTTGCCGGTCATCGCGGTCACTTTCTGGACCTACAAAATGTATTTCGAAAAGATCAACGCGAAAACGCGCGAGGCGGAAGACCTGAGCCGCTTGCATCTTGCGACGGTCGAAGCGCTGGCCACCGCTATCGACGCAAAGGACCAGACGTCGCATTGTCATGTGCGACGCGTCCAGATCTACACGAACGGTTTAGGTCGGATACTGGGACTCGCTGAGCCGGAGCTGGCTGCGCTGAATGCCGGCGCACTACTGCACGACGTCGGAAAGTTGGCAGTACCCGACCACATTCTCAACAAGCCCGGCGCTTTGACTGCTGCTGAATTTGAGAAGACCAAGGTGCACACGATCGTCGGCGCTGAGATTCTCAGCCGCGTTAACTTTCCCTACCCGGTAGTTCCGATCGTTAAGCACCATCACGAGCGCTGGGACGGCTGTGGCTACCCTGATGGTCTGAAAGGTGAACAGATCCCCATCACCGCCCGCATCATGTCCGTGATCGACTGTTTCGACTCAGTGCGCGAGGACCGGCCTTTCCGGCAAGGCATGTCGCGTAGTGAAGCAATCAACCTGCTCCGCAAGGGCTCAGGAACACACTTTGATCCGGCGATCGTCGATCTCTTCGTAGACAATCTCTCGCAGTTTGAACTCGAGATTGCCGCGCGCGGTTTGGATCACGCAATCCACACGACCGACCCCGGAAAAGCAATCGCGCCGGCCGAAGACGAAATTGTTCGCATTCGCGAAAACGCTTCCGCGGCGGCGTACGATCAAATCCGCAACGCCCATCGCGAGGTCTATGCGCTGTACGAGATGGCGCGCAAGTTTGGTTCATCCCTCGAAATGGAGAAGACGCTTTCAGTGCTGGTCGACAAGGTGGGCTATCTGGTGCCGTTCGACACCTGTGCGGTTTATCTCTATGACGAAGTGAAGGGTTATGCCGCGACGGCGTTGGCCGTGGGTCTCGACGCTGAGGCGTTGGGCGAGCGTTGCTTTGCACTTGGAGAAGGCGCCACCGGATTTGCGCTCGCCAACCGGCGATCCGTAAATCGACTTCATCCGGCTCTGGATTTTACCGGTCTGGAGATCGGCGAGCGGAAATACCGTTCGATGGCCTCGTTGCCTTTATTCAAGGGCGACTTGTTGTTGGGTGCGCTGTCGCTCTACTCAATCACGCTGAAAGAGTACAGCGATAACCAGATTCGACTGCTCGAAACCGTAACGCGTCTGGCGTCCGACGCGCTGGCAAACGCGACTCATCATGCTCAAGCTGAATCGAACGCGTTGACCGACCAGTTGACGGCGTTACCAAATGCGCGGGGTCTGCACGTGCGCTTTGACGAAGAAGTCGCGCGCGCACGACGAAGCAATCGTCCATTCCAGGTGGTCATGCTCGACCTCGATGACTTCAAGCTGGTCAACGACACGTTCGGCCACAAGGTCGGTGATCGCATGCTGCGCGATGTGGCGGGACTGATTCAAAGCCAACTGCGCGAGTACGACTTTCTCGCCCGTTATGCTGGCGACGAATTTGTCGCCCTCCTGCCTGAACTCACTGCGCAGCAAGTAGAGGAGCTTTGCGAGCGCATTGAACGGGTCGTTTCTTCCTTCTCGCTCACCGTGAAGGGTGACACGCGCGCCCGGGTGGGAATCAGCATCGGCTCGTCGGTCTTTGGCGTGGATGGCGAAACCCTCGACCAGCTCCTGATTTCAGCCGATCAGGCCATGTATCGGGCCAAATCCGCCCATAAGACAGGCGCTCTGGCAATTTCGACTCCGCCTGACCCGGGCCTGTCAGTACCCGTCGAACGCCCTGCAGAGAGCGGCGCCCCCGAACTAATAACTTCAGCAATTAATTAATATTCTTGACAAGCCAGCCCCCAATCTTTCAAATTGGAAGCAGGGTGCGGACTAGCTTGTCCGCCGATCGCGACATCTCCCGCGCCAACGCGGAGCAGACCGATTGGTTATACTGTTCCCGCCCGCCCCACTTGTCCTCGCGATACCGCAACTCGCAGAACCAGATTGGATCCTCGCTCGTGAGATTAATGCCTGCTTCGCCCGGTTTTGAAACAAATTGCGCCACCCTGCTGGTCGTAGACGACGACGCCGGTGCGCGCGAAGGTCTGCGCAGCGTGTTCGAGAGCGCCGGTCATCGAACCATCACCGTGCCGGACGCGTCTGCCGCACTGCGGCTTTTACAAAAGGAGTCTTGCGATCTGGTAATGCTCGACGTCGAGCTGCCCGAGGTCGATGGACTGGCTCTGTGCCGCCTGGTCCGCGCCCAGCCCGCCACGCGCCAGTTGCCTTTGGTTATCTTCTCAGCCAATGACAGCGAGCAGAAGAAAGTCGAGGCCTTCAGCGCCGGCGCAGATGATTACATCGTTAAGCCTTCCACGCCCGGAGAACTGATCTCGCGTGTCAATTCGCATTTAAACGGTGCTCAGCGCGAATCAGACTTGCTGGGCAGCAATCGCGAGCTGCGGTTCCTGGCTGATCTGGGGCGTGGCCTGTTGCGCACACTCGAGCCGGAACAGGTGGCGCGGCGTGTCGCCGGAGTTACGTTGGAGGGCGCTAACGTCGCGTTGTGTGCCTGTGCAGTAAAAAATAACGGCAAAGGCCTCGCCATTTGCGCATTCGATCGCGAAGGAAATGCCGAGGGCGCAGCGGCGGTCGAAGTTGATCGCTTGAACGCCTGGTTAGCTTCAACGCGTTCACATGCGCCGGAGCTTTTGACGAACCGAAAAGAATTCCTGCTGCGCGATGCGAAGCGTCAAACCGAGTATGTGAGCCCGATTAAATTCGCCGGCAAAACTCTAGGCGCGTTAGTGGTTGCTTTTGATTCGCGCGACGGCTATTCCGAAGCCGAATGCCGCTTGGTCGATGCGGCAGCGCAACAAGCCGCTTTGGCTGCGCACATTTCGACGCTTTACCTGACGGCGCGAGAGTCAGCGGCAACCCTGGCGGTTGAAGTCGACCGGCGCACCGTTGAAGCGGAAATGCAGGAGCGCTTTACCGAAGCCATCATCGACAGTTTGCCAGTATCGCTCTACGCCATCGACCGCGAGCATCGCATCGTGGCCTGGAACCGCAATCGCGAATTGGGCGAGTTGGGAATGCCTCGTGGTGAAGTCATGGGGCGCGACATCTTTGACGTGCTGACCAAGCAGAGCAGGGAACTGCTGCACGAAGAATTCGAACGGGTTTTCAACACCGGAGAGATTCAGCGAATTGAACAGGAAACGATAACGCAGTCTGGCGAGACGCATCACTGGTTGATTAGCAAGATTCCCATGCGCACCAATGACACCGGAGAGGTCTCGCATGTCATCACCGTCGGCGAAAACATTACCGGGCGTGTGAAATCAGAGCGTGCCGTTGCCCGGGCGGAAAAACTTGCCGCGGTGGGCCGTTTGGCCGCGGGCGTGGTGCACGAGATAAACAACCCGCTGGCCACAATTGCCGCGTGCGCTGAGTCGCTCGAGAAACGAATCGAGGAAGGCGCCTTTGGCGACTCGACTGATGCCGAAGACTTGCGCGAGTACCTGGGGCTGATTCGCGACGAAGCTTTTCGTTGCAAGAACATCACCAATGGTCTACTCGACTTTAGCCGGCTGCGGGCCGGTAATCGGGTGCCCATAAATCTCGCCGAGTTGATTAAATCTACCGCGCGCCTGGTTACGCACCAGAACCGTGGTGATAACATCCGGATCGAAGTCGAGGCAGTTACCAATTTCCCCTTCGTGCTGGGAGACGAAGGCCAGCTCCAGCAGGCAGTAGTGGCGCTGGCGACAAACGCCATCGACGCCATGCCCGACGGTGGCACCTTGACGCTGCGCGCCGCCAGGTCAGGCGCACAGGCGATCGTGGAGATCAAAGATTCCGGGATCGGAATCCCGCCGGAAAACCTCGCCAAAATTTTTGATCCATTCTTTACCACCAAGGACGTGGGCAGCGGCACCGGGCTGGGGCTCGCGGTTTGTTATGGTATTGTATCTGAGCACGGTGGCCGCCTCGATGTCCGGTCAAACGTGGGGGTGGGAACTACTTTCACCATCTCGCTACCCATAGCGAGCGATTCGGAGTAACGGACACCCAGTCCGCTGACTCCAGTGCGGGAGTCGTCAAACAGTGAACGAACAACGCGATGCACGACTATTGATTGCTGAAGACGAAGCTAACCTTCGTCTGGTGTTGCAGAAAGAACTGCAACGCCTGGGCTATCGTGTGCATGTCGCGCCGGACGGCGAGGCCGCGCTGCGAAAACTCGAAGAAAGCAATGTCGATGTGTTGCTGTGCGATATCAACATGCCGCGGATGGATGGCATGGAATTGCTGCGCCGCGTCCATGAAAGACCGAATCCGCCCGAAGTAATCATGCTCACGGGCCAGGGCACGATCGAAACCGCCGTCGAGGCCATGCGAAACGGCGCATACGATTACTTAACCAAGCCCTACAGCATTAACGAGCTGGATGTGCGCGTGCGCCAGGCTGCGGAAAAACGAAACCTGAGGGTTGATAATCAAAGGCTGCGCGCGCAGATTGAAAGAAAGTCAGCCCTGCCTGAGATTGTCAGTCAGTCGCGCGCAATGGCTGAGGCCATTCGCCTCGTGGAACGCGTGGCTCCATCGGAAGCGTCGGTGTTGATTAGCGGCGAGTCCGGAAAAGAATTAATCGCCCAGGCCATTCACCGCCTGTCGAATCGCGCCAACGGATCTTTTATTGATTTGAACTGTGCGGCTTTTCAAGAGTCACTGCTCGAGTCTGAGTTATTCGGCTATGAAGCCGGAGCTTTCTCGGGCGCCAAGGCGCGCAAGCTTGGCCTGATTGAATTAGCTGATGGCGGCACACTTTTTCTTGATGAAGTAACCGAGTTGCCGGCGAGCCTGCAGGCGAAACTATTGCGTGCAATTGAGACGCGCACGTTCTTTCGCGTGGGCGGCGTGCGCAAAGTCGAAGTGAATGTGCGCATTGTGGCGGCCACCAATCGCAATTTGGATACCGTGGTCACCGATGGAACATTTCGGGCTGACTTGCTTTACCGCATCAACAGCTTTCAGATTCACCTGACGCCTTTGCGCGAACGCCCGGAAGATGTGGCGCCGCTGACTCAACATGTTTTGAAGCAGCTCGCGGGCGCCAACGCCCCGGTAATTGCGCCCGAGGTCATGGACAAACTGCGCGAGTACAGTTGGCCTGGAAACGTGCGCCAACTGCGCAATTGTTTGGAGCGCGCGGTGCTGCTGGCAAATGACGGACGCGTGACAATCAATGAATTGCCGCCTGAAGTAGCCGGACACACTAACGGCTCCATGTCGTTTGTGTCAGTGTCCGGCTCGTCCAGTTCGCCTGACGCCGGACTGTCCGCCGCCGGTTCATTGCGCGATGTCGAGAAACAGCAGATCATCGCGGCGCTGGAACAGACCGGTTGGCATCGAGGTAAAGCCGCCGAGATGCTTGGCATCTCGCCCTCCACTCTCTATCGACGTTTGCGCGATTACAATCTCGAAGGAAGACTGCGGTGACTCCCGCGTTTTCTTCCTCGTCCACGAATCACTAAGCGCCGAAGGCGCGAGATGCAGTAGCCTGGGCCAACGGCCCAGGTAACAGTGTCGATCGATCGTTGAGCGCTGAAAGCGCGAAAATCCTCCTGCAAATTTGTATTCCGCGCTTTCAGCGCTCGCTGAGACAACTTCTCAATCCTGGGCCGTTGGCCCAGGCTATTACATCTCGCGCCTTTAGCGCTGAAAGCTAAACAAAAAAATAGCCGCGGAGAAATCACTCCGCGGCTGTTTCAGTTTTGACAAATCGCGTACGCGCTAGATGGCGGCGGCCTTTCGCTTTTGTTGCCGGCGACGGTAGTAAAGTCCTGCCAGGCCGGTGCCTAACAGCGCCAGCGTCGCGGGCTCAGGCGTTGCAGTACTGGGAACAGTAGTGAAGCTGAAAGTGATTCCGTTGTTCCAGAAGTGGCAGTCAGGATCGAAACCGAAAGCGATGTCGCTGCCGTTCAGAAAGAAAGTGCTCAGCACATTCAATTGGGCCTGAGTAAAGGTATAGACGTAGGTGGTCGCAGTTGTCGTGAAAGATCGTTGCGTCAGCAAAATGTTCCCCGTTCCGGATGCGACCAATGGATTACTGCTCAGCAGCGAGCCTGCAAAATTGTCCTGGATCTGCGACGAAGGCACCGGCGTTCCGGTGGCGTCCAGAAAAGAGGCGACGCCGCCATTCCGGGCCGTATCGAGCAGGTGAACAAAGAGCATGTTGGGATTGCTGTCCCAGTTGCTGATGTTGTGGAACGTAATCGTCGCACTCGTGATGTTCTGGTTCGCCAGATTCACTCCGCCGATCCGCCAGGTGTAAGCCGAGTGATGATCCAAATCGAATTGCTGTAATCCACCATTGCCCTGATTGGGGGCTGTGGCTGGGGCCTGGAAGGTAACGACATCGGCTGAGGCCACCGTGGGCAACGCTAACAACATCGCGGCTGCTAAAACTAGAATCAACTTTCGCACTGGGTATGTTTCCCTTCGTGGAGTCCTCTTCGACTCTTCTCCCCAAGGAAATGATTAGTAAGTATCCAATTCCACGAAAGGATCGATTTTGCGCCGAATTTCACTGCTTTTAGGTCGGTTTTTGGACGCCGATGGGGCACGACGATGTTTTTTGGCTTCAATTCTTGCCTTGCCTGAGGGTCTAACCTACTATTCACCGCGCAAACACTATCAGCCCGATTTCCATCAATTTCACTCCTGAATCGAGGTTAATCATGAAGACATCTACCCCCGGCTACCGAATACTCTTACTGTTGGTTTTTATCATCTGTATTTCCAGTGGCGCCGTGGCACAGTCGCAGGCCAACAGTGGCAACATCGAAGGCCGCGTGCTGGATCCAAACGGCGCGGCAGTGCCCGGAGTCACAGTAGCCGCGACGAATTCGGAAACAGGTTTTTCGAAGAGCGCTGAATCCGATTCTGAGGGTGCTTATCGAATCATTTTGCTGCCGCCGGGAAAGTACAACGTTACCACCAGCCAGTCTACGGGCTTTGCCGCGGCTTCTTTTTCAAACGTGATCGTCACAGTGGGCGCACAGACGCCGTTGGAAATTAAGTTAGCCTTAAGCGGGGCGGAAACAGTCACGGTCGATGTCTCAACCACCGGCGAAATAGTAGAAACGACGCGTACCTCTGTCTCAACTACAATCAATCAACAGTCGATCGACAATTTGCCTATCAACGGCCGCAACTTTCAGGACTTCGCCACACTTTCCCCGGCGGTGGTTCGCGATCCGCGCGGCGGCGATCTTTCAGTCGGCGGACAACGCGGAACTTTCAACAGCGTGCAGGTCGATGGTGTGGACAACAACAACACATTTTTTGGCCAGGCTTTTGGACGTGGCGGTGTGCGGCCTCCTTATCAGTTCTCGGAAGAATCGGTGCAGGAATTTCAGGTGAATCAGAATGGATTCTCGGCGGAATTCGGACGAGCGGGCGGCGCGGTAATCAACGTCGTCACCAAATCAGGCACGAACGATTTTCATGGCGGCGCCTTCGAGTATTTTCGCGATGAATCGCTTAACGCCAACGACCCGATCGTGAAGGCGAACCAGTTTCGCGCGGGTCAGCCTAATCGCCGCGCCAAACTTCAAATCAACCAGTTCGGCGCGCGCCTCGGTGGCCCAATCAAAAAGAACCGCGCGTTCTTCTTCTTTACCTATGACGGCCAACGCGCGAGCGTGCCGCAGGTAATGGATGTGCCCAACATCGCCACGGCTCCGGCAGCCGCGCGCACGGTCCTGGTTCCCAAGATTTTCACCTACGAGATTGGTCGCAAGCAGGATGTGTTCCTGGGAAAGACCGATATCAAAGTAAATGATCGCAATCAACTTGTCTTTCGCATTAATCACCAAAGCTTCACCGGCCAAAACAACGAAAACAATGGTCCGCTCAGCGTCGAAGAGCACTCAGGCGACAGCAAGGTAAAGAGCGATACATTCTCCACCACCTTGACCTCAACACTGACAAACACCATCGTCAACGAGTTTCGCTTTCAGTTTGCCCGTGACAAGGAACCTGGGCTGGCTAACAGCGACTCGCCGGAAGCGGTCATCGGCACCGGCGCCGGCACAAACCTGAGCATTGGCCGCAACAACTTCAGCCCGCGCGAGACAACAATTAAGCGATATCAGTTCATCGACAATATCTCGATTTTGCGTGGTCGAAACAATTGGAAGTTCGGTATGGACTTTAATTTCGATCGCATCTTCAACTTCTTCCCGGGTCTCTTCAGCGGTTCGTATACGTTCCCGAGTTACACGGCCTTCGCCACGAACGCGCCCACCGCGTACACCCAGAACTTTGCCGGAGCCGGCACCACCGGCGGAACAACTAATCCGAATCTTTCGGAATATGCCTTTTTTGCTCAAGACGAGTTTCGCTGGACGCCCAAGTTAACTCTCAACCTCGGTTTGCGTTATGACTACGAAGGCATGGCATGTCCGCCAGTGAGAAATCCGGCGCCGGTGTTGGCGACCCAGTTTGGCCTGGACACCAGCACATGTCCGAAAGACAAAAACAATTTCGCGCCGCGCGTTGGTCTTAGCTATGCGATTGATGAAAAGACGGTCATCCGGGCCGGTTTCGGGTTGTTCTACAACCGCACGCCGGCCATCGTGGTCGGCACCGCGCACTCGCAAAATGGAATTCAAGTTACCGGAATTAACTTGAACTGCTTAACCAGTTTGCCCGCACCTTGTCCGACTTACCCGAATATCTTTTCGGCGCCACCGGCGGGGGTTGCTGCGAATCCTAACCTGTTCCTTTTCGCTAATGACTACGTGCAACCTTACGTCGAGCAAGGCAGGATTGCCTTCGAACGTGAGGTCGCGAAGAATCTCAGCTTCTCAGCGACGTATTTGTACTATCACGGCTTACACCTCACACGTACCCGTGACATCAACCTGTTTCCCCCGACGCCATTCGCCCGCACTGGGCCAGACGGTGTGGTCTATACGTTCCAGCGTTTCTCGAGTACTCGTCCCAGCGCTTTATTTAATCGCATCAGTATCTTCGAGAGCTCTGCTAAATCGGTTTACAACGCCCTGGCGCTGCAATTAACGAAGAGACTGTCGCGGGGATTTCAGTTTCAGGCGTCCTACACCTGGTCGCGCGCGAAAGACGAGCGACCCGATCAGACTATCGTGGTGGTAGGAGCGGACGACGCGAAGATTGTTGAGAATCAACTTAGCCCGGGCGCTGACTACGCGCGGTCAGACACGGACATCCCGCATCGCTTCGTTTTCAGTCCCGTTTACGAGTGGGGCAAGATCGCCTGGACTGACAACAGCTTTGCGCGTGCCCTCTTCAGTGACTATACGATCTCTTCAATTGTGCAATTCCAGTCCGGCACACCGTACTCTGCGGTGATTAGCGGCGACCCGAACAACGATGGCAATCGGGCCACCGATCGTCTGCCCGGCTCGGTCCGCAATCAGTACACCACGCCGGCAATCTATCAATTTGATGCGCGACTGACGCGTTCGCTCAAATTCGGCGAGAGCATGCGGGTGCGGTTGATTCTGGAAGCGTTCAATGTCTTCAATCGCGCGAATGTGGCTACGGTAAACAACACCTTCTTTAACTATTCAGGAGGCGCCGCGGGCACACTGACGTTCCCGTCAGCTCTGAGTGCATTTGGCACGCCGCGCACGTTCGCTTCGCCCGCGTCGGGCACGACGACATTCGCCACGCCTCGACAAGTGCAACTGGCAATCAAGTTCGATTTCTAGTTGGGTTCGCGGGCTCGCCCCGCACTTTACGCAAGGCGTGAGACAAAGCTAAAGCCGGAGCAAATCTAACTTGCTCCGGCTATTGTTTGTTGGAGCATTCGGCATTATCAACCGTTTGGCGGTTGCAGCCTCCAGCCCAGGGTTGCCGCGCAACGGCTACCCTGGGTATCGCCGAATCAAACAATCAACCTCGAAGAGGTTGCGTCCTCCTCCATTCCCAAGACAATTGCTGCGGATGATTAGTTTCTTGATTTCAATCGATTAGCGTTGCAAGTCGAATGACTTGCAATCAGGGATATGATCGATTCATGCCACAGTCACTAGCCGCGGTATACATTCATCTAGTGTTTTCCACGAAAGAACGTCGACCCTCGCTAATCGATACGACGGTGCGCAACGAAATGCATTCCTATCTTGGAGGCACATCGAAACGGCTTAAGTGTCCCTCAATCATAGTTGGGGGCGTCGAGGATCACATCCACATGCTCGCTCGGCTTGGACGCACGATCGCCTTAGCTGATTGGATAAAAGAGCTAAAGCGAGTTTCTAGTGTTTGGATAAAGGAAGCACATTGTAAGCGGCTCTTCCAGTGGCAAGGCGGTTATGCCGCATTTTCAGTAAGTGCGTCGAACTTAGAACGGGTTAAAAAATACATTGAGCGTCAGGAGCAACATCACCATAAGGTCAGTTTTCAGGACGAACTGCGCGCTCTGTTTCGTAAACACAAGATGGAATGGGATGAGCGGTACGTGTGGGATTAACGCAACCCTGTCAGGGTTGCGGCATTTTTATTACCAATTCCCAGAGTAGCCGCTGCGCGGCAACCCTGGGCTTTGATATGCAGCCCCTTCAGGGCAGTCGGGGCGCGGGCAAATGACTGTATCGCTTGTTTTTGAAGGCGCGGCGGGCATCAAACTTTCACCGCTGCCTGCTCCTTACGACTTTTCATGTACCGCCGCATTGCCGCTACGCGCTCTTCGGCGTTAGGAATACGCAGCACCAGCGGCTCAAGATGCTCGAGGTATAAATAGGGCGGCACGCCCGGCATCGCACGGATATCTGCCAGGAAAGGCGCAAGCTTGGCATAGACCGCGACATGTTCTGTGTTTATGGCATTGAACATCTTCTCGTCGATAGCGCCGAGAATGACGAAAGCCGCAGCCATGTCCCAATACGACGCAACCATACGAAAATCCGCACTGTGCTCGCTGACGAGAACTTCGAGAATGTCCTGCGTGCGTTCAGGATAAAACCCGGTGGCAAACCAGTCACGTGCCTTGCGCATGGTCGCCTCAGACCGCAACTCATACAGTTTAAGAATGCCCATCATGCTTTCGTGTTCCGTACTCATTGCCAGACTCCTTTAATAGTCGTCAATCGGTCCAGACCGCAATAGCGTCTTTCATTGCCTGGATTCCCTGTCACCTGGCCACCTGAGTCGGGCGCTTGAAGTAGTAATAGATGCGAGTTTGGCGAAAGTTGCCGAGCATCTCTTCCTCGGTGCGGACCGATGTCAATTCCCAGCCGTGATTACCAAGTTCCGTGAGCCGGTTTGCGTCATCGCCGGTGATCGAGGACGCGACCGTATACTCCCAAACAGTCTTGACCGTTTCCTTCTTCTCAGCGTACACGGCCCAGGAAAAAACAGAGATGACCAGTAGTAAGGCCACCAGTAATACGCGATTCCACTTTTGATTCATGAAACACTCCTTTCGCGATCAGGAAATCTACCGCTTGCCAGGCTAGTCATAATGCGAAACACGGTTTAGGGCGACTTTGCCGGCGAAGATTCTTATTTCCACCAGTCTACTTATTTTTCAAAAGCTTGCGGTCGATCTTGCCGCGGTCGTTCTTGGGCAGCGAGCTGACGAACTCAATCCAGCGTGGATACTTGTAAAGGGCTAAACGCGATTTGACGAATTGCTTTATGCTTTCCGCCAACGCTTCGTCCGGCTGGATTCCTTCGCGCGAAACAATAAAGGCCTTTGGCTTAACTAAACCATCGCCCTCATCGTGGCCGATCACCGCGCATTCCAGGACGGCTTCGTGCTGCAAGAGACAGTTTTCGATTTCGGAAGGCGCTACAAACACGCCGCCCACTTTCAACATGTCGTCGGTGCGGCCGTGATACCAATAATAACCTTCCGGGTCGACGTGGAATTGATCACCGCTGGTGCACCAATCACCGGCGAAAGTCCTTTTCGATTTCTCATGAGCGTTCCAGTAACACAGAGCGGCTGAATCGCCTTTGATCTTGAGCGTGCCCATCTCGCCCACCGGTACTTCTTTCCCTTCGGCGTCAACGATCTTCGCGCGGTAGCCCTCCACGATCTTTCCCAGGCTGCCCGGCTTCACATCATCCGGCCGGTTAGTAATGTAAATGTGAAACATTTCCGCCGATCCGATGCCGTCGCAGATCTCAACGTCGAATACTTCCTTCCAGCGATGATAAAGCTCGACCGGAAGGGCCTCGCCGGCTGAATAACAAAATCGAATACTCGAGAGATCGTGCGCGGCCGCGTCTTCAGCATTGAGCATTGCGTTAATCATCGTGGGCACTGTGGTGAGGATCGTGGGTCGATAACGCTCGATCACTTCAAAGAGTTTTTCCGGCGTCGAACGTTCGGAGAACAAAGCCGTGGCGCCGCCCGCGGCAAAGGGGAAAAGGAGGTTTGTTCCGGTCGCGTAACCAAAGAACAATTTCGGCACCGAGACGGTCAGGTCATTTTCATTTACGCCCATCGCCCGGCGCGCGAATACTTCAGTGTTGTAGGGCAGGTCATGTTGCAGATGCACCGCGCCTTTCGGGTGACCAGTCGAGCCGGAGGTGAAAAGCCAGATCGCGATGTCGTCGCGATGCGTATCGGCGGCGCGGGCGGCAATTGGCTGCGAGTCGACTGCGTCCGCAAACGAAATATACTTCGCGCGGCCCTGCGCAGCACTGATCTGTTCCTGGTCCAGAGCGCCCTCGTTGCGCACCACCATGACGCCACGCAGGTACTGAGAATCCTCAGCGGCCTCGGCAAAAGGCGCGAGAAATGATTCATGGATGATGGCGACTTTTGCGCGCGTGTAGTCGAGGTAGTAACGATAATCTTCCGCCGGCAGGAGCGGGTTCACCATCGTGATCACACCGCCGATGCGCGCCGCGCCAAACCATGTCCAGACAAACTCAGGACAATCAGGCAACACGATCAGGACGCGATCCTCAATCTCGACACCCAGTTCGCGCAGCGCATTGGCCGTGCGATTCGACATACGCGCCGTCTCGCCGTAGGTAAAGGTCTGATCTTTGAAGTAGAGGCAGACTTTGTTTTCGCGGCCTTCCTCTAAGTTGTGATAGAGGAAATAATCGGCCATGTTAAAGCGATCAGGAAATTCGACGGTGTTCATCCGTTAGTCCATCTTGGGCCAGGCATAGCCGCGTGACCAGGCGAGAAACGATCGCACCTTGTCCTGGTTATGCAGGATCCATGCGCTCACGTCCGGGTCGCCGTTGCGTCGATTCGCATAATAAACGAAGGCCTCGACGTGGCCCTGCTTTTTCATTTCGACAAAATAGGGGACGTAGTATTTCCACGTGAACTTTGACGCATCGCTTTTCTGCTCGCCCATGATCGCAAACAGTGTTTCAAAATTGCCGACCATCAACTGCATCGCAGACTTGCCCTGATTCTTTTCGGTTTTCTCAGCGGCCTTCGACATGCTTACGATCAAATCGATTGTAGTGAAGTCGCCCTCGTCCTTCTTAGCCGCGGTGTCGATGAAGATGTTGATGGTCTTTTCGTCCTTGCCCTGCGAGACTCCCGCCTGTGTTGCCTTGCGAACCAGCGCGAGTGCTGTCTCGGATCTGGTGGTAGCTGGTTCAAGGATCAGGAAGCGATAGGCTGCCAATAGTGAGGGCGTCCGATAACCTCCCCGGTCAAACAGCACACTGAGAAGCAGATGGCTGCTGGCGTGAGCGGGATTGAAGCCCGCGGCATTCTTCAAAGAAGTTCGCGCCGCAAGCACATCACCCAGCCGGTTGTAAGTAACGCCCAGATTGAAATGAAGAAGATAGTAAGTGGGAAAGAGTTTTAATCCGGCCTTGTAAGCGTCAACCGCTTTCTTTGAATCTCCCGTCTCATCAAGAGCACTGCCGATTTGCACGTAAATCTTTCCAGCACAGTGGGATCCGAAGCTTGGAATTCACGTGACTTGAAGTCGCGGC